>Ga0111539_10000257_pt1 | contig 63560 bp, 52 predicted proteins | sample RhiMethybrSRZTD1_FD_79667 | JGI IMG/M metagenome (GOLD analysis project Ga0111539, IMG submission 79667) | Populus rhizosphere microbial communities from Tennessee, USA - Rhizosphere MetaG P. TD hybrid SRZTD1 (version 2) (version 2) | ecosystem: Host-associated > Plants > Roots > Rhizosphere >...
CCCATCGCGCTCGAACAGGAACGTCTGGCCTACTTTGCCCGCTCCGAACGCCCAGCCCAGGAGGTTCGAGAGCGCGTCTTTCCCGTCCGACACGGAGTATTCGCTCGTGCCGTTGCTCGTTCGGATCTCGTGGATATGACCGCCGATCTTGAAACTCAGGACCTGCTGATTCTTGAGTGTCTCGGACTCCCCCGCGCGCTGCGCGGTCCTGGCCATCGCGGTGCTCGCCTGTGACTCCGCGATGCGCTGGTGACAGCTCGCGCACGAAGCCCTCCCCACGTACTGCGCCGTGCCGACATCAGGTTTGGTGGGCCACCAGCGCGTGCCCGCGACTCGCTCCACGGTGGTCAACTGGCCTTGCGTCCCCGACGGCACATTCGCGATCGCTGCGATCCAGATCGTGCCGGCGGTCACCAGGAGTGCGGCGACGCGGTTCATTGGCCTTGTCGAGTTTAATGGTACGGATTGGCCTCGAGGTACTCGGTGTAGGCGGCGAGCGCTCCCTGATTGTGTTTCCGGACGGTCCGCTCGGCCCCGGTCACGTCGCCCGCCTGCATTCTGGTCACCAGTTCCCGATGCTCGGCCTGTGCGGCGTTCGCACGATCCAGGACCACGTCCTTGAAGAGGTGGCGGCTGACGCGTGCCCATTCCGCGAGCACACGCTGCAGCATCTGGTCGAGCAGCGGCATTGCCGCGATCCGGCCGATGGCCAGGTGGAACCGGGAATTCAGATCGATCCACTCATCGGCGTGGCCGTGTGCGAGCGCCTCGTCCATGCCCACGATGAGGGCCTCGACCTCCGTGAACTGCTCCGGGCGCACCAGTTGCACCGCGGCCCTCGTCGAGACTGATTCGAGGCCCTCCAGGATCGTATAGATCTCGAGGATCGACTGGCGCGAGACCGGAGCGATGGTCGCCCCGACGTGGGCCACGTTGAGGATGAAGCCCTCGGATTCGAGAAGGCGGAGCGCCTCGCGAATCGGCACGATGCTGACGCCGAGCCGTTTCGCAAGCGCGCCGATGTTCAATCGTTCGCCAGGCTGGAACTCACATCTGAGGATCGCATCGCGCAGCGTTTCGTAGACGAACTGCTGCTTGGTCAGGTGGCGCCGCTGAACAGAGGTGGGCATGTCGTGAGCTGAGTGTCACGAAATCGCCCGCGTAGCTTATACCAACCGTCCGTCGGCAGGGCCCGCCACCGTGTCGGGCCCTCACCAACCTCTCATCAATTCACCGTCTGGGTCACCAGCGCGGTGCCTCCTCGAAACCGACTCGGGAGGGAGCGACGATGTTGTTGCGGGGGTGCTTGGATATCATGAGGTCTATTCTCGAGGTTCGCTTCGGAAAAATTGCGACTGTTGCGCAACAGCGCACAGGGTTCGGGAATGAAAATCGGGATCCCGGACCAGCATTCCCGGACGATCGGCAACGAAAGCCGGACGGCCGCAACAGTCGGGAATAAGAGTCCTAATCGTAGGTTCATAACAGGGCGCCGGGCAATCATGCGCCGGCGTAACAGGCAGGACAGGTCCATGACTAATGTAGCGTCGTCCCCTAACACACCCACGTCTGGACGCCCGGGTTCGGCGAGTTCGCGCGCCAATGCCCTGGCGGAGCGGCTCGAACAGGGCGCGCGGGCCCTCGCGGAGTTCGCTGGCGGTCTCACCGAGGCGCAGTGGCAGACGCGCGTCCCAGGGGATGGCCGGACGATTGGAATCGTCGTCGATCACGTTGCCAGCGTTTACCCGATCGAGGTTCAGCTGGCGCAGAGGCTTGCGGCAGGCCAGCCGGTCACCGGCGTCACGATGGACGACGTCCACGCGATGAATGCCGCGCACGCGAGGGAGAACCAGGCGGTCACGAAGGAGGCAGCGGTCGAGCATCTGCGCCGCAGCAGTGCCGTAGCCGCGGCGGCAATCCGCGCGCTCAGTGATACCGAGCTCGATCGCGCCGCGGAAGCGTCGCTCTATTCCAATGCACCAATCACGTGCCAGTTCATGCTGGAGGATCACGCGGTCAGGCACAGCTACCACCATCTCGCGCGCATTCGGAAAACGCTCGATACGTATTAGATCCGAGGGGCTTCGCCCCTCGGACTCCCTTACACCGTCGGCGTGCCTGGTCCGTCTGTTTTTCTTCATGGCAGGATTCATGCTGGATCGTCGTCAGGGCCGAGGAGCGCGTGAAACTCATCATCGAACCTGACGACGGCATCCAGCCGGTGCTTCGTGCGGTCAAGAGTGCCCGCGAGTGCATCGACATCGCGATTTTCCGGTGCGAGATCCGGGCGCTCGAGCGGGAGCTGGCGGCCGCCGCCGGGCGCGGCGTCGCGGTGCGCGCGCTGGTCGCTCATACGAACCGCGGTGGAGACGTCGCGCTCAGGGCCCTGGAGCTCCGGCTGCTCGCGGGCGGGATCACGGTGACACGGACCGACAACGATCTCGTTCGCTACCATGGCAAGCTGCTGGTGATCGATCGGGCGTCGCTGTATGTGCTTGGCTTCAACTACACGTCGAGCGACTTGAAGAGCCGGAGCTTCGGTGTCCGGACCAAGAACCCGCTGGTGTTGCGTGACGTGCTCGCGCTGTTCGAAGCCGACCGCACGCGCTCGGAGTTCCGGCCGGCCGCGGCCGATCTCGTCGTGAGCCCGCAGAACGCCCGGCAGCGGCTCACGCGATTCCTCCGAAAGACGAGAATCTCGCTCGAGATCTACGACCCCGGCATCACCGACGACGGCATGATCCGGATGATGAAGGAGCTTGGCCCGAAGGGCGTGCGGATACGCATCCTTGGCAAACTCGAGAAGAAGTGGCAGGGAGAGCCCTTCGACGTGCGCCCGTTTCCCGGCCGTCTCCACGTGCGTGCGATCGTACGCGATGGCCGGCGCGCGTTCGTCGGCAGTCAGAGCCTGCGCAAGCTGGAGCTCGATGAGCGGCGCGAGGTCGGCTTGATCGTGCGGGCGGCTCCGATCGTCAAGGAGATTCAGCGCGTGTTCGAGGACGACTGGGCAAAGGCGAAGAAGGCGAAGAAACGCGAGCCGTGACGCTCACGCAACCGGAGAATCTCGCCCCACGGCCGTCGTCGTCCGAGTCGTCGCTTCGCCGCTCGATCGGTACGCTCGCCCTTGCGGCGGGCATCGTCAACCTCATAATCGGCGCCGGCATTTTCCGGCTGCCGGCCGACATGGCCGCCCAGCTCGGCGCGACTGCGCCGCTTGCCTATCTGCTGTGCGCGGTAGCCATGGGCCTGATTGCTCTGTGCATGGCGGAGGCGGGAAGCCGGGTGTCGCTGACGGGCGGCGCCTATGCGTACGTAGAAGTGGCGTTCGGGCGGTTTGTGGGATTCCTCGCGGGGTTCCTGTTGTGGACGGTGCTGACCTTCGCGATGGCCGCGGTCGCGACCGTTCTCACCGCCAATCTCGGCGTCCTGATCCCGGCGCTCTCGTCGCGAGCGGCCGCCGCCCTTGCGCTCGTCGTGATCTACGTGGTCTTCGGCACCATCAACGTTCTCGGCGTCGAGCGCGGCGCACGGGTCAACACCGCCCTCACGGTCGCGAAGATCCTGCCGCTGCTGCTGCTGATCGCCGGCGGAATCTTCGCCATCGATCCCGGCAATCTCTCGTCGCCGAATCCGCCGGGCATGGCGACGCTCGCGCGCAGCAGCCTGCTGTTACTGTTCGCGTTCGCCGGAGCGGAGGCGGCGCTGGTCCCGGGCGGCGAAGTGAAGGATCCGGCCCGCACCGTGCCGCGCGCGTTGTTGATCGGGATGACAGCCACCACCGCGCTCTACGCGGCCTTGCAGTTCGTCTGCCAGGGCGTGCTCGGGCCGGCGCTCGCGACTTCGAAGGCGGCACCGCTGGCCGAGGCCGCCGGCGTAGCGATCGGTGGATGGGCAAAGAGCGCGCTCCTCGTTGGGGCCGTGGTTTCGATGCTCGGACACGCCGGCGCGATGATCCTGGCCACGCCCCGCATGCTGTTCGCGTTCGCACGCGATGGCTTCCTGCCGGCGGCGCTCGCGCGGCTTCACCCCGCGCATCACACTCCCCTCGCCGCGATCGTGCTCCAGTGCGTCCTCGTGCTGGTGCTCGCGCTCACCAGCACGTTCGAGCGTCTCGCCGTTCTCGCGAACCTGTCGTTGCTCGTCGTGTACGCGGCCTGCTGCGTGGCCACCTGGGAGCTTCGCCGCCGCGACGTACGAACCGGCGGAACACCGTTTCGAGTCCCGGCCGCCGAGGCCGTGATCCCGCTGGCCTGTCTTGCGATCGGCTGGCTGCTGACCAGCATCACCCTCGCCGAGTGGACCGCGTTAGCGGGCGCGCTGCTCGTGGCGACGATGCTGTTCGTGTTCCGGAAGCGGACCTGAGATTCGCGGCGGAGCCGAGGCGCCGCGGGTTCGCGGGTTCGCGGATTCGCATCCGGATCACACTCAGTGAGATTTCAGGCGACCGGAGACGGACTGCCCGAGTTCGAAGAAAGACGGCGGAAGGGTGGCATGTGGCCGTAGGTCAGTCCCCTCCACAGCCACTCTGCCGGACCAAACCGAAAACGGGCCAGCCACCAGGTGCTCATCATCGCCTCGATCGCAAAACACACGGTGGCCAGTATGAATCCCGTGGCCGGCCTGACCTGGCCGAGGCCAATCGCGTAACCGGAAAAGAGCAGATCGAGCGCGGCGATCTGGAGCAGGTAATTCGTGAGCGCCATCCGGCCTGCATTCGCGACGGGCGCAAAGCGCCTCGCCAGCCCCGGCCAGCGCGCCAGGATCAGGAGCGAAGCGCTCACGTAAGTGAACGTCAACCACTGATCGCGAAAGATGAGGATCAGGGGGCCGAGATTCCAGCGTTCGAGCAGCCAGTTGGCGGCGAGCCAGGAGAGGATTCCGAACACCGCCGTGAAGCCGAGGATGCGCCGGTGACCGCGGGGATTCTCGAACACACCGTGGCGGACGAGGAGCAGGCCAATGACGAACAGCGCCAGAGTCGCGCCCGGCATGAAAAAGAACGGCTGCCGGTAGAACCACGCCATGTGCCGCAGCCGCGCAGCGAGCAGAGTCGAGTAGCTTCCTTGCGCTTCAGCCGCCTGGCGCGCACCGTTCACACTCGCAGCCAGCACACGAGCAGCCTCATAGGTCGTTTCAACAGCGTGCGGTCCGCCCTGACTGGAGAGGTACCACTGGTACGCCAGGTGGTACAGCCCCACAGACGCCGCCGACAGACACGCCGTCACGATCAACGTCCGCGTTGACCACCGGCGGATCAGGACGAGCGGAACGCCCCACACGGCGTACCCGAGCAGGACGTTGAATCCGAAGCACGCATGCGCCACCACACCGAACACCGCCAGGACGGCAAGGCGGCGGAGGTAGATCGCGGCAAAGGGATGGTTGCGGCTCTCCGCGCGCCCGAGTTGGATCGCAAAGCCGGCACCGAAGAGCAACGCGAAGGTTCCGTGTGACTTGCTCTCGACGAGCCGCCAAATCATCGTTCGCAGCAGGTCCTCGAGCCCGCCCGGCTCGGTCGACCGTGAATGGAAGTGAACGACAAACATCCCGAGGAGTGCGAGGCCGCGGAGGATATCGAGGCAGATGATGCGCTCGGCGGCCCGGACAGACACGGGTTCGGCCGCGACCACTTCCGGAGCGACGATGCGCGAAATGGCGGGCGGCGCGGCCATGCGGCCGCCGATATTACCCTGCCAGTTCGGTCATCAGGTAGTCGACGACACGCTCGAAGGGATCGAACCCGAACGCCGCGGCCACGGATGGACGCAGGTTCGAGTTGGCATTGATGTCATAGAAGACACGGCGTCCGCCGGTCGTTTCCAGGTACTCGATCCCGCCGACGGCGAGGCCTGCGGCCTGCACAATCCGTCTGGCTGTTCGAACCGCGTCGGGTGGGACGTCCGGAAAAGGCGAGAACTCCACGGGCGGAGCGGCAACCGCCGGCTCGCCCGGCAGCTCACAGGCCGAATCACCCTCGTCGGGATTGCAGACCGGCGATGGGCAGAGATTGAACCGGCCGTGGGTCTTCACGCGCATCGCGTAAAGCAGCTCGCCGCCGACGAACTCGAGGCGCACGATCCCCTGGTCGGGGTCGTGCGGCAGATACTCCTGCAGCAGGAAAAGGTTGTCGGGCAGCCAGATGGAGGGATCGCGGCTGAAGATCTGTTCGATCTCGGCGAGCGAGCCAACGACCTGAATTCGTGCGCCGCTTCCGCCCTGATCCGGCTTGAGCACGCCGGGCCAGTCGAAATCGGCGACGAGATCGCCCAGCCCGCGGACGTCGTTGAAGGTGATCGAACGGGGACAATCGATGGCGAGGGTCCGGAGAAGCGTGGCCTGCGTGCTCTTGCTCAACTCCAGCGCGAAGACGTCGGCGCCGTTGAGGACGCGCGCGCCGAGGAGCTCGAGCGATCGCATGTACGCGAGCGCGAACGGGACCGCCCGGGTGTGTCCGCGGAGATAGGCGCTGGGGCTTGCCTGATTGAAGTAGACCCTCGCGCGAGGCACGTCGTGGTTGCTGAACGCGGCGCGCGTGAGATCGAATGGAGCGAATGAAAGGCCTCGTCGCCGTAGCACCTCGAACAGCGGCTTCTGCCACTCGGGATGCTCGTAGAGCACGACCAGGTCGAGAGGAGCCGACATGATCCCCTGAGCCTAGCAGGTTCGAGGGATAAGATCACCGCGTGAGGCGCGCGTTTCTCGTTCTGGCGATCGCGATGGTGATGGGAATTCGCGGGGCAGCCTTCGGGCAGGCGTCTCGCGCGTTGCTGCTCAATTCAACTGATCCCGAGTGGACGAAGCAGGCCCCGGCGCTGTCGACCGTGCTCTTCGAGACCAGCAAGGGCAGGATCGTGTTCGAGATGAGGCGGGAGTGGGCGCCGCACGGCGTCGATCGCTTCTATAACCTGGTGCGGCACGGCTTCTACGACGGCGCACGCTTCTTCCGCGTGCGTCCGGCCACCTGGATCCAGTTCGGCATTCCGGGCGATCCCGAGATCGCGCAGCGCTGGCGCACCCGGACCATCCCCGACGATCCGCTGCGGGAGCCGAACGTTCGCGGGACGATTGCCTACGCGTTCAAGGACCCGAACGGCCGATCGACCCAGGCCTTCATCAATCTCCGCGACAATCGAACGACGCACGACAAGGAGTTCGTGCCGTTTGGCCGCATCATCGAAGGCATGGATGTCGCCGACTCGCTTTACGATGGGTACGGAGAGGGCCCCGGAGGGATCCGCGGTGGCAAGCAGGATCCCGTCTTCGAGGGCGGCAACCTCTACTTATCGAAGACCTACCCCAGGCTCGACTACATCGTGCGCGCAACAACCCGCTAGGGGGATTGCGCAACCGCTCTCGATTGGCGATAGTGGGATCAACAGAGCACAGTCATGACTGAAGAGCTGGCCAACATCGACCTCTTGAAGAGCGGGTCGGACGAGCATGGCAGCCTCGCCCCCCGAAGGCGTCTTCTGGCAATCGTGGCGTTTCTCGTCATCGCGATTCTCCTGCTCGGAGGCGCGTACTTCTGGCTTCGGCGCGGACGATCGGAGACGGCGACGACACCAGCCACTCAACCCGTCGACCCCGCGGTCAAGGTTCGGCAGGATCCCGCGGAGCTCATTTCACTGCCTCCGCTCGACCAAACCGACCCCCTGGTCCGTCAGCTGGTCGGCGCGCTGTCGTCGCATCCGGTGGTCGCGTCCTGGCTGACCACCGACCGGCTGATTTCGAATTTCGTGGTGGTCACGAGCAAGATCGCGGACGGCCAGTCGCCGGCCGGCGAGTTGAAGGCGATTGGTCCGGTTCCTCCATTCAAGGTCCGTTCGGTAAAGGGCACGCTTTCCATCGATCCGTCCAGTTACCATCGCTACGATCGCCACGCCCAGGCCGTCTCGGCGCTCGACGCGCAAGGTGCCGCCCGCTTGTACGAAACGCTCAAGCCGCGAATCAACGAGGCGGATCGGAATTTCGGCGGCTCCGGTCAGTTCGATGCCGAGATGCAACGGGCGATCGACGAACTGCTGAAGGTTCCGGTCGTGGAGGGTGAGGTCGCGGTGCGAATGTCGGGGATTGGTTACGCGTATGCCGATCCGCGGCTCGAGGGACTGTCTCCCCCGCAGAAGCAGCTTCTCCGCATGGGTCCCGAAAACGTGAAGGCGATCCAGGCAAAGCTTCGCGAGATTGCGTCCTTTCTGCAACTCTCAGTCCCAAATCGCTAGTCGATAGTCCAGCGTCCCGAGTCTAGCGATTTGGGACTGCTTGCCATTTCTTCACCGCGACGGTCGTGCCCTGTCCCAGGTGCGACACGATTTCGCACTCGTCGACGAGGCACGACAGGCCGAACAGTCCGTGGCATCCGGCACCGCTGCCGGCAGCCTGCCGATAGTCGCCGGGAAGTCCCGGGCCCTGGTCGCGCGCGATCACGAGCACGCCTCGCCGCCCGTCATCGTCGAGAGGCTTCAGCACGATCTCCCCACGCTCGGCATACAGCACGATGTTACGCGCGAGCTCCGAGATTGCGGTCGCCACGAGCGTCGCTTCGGGGGATGAGAATCCAAGCTGCAAAGTGAACGAGCGGCCCCGTTGACGCGCCGCGATGATGTCCCGATCGCAGGCGATGGCACAGGTCGTCTCGTCGGGCAGTATCGAGTCGAACGCAAGGGCGGGCGTCGGATCCACAGGTCTCACCTTTCTCTCGATGGCGAAGGGCACATTTACAGTGCACATGGGCCCTAAAACTCAGGGAAGCAGAAGGAATTACACAGCCTGGCGTGGCGCTGCGTGCAGGGTTGGGATTGTAATCACGCAATCTGTAAGGGCGTTGACGATGTCCGCCTCCGTGCGACTCGAATCCGCCTGAAAAATCGCCCGTTCCAACCGAACCACGTCGTGGCACCCCATTTGCCCCGGATGGTCGGGCATCGATCCTTGGTCCCCCTGGCGGTCATGAGGGGCCATCCGATATCCCGTCGTCGACGGCGCGGACTCGCGCCCACGGCGGAAATCACTAGTCGCCGGTCACGTCGCGGTTGATCCGAACTGAGAGCAGATAGAGGCGTACCCGAGAAAGGCAAAACCGTCGCGAAGCACTGACGCAAAGCCACGGGTCAGCACACGTGTCTGACAGCCGGGTTACCGAGGAAAGGGATGCGTCCAACTATGTCCTGGATGATTTCTTCCGCTGCATGCTGGCGTGCCATCCGCGTCGTGCTGATCACCGTGTTCTGCTGCGCCGCGCCTGTCGTCATGGGTGGCGTCCGCTATACGCTCGAGGGTGCCGGCCAGCAACCCGGCGCGCCGGCGCCGCCGACAGGGCTCAGGATTGTCGGGCCGCACCTCTACATTTCCGCGATTACCGTTTCCAACATCACACCCACCGCAGCCACCATTCGCTGGACGACCGACACTCCCAGCACGTCGCAGGTCGAGTACGGAGTCACGGCGTCACTGGGAATCGCCAGCAGTCTCGACACGACGCTCACCACGTCCCACGCCGTATCGTTGACCGGCCTGACCGCCAATACCGTTTACTACTACAGCCTGCGCTCGACCGATCCTCAGGGAAACCTGGGACAGACGACGGTATTCACGTTCACGACTGCGCCGCCGACTGACACGACAGCGCCCACCACGGCGATCACGGCGCCCGCCAGCGGATCGACGGTGTCCGGAGCGGTCACGGTGACCGCGACGGCTTCGGATAACGTGGGGGTCGCCGGCGTCCAGTTCAAGCTGGATGGCGCGAATCTCGGCGCGGAGGATACGACCGCGCCGTACTCGATTTCCTGGAACACGGGCGCGGCCGCGGCCGGCGCCCATACGCTGAGAGCCATCGCGAGGGATGCCGCGGGCAACTCGACGTCGTCCGCCGCCGTGTCGGTGACGGTCGTCGACAACGTGGCGCCCACGATCTCGGCGGTGACCGCATCGGCCGTCACGACGTCCGGCGCGACGATCGCCTGGACCACCAATGAATCGAGCGACTCGCAGGTCGAGTACGGCACGACGACCAGCTACGGCAGCACCACCCCGCTCAACACGACGCTGGTTGGTGCGCACACCGTATCGCTGAGCGGCCTCGCATCGAGCACGCTCTACCACTACCGCGTGCGGTCGCGAGACGCCGCCGGCAACGCGTCCGTCTCGCCGGACTTCACGTTCACCACGGCAACGGCCGGCGGTGGCGGCGTCATTCTCGAGAGCAACTGGGACACCGCGACCGGCACCTCGAACAACGCCGTCACGGATGGCGGCCGGTGGCCGAACTACTGGGAGTTCAACAACGGCAGCGGCGTACAGCTGATGTCGGTCGTGACCGGCGGTCCGGGCGGCCACAACGCGCTGCGCGTGCAGCAGCGGGGCTCGACGTTTGCCGCGGTCGTGCAGATCGACGATTTCCTGCCGCAGTCCACGGATTACTACGTTCGCTACTACTTCAAGACCGACGATACGTCGAGCGCCGGCGACCACATCGCCACGGTCGACAGCTACAACTACTCGAACCTGACGTTCATGCGGAAGTACGGCGGAGCCACGACATGGAAATTCGTCATGAGCATGTATGGCTGCGGCGGATCCTACCCGTACGTCCACTGGGGTCCGCCGCCGCTGTTGAACGGCCAATGGTATCGATTCGAGTACTTCGTCGATTTCGTCGACGCCAATCACATCCAGGTGCACCCGCGTGTCTACGATGCCGCCGGTGCCCTGATCCTGTCGGACGCCAATTTCCTGCAGGAGGATGGCGCCGGGTCACTCGCCACCTGGTATGCGTCAGGAAAGAACTTCTGCGTCCAGCCAACGTGGGTGAACGACTTCTCGGTGGGCAACAACGGGCAGGCGAGCGCCGTCGATACCGGCAAGTACTGGTACTTCGCCGGCGTCCAGCTGCGCACTGATACCTGGCCAGGTCCGGTGTCTGGCAACGGATCCGTCGACACGACCCCGCCGAGTGTCTCCGTGACCGCGCCTGCAGCCGGCGCCACGGTCTCGGGATCGGCGACAACCGTGTCCGCGACGGCGTCCGATAACGTCGGCGTGGCCGGTGTGCAATTCAAGCTCGATGGCGTCAGTCTCGGCGCCGAGGACACCAGCGCGCCGTACTCGATCTCGTGGAATACCACTGGCGCGACCAACGGCGCCCATTCGCTGACGACAGTAGCGCGGGACGCCGCGGGTAATCAGACGACCTCATCGCCGGTTACCGTGTCCGTCTCGAATAGCGGGCCGCCGCCCGGCGGGCTGGCCGCGCAATTCCCCGGCGATGTCGGCATCGAAACCCATCCCGACGTAGTGTTCGTCGAGACCTTCGAGGAACCGACGGTCAACAACATGCTCGGGCGGTGGACCGACATTGGCATGGCGTCACTGATGTCTTTCAATACCGACGTGCCGCCCGGCAGCCCGGGGCAGCGTTCACTCAACGCGGCGTGGCAGGGCGGCACCCAGAACACGACCGGTCTCTACAAGCTGCTGCCGGGTGTGAACGACACGTTGTACGTGCGCTATTACATCAAGTACCCGACGACCGGCCTGTATCGGCACGATGGCATCTGGCTGGGGGGCCAGAACCCGGCTCTCACGTTTCCGAATCCGAGAGCCGGCACGAAACCCGTCGGGAACGATCGATTCTCCGCGGCAGCCGAGCAACTGGACAACCATTCGGCGTTCGATCACTACAACTACTGGATGAACATGCGCGCGGGCGGTGACGGGATGTTCTGGGGCAACAACCTGCTCAACAGTCCTTCGGTCACGGTGGCCGAAGGCAGGTGGACGTGCATCGAGCAGATGGTCAAGCTCAATAATCCTGTCTCCGCGTTCAATGGCGAGCATGCCATCTGGGTCGATGGGCTCAAGGTGAGCCACCTCGGTCAAGGGTTCCCGAACGGCCGATGGTCGGGAGGCACCTTCACACAGGATCCCACCGGTACGCCGTTCGAGGGGTTCCGCTGGCGCAGCGATGCCAATCTCGTCCTCAACTACATCTGGCTGCAGGTGTACGCGCCCGACGATCCAGCCGGTTTCACCGGGAACATGAAGTTCGACCACGTGGTCGTCGCCAAGAGCTACATTGGCTGCCTGCCGCAATAGTCGAGGGTCACTCGGCGAGGCTCCATGGGCAATCGAGGCCGAAACCATCCTCGACGAATCGACTGAGCCGTCGCACCTGCGTGTCGATTGCGAAGTGACTGGCGATGCGCTCGCGCGCGGCCTTCCCGAGGCGCGCGGCCCACGCGGGATCGGCCAGGACGCCAGCCATGGCGTCCGCCAGTGCTGCCTCATCCCCGGGCGGCACCAGCAGTCCGCTGACGCCGTGCTCAATCTGCTCCGGAATACCTCCCACGCGTGACGCGATCACCGTCTTGCCCTGGGCCATTGGTTCGAGCACGGCGAGCGGAAAGGCATCCTGCCACACCGACGGCATCACACAGAGATCCGCACTGCCGATGATCTCGGCGACATCGCGCCGATATCCCGCCAATGTGATGTCGTCCCTGGCGGCCAGCGCGTCGCGGAGCTGACGCAGAGCCGGCAGCTCGGGGCCGTCACCCGCGTACAGCAACAAGGGACGTGTCGCCGCGAACGTCGCCCGGCCGCGCGCGCGATCGAATGCACGAAGCAGATGCGCGACACCCTTCTCGCCGCTGGCTCGACACACACACACAATCAATGGCCGATCTTTCGGCAGCCCGAATACGTCGTGCGCGTATCCGGACGCCGGGCGCGCATCCGTCACCGCCGGCAGCCCGTTCCATACTCTCGCCAGCTTCGACAGCGGGATGAGATTGACGTCGCGCTGGCGGCGGGCCACGAAGTCGCTCACCGTCACCACGACGTCGGCCACGAGCCCCGGGACCCGAGCCAGGGTCCATTTCGCCGCCCGCTTGAGGCCGCGCGGGCTCGTGCGTTCGCCTGACGTGTGATCATGAACGATGATTCGCGACACGCCTGCCCGGCGCAGCCAGGGATATGCGAGGCAGCGCGGGTCCCGGTCGGTCAGGTACACGACACGCACATGCTCACGGCGAATCAGATCGAGGACGGCACGAACCGATGCCGGTGTACTCAATGAGGCGTCCAGCGTCACGGCCTGCGCGGCGGTCCCGGCCAGCGTGCGCGGCGGCTCCGGGATGGCGGGATATGCCACGAGCGTGTGAATGCCGTGCTCCGCGAGATGATCGGCGATGCGGGCGTAGAGGCCTTCGATGAAGGTCCACGCGTAGCCGGTATTCGCCGCATAGTTGGACACACACAGCAACGTGCCATGGTCGCGGCGAGCACCTCGCCTCGCACGGCGTGCGGATGTCTGCATCATGCCTTGGCCGGGCACAGATCCGCGCTCCTGCGACGTTTGGTGATCTCCTTCAACGCCACTGCCATCGCCGTGAGAAGCCAGACGTGCGAGTAATAGAGCAGAGAGACTGACGCTCCACTCACGAGCACACCGACAAAGCTGCCGGCGATCGCCCGCTCGTAGCAGGCAAGCCGCTGCATCTCGCCCGCACCGTCGTGGGTGACGCGCGCCACGAATCGCAAGTCCTTCCAGTTCCTGTACAGCATCGCGAGAAAGATCGAGAACCCTGCCAGGCCCAGTTCCGCCAGCAGCTCGAAGTACAACGAATGCGTGACCGACGAGGCGGCGAGCGACCGCCGATACCGTTCGAACTGCTCGGCCGACTGGTAATCCCCGGCGTTCCACACGAAGTTCCCCGGACCGACCCCGGTGAGCGGATAGTCCTCGAACATGCGGTAGGCGATCTGCCAGAGGTCGAACCGGTACTGGATCGTGGCTTCGCGCATATCGGTAATGCTCTGCATCTCCGTCCAGTACGCGGGTGTGGCGGCAACGACGAGCGTCAGCACCAGCGCGGACGGGATGAGGTAGGCAGGCCACCCGCGGGGCGACCGCATCCAGCAGTAAATGAGTGCGGCCCCGAGCCCAAGGAAGCCTCCGCGCGAGAAACTCACGACCACCGCGACCATGAAGGCGCCGGCCAGGGTGGCATAGAGCACCCTGACGATCGTCCGCCTCGTGATGAAAATGGAGAAGTAGGCGAAGGGGAGCGCCATGCTCATTGCCGTGGCCGCGTAGTTCTCGTCCTGCCATCCGGGCCCGACGCCGTTATGGGTGATGGCATAGAGCGCGACGTACAGAAATGCGGCCAGCAGGGCATGGACGAACGCGGTGATCCTGCGAACCGAGTTGACGAAAGCCATCAACGGGATGCAGGTGCCCACCAGCGTCACGAGCAGCCCGTAGGTGTGCCACACTGCCGATGGCGTGTTCATCGCCATCAGGATTCCCGTGCACATCACCACCACGAGGGCGAAGAAATACCCCAGCTGCGGATGCCATTTCTTGTTGGGAAGCCAGAGCCACGCCCCGAACAAGATGCACGAGCACAGCATCGGAATACGCATCGGGTTCTCCGGCCGACCGTATTCGAAGAACGGATAGGCGAGCAGCAGCGCGACGTACAGGCCGATCCGGTCGCGGCGCACTTGCGCGGCGGGTCTCGTGACCGTACCCGTGCCCACGCCGAGCGATGGCCGGGTATGAACGAGAGCGATGTGCGGCGTCATGAATTGGTGCAACGAATCGCCGGCCTGCAGGCGTCGGGCCACCGGAGCAGCTCTCCGTACAGCTCGGCGTAGCGCCGGACCATGTGCGCTACGTCGTACTCCGCGGCGGCACGGTGGACGGCGGCATCGGCCAACCGGGCGGCGCGGTTCGGATCGCTCAGCAACGAATCGATTGCCGCCGTGAGCGCCGACGGATTGCCAGGCTCGACGAGCGCGCCGGCCTCGCCGCCGGCCAGGGCCGTGGCGACTTCGCCAACGTCGGTGGCAACGATTGGACGGCGGGCGAACATGGCCTCGAGCAATGCCAGCGGCAGGCCCTCTGACAGCGACGGCAGCACGAAGAGGTCTGCGGCTTCGAGAACGGCCGCCACGTCGGCGCGGAGGCCGAGGAAGTGAATTCGACCCGCCACGCCGCGGTCGCGGGCCTGCACCGTGAGGCTCTCCAGCAGACCGCCGCGGCCGGCGATCGCCACGTGTACCGTTGGGTGAGCGGTGGCGAGCCGCGCCACGGCCTCGATGAGGTGACAGTGCCCCTTGACGGGATACAGGTTGCCGATTGAAACGACCAGGCGATCGTCGGGGCCGAGTCCGAGCTCTTCCCGAAGGGTGACGCGATCCGGCCGGACGTACCGCACACCGTTGGCGATCATCGTGACTCGGGATCGCCGGATCCACAGGTCGCGGCTCAACTGCGAGGCCAGCGACCTCGACACCGCAACCGTTCGCCCGCTCGCGGCGATGGCGGCGCGCAGCGCCAATCGCCGGCGCAGCCGACCCGCATAGTACCGGCCTCCGTGCATCGTGATGACGTGCGGAATGCCGGCACGCCAGGACGCCCACGCGCCGTACACGGCCATCGCGAATTCGTGGCTGTGCGCCACCTCAATCCGATGCCGCCGGAATCCCTCCTCCAGGGTGCGCGCACAGGTTCGAGACAGGCGCTCGTCCTGACGGAAGTACTCGACCGCGACGCCGGATCCTTCGAGTTGCCGCGCGAGCCACCCTTCACCGTCGGCGTGAACGAACACGACGTTGCGCGCCCCCGCCGTCTGCAGCATCGTCGCCATGTGTCCCACGACCTGCTCGGCGCCGCCCGGCCCGTCCGATTCGATCAAGTGCGCAATGCGCATGCGTGAGGTGTCGAAACGTTGGAGAACGTCAGGCTCGGCTGCGTCCGAGAAAGCCGGCGGTCCAGGCTTCGAATGCCGCGCCGGAGATCCCCGCGGGGATGTTCAATCGTCGAAGCGCCCATTGGTCGGCAAAGGCAGGATTGCGCCCGGCCTCCAGGGTCAGGGCCGCCCGATAGCCGGCGGACTTCACCATCGCGCGCACGCGCGAATCCCAGCAGCCGTACGGATAGGCAAAGAACTGTGGGGCGGCGCCCGTCGCCTGCTGCAGCATCGCCCGGCCGGCGATGACTTCGTACTCGAGTTCGCCGTCGGACAGCGTCGGCAGCGTACGGTGTGTTGCAGAATGCACCCCGACCTCTATCCCGCGATCCAACGAGGCCCTGATCGTTTGCCAGTCCGCCGCCCGGCACGATCTCGGTGCGATCGCTTCGGTAGCGTCGGGGACGGACGCATTGATCACGTGCCCGTCTCCGCGCAGCGTGTTCAGCCATTCGTGCCGGATTGTGCTGTTCGCCGTGCGGACGATCGCCGGGCGGTCCCACCAGAATCCCGTCTCGCGGTTCGCGGCCTCACCGACGACGAATACCGTGGCGGGCAGGTGAGCTCTCTGCAGCACAGGAACCGCGTGCTCGAAGACGCCCATATACGCGTCGTCGAATGTAATGGCCGCCAGGGACCCCAGCCGTCTTCCCGAGGCGACGCGATCGGCGAGCTCACCGAGCGGTACGACCGTGTAATGGTGACGGAGCCATTCAATCTGTGCTTCGAAGCGTCCGACCGGGAGATGTAGACCCGGATCGCCATAGCCGCTCGCGCCGTCCGGCACGACGTTGTGGTAGCAGAGGACGAGCGCTGCCTCGCGGAAGCGCCGCCCGGCTGCCGTCAGACCGAGGGAGCGAAGACCGTTGTAGTAGATCGCCGCGCCGAGACGAGAGACCTGCATGGAAGGCACGACTGGTCACTGCTCGCCGCGAGGCTGTCGCAGCGCTTCCGAGACCGCTGACCACGGTGCGCGCGACATCAGGCGCACAGGCCGTGAGCGACGAAGTCCGCCGCCTCCCGCCAGCGTTTGATAGGTCTCGATCAGATCGGCGCCGATCACGTCCCAGCTGTAACGCTGTTCGACCAACGCTCGGCCGGCCGCTCCCAATCGCCGCCGCAAGCTTTCATCATCGAGCACTGCCGCGACCGCGTGAGCGAAGTCCCGCGGATCATCCCTGATGAGGATGTTCTTGCCATCGATCGCGGCCAATCCTTCGCATCCGACGGATGTGCTGACCACCGGCTTGCCCATGGCCCACGCGTTCAGGATCTTGAGGCGGGTTCCCCCGCCGACCCGGATGGGCACGATGTGGCAGGCGGCAGCGCGCATGGATGGCCGCACATCTTCGACATACCCGGTCAGCGCGACACCGTATCGCTCCCGGTAATGCTGCTGCTCCTGCGCCGACGCCCGGCCAATCCAGGTCGCGCGCAACCCCGGACGGCGCCTCGCGATGTGCGGAAGGATTTCCTGGCAGAAGTAGCTCAGCGCGTCGACATTCGGGAACGGCGTGGTGCCGCCGACGAAAGCGACACCATCGCCGGTCTCGTCATCGGGGTGAAATTCGTCGATGTCTACGCCATTCGGGACTACGTCAACCGTCGCCTCAGGGGCGATGTGCTTCAGGAGCGCGCCGTCCTTGGGCGAGACAGCGACGTTCAAGGCCACACGCGGGCACCACGTGCGCTCGACCCGCTCACGCAATCCGGCCTGATGACGGATGTACGCGCGCCGCCAGCGGCGTCGCTCGAGCGCCGCGCGGCGGCGCAGCAGCATCGGTTCCACGTCGTGATGCACGCAGACGACCGGGATGCCGACGACGTGGGTCAGGTACTCGGCGAGGTCGAGGCTGTCGAGGTGGATCAGATCGAAGGGCCGTGCTTCCAGGAGTGTGATGAGCCTTCGCCGAAACTCGGGCGACTCATACAAGTACTTCGTATAGACATGCCCGGAGGCCACGCTCCTGACGTGATCCCAGGCATATCGAAACCGGCTGTGCAGTTGTGGAATCGGAAGTACTTCCACCTCGGCGAATCGACCGAGCGCGTTGCGGCCGGCAGCGACACTGCTTGCGCCGCCGCAGGTGCGGGTGCGCTCGAAACAGAGCGCCGTCACGTCGAAGGCACGAGCCAGAAGCCGGAGGACGTGGTACGTCCTGATCTGCGCTCCGCCATCGGGCGGATACGGGAACGTCTGACACAGGAACAGCAGCTGCGGCCGCGCCATGATCATGAGACCCGCTGAAGCGTGTAGGGGGATTCGCTGGCCGCAGCCGGCGTGGAAGAAATGTTCCAGTGGGATCTCCACGCCTGGAACATGACGACCGACCACAGCGCGCGGCCAGCGGGCCGCCTGCCCTCCTGCAGCTCCTGCCATGCCCGGCGGATCGGTCCTGGATTGAGTTCACTGCGTTCGAGCTCGTCGCGGGACAGCAGGTTCGCGGCCCACTCGCGCAGCGGACCGCGCAGCCACCGATCGATCGGCACGGAGAACCCCATCTTCGGGCGATCGACCATCTCCGCAGGGACACGCCGATAGAGAAGGTGACGGAGGATCCATTTGCCGTCAGCATTCCTCAGCTTGAGCGAACGCGGCAGCCGCCAGGAGAACTCGACGAGACGGTGGTCGAGCAGCGGCGCGCGAACCTCCAGGCTGACGGCCATGCTCGCCCGATCCAGTTTCGCCAGCAGGTCGTCCGGAAGATAGAGCGTCTGATCCGCGAGCATCATGCGGTCCAGCAGGTGCGCTGGTTCGGGCGCGTTCAGGATCCGTGTGTTGAGGTCGGCGTCGCCGGGACGCTCCCGCAACAGCCCGTCGGTTTGGTGCCAGGCCGACAGGAGCGAGCGATACATATCGCCGACCGAATCGGCATTCATGAGCGTGCTGAGCTTGTGAATCCGCTCGCCAAATCGCCGGTCGGGCAGACCGGGCACGAGCGGCGCCGCGAGGCGCGCCAGACGATCCCACGTTTCCGGCCGGACGCGTTCGATGCCGGCTGCCATGCCGCGGCGAATCGTCCGCGGCAGGCGCATCACGCCAGGCAGCATGCGTCCGCCGTGGACGTAGCGGTCGTATCCTCCGAACAGCTCGTCGCCACCGTCTCCCGAGAGCGCAACTGTCACGTGTTGCCGGGCGAGTTGCGAAACCAGCAGCGTCGGCAGCTGCGACGGATCCGCCAATGGCTCGTCGAACACCTGCGGCAATCGTGGAATCAACGCGTGGACATCGTCGCCCGTCAGCAGCAATTCCGTGTGATCGGTTCCCAGATGCTGCGCGACACGCGCCGCGAAGCGTGCCTCGTTGAATTCCTCCTCCGCAAACCCGATGGTGTAGGTCTTGACGGAGTGGTGACTCGCCTGCTGCATGGACGAGACCACGAGAGACGAGTCGATGCCACCTGACAGCAGCGCGCCGAGCGGCACGTCGGCCCGCATGCGGCACTCGACGGCTTCGGTCAACAGGGCATCGAGCTGATCGATCGCCTCCGCATCGGATCCGGCGATCTGGTTCGCGGAACCATTGAGCGCGACGTCTCGCAGCGACCAGTACGCTGTCGAACGCGGGAGCGGCAACCGGGGATCGGAAATGGTGAGGATGTGCGCCGCCGGCAGCTTGATGGCTCGCGCGAAGATGCTCTTCGGGGCCGGCACGTACAGATACCGGAAATAGGCGGCCAGCGCCTCGCGGTCGATGGTGCGATCGAACGACGGTCCCGCCAGCAGCGACTTGAGCTCGGAACCAAACGTCACGAGGCCGGGTTCGCTGTAGACGTACAGCGGTTTCTTGCCCAGTCGATCGCGGATGAGCGAGAGCTGGCGCCGGTCGGCGTCCCAGACGGCGATGGCGAACATCCCGACGAAACGGGTGACCGCCTCGGGAATACCCCATTGCTCGAAGGCGGCGAGGATCACCTCGGTGTCCGAATGTCCGCGGAACCGGTATCCGTACCCCTCGAGGTCGCAGCGAAGGGCCGCGAAGTTGTAGACCTCGCCGTTGAAGACCATCACGAACCGGCGCGAGGGCGACCACATCGGCTGGTGACCGTTCGGAGAGACGTCGATGATCGCGAGGCGGCGGAACCCGAGGGCCATCCCCGACGGCTCGTCGGCCCAGACGCCGCTGTCGTCAGGGCCGCGGTGGACAATCGGTGCAATCATGCGCGACGCCTGCGCGCCGAGCTGGAGGGTGTTCAGGCCGGAGCTCGTGAAGATGCCGGCAAATCCGCACATGTGAGTCGAGCCTAGGAAAGTGCGCCGCGAGCGGCGATCGAGGGGGTTCCGGGGACGTGGTTCTCCGCCGGCCGTGCGTTCTCGGCCGGGCGCGAATCGCTCAGGACGATGCGGGAGCTCATCGCCAACGGACGTTGCAGGATGGCGGCTGCGACCGCAGCGGCGACCGTCTGCGCGCCGGCCGGCGTGAGGTGGAAACAATCGTAATAGGTCCTCGAACTGCGTTCGAGCACCGGCATCAGATCCAGCTGCTCGACATCCAACTCGTCGGCGAGCACCGCCGCCCGCGCGTCGAGCATTCGCATGACGCCCGAGAACGCGTTCAAGGAGTAGTACGTGTCGACCTGTTGGCGCCAGGGTGTTCCCATTCCGCCGTGCCACATGCGGGCGGCGACGTCGGGCGTGTAGTCCACGTCCAGCCACGGCTGGCGGACCAGGACCACCCGATCCGCATGCGTCTTTGCCCGTTGGAGGAGGCGCCGCATGTTGCGCTCGAAGTGATCGAGCATCGGGCTGGGGTCGGGGGTCGTCGGCCGGATCTCTTTGGCTTCCGCCCGCATGCGCCTCGCCTTCGGCACCCAGCTGCCGGCGCCTTCCTGGACCTGCACCGGCCGTCGCCACAACGTGTACAGCTTCAGCGCCAGCTGCCGTAGCGCGAGCGTCCGGTAGGTCCAGCCGAACGGACCCTCAGGATGACACTTGAAAATGTCGGGCGTTCGCGCCGACGGCGGCGGGGCCGACGGTGCGCCGTACTCCAGCCACTGGGCGACGTCGCTGACGCCCACGAGAATGACGATGGCCTGCAGCCGCGGATAGCGCGGCAGCACGCGCTCCAGGATGCGGTCAAGGATCTCGGACCCCGCTCCGGAGCGCGCGATGCTGCCGACATGCACCGTGCGTGCGTCAAGCCGTCGAAGATGCTCAGGCCGCTCGAGGAGGCGGTGAAGCGCGCCAGGCCAGCTCGTGTCCTGATCCAGCAGGTAACCCTCGGGCTGGCTGCCGCCCGCCACCAGAACCCGGTACAGACCGCGCGTGGAACGTGGCACTTCGTCGCCGCGCTCTCCATCGCTGTTGACGTCGAAACGCGCCTGCGGTTCGAGGTCGGGCGACACGCGAGGGTCCGGCCGCACGATGTAGCGTGCGCCGGGAAGAAACACGTAGTAGGCCGCCCGATACCGCAGCCACCATCGCGCGGCACATTCCGCGCCGGCTGCGAGCAGCACGATGGCGGCGGCCGTCGAGAACCACAACAGGATCGTCATGGAAGGCAAGGCGAGAATGACGTACGTGGGTTACGCCCGACTCCAGGCGCGGAGGCGAAGCATGTGTGTGCGGAGATCGACGTACGGGTCGTTTCGATAGACGAACACGGCCCATGTCAGCAAAAAGAGCAGCATGACGGCGGATCCGGCCCCCACCAATCCGGCGAAACTGTGAATGTCGAACACCAGCCTGGACCAGCCGACCACCGCGAACAGCGGCACCGCCCCGAGTGCCGCGCGCGACACGACGTAGCGGAGATACGTGTTGAGCGGAATGTCGAGCTCGCGACAGGCGATGACCAGGACCAGGGAGGCAAAGAGCATGTTCGGAATCGCGGTGCCAAGCGCCACTCCCGCCAGTCCCAGCGGCCGCGCCAGCAGCATGCTCAGCGCGACGTTCAGCAGGCCGGCCGCGATGAAGGCGAACGCCGGCGTCCGGGGTTTTCCGAGGCCCATCAGGATCGGCAAGGCCACGCCCCGGACCGGCAGGAAGACCAGGCTCGAAATCATCAGGATCTGCAGGACCTGGCCGGACGGTTCCTTGAACGCCGGACCAATCCACCAGCCGATGAACGCCGGCCCGAACACAATCAGAAACAGCCCGGCGGCGATCGTCAGCGACAGCGCGACCTTCGACCAGGTGAGGAAGATGTGCTGCAGCTGGGGCAGGCGATCTTCGGTATTGAGCTTCGTCGCCATGGGCGAGACCACTGACGCGATGGCGATGACGAAGTCCATGAAGTAGATGACCAGGCTGTTCGCGACCGAGTAGAACGCGATCACCTCGACCCCGAGAAACGCTCCGATCACCAGTGCATCGGTCTCGAAGCTCAGGCGCGCACCGGCATTCAACAGCAGCACGTAGACGCTGAAAGACAGAATCCGCCGGGCCATGCCGCGATCGAAATCGGCCAGGCTGATGCGGATGCCTGGATATCGGCGGCGGATCAGGATGTACGACAGAAGGAAATCGACGATCACGCAGGCGAGCTGTACGATCGCCATCACGATCAGCGACGCATCCAGCGTCAGGAGCCCGATGGTGAGGCAGAGGCGCAGCAGCACGCCGCTCAACCGCACCAGGTTCCGCAGCACGAAATCGTGGTGCGCGAACATGATGCCTTCCGGCAGCAGCCCGATGAAGCCGGCGCCGACCTGGAGCACCACCAGCGCGAATGCCAGGTGAGCCTCGGACTGCAGCGCCGACGGAATGTCGTAGGCGGTGACGAACAGGATCGAGATCGCCGCGCCCGCGACCAGCGCCATGCCGCCGAACGTCAAGTACAGTCCCGCGCAGCTGCCGATCGCCGTGTTGACCTTGCCGGTATCTCCTTCGGCCACGTGCTGCGCCAGATACCTCACCGAGGCCATCGGCACGCCGACGGCCAGCAAGCCGATGTAGCCGGTGAGCGAGGTAATCAGCGTCCAGGTGCCATACCCCTCCTGGCCGAGGGTGCGAATGATGAACGGCGTCAGCACGTAAAACGCCGGCATGGTCACCAGCGTCAGCACCCATGTGCTTCCGATGTTACGCAACACTATCGTGTCTCCGAACGTGTGTGACCAGCGAGGGGCGCCCGCGTTGCCGGCCGGACGCAGCCATGTCGCGCGCCACGTCGAAGCCGAACTGGTAGGGGCTGCGGTACCAGGGAGAAATCGGAATCCGCTTCACGTCGAACGGGTCGGTGCCGCTGCCGTTGATTCCGTTGAAGGCTGAACAGCAGCACGAGAAGCCTGCGGACCTCACCAGGGCCCGGTTCGCCTCGGTCAGGTTCGCGCGCCCTCCGTAGGGATAGGCAAACAGATCGACTGCCGCGCCGAGTTCGTGCTCGATGTCGGTCCGGCCGCCGGCGATCTCGTCGCGCGCGTCCGCGCCGGCGACGCCGCCCAGGTCGACATGCGTGCGGGTATGGCCGCCGATATCGAATCCCCGACGGTGCAGCGACCGCACCTGATCCCAGGTCATCCAGGGAACGCGAAGCCCTTGTTCGTCATCCCACCAGGGAACGACCTGGGAATCCATCCACTGACTCACCACGAAAAACGTGGCCGGGAGCGACAGCTTCTCCAGCACGGGAGCGGCGTTCACGAAGTTGTCCCGGTAGCCATCGTCGAAGGTGATGGCCAGCTCTCCGCGCAGCGGCGCCCCACGGGCCAGTTTGTCGACAAGGGTCCGCAACGAGGTCACGCGAAAATGGCGCCTGAAAAAACGGCAGTATCGTTCGAACATCTCCACACTGATCGTCAACCCGCGGGAATCCGCGAGGTCGTCGACACGATGAAACGTCACGACGACGGCCGCGTTCTTCGTCAGGGCGGCCTTCAGATCGGACTCGAAGATCAGGCGGCCGGCGACACTCCCCAGGAATCGCTTCACGAAACCCGCCTCATGTCCGCGACGGCCAGCCTGTCGTCGAAGCGTTCGTGGCGTGAACCGATGAGCGGGCGGGCTTGCATCGAGTGCGGCGGCGCCACGTCCAGCAGGCGGAGCAGCGTCGGCGCCACCGCCGAGAGCTCGACCTTTTCCCGAGCCACCGCGTGACTGCGATCGGGCAGGCGAATCCACAACATGCCGTCGGGATGATGCATCCCGCTCTTGATCCCTCCGCCCTGATGGAACAGGTCGAAAAATTTCACGCGTGATGCAGGCTCACCCGACTCGAGGACCGCATCCGGCGGCAGCTGCCTGATGATCCGGCAGCCACAGAACAGCCGCGCGCCGTCCCGGGTCGCGGCGAACGCCGGTTCACCGTCGACGGTCAGCGCGCACAGACGGTGCATCGCTCGGGCGGCTGTCTCGTCGTCGTCGAAGATCAGGTGGAACTCTTCGGACATCACCGGAGAGTAGGTGTACGGATCCGTCAGCCCGGCAAACTGCAGCACCTCGTCGATGTTGCGCGCACGGTAGAAGGTTTTTCCGCCTGAATCCTCATAGATCAGACAGGGCTGTTGGCTGAGCGCCGTACACAGGACGAGCGTCGAGTCGGTGCCGGCGAGCGCCATCATTCGCCCCAGCAGCCTGTCCATCTGCTGATATCCGAAGAGCACGGCGTTCTGCAGTTCGGCCTGCTCGCCGGCGGACGGGCGAATCTTGAACGGCTCGGGATCCATGTTGCGCCAGAATTTGTGTTGCAGGTGCGCGGTGCTGTTCAGGAAGAACGTCGCGAAGTGGGGCCGGACCCGCCGGTAGTAGTAGCGAAAGACATCCCACTGAATCCTGTCGAGGATGGCGACGCGCCTCCACCCGTATCTGCGCCTCAGCTCGCTCGCGAGCTGGCCCGCGATCGCCATCACCGTCGACAGCGAGAGCCCATGGGTCACCATGAAACGAAGGAAGGCGGCATACTCCGCGCGCGTGAGCTGTTCCTCGCCGCTGGTGTGATCCTGAACGGTCTTCTGGATGAAGCGATAGAACGGCGTCAATTCCATCGGATAGGGATCGGTCCCTCTCGTCCACGGATCGGGCACGACACAGCCGTCGACGTGTCCGTCGTGCTTCACGTTCATCGTCCCGAAGATGAGAACGCGCCGGCCTGCCGCCGTCAGCACCTGGGTCAGCGACTTCTGCTTCAGCTGTGCGGCTTCTCCGAGCTTGCGGATGCCGTGCACCTGGGCGCTGACGCCGGTGTGCACGGTCACCCACTGGACCCAGGGGTTGAGCAGGCGGCTGTTCTCGGCGGCATCCTCGGATGCGTCGGTCGTGAACACGCGCGACTCGTTGTAGAGCCGTTCGAAATTCGGCAGCTTCCCTTCGGCAATGAAACGGGACACCAACGATGGCGTCAGCTCGTTGAATTCGAGCAGGATGATTGACCGCCGCTTATCCATGGCACTGCCTCCGCTGCCGAGCTGTCGCGTGTTGATCTGAAGCTGCCGTTCAGAGAATGGAGTCATCGCATCCGGCCGTCACTCGGGCGACAGTGAAACGGGTCCCGGCCAGGTGTCGCGGCGGATCTGCACCGCGGAGAAATACCAATAGCGGCCGGTATCGACGGCATCCCGCTGTCCGTTGTTGCCGAGGCCGAAATCGTTCGTCCAGGCGGGCTGGGTACAGAAACTGTGGCCCGCCGCGTAATACGACGCGAGCGTCCAGTCGTCACGGCCATTCCAGACGCCGCCGCGCTTGAAATCCTGCTGCTGAAAATCGGCATCCGTGTAGAGCAGCGCGTTGTTCGAGTCGTACACCCGGGGGCTGACCTGGATCTCGTTCGTGTCGGTGTAGTGGACGAAGTACTCGAATCGGTACCACTGGGAGTGCGCGAGCTGGCCGGCCGGTCCCCAGTGCGCGATCGGATAGGCGCCGCCGCAGCCATACAGGCTGACATCGAAGCGCCATCCCGACGGATCGCTGTACTTGCGGATGAACGTCAGGTTCCCGTAGTTCCGCGTGTCGACCGTCACGATGTGATCGCCCATGCCCGAGGTGTCCTCGTTCTTCATGTAGAACCGGAGATAGAAGTCTTCGGATTCGGGCAGGATGTCGTCGACCTGAAGGAACGCCGCGTAGTGCGCTCCCCGTTGCTGCACCCGAAGCGCGTGGTGGCCGTTCACCCCGTCAGGCACGACCGAGAGAATCTGCACGTGCGCGTCGTTGAATTCCCAGTAGTTCGGCCACCGGCCGTTATCGGTCACCGCCTGCTTCGCGGTGCCAACCGCGGTGTCCCACGAGCTTTCGAAGACGACTCCGCCGCCTGAAGCCGATGGCGACACCGGATTGCAGCGGGCGACGGCCAGCAGCGCTGCGCTCATGAGCGGCAGGAGGCGACGTCGCGTAGCGCACCGGACGCAAGAATCCATGTCAGTCGCGCCCGACCCTTCATGCGGGCTGAGCGAGGTCGCTCTCGAACGCACGGGCCTCATCGCACCTCGCGAGCAGCCACTGTGATTCGCGGAGGTCGTACCGCCGCGGCCGGACATACGACAACCAGGTTCCCAGCCGCTCTGACGATGCGCCGCGCACCAACGACAGGAACGCGCTGGCGGCTTGCAGGCCGGGTGTGACGATCGCGCTCGGCAGCCACACGATCCTGCCGCTCCACCCCCGAGTCTCGAGGAGACCGACGAGGTCGCCCCTCGTCGACACCGCGGGATCGAACAGATTGACCAGCGGCGGCGCCTCATCAAAGTGCGTCGCGCACCAGGCAATCGCTTCCGCGCAGCGTTCGACCCAGCAGGCGGCGATCGGATGATCCGGACCGCCGAGCGCGAGGTGCCAGCGTCCGAACAGACGACGGCCCATCAAGCCCGGAAGCATCGGGTCTTGGGGATCGATCAGGGCGCCCGGGCGAAGGATGCGCGTGGAGATTCCCAACGCCGGGGCCTCGCGTTCGACGATCTCCTCCTGCCGGCACTTCCCCCACACGTACGAACCGAATTCCCGGGGATCGGCGGGCCGCGGCGTTTGCTCATCCTGCTGCTCCCACGACTTACGAGGCGGTTTCAGCACCGACAGGCTGCTGACGAGCACGAGGCGGGTGACGCCGGCGGCGTGCATCGCGCGCAGCAGGTTTTCGGTCGCGTCGATCGAGTTGCGCTGATGTGCCTCGTAGCCGCCCGCCGTCTCGGCCGCCGCGTGGATCACGACATCGGCGCCCGCGAGCGCGTCGACTGGCACGCTCGTACTCAGGTCGGCGCGCACCCACTCCTGCACAGTCGACTGCTCGGGCCTGGCGCCGCGGCCGATGCCCCGGACGCGCGGCAGCGCCTTCGCGATCTCGCTGCCGAGAAAGCCGTTCGCCCCCGTCACGACGGCGAGCGGACCGGTGCGTCGCGGCGCCGGCACGGCAATCTGCGGCGTCGCGTGTCGCGCCGCGCGCTGTACTTCGGCTACCAGCTGTTCAAGGATCTCCGTCACCACCAACAGGTGCGCGGGCGAAACGGGGGAGGGCAGCCGGCCGGCTGCCGCACGATAGAACTCGTCGATGAGCTCTCGCAATCCGGGATAGGCGATCCCGGTGCGCAGCCGTCGCGCCAGGCTCGCGGTGGTGCGCGAGACGAGCTGTGCGCCTTCGGCGAGGGGATTCAGGATCTTCTCGAGCGGCTCGGTGCCGGTATTGGCCGTGCCCAACAGGATCGAACGCACGAAATCGCAGGTCAGCGAGCCGCCGCTGCCAGCCAGCGTCAGCGACGACGCGATCGGCCGCCCCCGCAAGCTGACCGAGAGCCGCCCGATGATGTCACCGGCGCGCAGGGTCGCGTGCAGGTCGGTCGAGGACGCGTGTGCCCACGAGAGCTCGGCGCGATCGCCGGGCCGGCTGGAGCGTTCGAGCGCAGCGACGAGCGTGTAAAGGGGGTGCGGAAGAATGTCCACCAGGTGGTCCGCGAGCGCGCGCGCTGTCAAACGCGCGGCGTGGGCGTGCAGGGGCCGGAACGCGAAGTGGCTGTCGGCCTGCACGATGTCGCCAAGCTCGTTGGCACGCGCCATCAACGCCGCGAACCCGGGATCGTGCAGCAATTGATGACCCGCGCAAACGATCGAGCCCCGGGCGCTCGCGAGATCGAGCAGCGCCCGTGCGTCGCGGGCGTTCAGGGCGAAGGGCTTCTCCACGTAGGCATGCACCCCGCCTTCCAGCACTGCCGCTGCGCCCTCGAAATGCGCCGCCGGCGGCGTGCAGACGTGCACGATATCCGGCCTCGCCTCCGCCATCAGTGCCGCAACCGACGGGTAGGCGACAACGCCGGCGAGCGCGGCGAATTCCGCCGCCGCGCCCGCCGCGCGATCATGAACGCCAACAGTGACCGCGTCGTCGCGCTGCGACACGACGTGGAAGTGCTGACGGGCCATCTGACCCGAACCGATGAAAGCGATGCGCAGCATGCTGCTCGAGCCTTTGAAATGCGGCGAGTGACGACGCCGCTCAGTGGATATCGAATGCGTCGATCAGGATGATGGCCGAGTCGGAGGAGGCGTTCTTCAGGCCCGTCACCTCGATGGTCAGCGTGTGAGTCCCCGCTGCCAGTCCGGCGGCCTTGAACACCGCCACCTGGAATTCATCCTGACCGGTGCCATAGAGGTCGATGTCGACGGGCAAGCCGCCGTCCAGGGTGACGCGGGCGATGCCGAACAGCCGTCCTCGCTGGCCGACCCACGCGACTGACGTTCCCGTGAACGTGAGCGTCGCCCGCGCACCGGCCAACGACGACTCCATCGTCCGTTCTCCGGTCCAGTACGGGTTCTTGTTGGTGAAATACCAGCCGAGCTCGTGCCGGTCGGCCGTGCTCGAATACGCAATCGCCGGGTCGGTCTCCTGAATCCGGGAGACCGGGTTGACGGTCGAAAGCAACGTGACATCGAACGCATCGACGACGACGAACGCGGCGCTCGCCGCGGCGTTCTTTTCGCCGGTCACCGCGATCCGCAGGGTGTGCGCCCCGGCAGAGAGGCCGGCGGCCGTGAAGACCGGCACGCGCAACTCTTCGACCGGGGAGTAGAGATCGACGCGACCGACGTTCACACCGTCGAGGAACACGTCGGCGAGCCCCGCTATCGGGGCGCGGAATCCGATCCAGGTCACGGAGGTGCCTTCGAAGCTGAACGTCGCTTGGGCCCCCGCGGCAGCGGATACCGAAGCCGTTCCGACCCCGACGTTGGCGGACGCGCCGCTCCAGGCCCGATCCGGATGCTCCCTCCGCCATTCACCGCTGTAGGCGACCGCGCTCTCGGACTCTTCGAAGCGGGATCGAGAGTCGAAGGCATCCACGACCAGCAGCGTCCCGGTCGACGCGGCGTTCTTGAGGCCCGTGACCTCGACCGTCAACTCGTGCTGGGCGGCCGCGAGATCCGTCGCCGTGAATACGACGGCCTGTACTTCCCACGGTGAATACGTATCGACTTCGGCATGGAATGCGCCGTCCAGATAAATTCGCGCAATCCCGGTCTGCGGGCCGCGCACGCCGACCCAACTCACCGACCGGCCGATGAAGTTGAACGTCGCACGGGCGCCTGCAGTCGTCGAGCGTGCCGTCGCCTCGCTCTGCTGCCACGCCCCGGTGTAGGTGACCTTGGGCGACGTATTCTCGGCGCGCGTTCCGGTGACGGGCACCGGCGGTCCTGGCGAGACCTCGAACCCGTCGACCACCACGGCGTTGTCGATCGCCATCGGGTTTTGCTGGCCGGTCACCTCGATCATCAACGTGTGGTTTCCGGGTGACAGCCCCGAGCGCGTGAAGACCGGCGCCTGCACTTCCTCGTCAACGCAGCTCGGCGGCGGCTGCGCACAGCGTGGCGCGGCCGGATCGCGTCCCGCGCCGAGGTAGAGATCGATCCTCGAAGCGAACACGCCATCGACGTAGACGTCGGCGATGCCTGCCCACGGCGCGCGGAACCCGACCCAGGTCACTGCCGTGCCCGAGAACTGGAACGTCGCTCTCGCGCCGGCAGATCTCTGGAAGGATGCGGTCTTCTCACTCCACGCCCGGCTGCGGCTGCCGTGGAACCAGGCCTGGCTGTTCGATCCAGGTGTGTAGCTGATGGTCAGGTCGGTATCTTCGAAGCGCGTCGGGGTGGCTGATGGCGGCGGCTGGCTGTTGTTGACGGTGGCGTTGACGGGCGCCGAGGTCTTCGTATTACCCGCAGCGTCGCGGGCCACCGCCGTGATCGTGTGCGGTCCGTCGGCGCTGGTCGTCGTATTCCAGTTCACCGAATACGGCGCCGTCGTGTCCTCTGCCTGCAGCATGACACCGTCGACCAGGAACTGCACACCCGCCACGGCGACGTTATCGGAAGCGTCCGCCGAAACGAGCACGGTGCCGGAGAGCGGCGCTGCTCCGCTCGGCGCCGTGATCACGACCGATGGCGGCGTCGTGTCCGGCGGCGCGCCGTTGTTGACGGTGACAGTGACGGCCGCCGACGTCTTCGAATTGCCCGCGGCGTCGCGAGCCACCGCCGTGAGCGTGTGCGATCCGTTGGTGCTTGCCGTCGTATTCCAATTCACCGAATACGGCGCAATCGTGTCCTCTGCCTGCAAGTTGACACCGTCGAGCAGGAACTGCACGCCGACCACGCCAACGTCGTCCGAGGCGTCCGCCGAAACCAGGACGGTGGCCGAGACCGATGCCCCCCCGTTCGGCGCCGTGATCGCGACCGATGGCGGCGTGGTGTCCGGCGGCGCGCTGCCGTCGCCGAGCACATCGAACGCGTCGACGACGACGAAAAAGTCGCTCGATGCGGGATTCTTCGCTCGCGGGATCGGCACTTCGATGGCCAGCGTATGCGGGCCGGCCGCAAGACCGCTCCGGGTGAAGACACTGGCCTGTACTTCCTCGATCGGAGCGTACAGGTCCACGGTAGCCGCGAGCGCTCCGTCGAGATACACGCTGGCCATGCCCGCCTGCGGACCGCGGAAGCTTATCCATGCGACGCTGGTTCCGCTGAAGTTCAAGGTCGCGCGTTGACCATCCGACGATCCGAGTGCCGCCGTCCCCCCGCTCCACGCCCGCGCGGCATTGCCCAACGCCCAGCTTCCGGCCGGAACGAACGTGACGGCGGCATTGGCCTCCTCGATGCGCGTCAGCGTCCCGTTGGCAACGGTGACTGAGATGGTGCTGGACGCCGCGAGGTTGCCCGCGACGTCCCGGGCGACCGCGCTGAACGTATGCGGACCGTTCGGGACGGTGGCGGAATCCCACGCAGCCGAGTACGGCGCGACGAGATCCTCGGCTCCGAGGTTGGCGCCGTCGAGGCGGAACTGAACGCCGACAACCGCGACATTGTCCGCGGCGTCGGCACTGACAGTGATCGAGCCGTTGACCGTGGACCCGTTGGACGGCGACGAGATGGATACCGTGGGCGGGGTCGTGTCGAAGGTGACGATGCTGTCGCCGCTCGTCGACGCCGTGCTGCCGTTTCCGGCCGCATCGCTTGCCGCCGCCGCGGGAATCGACGGAATCACCGTGCCGCTCGTCATGCCGCTGACCGCGACGACGTACGCCGTCGGGCCGCCGGTCACCGCAACCGTCCTGGTGCCGCCGGCGGTGCCGCCGACCATCACGTCAGCCGCGGCGAAATTACTCACGGGTTCGCTGAAGATCACGCTGAAATTGATCGGTGCGGTCCGGGTGGGATCGGGCTGGCCTGCCGCCTGATTGATCGTTACCGTCGGCGGCGTATTGTCGAAGGTGACGACGCCGTCGGTGCCTGTCGACGCGGTGTTGCCGTTTCCGGTCGCATCAATTGCCCCGCCGGCAGGAATCGAGGGAATCACCGTGCCGCTCGTCATGCCGCTGACCGCGACGACGTACACCGTCGGGCCGCCGCTCACCGCAACCGTCTTCGTGCCGCCGGCCGTGCCGCCGATCGCCACGTCGGCCACGGCGAAACCGCTGACGGCTTCGCTGAAGACCACGTTGAAATTGATGGGCGACGACCTCGTCGGATCCGACTGCCCCGTCGCCTGATTGATGGTGACCGCGGGCGGGGTGTTGTCGACGGTCACCGCGACGCCGGCGGAATCCCAGACTATGCCCAGAATGTCCCGTGCGCACGCCGTTACCGTATGCGGGCCGTCGCTCGACAGCCTCGTATTCCACGGTGCGGAGTAGGGTGCGGACGTGTCTTCGCCGACGACCACGCCATCGACCTTGAACTGCACGGACTGGACCGTCAGGCCGCCGATGATCGTCACGCTTGCGTTGATCGGTACCGTGCCGCGCAGTCTGGCGCCGGCGGAGGGCGCCGTCACGTTCACCACGAGGCTGCTCAGTTGCGCCGATGCCTGAGGAGGCGAGATCCAAGCCAGCGTTGACACGACCAGTAACATTGCCGCGCAGGTGGATTTCGCGCGGGATGGCTGAATACTCGCCAGCATTGTGTCCCTGCCTTTCTTGCTTGGGTACCCCGGAGAGTTCGGGCCGCTCATTTCTTCACGCGGACGCCCACGACCGTGCGCGCCGGCGTCGCCGTGTTGAACGCGTCGACCACCTGGCCGGTCGCGAGATCGAACCGGTAGACATTCGACGTGAGGTAGTTGCCGACCCAGAACGTGCCATCACCGACGAGATCCAGTCCGGTCCAGTAGGTGTTCTCCGGCACCGAGTACGTCCGCACAACGGTGCCGGCGGCGCTCAGACGCACGACGAGTTCGCCATTCGAGACGATGGCGCCGCCGTCGGGGAGCACGCGCACGTCGTGCGTCTCCCCGCCGCCAGGGAGCGGCCCGGTATTGAGATTCGCGAGCTGCGTCCGCGTGCAGACGTTGTAGCGCTTGATGTTCGGACCCCAGGATGTGTAGAAAACCGTGCAGCCGTTGGGAGCGAGGTCGAGCCAGAAGGATCCTTCGTTCTCGGTGGCGACCTGGAACTCCGTCCGCGGCTGCCCTGGCGAGATCTTCAGAATCGATCCTGTGCACCCGGCCTGGCCGACATACGCGTTGTCGGCCACGTCGAACACGATGGCGTGCGGGCCGCAGTCGAAGGACCCGGCGAACCGGCCTTGCGACACGCCCGCGGAATTGAAGACCTCGATCCCACTCCCGTTCCCGCAGGCGGGATCCATGCACCACCGCGTGACATAGAGATTGCCGGCGCTGTCGAGTCCCATGCCTTCACCAGTCCCGCTCACCGTGCTGATGAGCGTGGCGCGGAACGTGCCATCAGGACGCCACCACTGCACCGGGCCCGGCTCCAACGAGACGAACACGTCGCCTGCGCTCGGCGGCGCCGGCGGCGGCGCACCGCTCCCCGTCACGTCGAACGCGTCCACGACGACGTAGTAGTCGCTCGAGTGGGAATTCTTCGAGAGCGGTGACGGTACCTCGACCGCGAGCGTGTGACTGGCCGACGTCAGGCCGGTCACTTCGTACACCACGGTCTGGACGGCCTCGGACGACGCATAGAGGTCCAACGTGGCCACCCTCGTGCCGTCGACGTACACGTGCGCTTTTCCCGCCTGCGGTCCGCGGAACCCGATCCACTTCACGGCGGTGCCAGTGAAGTTGAGGGTGGCTCGCGCGCCGGCCGCGGTGCTCACCGCCGCGGTGCCGCCGCTCCAGCTGCGATCGGTGTTCCCCAGATCCCAGGTGCCGGTGTAGGTGACCGCGCTGCTCGTGTGGTCGATGCGCGTGACCGGCGGCCCGTTGGCAACCGTCACCGTCACAGGCTGGGAGGTGTATCGCGTTCCCAACTGATCGCGGCCGACGGCGGTCAACGTGTGCGAGCCGTCGCTCGTCGTCGTCGTGTTCCAGGGAGTGGCGAAGGGCGCCGACGTGTCTTCAGCCCCGAGGTTGCCCCCGTCCAGCTGAAACTGCACGGCGACGATGCGGAGCGGCCCGGCACTTGTCGTGCTGGCGCTGACGGTGATCGTGCCGCTGACCGTCGATCCCGATGTCGGGGAGGTCACCGTCACCATCAATCCCTGTCCGCCGGCAGACACGCGCGCGGCGGCAAGCCACTGACACGCCAGCATCGAAACGATCGATGCGGCGATCGCTCGCGTCACCCTGACTGAATGAGGTCGCGCGTCCATGAGGGCTCCTAGAATCCGAGAGACCATTCGCCATCGAGCCGCGAGAACACCGCTTCGCCGTTCTCGAACGAGTGGATCAGGTCGGGGCGCCGGGCACTGAGCAGAACCCATGGCCCCCGGCGATGCAGAAGGCAGTACTTGTCGGACAGGGCCTGCAGGAATCGCGGCTCGAGTCGCCCCGTCGCGGATGTGGCGCCAGACTCCGCAGCCTGGTAGAACAAGTGGTCGAGCACGTCGCCGACTGATGCCGGGTCGGCCACGATTTCGAGGACATGGGCGGTTCGCGTGACGTCGACGTGGAACAGGTACCAGCCGATGATTCGCCGGTTGTTGCGGATGACCGCCGAACAGAACGTGTCGTCCGCGCGTCGCTGCCGTGCGCGTTCGAGCACCCATCGCAGGGTCGCTTCGTCGTACTCGACGCGCAACGCGCGGGCCGGGACGAACGCCGGCCCGCAGGCGAGTATCGTTTGTCCGGTGAGATCGTCCACCGCGGTGACGCCAGGCCTGAACTGGTAGAGCTGACTCTTCGGGGCTCGCGTCGCGATCGCGTCGACGACCAGCGCGAGCGGACCGGCCGCGGCGGCAAGGATTGAGAGCCTCGGTCGGTTGCGCAGCAGCGACAACGCAAGACGGGCGGGGCGAAGGGGGCGCGTCCAGTGCAGGCTGTGCAGCAGCGCCGTGGTGCCGCCGAGTCCTTCCCAGATTCTCTTCGACGTATCGTTGGCCTCATCGGAAATGGACAGATCCTGCGGCCCGTCGAGGAACGCCTTCGCCAGGTGCACGGCCACCATACCGACGCGGCTCTCCGGATCGACCACGAACTGCGAGCTGATCGCCGCGCGAAAATGGCGGCCGTTCATCGTCACGCGACGCGGCATGACACCAAGGAAGCCGCTGATCGCGCCGGTGCCGTCCTCGTAAACCAGCGACGGCAGCGCCGGATCCTGTGACGGGCCGTTGAGGAAGACGTCGCGGAAGTACGCGTGGTAGGCCTCTCGCCCCAGGGCACGCGCGCGGTCTTCCGTCCGGAACACCGTCTGGTGCAGATGAGCGACAGCAGGGATGTCCGCCTCGGCGAATGATCTGACGCATCCCATGACGGTAGCGGGCGCAGATGTAGCCAAGAATCGCTGTGGGTTAGGAAAAGAGATGGCGGGCCGCCTTGCCGGCGGCGGCCGCCGCATCACGCGTGGCGCGCGTGGCACGTATGAGCTGTGCGCCCGATCGATCTGAAAACAGGTCCGCATCGAGGGTGGTGCGTTCGCGGACCGGCCAGGCGTACTTGTTGCGATGCGCACCCTTGAGGAAATCGAATTCCCTGGCTCCCTCGGCGCGTGCGCAGTCGATGGCGGCGGCGAGGGCGACCTGACCCAGATGAATGCGGCCCGCCCATTCGCGGTCGTAGCCGCACAGGTAATACCCCCACCACGGACCGCTCGCGATCCCGTAGAACACCGCGATCGTGCGGACGCCATCGGCTGACAGGCGGATCATCCGCAGCGAGCCGGCGGCGAGCAGCAGCGGCAGCGCGGTCTGATGAAAACGACGGGTACGCGCATCGTCGAGCACCGAGCCATCCGGCGCGCCACGCCATCGCACGTGGAGGAAATCGACGAGCGAGCCAAACGCATCCATGACCTCGCCTCGCTCGTCCAGCACATCGATCCGCAGTTGGCAGCGGTTCTCCAGCCACCGCCGGTGCTTTTCGAGTGAACGGGCGCTCTGCGACGCGGCGCTGTCCGACAGCGCCGTGCCTGGCCGCTCCTGCAGGTCGAGATACGGGAGGGTGCTGATTCCGCGGGGCTGCAGCGCGCCCCGGAGCTTGCCCTCTTCGAGCGCGCGGTGGATGGCTCCCCACAACGGCGACTCGGCGGGCACGTCACGAAGCTCGAGCACGAAGCCGGTTCGACCGAACCTGTCTCCCAACCACTGAACGAACACATCCGATGCGGCCGCCTCGAAGCCTCGCGCCGCGATCACGTCGACGCGGTCGGACCCGAACGACCCGCCGAGCAGGGACACGCGCACATGGGTCCGCGTCTTGCGGATCGCGATCGGCGCGATGCCGCGAAGAGCGCCTCGCTGCCGGAAGATCACGAATCCAGGCTCGACGCCATCGGGCGCATCGCCGAGGAAACCTGAGAGCCACGGCCGCGACACGAAAACCGCGATCTCGGACCGGCTGGCCAGGATGCGATCGAGCGCGACGGCATCCTCGAATCCGAGATCGAGATCGGATGTGAGCTCGACGCTCAACGGTGCTGTCGCGCGGCGAGATGGATCGCCGTGCGAGACCGCGGTGGAGTCGAGCACGGTCATCGCCCGCCTCACCTGCGGCTCCGTCGGCGCGGACTCGACACACCCTCGCTTCACTGGACACCGTCGGCGCCGCAGAGCGTGCGCACGATGGGCCGCACGGCGCTGGAAATATCGTCGAAGCACAGGCGGAATCTCGATTCATCGCCATCGACCGGATCACCGATCTCGAGCGGCGTGTCGGTGCTGAGGCATGCCAGGAGGAATGTGCGGCTCGCGGCCTCCGGGAACCGCTCACGCAGCGCGATGAGCTGCGGAACGTCCATGACGAAGATGACGTCGCTCGCAGCGACCGTCGCAGGATCCAGCGGCGACGCGGCGTGATCGCTGAGGTCGACGCTGCGGGCGGTCGCGATGAGGGCGGCGGTCGGGTGCGGCGGACACCCGGGGACAGCGCCGAGGCCGGCGGACATCACCGAGACACGGCCGTGCCGCTCGAGCGCCTGTGCGGCCAGACGCGCGGCGAACGGGCTGCGAATGATGTTGCCGTGACACACGATCAGAATCCGCCGGGCCGAGCGCAGCGCGCTGGTCAACCGCGCCGGGTTCCGCCGCAGCTTGCGCATGCGCTGCCGCTGCAGCGCGACGACGGACGCACGGTGGCACCGAGCGCGGACGTATCGCACCAGGCCGCCGGCGAGCGCGCGGCACAGGTCGATCGTGGAAGGTTGCGATGGACCCGGTTCGGTCCGGGTTCGAGCCGCGGTTGCGGCGCTGACCGCTCGATACACATTCATGACACCTCTCCCGTTGGCGTCGCGCGAAAAGCTTTCTTCAATCGTCCGTCGCGCGTGCGCGGCCATCGTGAGGGCCCGCTCGCGGTTCGCGTCGAGGTCGAGGCAGGCGTCGGCGAGCGCCTGCGGATTCTGCGGCGGCACCAGCAGACCGTTGACTGGATGCGAGATGACTTCCGGGACGCCACCGACCGAGGTCGCCACCACCGGGGTGCCAAGCGCCATCGCCTCGAGGAGCGCCATCGGTGTGCCTTCCGACAGCGAGGGCAGGGCGAACACGTCCATCGCGGCGATGAGATCATGAACGTCGTCGCGGTCCCCCGGAAACATCACCTTCGACTCGACGCCGAGCTCGCGCGCAAGGAGCTTCAGAGCGGCGTCCAGCGGACCGTCGCCGGCGATGAGGAATCGCGCGTCGGGCCGCCGCTGCAGGATGAGGGGGATTGCCCGGATCAAGTCGTCGTGCGCCTTGACGGGAACCAGGCGACCGGCAGTGCCCACGAGCAGCGTCTCGGGCCCGACCTGCAGCTCACGTCTGACCTCGCCGCGGCCGCGTCTGGTCGTCAGAGACTGAGTGTCGACACCGTTGTGAATGCACTGAATCGCCGAGGTTTTGTGTCCGCGCCGTGCCAGGGCGTCCGCCGTGTTCCGCGAAACGGCGATGACGGCGTCCGCGAAGTGCCGCATGGCGAACCGATCCAGCGCATTGAGCACGCCATACTTCACGGCACCCACACCGTTCACCGGTTCGGGCAGCCCGTGCAGCGTTCGAATCGCATGCGGGACCTCGGCCAGCCGCGCTGCCAGAATGCCGAGAAGGGTGTCCTTGTAGCGGTGCGTATGCACGATGTCGACGCGGTGTCGCCTGAGGAAATCCGCCAGGAAGTTGACGATCCGGCCCGCGTGGTTGTGCCGCTCGTCGACGATCTCGACGCGCACTCCGGCGCGCCTCAACTCGCGAGCGAGCCGTCCGTCGTTCATCAGTACTGCGGAGAGTTCCAGTTCTCCGCGTCCGGCCAGATAGGACATCAGCGTGGCGAGTTGGACTTCCGCTCCTGCCCAGAGATCCGCGGACATCACGTGGCAGACCCGGATGCGGGATTCGACGCCGGCGTGTCGGGCGGGGGGAGCGATCACGGTGGAGTCCCTTGAGCGATCCGTCAACTGGCCAGCCGGCCGATCCGGCGCGATCGTTCGGCGGTCGCGACGTCGGTCTCGAGCGCGGGCGTCCGGCGTGCGATGGGCGCCCGCGCAACCGCGGGGCGCATCCGTTGAGCGATGCCCTTTGCTGCGGTCTTGAAGTACTGCGCGAACTCGTACAGGAACGGCGCGGGATCGTCGCCGCTGACGATCTCGTAGTGAAGGCCTGGCTCCACGAACTTGAGGAAGTCGCGGAGTGTTTGAAGCTTCGACGGGAACGAGTCTGCAAGGTTGAGGTCTCGTGCGCGGTGGGCGAGCCGAATGAAGAGGTGGTCGAGATCCCCGAGCAGCCATCTGTTCTTCACGCCGATCCTGTACGCCTGTGGTGCCTGAGGTTTCTTCCCTAACGCCAGCTGACAGGTCAGATACGGGAAGTCGATACCGGCCGCAATCGCCAGTTCCAGGGACCCCCAGAAGCGGCCGTTTACTTCCATGAGAAAGAGGTCGCCGGTGCGGCGATCCTGTTTGAATTCCAGCATCGCCACGCCATGCCAGCCCAGCGGCCCGAGCAGGCGGATCGCGAATTCACGGAGGCGCGGATCGACGGCCACGCTCTCACACAACACGCTGGCTCCGCCCGAAGGCGGCTTTTCCCGGAGCCGGCGATGGGCAAATGTCGTGAGCAGCTCGCCGTGATCGCACAGCACGAAGATCGCCAGACCCGGACCGACGATCCGCTGCTGGATCAACGACGGATATCGCGACAGCCACTCGACCTGGTCGTAGAGGCGGCACAGCTCATCGCTCGACTGCGCGTAATACACCGTCGTCGGCAGCCAACCGTGGTCGGCCCGGACCCGCGAGCGAGTGGACTTGACGACGGCGGGGTACTCGATCGACCCGAGGTGCGCGCTCAGATCGCTTCCCCTCTGGACCAGGCACGTAGTCGGAACCGGGACACCGCACCGCGACGCGAGCTGAAACAGCGACCATTTGTTGGTGACGGTTTCGAAGGCCGTGAACGGCGGACACACGGCGGCACAGGAATGCCGCAGCGCGTCATGGTTCGACGCCACGGCGTGCATGGCCACGTCGGTCACCGGCACGATCACGTCGGCTTCGCCGCGTCGCGCGAAACCCAGCAGGAACCGTTCGAAGGCGGTCCGTTCCTGTTCGGGCGACGGATACGTGACGTGACCGGCGCAGTACCTCGACACCGAGGCGAGGCTCGATTCGGTATGCTCGCCGACGAGCACGGACACGCCGCGGCGGCCGAGCGATCGCGTGATCGCAAGTGCCGGTCTTTGGCCGCCGTCGGTTACCAGGACGCGTAGGTCACGCATGGTCGGATCGATCACTGGGTGAGATACTTCCGGATTCGCGGACCGAGGCGGCGCGTCACCGCCAGCGGCAGGCGCTGCCAGGCCTTCACCGCGAGCTCCGCACGGCGGCTGGCGCCGCCGGTTGCCGAGCCCGGCCGCCGGCGCAGCGGGATCGAGTACCAGAAGAGCGGCTCCTCTTCCGCGCCCCACTGCCGTTTGAATCGATACGTGCCGGAGTCGCGCGTCGACCGGCCGAAGTCGAACTGGCGGAAACCCTCGCCGCAAGCGCTTCGCAGCGTTTCCCAATACAGCAGCATGTTGGGGCAGAGCGAGAAGTACTGCTGGAGGCAGGCCGCCCAGGGCACCGTCAGGCGATCGTTGAAGCGTAGGGCAATCAATCCACCCACCGTGACGCTGTCCTTGCGAACGAGCACGATGCGCGCGCGACTGCCGAAGCACTCGAGGACGGCGCCGAGAAAGTGCCGGGCGTGCACCGGCGAGCCCAGATCGCGCATCCGTGTTGCGAATACGTCGTAGAAGTCCGCGAGCTTTTCCGTTCCGCCGATCTCGATGGTGAGGCCGGATCGCGCCGCTTTGCGTATCTGGTTCCGCACGGTCTTGTCCAGGCGGTGCCACAACACATCGGCGTCGCCCGGCAGCGTCAGCGTCATGTTGACCTTGCGCTGCATCGGGGCGTGCGCGATGGCGAGCGGCTCGACGCACCGCAACTCCACCGATTGCGCGCCAATCCGGCCGGCTTCCTCGATCAGACGGCTGACGAGCAGCGCGGCCAGCGATGCGGATCCCCCGCACGGTCCGCCCCAATCGAGGAACGGCATCGACGTGACTACGGTGCCGACAATCGGACGACGAACGATGAACGCCGGCAACACCGCGGTCCCGCCGTCGCCGTCTTCGGCGCAGAGATACAGCGGATCGTGGCCGTAGGCGCCGCGGATCACCTCGAACCACTCAGGCGAGTGCGCGGGCGTGGCATGACCGTGCGCGTGCCGTAGCGCCCGCTGCCACACGGCGGCCGACTCCGGCGCCGCGCCGATCGTCCGCACTTCCGGACTCGCAGCGAGCTCGGTCACTGTGCACCTGCCTGAGCGGACAGGCTGCCGGCGGCGGCAGTGGCGGCAATCTCGACGAACGGCCGCGGCACCGAGCGCATCTGCAGCACATCGCGGACCGTGCCGAATCGGAACAGCGCCATCAGCCGTCCGAGCTTGTTCGCCTCCTTCCCGATGCCGACGTAGTGCCGGAGGCGTTGCGGCCACGGCATGGGCGGCCGCGGTTGTCCGGGATCCAGCTCCCAGGGATGGAGATAGAACATCACCGGCTGCTCTTCACGCAGGTTCACGCGACGCATGCCGATGCGGATCAGCGGGAAGGGGAGCAGGCGGAAGAAACCGCCGCCGCCGATCGGCATATTGACCCCCATCACGCGCGCGGTTCCGATGGGGAATTCGGTCAGGCTGGAGTCGCCGTTCGACCAGATCGCATAGGGAAACCGCGGCGCATCGGGCTGTCCATACCGATCGTGATGGATCGGATGCTGGCTCGAATCGTATTGGTATCCCTCTTCCGAGAGGATTTCGTAGGCCCATGACTGCTCGGGACCGATCGAAAAATTCGGCGCGCGGTATCCGATCACGCGTTGGCCGATGATCTGCTCGATCTGCGCCTTGGCACGGCGCACGTCGGCGCGGAATTCGCGGGGACTCTGGCGATACACGTCTTCGTGCCGATCCCCATGGCACGCAACCTCGTGCTGCTCATCCGCAATCGTTCTGACGAGCGCCGGATGCGCCGCCGCCACTTCTCCGAGGACGAAGAAGGTGCCCTTGCTCTGATGACGCTTCAGGAGCGCGAGCAGCTGCTCCATGCTGCCGACGACGCGGCTCTCGAACGTGCGGCCAGCCAGGGCTTTCGTGCCTTTCCGGAAAATCGCGGCGTGGTAGTACTCCTCGACGTCCACGCTGAGGGCGTTCATGATCATGTCGTCATCCTTGGCGAAAGCCAGGTGGGATGGTGCCTCGAGCCCACTCCGTGTTGCGGCAGGACGCGGTTCGTCCGGATCAGGCGGGGGCCTCGCGCAACAGGTGCCGGGGAAGTGAGCTCGAGGGCTTACTGCGCGCCGATCTGCGGCAGCGCGTGAAAGCGCTCCGAGGGATTCCAGACGGTCATACGTTCGCCGCGGGCGTACCGGAACCACGCGGCGAGAACGGCGAAGTTGGTCAGCACGAAATAGGTCGGGATGCGCAGTGCCCGCGATCCGCTCAGCAGTCCCACGACGGCCGCCGCATAGAAGCCGAGCTGCGCCCCCAGCATCAGCAGGTACAGCACCGACGGATGGTCAGCGCCGGCCAGCGCCGCAACCAAGATCAGCGTCACGTTGGCGAGGAGCGCCACGATCATCGCGAACGGCACCAGCCATCGGCACAGCTTGTGGCTGAAGAGTTGCCACGCGAACAGCGGATAGCGCAGCGGATTCAGCATCCGCAGGTTGCCGCGGAGCACCGCGAGTCCGCGCACGACGGTTCGAATCTTCCGGTTCAGCTCGCGGCGATCGTCGCAGATGTTCCGGTAATACCCCGCCGCGTCGCAATCGATGACGGCGCGCAGACCGAGGGCGACGGCATTGAGCACCGTGCTGAAATCGCTCTGGCGATCGGCCGCCCAGCGACGGCAGACCTCGCGGCGCGCCGCAAACAGCGATCCGCTGAGCCCGACCAGCGTATTGAACCGGCTCTCGAGCGCGCGCAGGAACATCTCGTATCGCACGTAGGCGCCCTCGCCGCTGACGGTGCCGTCCGCGTCGACGAATCGATCGATGCTGCTCACGCAGCCGACGGTCGGGTCGGCGAAGTTCGCGACCAAGGTCGACACCCCGGACGGATCGAGCGCGGTGGCCACGTCCGAAAACACGAGAATCGTCCCGGACGCTTCGGCAATCGCCAGTTGCTGTGCCGCTTCCTTGCCTCGTCGTTCGGACGTTCGTACAAGCCTCACGCGCGGCGCCAGTGCACGCACGATCTCGTCGGTGCCGTCGCTCGAGCAGTCCGATGCCACCAGGATCTCGAGCAGATGCGCGGGGTAGTCCTGCGCGAACGTGTTCCCGAGCTTCGCGACGATGCGCGACGCTTCGTTGTGCGCCGTGATGATGAAGGTGACCGCCGGCGTGGCGGTGTCCTTTTTCACCGGCCGTCTGCGCACGGCCGAGAGCGCCAGCAACGCGCACGGGTAGCCGAAGTAGGCGTAGACGACCAGACCGATTGCGCACCAGAGGACGACCGCAGTCACTGCACACCTCGGAAGTCCCGGCAGAGTTCCGCGATCGCGGTCCGGTCGCGCTCCGACAGGAGATGATGCGTCGGAATCGTCACCAGACGCGCGGCGACGCGGTGGGCCGACTGGAACTGCCGGCCGATCTCGGCACCGGGAACGCCGGGAATCTCGGTGACGGGAGTGGGATAGGCCGGGCTCAGACCCAGGCCGCGCGCTCGCGACAACGCGTAGAGTCTGCGTTTCTCCTTCGCGTTCCTGACCCGGAACGGCAGTCGCAAGTATGGATGCCGCCCGCCGTGCGGGAGGCCGAGCGGCAGGCGGTGGCTGAAGTACACCGCGGTCTCGGATCGCTGTCGGTTGGCGGCGGCAAGCCGGCTCTTCCAGCCGCGCAGCAGGCCGGCCTTCAACCCGGACAGCCGCTGAATCGGCACATCCTTCGGAAACAGCGTCTCGCCGAGATGGAGGAACGGCAGCGCGGCAGGAATCCAGTACATCCGCGGCCGGACGAACAGCGTCATCAACGCCAGCCGGACGACATCCTTCAATCCCTGGGACGGGCCCGGCGCCGAGAGACATGCGTGCTGACGTGCGATCGCCTCGCCGATGCCGACCGCGTTGGTGATGAGGATGCCCCCCGATCCGCATGTAATGTTCTTGCCGCGGCCGAGGCTGAAGATGCCGATATCTCCCGTCGTGCCGAGCTTGCGGCCGTCGACCTCGACGCCCATCGCCTGCGCCGCGTCCTCGACGAGAAACGATCCGTGCGCGTCGCAGACCGCGCGCAGCCGCTTCATGTCGGAGGGAATGCCGAACAGGTGGTGGCCGATGACGCAGAGTGTCCGCGCCGACATCGTCTGCTCCAGGACCGCGTGGTCGAAATCGAACGTGACCGGGTCGATATCGCACGGCACCGGGCGAAGGCCGGCCTTCAGGATCGCGGCGGGCAGCGAAAAACAGGTATACGCCGGGATGATGACGTCGCGGCGAGGCGAGCGCGATCCGAGTGCCATCAGCGCCAGCGCCAGCGCCGCGCTGCCCGAGCCGACGAGAAACACGTAGCGCGCGCCGAATTCGCTGCGGATCTCCGCCTCGCGCGCCCGCCGCGTGTGTTCGGGCGACAGGCTGCCGACCACGCCGTGCCATAGGTCGCGCCACTGCAGCGGCGCCGCCGCCGGCGGAAGGGTTCTTCCGAATCTCATCGAAGTTACCCGCCGTACTCCCAGGGAGAGGCGGCGACGGTCAGAGGATGCAGGGTCCGCCGGCAGTCGGCCTCGACCACCTCGAGAATCACCACCGCGTGATCGCCGAGCGTCATCATCTGCCTTACCCGGCACTCGAAATACGCCGCGGCGTTCTGAAGGATCGGGGCGCTCGTGATCCCCGGGGTGAACGGTTCGCCGTTGATGGTGCCGTCCAGCACACGGGTGGGTGAGAAGAAGCGAAATGCCAGGTCCTGCTGGTTCGAGTCCAGGACGTGCACCGCGGCGATTCCGCTCTCCGCCATGCACTTGAAGACGTTGCTGTCGGGACGGATCGCCACCATGACGAGGGGCGGCTTGAAGGACGCCTGCGAGAGCCACGTCACGGTCGCGGCACCGTAGCGGCACCCGGTGGACGACGTGACGATATACATCCCGTTCGACAGCGACCGCAGCGTGCGCTTCCGGGCGATGGCGTCCATGAGTCCCTCGGCCGGCTACCTTCCCGATGCTCCGTGCACGAGCCGTAGCGGCGGCAACACGGTCTGACGCGCCTCGACGAACTGCGCGATCCTGCCCAGCGTCCGGAAGTGGTCGAGCTCGAGATCGTCGACCGACACAGGAACTCCGAAGTCCTGCTCCAGCCGCAGGAGCAGTTCCACGAACCCGAGCGAATCGAGCATGCCGGTGTCGAAGAGATCCGTGTCAATCGCCGGAGCCTCCATGTGAAGCGCATCCGGAAAGATGCGTGCGAGGCGATCGGCAACCGAAGAGTCCCCGTTCATGTCAGATCTCCTGATGTTCGGATGGAAGCAGGTCGTACCAGAGGCGGTCGTACAGGTGGCCGTCGATCAGGTGGCACTGCCGCTGGCGCCCGATCGGCCTGAACTTGACGCGATCGGCGACGCCCACCGACGGATTGTGATCGACGATCCACGTTTGAATGGCATTGAGGCCGAGCTCGCGGAAGCCAAGGGACAGCATCCGCGACGTCGCGCGGCTGGCGTAGCCATGTCTGGCGCACGACTTGTCGCCGAGCACGATCCAGTAGGTGCCGGTCCTGAAGTGCGGATTCAGGTTGCTGAACCCGGCGACGCCGATGGGCGTGTCGCCGTCGTCGGCCGTGAAGATTCGCAGCACGTGGGTGCCGCGCTGGATCGCGATCTTCAGCCACTCCGGACTCACGAGCTGCCGCCCATCGCCGAAGTCGAGCCACTGATAGTTCTCCTTCGCGGAGAGCCATCCAGCAACGAGCCGCAACAGGTCGGGCGTGTCAACTGGCTTGAGCTGCATGCGCGGCAAACACCTCTCTGAGACGGGGCCGATCGATCTTGCCGTTCGCATTACGCGGGAACTCGGAGAACGCGAGCCATCGCGCCGGCATCATGTAACCGGGCAGCATGCTGCTCAGTTCGCGCCGCAGAGCGATCGGCGTCAGGTCGGCGCCGGCTTTCGAGACGTAGGCGCAGCAGATCGCGCGGTTCTCGAATCCTTCGCTCTGGACCGCAACGACCGCGGCCTCGTGGACGCCGGCGACCGTGTTGAGCGCCGCCTCGATCTCGCCGAGCTCGATGCGATAGCCGCGGCTCTTGATCTGGGAATCCGCGCGGCCGCAGAAATACACCAGGCCATCCTCGCCGACGCGCGCGAGGTCACCCGTGTTGTAGATGCGCCGTGGATTTGCGGCGGCCGCCCGGACGAACACCGCGTCTGTCTTCTGCGGGTCGCACCAGTAGCCGGGGCTCAGGCCGACCCCGCCTATGTACAGCGTGCCGACCTCGCCGGGCGCAACCGGGTGGCGCGTGTCGTCGAGCACGAGCAGCTCTTCGCCGGTACAGGGTTCCCCGATCGGAATCGACGCCTGGGGATCGTCGGGACACTGCGGCACGGTGTAGAAACTGCTGGCAATCGTCGCTTCGGTCGGCCCGTACAGGTTCGTGAACTGGACGTGGGGCAGCCGCTTCATCCAATGGATCAAGGAGGGCGTCGGCAGCACCTCGCCGCACCACAGCACACGGCGGAGCTCGGCAAAGTCTCCCTGCCGGAGCACGTCACGCTGCGCCATGTACGACAGCGCCGACGGCACCGAGAACCACTGCGTCAGCTTCGCGTCCCGGATGAAGTCCGCGAGCCGGTTCGGAAGCAGGTTCAGTTCGGCGGGAACCAGGTGCAGCTCGGCGCCCGCCGCGAACGTGCCGAAGATGTCGAAGAACGACAGATCGAAGTGCAGCGGCGGATGCGCCGACACCCGGTCCGACGCGTTCATCCCGAAATACGCCACCCCCCACTCCACGAAGCGCAGCACGTTGGCGTGGGTAATCACGACGCCTTTCGGCGTGCCCGTGGAACCGGACGTGAACAGAATGTGTGCGGCATCGTCCGAGCCGCTTGCATACGAGAGAGGCGCCGAGGGTTGATCCGCCACATCCGCCCGGGTGAACGATGGCGTGTGGGCCGGCGCAGGGGCCGCGTCCAGCCATCCGACCGTCATCCGGCGGGCGCGCGGCTCGACCGCGAGCAACGCGTCGATGAGCCGCGGCCCCACACCGCCGGCCAGGATCACGCGGCTGGCGCACGAGTCCAGCATCTTGACCAGACGGGTCGCCGGGCTCGAGGGATCGAGCGGCACGTAGACGGCGTCGGCCTTGTAGATTCCCAGCAGCGCGGCGATCGCCGTTGGCGACTTGCGCATGCACAGCGCTACCCGATCGCCACGCCCGACGCCGCGCGCTCGCAACATCCTCGCGATCTGGTTCGATCGCGCATCGAGCTGCGCGTAGGTCACGCGCTCGCCGTCGAGCACGACCGCGACGCGATCCGGTGTCGCGATCGCGTGGGCAGTCACGAGCTGGTGAAGGAGCGTCGCCATCAGGGCACCGGCTGCAGCGCAAGCGTGAATGCCGCGAAGGCGTGCTGCAGCTCTTCGCGGCTGGGTGGAACGTCGAGGATGACGCTGCGGGATCCGTTCGCGAAGTGACGCGACAGTTCAGCCGCGATCTCTTCGTAGCTGCCGACCAGATACGGGCACATGGTGTGATAGTTGTTGAACGGCACCAGCCAGTACGGGCTGTGCGGTTCCTGCTCGTCCCGTTCCGCGAGCTGCTTGTGCCAGACCGAGTCGGAAACTTTCGTCGCCAGTTGCCTGGTGATCTGCCCTTTCCGGTCCTCCGGGAACCGATCGCGCGCGACCTGCCAGGCATCGGCGCCGCGTGGCCGCGCGATGATGCCGACGCGAATGCCCGTCGACAGATCGGTCGCGGCTCCGGGGGCTTCCTCGTTCGCCGGCTTCGGGTATTTGATTGCCGTCGCGCCGATTCGCCGCGCGGCCGCCAGACCCGCATCCGACGAGCCCGAGATGAAGATGCCGGGGAAAAGCTCCGCCGGAAGCGGCGGCATCATCCGCAGGTTCTCGACCTGGTAGAACTCTCCGCGGAATGTCACAGAGCTGTGGCTCTCGAGCAGTTGCCTGATGATCAGCGTGTACTCCGCGAGCCGGTCGTAGCGGCTGTCGTGCGGCGTGGTGTCGTTCAGGGCAACGAGGTCGTTCTTGAAACCGCCAGCCACCATGTTCAGATACATGCGCCGGCGCCAGAGCGCGCCGATTGACGTCAGCGTCTTGGCGACGGTGTAGGGGTGCAGGTAAATCGGCTGGACGGCAACCAGCGGGCACAATGACGTCGTGTGTTGCAGGATGACCTGTGACACCGACCAGGCATCCATCTGCGAGTTGTCGCTGTAGACGAGGATCCCCTTGCACCCCGCCTGCTCGCTCCATGCCGCGATCTCTGCAACACGATCGAGGTAGGTATCGAGGTCACCGGTGCTCGACGGCGGGCACGTGGAGAAGACCTCGACTGGCGCTTCGAGTTTGATCGCATCCATGACGGCGTCTCCTGAGCTGGGAAGTGCCGGTTGTTATGACTTGACCCTGACTCCGACTACCGTGTTTGGCGGCGAACCCGCGTTGAAGCTGGCCCGTACGGCGCCGGTGGCGAGGTCGAAGCGATACACGTTGGACGATCGATAATTGCCCGCCCAGAACGTCCCGTCACCCACCAGATCGAGCCCTGACCACAGGCTCTCCTCCCCGGGAATGGAGTAGGTCCGGGTCACGACGCCCGAGGCGTTCAAGCGGACGATCACTTCGCCGCTCGACACCAGCACGCCGCCGTCCGGGAGCACGCGGAGATCCTGGGTCATCCCGCCCGGCAGTCCGACGACGTTGAAATCGGGACGCTGCGTACCGAGGCAGACGTTGAACCGCTTCACGTTGGGTCCCGACGATGTGTAGAACATCGTGCAGCCGTCCGGCGCGAGATCGATCCAGAAGGCCCCCTGGACATCCTGTGCTACGTGATAGGGGACCGGGAGCGCTCCCGCCTCGAGCTTCAGGATGATGCCGCCGCATCCCGCCTCGCCGATGTAGGCAGTCCCCCGCCGGTCGAAAACGATCGCGTGAGGCCCACATTCGTAGCCGCTGCCGAACCTGCCCGCCGGCAGGCCCATGCTGGTGAACTTCTCGACCGTGTTTGCCGTGCCGAGGCACGGCCCGATGCACCACCGCGTGACGTACAGATTTCCGGCCGCGTCGAACGCGAGGCCTTCTCCCGTCCCGATCTCGGTGCCCGCCAGCATGCGGACGAGCGTGCCATCCGCCAGCCGCCACTGTACGGGACCGATTTCGAGCGAGACCAGCACGTCGCCACGGCCGAAGGTGATTTGCGCGGCGGGATCCGCCCCCGCCGACAGCACGAGCACAACGCCGATGACGGCGCACCACGCGCGAGCAAGAGGAATGTGCATGACTGGTCCTGATGCTCGAGCGTTAGCTGACCGCCAGCGCCGGGCAGGAGCCGCCGAATTCCCCGGTCGTGGAAGGATTGGGTTTGTGGAGCTGGATGTTGCCGCCGCCGCCGTCGCCGCCACCCAGCTGGTGCGGCCCGGGATCGTACTCGGTCGTGTAAACGATCGCTCCGTTTTTCACCAGCCGTATGTCGAATTCGTCGTCGACGCCGGGCTCACCGGCATCGCGCGCGCGGACCACGAAGTCGACGTCGCCCCACTCGGCACTATTCGTTCTTGCGGTGCCGCACACCATTCGGACTCCGATTGGCTGCTTCGTCTTGGGATCGACCCCGGTGTCCTCTCCCTCCATCAGGTACGCCGTGATCGCGATCCAATGGACGTTGAGACCGGTCGAGTGATCGTGATACTCGAGATGGCCCCAGGTCGGGGAGCCGTGCTTGCAGCCGCCGCCAATCGCGAAGTTGTTCTTCGACAGGGCGTGGGTGTTGCTGGCCGTCGTGAAGATGTAGCCGCCGCCGGTCAGGAAGTCGCAGGGAAACACGTGGGCGCTCGCCGACCGTTCGGTGCCGACCACCGCCAGCGCGGTGAGACCGAGCGCGCAGCCGAGCGCAAGGTATGACTGTCGCATGATGAATCCTCCGGTTGGGACGGAACGAGGACTCGTTCCGAAAAATGTGGGTCGACTCGGATCCGCGTCAACGAGCTGTCGCCGAGGCCGAGGCGACAACGACGTCGGCCACACCGTCGATGATCAGGTGCAGCGCCGCGACGCTGCTCTGTGCGAGCGACGTCTGTTGTTCGTTGATGATGAGCCGGCCGCCGGGAAGAATCACCGCCTGGTTCGGTTCGCCGCTGATCGGTATTAGAGCGCCGCCGATCCTCATCCCGCTGATGTCGACCAGCGCCGTGCCCATGGAGTCGGCCGAGGCACGCGCGCGCGACATGACGAAGTCGGCGCCGATCGTCAGGCCGGCCACGCGGATGGATAGGTCCGCGACGGAGGCTTCCGAGCTGACGCGATCGGTGGCGCCGATTGACGCGGCGTGAAGGACGCCGCTCGAGACCAGCGATCCGACGGCGCCCGAGAGGCCAGACGCGTTGCGCGCGTCGCTGGGACTGTTGAGCGTGCCGGTATCCGCCAGCACCGTCGTCGACGCTCCGAGCAGGCTGAAGGTCGTGGCCTGCACGCCGCGGGCCTGTCCGGTCACGCCGGCGGCGCGGATCGCGCCCGACAGTCCGGCCAGCATCGCGATGGACAGGCCGAGTATGAACACTTTCCCTGGAACGCACGGCTGCATGGCAGTTCTCCTTCTGTGGTGAACGGATGACGTGAACGTCAGGAATCAGAGGGTGATGGTGGTGGCCTAGCGCCGGCCCGGGTCTTTGAACGCCTTGCGCCACAAGGCGGTGCGGCCGTTGTGGCGTGCCGCGACCCCCGCCGGCTCGGAATAGGCGTAGTACGCCGAGTACCGGCGCAGCGGCTGATCGTCGCCGTTGAAGACCATGCCGATCAGCTTCGTGCGATCGATGAGGTCGAGGGCCTCGCCGAGCGCGCGTCGCGGCGTGCGATGGGCCGCGACGACCAGGAAGAACCCGTCGACGCCGCGGCCGAGCAGGCGGCAGTCGGGCAGCGGCGTCAACGGGGGCGTGTCGATGAAGATGTAATCGAAGCGCTGGCGCGCCTCCTGGATCAGCGAGTCCAGCCGCGGCGAGTTCAGCAGCTCGTAGGCGCCGGCTTCATAGTGGCCCGTCAGAATCACGGAGACGTTGAGGGCTTCGAAGCGGCGCGTGGCATCCTCGAGCCTGCGCGTCTCGTCGCTGAGCAGATCGACGAGCCCGGGCGCGGCTGTCGGTTCGATACCCAGGTACCGCGCCACGGTTGGTCGGTGTAGATCGGCATCGATGATGGCGACGCGTGCGTCCCTGGACTGCGCGAGCGAGCCGGCCACGTTGAGCGTCGTCACGGTCTTGCCATCGCTCGATCCCGGGCTCGTCACCGCGAACACCTGGAACCCTGAATCCCGGTGCAGCCGTTCGACGAGGTGCCGGAGCGACCGATACTGGTCGGCCTCGAGCGATGCCGGAGCGACGAAGCTAACTAGCTCGTCGGCCGGGCGCGCGTACGTCAGCGACTGTTCTGTCATTGGCTGCCTCGCGCCGCGAGCCGCACGAGGTAATCGTTGTCCGATCCCACATACCGGGCGCCCGCGGCGATGACCGCGACGGCGAGCAGCATCGAGATCGCAACCAGCGCGAAGCGAAGGCGGCGGCCACGGGCCTGGGCTCGCGTTGGAATGCGACGGATGGCCGCCACCACCGCCAGGCTGGAGAAACTGCGCAGATCGTCGGCGGTGTGAAACGTGGTGTCGAGCCGCTCCGCGAGCACGATCGCCAAAAACGCGAGCCCGACCGCCGCGACCAGGCCCATGGCCAACAACCACATCCGGTTGGGGCCCGAGGGATGAGCGGGCGGCAGCGCTGGATCGAGCATTCTGAACTGCTCGTGGCTCTGACCCTGTTCGAGCGTCTCGGCGAGCCGCGCCTCCTCATATCGCTTGAGCAGGATGTCGTACCGGTCCTTGGTGGAGGTGTAATCGCGGGAGAGCTGCTCCAGCTCCTCGCTGCGTTTGGGCGCGTTGTCGACACGTGCCTCCACGCCGGCGATGATCTGCCGGAGCGTTTGCTCCTCGCGACGCAACGATTCCAGATCCCGTTCGACCTCGTTGAGTGTCTGCGTCGTCACCCGCCCGTCGGCGTCGTGGCCGTTGGTACCGACCGGCGCCGGCTGCTGTTCGAGCGCAGAGATCTGCTCCGTGACGCGGATGACGTCGGGATAACGGTCGCTGTACTTGGCGCGCAGCTCCTTGAGTTGTCGCCGCAGTGTCTCGAGCCGCACGGCCGGGCTGTCGGCGTCGGCCGCCGCCGGCTTGGAGGCGGCGAGCGTCTGCTCGTGCTCCAGACGTTCGCGCCGTTCCAGGGCACGAATCTGATACTCGCCATTGAGGCGGAGACGATCGTTCAAGCGGGCGAGTGCCGACAGGTTGGCCTCGACCTGCTGTGGCAGCTCCGCCGTGTAACGCTGTTTGAACTGCCCCGTGCGTCGTTCATTCTCGTCCAGTTCCTGCCGAACGGTGTCGAGCTGGGTCTTCAGAAAATCGGCCGTGCGCGCTGCCTGCTGCTCGCGGCTCTTCGTGTTCTCCTCGATATACGCGTGGACCAGCGTATTGACGACTGCCGCGACGGTTGCCGGTTCGCGCCCGGTGTAGCCGACGCTGAACGCGATCGTCGTGGTCCGGCCGGTCATCTGCTCGACGCTGCTCAGGTTGAGCGACACCTCGCGGCGCATTCTCTCGACGAGCGCATTGATCGGCACGACTCCTCGCAGCTCGGGATACACGTTCAAACGGTTGATGACTTCGCTGAGCCGCGCGCGGCTCATGATCTGCTGGCGAATCGTTTGAATCCGGGTCTCGAGCTCAGCGGTCACCGAAGGCCGGACGAACGCTTCGGAGACTTGTTGCCGTTCGACCAGCACGGTGGCTGATGCGCGGTACACGTCCGGCAGAGACAACGCCAGACTGGTGGCGCCGGCGAGGGTCAGAGCGGCCACGCAGACGGCGAGCCATTTCCGGCGACGCCAGACCGCGGCTGCGAGATCGTAGTCAACTGAAGGTTCGGTATGGTCGTGCGATGAAGACATGCGCTGAGCCTGAAAAACGTGGGTTAGGCCGCCTGGGTCCTGTTGACCGGCGCGGTGAGAGGCACCGCTGCGGGTCGCTCAACCTCCTGTCGGGAGCTGCGGCTTCCAACCGCCGGATGCCCTTTGACCATCACCAGGATCGTCTCGAACACAATCCGGAGATCCAGCGCCGTCGAGACATGTTTCACGTAGTAGAGGTCGTACCGGAGCTTTTGGATCTCCTCTTCGAGATCGTTGGCGTATCGGTAACGAACCTGCGCCCACCCCGTGATCCCCGGCCGGACCATCGATCGCAGCGTGTAGTAGCCAATCGCCCCGCCGGTGAGTTCATTCATGTTGCGGGCCACGAGCGTGAACAGCTCGTAGTTGGACGCCGGATGCGGGCGCGGACCGACGAGATTCATTTCCCCGCGAATGACGTTGACGAACTGCGGCAGTTCGTCCAGCCGGAAGGCGCGCAGGAAGCGCCCGACGGGTGTGACGCGATCCCGATTGTCGCGTTCCCATTCCGACCGCGGGGACGTCGCGGTGTACATCGTGCGGAACTTCAGCAGCTTGAACGATCGGCCGTGAAGTCCCACCCGCGTGTGCACGAACAGGACCGGCCCGGAGGACTCGAGCTTGACGGCCACCGCGATGAGCGCCAGCAGCGGCGCGAGCAGGACCAGCCCGATGATGGCAACGAGCAGGCTGATCGTGCGGCTGAGTCGCTGCTGCAGGCGCGACGGGCCGAACCGGCGCGAGAACACCAGGGTCGTGGGCGTCAGCGATTCGATCGCCAGTTGTCCGGTGAGTCGCTCGTAGAATTCCGACGCATCCTCGACGAGGATCCCGCGGGCGACGCAGGATTCGACCAGCACCTGCACGGGCGTCCTTCGCCGTCGTTCGCCCAGCGCGATGAGCACGCGGTCTGGTTGCACCGCGTCGACAATCCGGCTGAGGTCCGACAGGGAGCCGAGAAGATCGCAGTGCACGGGACCGGTCGCGGCAGCCGGGGGATCGTCGACGATCCCGATGACGATCTGACGGGTGAGGAGGCGGTTTTCGAGGTGGTGCGTGATTTCATGCGCCAGCGGCGTCGTGCCGATAATCAGAATCCGTTCGCGGAAGCGACCGCGGGGCGCGAACGCGGTTGACACGGCACGGGTATGGTTCATGACGATCGTTTCTCCAGTCGGCGGGACGCGAGCAGGCACCACTCACGGAACGACGATGACATCGCCGGGATGCACACAGAAATTCGCCTGCGCACTCCCCCCCGTGTCCTTCTTCGACGTGAGACGGTCGTACGGAAACGGGATCTGGCGGGGTGTCGGACCATCGCTGCGGAGGACGACTACCCGGCCGCGCGCGGCATAGTCGGTCAGCCCGCCTGCCAGCGCCAGAACGTCGAGTACAGTCGCCCGATCCTTGATCTCGTACCGCCCGGCGGTCTTCACCTGGCCGATGACGGTCACTTTGAAGCTGTGCACTTCGCGGACGAGCACCGCGATGGACGGCGACGGCATGTACTCCTTGAACGCCTCGGTCAGCTTGTCGCGCAGTTCCATCGGTGTCAGGCCCGCCGCGTGGACGTCGTTGAGAAGCGGCAACGAGATCTTGCCGTCGGGTCGTACCGGCACCGAGCGCGTCAAGGCCTCGTTGCCCCATACCGCGATATCCAGCAGGTCTTCCGGTCCGATGACGTACGCGGCCGGGCAACCCTCACCGGCGACCGGCTGCTGCGGTTGAGGCGCGTGTGCCGCCGTGGCGCTCAATGTGCTGAGCCCGATCGTCAGGGCCTGAACGAGGCAGGTGGTGAAGCAGCGCATGATTATCGCGACCGGCCCGCTCGGGGCGTTGCGACGAGGCGGATCAACGTGGTGTGACGGCGGATCGACGCATCGGCAACTGCCGGATGCAGGCGACCCGACTGTGAGTTGGAATCGAATGCCACGTCGACCGAGAGGGTGCGGCCGATCGCATACTCGAAGCCAACTCCCAGGCTGCGGGCATACGTGTGAAGCGTCTCGACGCTGGTCCTGAACAGCGCGGATGTCGTGCGGAGCCGCGGCCCTCGTGCGCGACCCCAGACCAGCCTGGCGGTCACGTTCTCAACCTGCACCGGGCGGGTCACGCCAACCATCGTGATCTGCGTGCGCTGGAGGTTCAGCCCAAACTCGGCGCCGTCCCGCCGGTGATCGACGGCAGCCGCGACCTCCGGCGACAACTGTCCGCTCGTCAGCCGTGGTCCTGCCGAGAACGTCAGGCGTGTCCGCGACGTCATGGCGCGGGTCCACCCGAGCCCCAGCGCGTGCGACAGCACTGACGACGTGGGCGACGCCGGGCCGGGACCGTAGACAGACTGTTCAGCGCGGTAGTCGAACGTCAGCGACGAGCGGGTCGACAACCGCCGCTCGGCCGCCACGGCTGCGTTATGAGCACGAGCCGACAGCCCTCCCTCCACCTGGTCTTCCCGGAACGAATACTCGATAGTTCCTTCGGTTCGGGGATCCAGGTGACGTGTGAGCGACGACCGCGCGCCGGTACGGGATGCGTGCGCACGAGGCAGGATGATCCCGGTCTCGACGAACAGCTCGCTCGGAATGCGCGACGTCGAGAGATCGGCGTCCACGGTCATCGATAACCGGCTCGTGGGCGCGTAGCCGAAGCCGACCGACCCATGCTGCCGGGCTGTCACGTCAGTCAGGTCGGGGTGAGCGACGTAATGCTCGGCGTCGAACGTGTACTGCCCGAACACCGTGAAACCGCTCCGTCGGGTTTCGACATCAATCGTGGGAGTCAGCCGGGTGATGACGTCTGACTCCGAATCGGCAGGCGTCGAGAAAATGTTGCTGTCGTGAAGTTCGGTGAAGATCACCGACGGCCGCACGTCCACCGCTCGCTGCGCACGAGCGCTCGACGGTGACAAGGCACTGAGTGCGAGCAGGCAGGTCATGCACCATCCTGCCGTGCCGTCTGCAGCGATCGTCATCGCACCGGCTCGACAGCCGCACAGTCCACTTCGACCGCGACGCTGCGACGCAGAAGGTCGACTGTCAGCACGAGGAGCCCGCGCTGCGGGCGCGACCTGACCAGCCGTCCCTCGAGTCCGGCAAGCGGGCCATCCGTGATGCGGACGCGCTGACCTTCACGCAGGTAGGGATAGGGCGTGACCGTCAGGTTCGTCTGGACCACTCGCTGGATCGCTTCGACCTCGGCCGCCGGTATGGCTTCGAGACGGTCCCAGCGTTCGCCGAGAATCCTGACCAACCCCTGCGCCTTCATGATCTCGACATAGCTGCGCTTCTCGATCGGGTGCTGCACGAAGAGGTAGCTCGGAAACATCGGCTTCGAGATCAATCGCCGCACGCCGGCACGCCGCGACCAGTCGCGCAGCGTCGGCAGGAAGACGCGGAACCCTCGAGCATCGAGCTGCTCCCGCACGCGCTCTTCGCAGTTGCTGTGCGTCCAGAGCGCGAACCACGGCGTCTCTTGAGGCGGCGCGGCAATCGCCGGCGCGGCGGTGCATGACGGTTCGAGCAGCAAGGCTTCGCCCCCTTCGGTTCATTCCGCCGCTTGCGGCCGAACCGATGTGGCCAACGATGTAAGGCGCCGTCAGGACGGACGTGCGGTCCCGGCGCTCCTGTGCGATGGTCCGCGCGCCAGGTGTGGGTGCGCGGTGAGCACGTCATCGAAGATAGTTGGATCGCGGGAAGAAACCAATCACCCGCAGGTGGCGATCGCGTGTGGCACCCGGGGAGGAGACCACACGCGATTGGGAGGGTTACGAGTCGAAGATGCCGAGTGACGCGGAAGCGGGCGCGGCGACTGGCACCGGCACGTCGAGCTCGGGCTCGGACGCGACGATGCCGTGTTGGGTCGCCAGCATGGCGAGCTCGAGTCGGGTCGAGGCACCGACCTTCGCAAAGAGCCGCGTGAGATGGTGCTTGATCGTCTCCTCGCTCACCGCAAACCGGCGCGCGATCTCCTTGTTCCCGTGCGCCGCCGCGACCATCGCGAGGACCTGGCGCTCGCGGGCGGTCAGTTTCCACGGTGTCTGCGACGACTGACGATCCGGCGAGGAAATCAGCGGCCTGACGGTTTCGAGGAGATCGGTGACCAGCGTCGGTCCGACCCAGCAGCGTCCGGCCAGCACCGACATGATCGCCTCGAACAGCACTTCCGTCGGCGCATCCTTGAGCAGCATGCCGCGGACGCCGAGCTGCACCGCCTGCAGCAGGTCGGCTCGATCGATTCTGCCGGCCAGCATGATCGCGCGCAGATTCCGGCGATCCGCCTCGAGTCCGCGCATGGCGTCCAGGCCGGTCATGCACGGCATCGACAAGTCGAGCAGCAGCAGATCGGGGTTGACGGATTGAACGACGCGGATCGTGTCGTGTCCGCTCCCGGCTTCGCCCACGACCTCGAATCCCGCGCCGACGTCGACGCCATAAACCTCACGGATGACCGAAGGCGGCACCGACAGCAGCTGCCGCAGGCTCGCCCGGAACAGGCACTCGTCGTCGGCGAGGACGACCCGAACGGGCCGGTCGGGAGCGGAAAAAGGCGCTCCCGCATCCACAGGTGTTGCTCGTAGATCCGCACTCATGGTTCAGTGCACCTGCCAGTGACGCGGCACGATCGCGGCGTGCAGCGCCGAGTTCAGTTCCTGCAACGTGAATGGCTTGGCAATGACCGCCTTGAAACCGTAGTCCCTGTATGTCGCGAGTACCGAGTCCTGTGTGTACCCGCTGACGACGATGGCGTTGACGGCGGGATCGAGCGCGGTGAGCCCCTCGATGGTTTCCCGGCCGCCCATCGCTCCGGGGGTGACGAGATCGAGCATCACCGCGTCGAACGGGTGGTCCTGCTCGAGCGCGCGGCGGTACTGCTCGATCGCCGCATGGCCGTTATCGGTCACGACTGCTTCGTGCCCCAGGTAGCGCAGCATCTGGGCAGCGATCATCCTGATCGCCGGCTCGTCATCCATCACGAGAATGCGTCCCCGGTGACCGGCCGGCGTCACCATCGTCCATTCCGTGGTGTCGGCGACCGCAGGGGCGCCCGAGGCCGGCACGTTGACGTGAAACGTCGTTCCGCATCCGAGCCGCGATTCCACGGCAACAAATCCGCCGTGGTTCTTGACGATCGAGTGCGACGTGGCGAGCCCGAGGCCGCTGCCTTTCTGTTTGGTGCTGAAGTAGGGATCGAAGATGCTGCCGAGATTCTCCGCCGGAATGCCAAGGCCCGTGTCAGTGATCGAGATCCGCACGTAGGGACCAGGTTCGACATGCAGGGCGTGCTCGAACCGCTTCGCTGTCTCTACGGCGTTCACCCCGGTGACCTCGATGACGCCGCCGCCGGGCATCGCTTCCTGAGCGTTGATCAGGATGTTGCTGAACACCTGCTGGAGCTGGACGGGGTCGGCGTGCACCGTGGCGAGGTCGGGGTCGAGGTTGAACGTGCACCGCACCGGCGTGCCGCGGAGCACCAGGGCGGCGCATTCCTCCAGGAGCCCGGGGATGGCCACCGTTTTCTTCGTCGGCACGCCGCCCTTCGAGAACGTCAACAGCTGCCAGGTGAGCTGGCGTGCACGCACGCACGCCTTCTCCGCTTCCATCAGCGAGAGCACCGCCGCGCTCTGCGGCGGCAGCGACACGCGCGCCATCGACACGTTCCCCATGACCGCCAGAAGAATGTTGTTGAAGTCGTGGGCGATGCCGCCGGCGAGCAGGCCGAGCGACGCGAGCTTGTCGGCGCGCGCCCGCTCTTCCTGGGCCTTCAGCGCGTCGCTGATATCCCGGAAGGCAACGACCATCCCGATGGTGTTTCCGGCGGCGTCGCAGATCGGCGCCGAGATCTCCTCGATGGGACGCTCGGTGAGGTCCCGCGCCGCCAGCAGCGTGCAACGCGCCACACCCCCGCCATCGCCGTCGGCAGGCACCGCGAGGCTGGAGGTGCACGGCTGCCGCGTCTGCCGGTCGAAGGTGCGGAACACGGCCCCGAGCGGCTGGCCGATGGCCTGACCATCGGTCCAGCCGGTGAGCCGCTGCGCCATGTCGTTGATCAGGAGGATGGTCCCGCCCAGATCGGTGGTGATCACTCCGTCGCCGATGCTGCGCAGCGTGACGGTGAGCCGCTTCGTTTCTGCCGCGAGCGCCTGCTCCGCCCGGCGCGCATGCAGCAGCGCCTCGACCGTTTCGGCGTGAAGCTGACGGGTTTCCTCGACGTGCCGCTGCTGATCCTGGATCCGGCCGAGAAAGACGTGATAGGTCCGATACGTCAGATAGACCGGCGCGAACATCATCACGGCGAGCCAGTGATGACCGTGCTGGATGATCGTGGCGGCGATCGCGCCCATGACGCCCGCCACCATGAAACTCGGCGCGCTCCAGAGAAAGTTCTCGTTCCAGACACGCCACACCCGCTGCCGTCCGGCGAGGGCAATCACGACGGCGAAGATCGTCGAGTTGACCAGGAAATAGGTCACGATCGCGCCGACCAGCGGCTTCTGCAGCGCGATCAGGTTCGCATCGGCCGCAAATCCGCCGAGTCCGGCGTAGACGACGCCCGTCGCCTGCATCGTGATTACTTCGGCCGCCAGGCTGAAGGCCGTTCGATAGGGCGGATAGCGCTGTTTCACCCGCACGGTGCACTGCACCCACGCGCCGGCAAGGGCGACGATCATCGCCTCGTGCGGACCGAGCAGCATCAACGCCATCAGGTCGGCCACATAGGAGACCGACAGCGTGCAGTTGTTGCTGAGCGACAACGGCAGCATCACCTTCCACGTCGAGGTCAGGCACGACAGGACGACCAGCGTGGCGAACGCCATCGGGTTGGCGATTCCGGACGGCGCGAACCAGATCGTGAGGAACGCACCGAGGGCGGTGGCCGTTGCCACGTAGAGGCGCGTCGCCGGCGAGAGCGCCCAGAAGCTGGTGGGATCCGCCGCAGATGCTCCGCCGGCAAAGGCGCGGCACAGCCGGGCGGCGATCGCTCCTACGGGGTTCCGCGCCGCGTCCCAATTGAGGTCTGACACCGGAATGCCGGTCGCCATATCGCTACTCCCAGATCACGGGTTGCAGCTCGGGTCCTCACAGGTCGTGCCCCACACCAGGGTGTCGTTGTCGTCGCTCGTGCCCCACACCAGCGTCTCGTTATCGTCGTTCGTGCCCCAGACCAGGGTCTCGCCACTGTCGCTGGTGCCCCAGATCGCGTAGCCTCCCGGCGGGCTCTCACCCGGTGGCCCCGGCCACGATTCGTCGCAGTCGTAGCCCCCACAGGCCATCCCCCACACCACGTTGACAGACTGGCCCCGATCCCAGACGACCGTCCGGCAGTCGGTGTCGAGGCAGGTGTCTTCCCACACGATAGTGGGCTGGATTCCGTCGCACGCACCGATGGCGCACGTGAGACCCCAGCGAATGGTCTGCCCAATCGGCGTCACCCTGGCGCCCCACAGGACCTCGGACGCCCACGCGTTCGTCCCCGCGACCAAGGTCCCATTGGCAATCCGCTGATTGCCCCAGTGAAGCGCGCGGCTCCAGCCGGTCATCGAGGGTGCAGTGTGATCGTCCGGGGCACCGAGGGCTCGCGCCAGCTCGATGGCGCCACCCGCATTGAGGAACCCGGCGCCGCGTGACATCGCGTCGTAGCCGTCGCGGGCTTCGGCGGTGTACTGCAGAATCGCCTTCACAACGTTCGGGGTGAGCGACGGGTTCGCGTGCAGCATCAGCGCAACCGTGCCGGCCACAACCGGCGCCGCCTGGCTGGTGCCGCTCAAGCTGAGATACGGCCGGTAGGTCGTATCGGCGGTTCCATCGATCAAGTAGGGCGCCTTGGTCGTGTACATGGCGCTGGCGGGATCGCTCAGCGACACGATGCCGACACCGGGCGCCACCAGATCGGGCTTGGCCGCGCGATCGACGGCGGTTGGGCCGCGGGAGCTGAACGCGGCGACGGTGTCGTCGCTGCGATCGATCGTCCCCATGTGGCTGGACGCGCCGACCGTCAGCACCCAGGGCGCATTGCCGGGCGCGGTAATGCCGCCGTACTGCGTGCGCCCGTCGGCCCGCCGGCCCGCGTTGCCGGCGGCGGCGACGACAACGATGCCGCGCTCGACGACACGCCGGGCCGCGAGCGTCAGGAAGTCCGTCAGGTAGGACTCGCTGACCATCGCCGCGACCGACAGGTTCACCACGCGAATGTTGAACTCCTGCCGGTGCTGCACGACGTGATCGAACGCGGCGATCACGTCGCTGATCCGGCCGCGGCCGGACGCATCGAGAACCTTCAGCACCACGAGGTGCGATCCCGGTGCGACCCCTGCGCGGGCCCCCCCCGAATCGTACCCGTTGCCGGCGATAATGCCCGCCACATGCGTACCGTGGCCGTAATCATCGTACGGCGCGGCATGACCGTTCACGAGATCGACGAACTGATCCACGCGCTGCGATCCCGGCACGCCATCCCTCATCAGATCGTCGTGCCATCCGGTGATCCCCGAATCGATCACCGCAACGCCTATCCCGTCGCCGGTATACCCGAATTGCTCGCGCGCTGCCTTCGCGCCGATCGTCTCGGTGGTGCAATCGCCGGCACGAGCGACGAGCCGGTCGAGCGCGAGATGGCGCACCAGCGGATTGCGGGCGACAAGGGCAATCGACGCGTTCGGAATCTCGGCGGCCACGCCGTCGACTAGTCCGAGCCGGCGTCCCAGGACGCCGCCGGCCTGTGCGACAAGAGCCGCGAGACTGCCGGCGCCGGCAGCGTTGTGAGCTCCGACGATCACTCGGGAACGACCGGGCAGGTTCAACCGACCCTGCAGAATCGGGTCGAGCACGCCGGGTGGAATCGGCGGCGGCTCGACGATCGGGGGCGGAGGAGGTGGTGGTGGCAGAACGGGAGGCAGCAGTTGGGCGCGGGCCGTCGTGGCAGCCAGCAACGACACACACACCATCAGTGACAGCCGATCGGGCCGGGGCATTCGAGCTACTCCCTGTTAACGAGCCGACGAACACACAGAGAGGGTGCGCGACCGACCAGCGCAGTCCCGCGACAGGACGCACGCTCAGGAGCGGACACAAGCTCGCGCCACGACCGCGGCGACCCTCCGACGCCACGGCGAACGCGGACCCGGCTGACGTCCGACAACGGAACCCGTGTCCGAGCAATGGATATGCTCGGGTATGTCAGCGTGCCGAGGAATCGCCCGAACGTGGATGAGGGCGTAGCACCAAGGTGTGATAGCCGCCGCGACCGGTGCCCGGATCGCGATCGTCAAAACGCTGACAGACTGCGGGCGTAAAGCAATTCGCAAGCCGGATGGCGGCGGTCAGGCTGCGCGTTTTAGCTGGGGATTTCGGGAATCCTCGCGGGGAGTTGAATTATTGACGGACGTAAAGCCTTCGACCCGCATTGATCTAGAACACGGCCGCGCCGCGCCGTGCTGGGGCTACGAGCGTCCAGCTAGTCAGACGCCGCTCAGCAATCGGTGGTGTGCGGCGAAGAGCGCGAGCTCGACGCGATTGGAAGCGCCGAGCTTGTCGAAGATGTGCGTCAGGTGAGCCTTGACGGTGTTCTCGCTGATCTGGATCCGCGCGGCGATTTCCTTGTTCGTGTAACCGGCAACCACTTCACGCAGCACCTGCAGCTCGCGGCGGGTCAGGCCGAACGCCTTCGCCTGCCTCCTCGCCGTGTCGAGTTTTTTCAAACCCGGCAGTGTGCCCGAGACGGCTTCGCGGCCGATCCATGCCCTGTCCAACATGACCGTGTTGATGCAGTCAATCAGCACATCGGGCGGGGAATCAGTCAACACCACGCCGCGCACGCCGAACTGAAGAGACGAGATCACGGCTGGGGCATCGACGGTGTCGGTCAACATCACCGCTCGAGTGGAGTCGCCTGCATCCGAGAGACGCTGAAGCAGCTCGAGCGCTCGTGACGTCGCGTCGCCAAGGAGCAGGATGTCGGGCTTGACCTCGTGGACAACGCCCGCCGCCGGCGCCAGCGAAGTCTCGCTCACAATCTGGAAGCCGGCGGCCTCGAGCAGTCGCCGGAGGCCGTCTCGAAAGATCCGGTTTTCCGCGGCAATGACGATGCGGGCAGCCAATGGTGAGAGCCCAGGCGCGAGAGTCACGGTCGAACGCGGTGAGCGCCGAACTCTATCATGGACGGCTTTCGCGCCGGTTTCGCACCGCCTCAGGCCGGTGTCGAGACCTTTTCGCCGGCGGCGAGCCGCGGCCGCCCGGCCAGGAGAAGCTCGATGGCATCCGCGAGGTGCTCTTCCGCGATGTGGTGGTCGCCGCGCTCAATCCGCAGTTGGTGCGCCTTCATCAGCACGTCGACGTCACGATAGCCCTCGGGTGTTTCGAACTTGTAACACGCGAGCTCGACCTTGAGGCCGTTGGGATCGTGCAGATAGATCGAGTCCATGAAGCCCCGGTCGCGCTGAATGTAGTCGATGCCGCGGTCGCGGAGGCGGGCCGGCGCCTGCAGGAACGTGGCGCGCGAGACGTTGAAGGCGAGGTGCTCCACGCACCCGATCTCGCGCGGCGCCTGGCGGCGGGCGTCGTCGCGCGACTCGTTGGTGAATACGGTGAGCAGGCGGCCGTCGCCGGGGTCGAAGTACAGGTGATTCTCATCCGGCTTGCCGAGGTTGGGCTGCTCGAAGATGAACGGCATGCCCAGCGCGCCTTGCCAGAAATCGATCGCGCTCTGCTTCGTGGATCCGACGATGGTGATGTGATGGAGGCCTTGCACTTGTATTTTCTTCACGTCCGGCTCCGCGCTTTACATTGCCAATATTGCCAATATTGCCAACATTGCCAAAATTCATGCACGCAACACGGCGGCGCCGGGAGAGTGGCGCGGCCGGCGGGATAGCTTTCTAATCTTGGCAATGTTGGCAATCTTGGCAATGTTGGCAATGCAGAGGAGGTCCTCATGAGCCGCAAGCCTGTGATTCTCGCCACCGCGGCGATCGTCATCGCCGTCACCGCCTTCGCCGGCACGCAGTCGAAGGAAGATCCGCTCGATGCCGTCCGGGCGGCGCCCGACACTCACAAGGTCGCGTTCGAGAACGCCTTCGTCCGCGTGCTCGACGTCCACGTGCCGCCGGGCAGCATCGAGAAGCGTCACCGCCATCCGCACGGCCTCAGCGTGTATTTCACCGACTGGAGCGTCAAGGTCACCGCGGACGGCCGCGCGCCGGAAGTGCACCAGCGAAAGTCGGGCACCTTCGCCTGGAACGAGGCGATCACGCACACCGTCGAGAATGTCGGGAAGACGGAAGGGCACGTGCTCCGGATCGAGCTGAAGCACTGATATAACTTCCGCCTGGCGCGGGCGGTGAC
>Ga0111539_10000259_pt1 | contig 63264 bp, 82 predicted proteins | sample RhiMethybrSRZTD1_FD_79667 | JGI IMG/M metagenome (GOLD analysis project Ga0111539, IMG submission 79667) | Populus rhizosphere microbial communities from Tennessee, USA - Rhizosphere MetaG P. TD hybrid SRZTD1 (version 2) (version 2) | ecosystem: Host-associated > Plants > Roots > Rhizosphere >...
GCAGAAGATGGGCTTCAAGGTGGTGCCCTGTAAATCAGGTTGGGACACCGTCGAACACGGCATCGCCATGGTCACTCGCCGACTGGAGCTAGATCCCGCTGGCTACGCCGGGAGCTTCTACACCGCCGACTGCCCCCAGTTCGCCACGCGCATGGTCGCCTACCGCTGGGAAGAGCCGCCGGACGACGACTCCCCCGTGAAACGCCACCCTATTAAGCGTAACGACGACATCCTCGATGCTGACCGCTACATGAACGAGCTACTGGATAAGCAATACGGCGCTCCCGCGCCAAACCAGTTCCCGGTGGTGAGCCAAACGGCAGTAAGCTATGCACGTCCTGTAAAGAACGAATATTCTCTTCGTGAAGCGATGGGGTACTGACCTTGGCCGTAATCTCTACCGTCACCGACCTCGATGTCTACAGCCTCGAAGCACCCTCCGACGAGGATGTCCGCGAACGATTCAACCAAGCCCTCGACATCTGGAAGTTCCGCAACGAGCACATCGACAAGGTGGACAGGTATCTGGAGGGCACCAACCTCATCCCCGTGGACGAGGAACTCCAGTACAAGGTGCGCGTCACCCGCAGCTACTACCTCCAGTCCATCGTCGGCGAAAAGGCAGCCCGCTTCCTCCTCAACCCCACGTTGCAGGCGATTCCCCCCGGTGACGGCCCTCAGGCCCGCGCCGCCTCCACCAAACTGGAGAACGCCCTCAACGCGATGCTCCGCTGGATGGAAACTCGGGGCGATGGCGATGTCTGGGCACGAGTGGTGCTCGACGCCATCCGCTACGACCAAGGGGTAGAGCGCATCGAGAGCGCTCCTGCCGCCTTCTGGCCCGAACTGACCGCCCTCTCCGACGGGAAAGAGCGCCTTTACGCCAAGTTTCGGCAGAAAGCGAAGTCCTCCCACCCCCTTCAGGACGAAAAAGAGTACAAAAAGTACCGCGATGCCTATAAAGCAGAGCAGGGGGTGCCAATACGTGCCCTCCACGTCCCCCTTCGCAACTTTTACCCGATTTATGAGGGTTCCACGCCCGTAGAAGTGTTCGAAACCGAGCGCCGTAGCCTCCGACAGGTGCTCAACCAGTCACTCTTCTCCGATGCGGGCAAGGCGAAGCTCAATGGCGTCGTTTCCACCCTCGGGATGAGCACCAAGAACATCATCGACACCGAAGTGACCATCCTCCACTACGACAACCAGATTTGGCACGCCTATTACGCCCTCGCACCCACGATCCAGAAGAGCGTCAGCGCCGTCAGCAAGTGGCCCACCGGGGAATACGGCTCCTCAGAGGCAATCGACAAGATTGGCCAGCCGATTTTGCTCCACGCCTACCCTCACAACATCGGGAAGGTGATTTACAACGTGGTTGGGGGCCGCCACGGTGGCTGGAAGACGAATCACAACCAGATTGAAGCGACGATGAACGCTCTCTGCGAGATTCAGCAGCAACTGGACGAGATCTCCACCTCCGCGATGACCAATATCCGCCAGTTCGGGATGCCGACGATGGTGGAGGAGCACGACCCGCAATACCGCGACATCGGCAACGGAATCCCCACTCCGACCGTCATCAAGCCCGGAAAGCCGGTGGCCATCTGGAAGGGAGAGAAAATCTCCCCGATGTTCCCCAATACCGACAACCCCACCATGAAGTGGGTGGTCGAACAGGCGATTAACCAGCTTGAAAGGCTCTCCGGCTCCTCCGCCCAGTACGGCCTCCAAGAACCGGGCGTCCGCACCGGCTACCACGCCAACCTCCAGATCTCCCAGAGTGAGCATTTGGACGAAAAGCTGGAGTCGCACATCGCTCAAGGGGCCATCAACCGTGGCTACCTCGTTCTCAGTCACGTTCGCGAGATGGACGAAACTGTCCCCGTTCACCACCGCTGGACGGACAAATCGGGCAAGAAGCTAGGCGAATACCTCGCTATCTCGCCCAAGCAGGTGAACCCGATGCCGGAACTCGATGCGGTCGTGCGAAAGCCGCGCCCCATCGACTACGACGCTGCCCTCCGCGCTGCCCTCTCCGCCAGCCAAGACCGTGGTGGCCCCGGCACTCCGCTCCTCGACGACGACACCATCCGCGAGCGCATCCTCGGTGAGGACGCCCCGGACAGCATCGAAATGAAGATCGCCATCCAGAACGAGCGCCGCAAGCTCATGGCCAGCGGTGTCCTCTCGGCGGAAATCGGCAAGCAGCTTGGCCTCGAACTGGCCCGCAGGGCTGCTCCCGAAGTGAACGAACAGCAGGTGGCCAGTGCCGACCCTGCACTCCTTCAAGCACTCGCCGGTATCAACGGCGATGGAACCGCCACCGCAGCAGGGGGCATCGGCCCCGGCCTCGCTGGCACGATCATGGGCGGGTCGGTAGCGGCTGGAGTACCACAGTTGGGAGAGGGTGGCCCCCCGCCGCCGAATCCAACGAACGTCATCCCGCCCGGCCCGATTCCCGGTCAAGGTGCTCCCTCCGCAATAAACGGCATTGGAGGGGGCACCGCTCCGGGTACACCACAGCCTGAACAGGTGGTTGCAAGGGCTGTACAGCAAGCAGCAATGGGTAGGTAGATGCCGCGTAGGACAGCGTCCGCGTATTCCGGCCCCTTCATCAAGGACATGGAGACCATGTCCAAGGATCTGGCCGTCTGGGCCGTGGACTACATCGAGACCGTCATCGAGACCCTCATGCCCGACCAGCGTGCGTGGCAGGAGGTGACCCCCACCCCCAACGAGCGGCTCATGCTCTACCTCAACATGCGCGGCAACGCCGATGAGTGGCGCAAGTGGATAGAGCTAAAGGTGATGGAAGTCCGGCAAATGCTGGCCGATTCCGGCCTCCCGGAAGAATACATGGTGCAATTGGGCATCTATGACATAGTCGAACCGATGGCTATCGCGTATTCTGCCGCTAACGAGTCCGCTTTACAGCGAGCCGCCGTGCCCGGCCCAGAAGATGACAGCGAGCGCTACGTCCCCTCGCTAGATTCGCTCCCAGCAGAAGAGGACGCATATGACGCAGCCACCGCAGGATGAGTATTTCGGGAACTTCGACGCGACCGCTGGCGAGACCCAAGGCCAGCCCGGCAAGAGTCCCCTCCAGATCACCAAGCTAAGTGCTGGCCCCGGCCTCGATTACCAGCCCATCACGGGCACCTTTGTCCCGCCTCCGCCTGACCGCGATACCGCAATCGCTGGCTACAACTATTCCGGCTCCACGGGCGCTCAATACAAGTCCGCCTACGACAACTACATCAACGAAAATGGTGGGCCGAGTCAGTTCAAGCCGTCTTCCGGGGACATCCTCCGCCGGGTGGACGACTACGACGGGGACGGGAACCTCGTCGGCACCAAATATGTCCCCGACGACACCGCCACCCGTCTCTATCAAAGCATGAACGCGGCGAAGGGTGACTTCGAGACATACAGCAAGATGCTCTCCAAGGGGGGAATCTTCTACGCCGCCGCCGCCGGTAGTGGCAGTGGTAGTGGTGGTGGTAGTGGACGCGCAATTGACCCCGGCGACCCGGCCCGGCAGGAGTTCGAAGACTTCATGAACCGGGCCAAGGGGCTTTACAGCCTAGAAGACGAGGAGCAGGGCTGGTCGATGAAGGCGGACGACCAGAATATGGCCAACAAGAAGGCGGCCATGTCGGGTGCGATGAACTGGAACACCACCGTCCAGTACCCGAACCAGCGTCCCTACAACGAGCGCCTCTCGGACATCGTCCGCCCCGGTGTTCCCAGCTTCCTCTCTCCACCCTACGGCTCCTCCGGTGGTGGTGCCTTCGGTGGTGGCCTGCCCGACTTCACTCAGGGCTTCGCCGAGGGAACGGGCAATCTCGGCGATACGCCAATCGACCCCGAAATCGAGTGGATGATTGGTTTCAACCCCTTCGCCGCTAACCCCGGCGGGCCGTTCGACCCGAAGGGTAAACAACTCACCGGCTTCCGTAACACGCAGGGGGCAAGGTAATGGCCTCCACACTCACCTCCTCCAAGCCGGGATATGGTCTCGCTCCCGCCAACTCCCTCGTGCCCGCAGGCTCCGAAAGCTGGAACTACGGCGCGTGGGAAGGGAAGATCCTCACCAATCTCATCACCAACCTCAACTCCGGCAACTCCGCTGTAAATGGTGCGCCGGGGGGCTGGGACGCTGGCAAATACGGGAACTGGGGCGAGTACCAGTATTACGCTACACACGGCGGGCTTGATGGCGGGCACGCGGCTGCCCTCACGGACTTCATTCGCTCAGGGGGTATGGACTCCGATGCGGTCGCTATTGGTTGGGGTGCCCGCCCACCCGCCGGGCCGAACGACTACATGGAGACGCCCGAGGCCAGTTCTCAGCGTCTGGCGTGGGCAGGCTACGACCTCAATGTTCGCCAGCAGGAGTTCGCGGAATCCAAGTACGCCATCGACCTTGCTCTAAAGAACGCCCAGCTTGCCTACGCCTCCAGCGGTGGTGGCGGTTCCAGTGGTGGCCGCTCGACCAGCAGTGGTGGTGGCGGAAGCTCCTCCTCCTCCGGCGGGATCTCGGACGCACAGGCGGCGGACATCGCGCTCGCTCAGGCCCGGATGAAGCTCGAAGAGGAACTCGCCCGTGGCCGCTTGGCCATGGATCAGGCCCAATTGGCCGCGACCGTCGCCTACCAGAACGCTCAACTCGCCCAGAACGCCAGCCAGTTCGGCGAGACGATGGCCTACAACAAGGAGCGCGACCAGCGCAGTGCCGCCCTTCAGCAACTCGAAGTGGAGAACAAACGTGCCTCCGAGGTTGCTGCTCTCTCCGCTAACCCCGCCGATTGGGTGCAGCGCGACTACTTCACCCGTGGTCGCGGCTCCCCTCTCGGTGAGCGGAGGGACGCCTTTACAGGAGAAGCAGTCAAGCCCGGCGAGATGGTCTCCCTGCCCGACCTGATGGAAGAGCAGAAGGGGATGCTGCCCGGCCAGAATCAGGCCAGTGGCATCGACGCGCAGGGCATGGGTCAGGGTGCGGACAGTAACCCCGCCGCCCTCAACCCTCTCTTCGACCAGCCCGTGGAAGGCTTTAATCGAGGTACAGCCCGCAGCGGCAGGCTCTCCACGCTCACCAATATCCCGTCTTCGAACGGCATGGTGACAGCGCGGAAGGCATTGGTGGGCGAGCGCCGTAACGGCAAGACTCCCGGCCCCAACGCCGAACTGCTTATCAACCCCACCGGGGCACCGTTCGCTATCGTCCCCAATCACGAACTGCCGGACTTCCGCAAGGAGGGTGACGGCTGGGTTCCCGGTGCTGCCACCGGCACATCTAGCTGGGATTACCTCTATGCGCCCGGCGGCCAACTCTCTGGCCTCGTCGGCAACGACACCGCCGAACCCGTCTCCCAGTACCCGCAGCCCAGCTATCAGGTGACGACGCAGCCACTGACGACGACGCAGCCCGCGCCTACTGTAACGCCGCAGGTGACCACCCCGGTGGCCAAAGCCGCCCCGACCACGACCACGCCAGCCCGCATCGACGACGGTATCGGCCACTACTCTCTCGACGGCGGCGCGACGTGGCTGAACAACTCGGGCGGAGCTTACGTCGAACCGACGCCCACCCCGGCGACGCCTCCGGTTCAGCCGGTTCCCGCTGTACAGCCGGTGCCACAGGTGTTCCCCGGCGGGCTGCCTTCCTACGACAAGAACGGCAACCTCACCGCAGCCGGTCAGGCGGAGATCAAGGCGTACTACGACCAGCAGAACAAGGCGGCTGCGAACCAAGCCATTTACAACAGTGGCCAGCCCACCCTCAGCCAGTTCAAGCAGGGCATCACGGTGCCCAACTTCTACAACTCCTTCCAGAACGAACTCGACACCGGCACCGACCCGAACACCATCGTCCCCTTCGGCAAATACAAGGGGAAGACGATGGCCGAAGCCGCCCAGTTGGAGACGTACGCACTCACCTCTCCGACGCTGCCCTACGGCTCCGCTGGTGGAGGACTGACCGAAGCGCAGGCATCGCAGGGCATGACCCAGTCGGTAGACCCGCGCGGCCTCGGCTTCGTGCCGAACGCCGCCGATGTCACCGCGCCCGCCAAGGAAGACCCGGCCAACCCCACCCCGGCTATCGACACGGCCACCGGACTCGCCTTCCCTGCGGGCAAGACGCTCGACACCAAGGACGCCTACAAGAAGGTGATCGGCTACGGGAAGGTGACCTCTCCCGATGGCGGCGGCAGCATCACCCTCATGAAGGACGACTATCTCGGCCCTCCGGACGCGCAGGGCAATCCCACTTACTACCGCTGGGACGCCCAGATCAAGAAGTACACGCCCATCCAGTGGAACCCCACCATCATCTCCTCGGAAGCGCAGTTCCGAATGCTTCCCCCGGAGATTCAGCAGGCGATCCTCACCGGCAAGTCCACCGGCTACCAGATCAACCCGACCGGCACTCCGGGTATCCAAGACTGGATGACGAACATGCAGGTGGGTCAGGCCAGCACGGGTGGAACCCCGAACACCGGCTTGATGAGCGAAGAGCAGTTCCGCGCTCTCACCCCAGACCAGCAGCGGGCGCTCATCGACCAAGGCCCAGTGCAGAGTCCGTTCGGCCCGCACACGAGCCTCCAAACCACCGGCCAGTTCCCGACCGGGGTGAACAGCGGCATGTCCAACGGGCTGAATACGCTAAAGCAGCTTCCCGGCCCGAATCAGTGGTACGACAACTACCTCACGCAGGAGGAGTTCGACGCTCTCTACGCAGAAGGCGAACCGGCTCCGTACGTCCCGCCGGACGTGATGCTGGGTATGCCGTGGGGTGGGTACGACTTCTTCCCCGGCGACGACTGGCAGTATCTGAAGCCCAAGACCGGCTTTACAGTGTGGAACCCGGACGAGGGCAAGGTGTCCCCCGCTGGCGTGGGTGGCAACTGGCGACAGGGTGTCACCCCGAACGCACCGTCTTCGAAGCGCTACGCCATTGGCCCAGACGGCACCGTCTACGTTTCCGAGTCCTCGGGGGCTGCGTGGAACAAGGCGACCATGACCGAAGACCAGCTTCCCACCGACCTCATCAGCGCCCGTCCCGAGATGTGGCAGCCGAGTGGTCAGGTGGGTGGCGACCTCCCCGGCGAAGAGCCTGTCGATCAGGCAGCACTCGACGCCGAATATCAGGCGTGGCTGGCCGCTCACCCTGCGTCCCCGTCCGACCGGGGTGACGGCTCGCCCGCACCGCAGCCCGACTTCGATACGTGGTACAACACCATCAAGAACCCACCTGTACAGCCCACGGGCACCGCCCGCACGAAGACCCCCGGCACCGTCACGGGTGGGGGCACTACTGGCGGCGGCGGGGGCACGACGGGGGGCGGCGGCGCAGGCGGAGCGTCCGACCTCAGCAACATGCCGCTCGACCAGCTTCTGGAGTTCCTCAAGAGTCCTTCCGGGATGTCGGTGCTCAGCTACTCGCCCGATGTCATCCAGAACTCTCCGTCGCTCCAGTTCATCAACGGCTCGATTACCCCGGAGCAGTGGCAGTACGTTTCCAGCCAGACCACGCAGATCCCCGGTCTGGGGGTTACGCTTCCGGCCCCTGCATCGCTAAACTTCGGTAACCTACAAAGGTTGCAGCAGCAAGACCCCTCGGCTTTCGCGGCCATGGTTGGCCTCTGGAAGGCGGGGAACAGGGACTTGCAGTCGGAGATGCTTATCGCCCGCGAGCGTGCTCCTCTCGGCTCTGCCTTCAACCAGTCGCTGATCAAGACGTACTGAGGGTAGCTGCATGGGTATCTGGAGCGACCTCTGGACTGGCGGGGGTGGCATAACCCAAGACCTTTACAACGAGAAGTTCAAGCCTCTCCCGAGCTACGAACCTGCCCCGCAGGACGAGTTCGCGAACTTCGACTTCTTCCAGCCCGAACCGACCCCCGCTTGGCAGGGGCCGCAGCCACCGGCTGACTACGCACCGGCTCCACTCTGGCAGCCCGATCCCCAGTGGCAGGATGACTCCGAGTTCGGAAACTGGGAGGCCACCTCCACCGACCCGGCTCCCAACTACAGCACCATGAACACTCCTTGGGAGGGCTGGGCCTCTGCCGGGGACAACCCGTTCGGGAACTTTACAGCCGAGAACAACTTCAACTACCCGGCAGACCGGTGGCAGGATCAGGAGTTCGGCAACTTCGAGGTGGAGAACCCCTCCCTCTGGAGCATGCTCCGCCCGAATGAGCAGCAGCCTGATTACTCCACCCCACCGGATGCAGTGCCTGCTCCCTCTCCAGAACCGTTCGGCTTTGGCCGGGCGAACATGGCGTTCGATGCTGACCGCGCGAACATGATGGGCGACCCCACACGACCGTTCGAGGGGCTGGGTGCCCGGAGTCCTTACGGCTCAGCGACCATCGCCGATGACGGCTTCGCCTCCTCGGTAGCTCCATACCAGCCCCGCGAGGCGGTCACGTATCCCAATGACGAGTCCGCCTTCGGGGACTGGGCCGCTGCCTACGAGCAGACCGGCTCAGAACCCTCCCTTGCCGGGGTGGCTTACACCGAAGGCGCGGACGCCCCGCTGCCCGGTGAGTACCGCGACGACTTCTGGAAGGCGACCATCGCCCGCAACAACTGGACGCCCGATCAGGCGGAAGAGCAGATCAGCGCGTGGAGCACCCCGACCATTCAGGACTACTTCGACTTGGCCCAGAAGGAGTACACCGATTGGAAGCGGCAGGACGACCAAAACAAGGCGATCCTCGAACACGAACAACTGACCCCTCGCTTCGGCGGTCTCGAAGACATTTACAACACCATCGCCCCGGACGACTCCCCCGCTGCACAGGAGGAACGCGACTACCTCAAGGGTCTCTCCGACAAGGAACTCTTCGGCTACGGCGCGGAGACTGCCGACTGGAAGTCCAAGCTCACCGAACACGCCCTCACTCCACTCGAAGCCTTTGGCCTCGTTGGCTCACTCCCCGGTCAGGCGGTAGAGAAGGGGCTGTCGTTCCTTCCAGAGAAGATTCCCGAGCCTCTCGCGGTGGGCGCGTTCAACCCCGCCCTCGGAGTAGCCGATTACGCCGCTGGAAGGGGTGACGAGAAGGTCACTAACCCGCTAGCGAACGACTACTTCGCAGAGAGCATCGCTGGCCCGATGGCCAACGTCCTCGTAGGCGCGGCCCTGATGGGCGCACCCGGTGCCTTCCTCGGTGGCATGGCCCCGGTGTGGCGGCCCGACGAAGAGACCGGCATGTCCGCTTGGGATCAGATGGACTGGAAGCAGCGGGCGCTGGTGGTCGGCACCAACATCATCAACGCCAAGCTCATCACGGGCGGACACACGTTGGAAGCAGCCTTTGGTGGAGAGACGGCGCTGGGTCGTACCGCAGCCGGTGTCGCCATCAACGCGCTCGTCCCGCTGACGGTGGGTGGTTGGGAGGAAGTCCTCGGGCAGGATGTGGACTGGAAGACGGTGGCCGAGCAGGCGGTCATCTGGGGTGGTGTGCGCGGCCTCATGGGTGTCGCCCCCATCATCCGCGAGCAGCAGAAGGTGGCAGTCCCAGACCCGGAATCCGTGTTCGGCATGGCCCCAGACGAGGGATTGCTCTACTCAGACACGATGGACATCCGCCGCAAGGAACTGCCCAAGTTCAAGCAGGCGTGGGAATCCAGCGAGGCGTATATCCGCAGTCTGGGCGAGGAGCAGGGGTTCGGCCTCAACGCTGCCGATGAGCTTCCGGCCAACCAGCTTCTCATCTCCAAGCTCGCCTCCGAGTACCGGGGGGAGACTCCTCGCGACGCCTTCAACGCTGTACAGGAGGTGGTGAACGAGCACCCCGAGGCGACCACCTCGCTGGCACTCACTGTAAAGCTGGCCATGGAAGTGGGGGACTCGCCGAACGTGCCCCATGTCGGCGAACCCACAATCCTGCGCTGGGAGGGCGCTCCTCCGTCAACAGCGCTCTTCGATGTAGGACAACAGCGAGCGGCCCCGGCTCAGTTCCCCGGTTCACGTCCGCTGCCAGAATCAGAACCACCGTCCTCGAATCCGCTCGTGGCCAACCTCCAGAACACGATGGACACCTTCGTCAGCCCCTACACGGCCACCCCGGTGAAGATCGTGGTGGCAGACATTCAGGAGCGCGGCCCCCTCGCAGGCGCGAGCGATGCTGTCTGGAGCGAAGGAAACGTGGTGAAGGTGAACCCCCGCGTAGCCACGGGCGAAGCCATTGCCCAGTGGAAAGCGACGATGGGCACCGACCCAACACCACAGCAAGTGGCAAAGGCAACGGCGGCGCTCACTCACTCGATGGCGCTCTTGGAGGGCACAAACCTCTCCTCTAAAGACCCCTACGGAGACGACATCTACCGGGTGGACGAAATCCAAACGGAAGCCTTCCGTTCTACCCCGGCAACGGTGGACGCACTCGCCCAGACATACTCCGAGCTTCTGGCCGAGAACCCTCGGTGGATCACGTCGCCAGCGCCCGGACGAATGGAGGGTCGTCTCCCCCAGACCAGCAGTTACGCAGCGGCTGGCCCAGCGACCACCAAGCCATGGGGCACCAACTCGGCGATCCTCGCCAACGCGGCCATGTACGCCGAACCCATCAAGAGCATCTCTCGTGGTGTCGTCGAAGCGGCGAAGACCCTGCCCGGCGCACAACTTGCCGGGATCGACCCCGATGTCGTCTTTACAGGGTTCATGGATGACGCGAAGGACACCCTCGCCATCTACACCCCGCCCGGTGGTGCCGGAGCAGGAGCGCACGGGGCTATCGCGCTCAACCCCCACACCTTGGTTGCCCTCGCCCACACCGTTCAAAACGTGGTTGGCGGCGACTTCATCGACATTCTGGGCCGCTATCTCACCCAGACGCTCATCCATGAGGTGAACCACTCCACCACCGTAGGTGGCGGGCACGGCACTCGCTTCCAACGTGGTCTTGGTTTCAGCATGGCGTATGGTGGAGACGCCGTTGAGGCGCTCATCGACAAGACCACGGCATCCCTTCGCGGGATGGATAAGTTCGCGCTAGAAAGGCTCCTGAAAGATGCAACCCACCGAGCAGACACCTACCCTTCCCGATCAGCCCCAGCCGGAACCAAGTATTACTCCCCAGCGCGAGTTGCCTCAGCCGGAGATGGGGGAACAACCCAAAGCCGTCCGCGACCTATTCGTGGATCTGATGGTGGCAATGAACCCGGAGTACATGTCACCGGAGATACTGCGCGGGATTATCCAGAACGCCTACCAGAAGGGAGTGACGCCGGAACGGGCACAACTGGTGTACGAGAAGGTGGCCCAGCAGAACCCGGAAGTACCGCCGTTCGACGAACTGATGGGCAACTCGACGAAACCACCGGAGATGTGGGCACCGAGGGGACAGGAGGGGGCGTTCGCGAGTCGGGCACGCCCGAACCCGGACGGGACACCGAAGCTGCCGCCGATCAGGTAGATGAGTGGGTAGACGCCAGCGAGGCAGGCCGTCGGCTGGGCATTAGCACCGCCGTCGCCGCTCGCATTGGGGCAAGGGGTGGCGCTCTTCGGAACGACCCGATTTCTGGGCGGAGGACATACCACCTTCCCACCCTGCGGAAGCTCTTCGAAGAAGGAGTGGATCGCCTGACCCACTCGCCCGAGCCACGCAACCGTGGGAAAACCGTTAAAGGCGAACGAGCGCTCGCCGAAAGGATCAAAGAGGAGGAGAAGAAATACTCCTCCGGGCGCTCCGAAGAAGAAGAGGGCAAGGCCCGCCAGTGGGGCACGATCAACGAGGAAGAGGGCAGCGCCCTCGCGCATTACGCTGTACAGCTTGCTGCTGGACTAGGCGCTGGTTGGTACGGCTACGCCAGCGGCGACACCGAAGAAGAAAAACTCCGCAGGATGACGCTCTATGGCATCGCCGGGTTCTTGGGCGGGAACTTCATCAGTGGCGGACGGACGTGGACGGCAGTTCGGCGGATGCGCGGAAAACCCATCAAGCTGCCTGACCCCGGTGAGTCTTTCACTCGGGAAGTCACCGAACTCGAACTACAAGATCTGGCTGACCGCTTGGGGCCGATGGCGGACAACTACCCCGAAGAAGAACTCAAATACTTCGTCAAGGTGGCGCGTCTCAACGCGATAGCGGAAGAGAACCAGCAGATCATCATCGACGGCATCAACGCTCCCATCGTCGCCTTCCGCCATGCCTTGCAGACCGCCTTCGGTGTCCCGGAAAAGGGCAGCACCGCCGAGATGCTCAAGACCTCCCAGATGCAGATCATCGGGCACGGCGAGCACTTGGTGGATGCCACCAATCGCCACATCAAGGAGATCTACGCGGTCTCCAAGGAGTTCCTCGACACTCCCGAGAAGCGGCTGGAGTGGCTGCTCGCCTTCGAACAGCCCGAACGCTGGAGCCATGCGCTGGAGTCGCCCGAGGCCCAGTTCACCGCCTTTGGTGCCGCCACCGTCTTTAACGAGTGGGGCAGCCCCATGGCCGACGCAGGGATGCTCAACTCTGCTGCCATCTACGACCCAGAGGGCGTGAACTACTACGCGCAAAACTACGTCACCCACATCTACTCTCAGCTTTCCCCCATCGAGAAGCTGGAGGTTTTGAAGGGGAGCGGCGGCGGCTGGAATGCGTCCGACATCGAGAAGGCACGTAACTACAACACGCTGTCCGAGGCCATCATGTTCGGGCTGGTGCCAAAGGACGTGGACATCACGACCATCCTCGCCCGCTACGTGCGCGTGGCGAACCGCCGCCTGACGGCAATGGCCCAGATGCAGCAGGTGTCGGAATTGGCCCAACTCCCCGACAGGGTGTTCATCCCGGAGAGCGAGTACATCTCCCTCCGCAACGACCCGGACACCGTCTTCGAACTGGCCGATTACGAACGCGTGGACAGCCCTCTCTTCCGCAACCGCGTGAACCCGAACGACACCAAGTTCCTCATCGGCAATCAAGTGGCCCTCCACCAGTTGAAGGTGATGAACGCTCGCTTCCAGCGGCTGGCGGGCAGCCACGGTCGCAAGGCCAAGGAACTGGAGACTCGTGCCTTCCGTGCCGCCGAACGGATGAACAATCTGGAGAAGAAGCTCCTCGATGAGAAGACCGACCGGAAAGAGCGCATCGCCGCTCGCGACCAGCTTCTCACTGAACTCCGGGCTGAGGGTGCTACCACCCTGAACGATGTTGTAAAGGCGGTCGGGGAACGAGCACGAGCAGGCAAGAAGGCTCAGGAAGCTGGCCTTGGCTTCGGACGCATCGTTCGCACGCTGGAACTCCGCATCAAGGAACTGGACAAGCTCGAAGACAGTGAGATGACCGACAGCCCTGAGGCCGCCGATGACCTCGATGCCGGGTTCATCTCCACGCTGAAAGAGAGCATGAAGCTCGCGATGGATGACGCCCGCGACGAGATGGCAGTCGAGCGCGAGCCAGAGATTAGCAGTGGGCTGGTGGAGTCCGCTGAGGAGGCCGCAGAAGCGTTCGACCGTAAAGAGGCGCTCAGCAAGGCCGCCAAGCTGGCGAAGGAAACAGAAGAGAAGAAGATCAAGGAGTACCGCAACAACCTGAAGCTACAGTCCCGCGCAGACGACTTGGAACTGAATGACAGCGACCTCAGGATGGCCCAGTTGGAAGGCCAGATTAAGGAACTCGACTTCCTCGTCCAGCGTGACCTGAAAAAGGCCATCGGCCCCGGCGGTAAAGCCCTCGGCCATGAAGAGTTCGAAGTGATGTATCGCCAGCACATGGAACAAGCCGTTGAAGTGATGGATCAGATCAAGGAGGCGATGGAGGCGGTTCGCCAGAAGGTGGCCCTCGACCGTGAGCCGCTGATGACCCGGAAGGATGTCGCCCCACTCTTCCGCTGGACACAGAAAGATGCGATGCGCGAGAGCCACGCCATGAACGCGGCCATGAAGCTCCACTCCAAGTGGGTTAACACCCTGCTCTCCGGCCCCCTCACCGACTTCTTCATGATCGGCGTCGGCTTGACCACGCAGGCGGGTCAGGCGTTCACCGGACAGGTGAGTCCCTTCCAAGCCATGTCCATCGCCAAGGAAGCGCTCAAGCAGTCCGTCATGGCGATGTTCTCGAAGAACGGGAATCAGGCGTGGTGGGAGCGCAAGCAAAGCTGGATTAAGGCTATTCGCGAGAGTGGGGGCGGGCTGGATCAGGCCACGGGAGACGAGTTCTTCGGCAGCGCAGACGAGATTGAGACTCTCCTCGGCTGGGTTCCTGTCCTCGGCAAACTCTACGAACGCGGCGTTAAAGCAACCACACGCGCCCAGTTCTCTGGGGCGATGCCCGTTCTCAAGGAGGCCAACATCGAGGCCCGCTTCTACCGCAACCTCGAACCCCACCTGAAGGCGTCAGGCGGTGGTGGCGGTCTGGACGAACTCCGCGAGAGGGTTCACGACAACACCGGCAGCTACTCGATGGAAGACTTCCAAGACGTGCGGCGGGCGGCGCTCCAAATGGGCGTCAGCCAGTACGACATTGAGCAGTCGATGCAGGAAGCCTCCCGCGTGATGGACATGTACTACGGCGGGCGGAACTGGAAGATCAGCGACATCACTCCAACCATGCAGAGCATCCTGCGGCTCACACTGCTGGCCCCGAACTGGTTCCTCACCCGCGTCAACCTCTTCGGCATCGCCATCAAGGACATCATGGGCACGATCCCCCAGATCGGGGAGAACTTCGTCGAGTGGGGAGCTAACGCAGTTCACCGCGTTAAAGGTGATGGTGAGGCGTACCAGCGCAAGTTCCCGCACCCGTTCGACCTCGCTTCCCAACCGGGCAAGGACTGGGCGTTGGGTACGGCCATGTTCGGCGTCAGCGCACTCGTGCTGGCCCTCATCGGGATGTCCGCCGCCACCGAGTCCTTCAAGTCGAAGAAGCTCAAGGGGCCGGACTGGAACTACATCGAGGATGAACTGCGAGCAGCCCTCACCGATCCGGCCCACTTCATGGAGGTGCGCGACCCGTGGACTGGTGCCTACTGGGGGCCGCTCACTTGGCAGAAGGACTTCCTTCGCGTGGGCGTGGCCGCTTGGTACATGGTTCAGGGCAACCCGGACATGGCGTGGGAGACCCTCGGCTCCTACGGTAAAGCACGTCTCGGCCCACTCCCCCGCTCGGTCTGGAACCTGATGATCGGGCGCAACTTCGCCGGGAAGAAGATCTCCCCAGAAGGCAAAGGCCCGGACGACCCGCAGTGGGTGCAGGATCAGGCGATCAACTTCTTCAAGGAGAACCAGCCCCAGATCTTCTCCGAGACCGAGAAAGCCTTCCCTCTCGAATTTTCCCTGACCGGCAACACCGTCGGCCAGAAGCTGGGCATGGGCTACGTGAACCCCCTCTTCGGGATGATGAACATGCTCGGTATCGGGCGTGCCCGTACGCAGACCCCGCTGGACAAGGCTTTCTGGGCAGACCACGAAGCCACCAACCCGGACGGAACACCGAAGTACCCGGAGATTCAGGACGCCCGCAACTACTACGCCCTCGACCCGGCTCAGCGGAAGCTGTTGCTGGAACGGCACGAGGGAGAGGGTTTGGCCGACTACCTCCGCTCCGGCCTCCCGAAGGGCTACGTCGAAGAGACCGACCAGATGCGCGAGGACGCCAAGGCGCTCACCCAGCAGGTGGAAGCCGGGAAGCGTGGGGACGACATCTACACCTTCGCCCAGTACCGCGAGGACATGAAGCAAATTGCCGACGAGAAACGGGGTGCCGGGAACTCTCAGGGCTTTACAGACAGGGTGGGCGGCTCTGACGAGGAGAAGCTCCTCCAGAGCTATTACGGCCTCTACGACAAAGCCACGGTCAACGGCATCCTCGATGGCGACCTCTTTAACACCCTCTATGACGAATGGGTGGCTGACCACGACGCGAAGGATGTGAAGTACGTCTTCGACTTCGGCCTCATCGGCGACCCGGAACCTATGGCGAGGTACAGTCGGGCGATCCAGAAGCTGAAGGAGATGGACGCCTTCGACACTCCGCGCCACGACCCGACCAAGTACAAGTCCGGGAAGACGGAAGAGGAGATCCAGAAGTACATCGACGAGTCGCGCAGCAAGCTCATCGCGGCTAAGTCTGACTCCTTCGGTGGGGACGCCATCATCGCCATGTGGCGCAAGGAGAAGGGGCTGCCTCCGACCGGCCCGCTAAACTCAGCGGACAAGGCGTTCGTGGACGACATCCGCCTGACCATGGGCAAAGCCAACAACCCCGCCTACCTCGACATGCACGAGGAGCATCCCGGCCTCTTCGCTTGGCTCGACCGGAAGAACACGTACGCAGACATCCTGTTGATCGGGGAGCGCGACGAACCAGACGACATCTGGAACTACGTGATCAACGGCGATTAGCCTTGACGGTGTATCACCTGAGGATGCATTCTCTCCGCAGACCGCTTTACAGGGAGTGCAATGCCCGACGAGACCCCAGTCATCAGTCTAGAGTTCCACCCGCGTATGCAGGAAGATGGAACGCTGGCCCCCTCTCCAGAATCGACCGAATCGGCCCCGGAAGCTGAATCGTCCGTTCCCCCGGAGACGCCTCCAGCAGCACCAGAGGAACCGGCTGCTCCTCCGCCCTCAGCAGAGACGGTGGATGACGGGTTCTACAAAGTCTCGAAGTCCAATCCCTACGATGACATCCGGCGTCATGCCACGGCAGACCCCGAGTTCAATAGGAAGGTTCGAGAATGGGCTGGCCGCCAGAACCGGCGTGAGTACGAATCCGAACTCGCCCGCCTGAAGGCCGAACGCGACTCTCTCGCGACAGAGGTTACCCGGCGCGACATTCTAGCTATGAAGCCCGAGGACATCGAGCAGCGTTACCGGAGTGATCCCGAGTTCGCTCGGACTTACACCGACCTAATGCATCCCGATCCCGACGCGGTTCCAGACGTTGAGTTGCAGACCGAGGCGGCATATTACGAGGACACTCGTGACAACCTCCTCGACGAAGCCAAAGACGTAGGCATGGCGGACTGGCGCATCCAGCAATACAAAGACGCCTTCGGTTGGTGTCCCGTTCACAAGACGGGCGACCACGGCTTCTATGACCACGACGCATCTGGCCAGTTCTTCGAAGAGCGCTTCAAAGACCCGGCGATGGCCCGTAAAGCCTCGTTCGACTTCTTCCAGAAGACGCTTAACACGAACATTCTCCAATTGCGGGAAGTCTCCCTTCGGCGGACTCCCGCGTCAGCCCCTGTACAGGTCGAACCGCAAGCTCCCGTGGCCCAAGCGGCACCGGAGACCCCCCTCGCTTCAGACCAGAGCACAGTCGGGCAGGCCAATCCGAATCTCCAGAAAACCCCTGATACCTCGCTCCGTGGTGGAGTCGGTGGCGGCGCAAACGTTCGCTATACCGATGAAGACCTCCGGGCGATGGGGGTGGATAAGCGGATTGAAACGGTGGCCGCGCATGGTGGGCGCGTGAAGATGATCGAGGACGGCATCTTGTATGTCCCCGGACTTTCTGAGGAAGTCCACGGCCAAGCAGTTGCACCACGATAGGGGGTAAATCACCGTGGCCAACATGACTCTGCTCACTGAGGCTGGACACATTGGCGATACTTGGGTTGACGATGTCATCCCCGCCATGGAGTTCAGCTTTGAGTTCACCCCTCGCGTCTTCCGCCAGTGGAAGCCGAATCCAAAGGGTGGGGATGTCTACAACATCCCGCGTACTGGAAACCTCGCTGCCAACACCAAGGCTGCATCCACCGCATGGACTCCTGAAGCGCTGATTGACTCGACCCAGCAGCTTGTCATTGATAAGCACGATGTGGCCGGGTTCCAGCTTGAGGACATCGCTGCGCTGCTCTCGAACACCGACCTCAAGTCTGCGTACCAGAAGCGCATCGGCTACGCCCTCGGGCGCAACCCCGAAGTCAACCTCGCGGCCATGCCGCAGTCCTTCTCGCAGATCGTCGGCACCCTCGGTGTCGAACTCACCTACGAGAACCTGCTCCGCGCGTGGCAGTATCTCGCTGATGGTGGTAACACCATGGAAGATACGACTTGGCTTCTGAGTCCCGCCGCCATCGCCGGTCTGCTCAAGCAGGACATCGTCATCAACGCGATGTACCGGGGCGACGGCAAGCGTGCTGTAGAGACGGCTTCGGTCGGCACTCTGCTCAACGCTCCTGTCATTCGGACGAACCTGACGCGGGCACCTTCCGCCAACCAGTCCGAATCCGCGATCTTCAAGCGCAACGCAATCGCGCTCATCCAGCCGCTGGAGCCGAAGATCGTGCAGGAGTACATCGTCAAGGAACTCTCGTGGGTAATCGGTGGCCATCAGGTCTACGGTTACGTCGAAGTAGACCGATACGCAGAGGCTCCCTCCAACGTCACCCCCGGTGACGACTGGGCTGTCCTGCTCCGCACCATCGCTTAAACCGCGCTGGTCATACACCCAAGGGAGGGGTTCATCCCCCTCCTGAGTTGGCTGGAAACAGCCGCGCTGTCACCAGAAAGAGGAATTTGAAATGGTTGCCCAGACCGCTACGCGCCGGATCACCAAGACCAAGATCCAGCAGTTCGCCAACCTCCAGAAGGAACTTGCGGGTTCCGCTCCGGTGGACATCTCCAGCACGACCACGGCCACGATTACCTTTGTGTGGACGACCTCCACCGGGGCGATCACCGTGGACTACGCCTCCACTTAAGAGAGGGGGGCCAGACGGATGGCCCCTTTACATCTATGACTCATCTAAAGCACCAAAGCGCTCGACCATGGGGCACGGTTGCCCCCGACAAGGGATACGACATCGGCCACGTTGATGTGCGCTTCGATGTCCCTCTCGGCATGAGCTACGAAGCCATGCAGCTTCACGGCTACCCCGAGATCAAGAAGGCCATCGAGCAGTTCGAGCGCATCGGCGGGTGGAGGTTCTACGACAAGCTCCAGCCCACGTACCACGTATCCACAGTCCACTCGGCCTCGCTTGCTGAAGCGAACATCTTGCTTCAGAACCCGAAGAACATCTTCCAGACGAACAAGTCTGGGGCGCAGGCGGTCGGGGATCTTCTTGGCACCGACACCATCACCATGATCGCGCGGGTGTATTTCATCCGTCCGCTCGTGTGGGTGAACGACGATGAAACCAAGGAGTACAAGGAGCAGTTCATCACCTACGAGAACGGCTTCGTTCCGCTCGAAGACATGCCCGCCGAATACAAGGAGGCCCGCAATGACCTATCCAATGACGACTGAAGACCAGAAGCTGAGCAACGACCTCTCCAACGCCATCAACCGCTCATGGGGTGCCGATGTGGGCATCCAGCAGGGGCAACGCTCGGGGAGGCTCCAGTATTGGCGCAAATGCCAGCGGAAGAACTGCCCCCGCCACACCGACAAGTTCGCCAACGCCAACCTCGAAGAAGGCTGGATCGTGGTCGGCCCGGACATGGGTGCCCCGATTGAGCATGCCCGCTGGATCAACGGTAAGCACATGACGCCGCTGCCGCAGTACGGCTCCATGGATTACGGCGACCTCGGTGCGGCCAACGCCTACTACCGCTTCAAGCAGTTGATTGAGCGCGGTGGCCTCCACGAGATGCCGAAGGCCCAGATCTACGCTTACAACTGGGACAAGATCCCGGAAGTGATGAAGTACCGTACCGACCTCTCTCCCATCAAGCGCATCGCCTGCGAGTTGGGCTGCACCAACCGCGACTTCGTCACCAACGATGACTACCAGACGCACATCTCCGGCTGGCACTCTGAGGCCAAGGGCGTGGTTGCCATCGGCGCTGAACTGGGCAAGGCCATGGCCAACCAGAAGCAGCCCGTTGCGGCCCCGGTTGACCCCATTGCCATCGGTGCAGCCGTGTCTGCGGCCATCGCCCAGATGATGCCGATGATGATGGAACAGATGCGCGGCACCCCGGCCCCGTCGGAACCGGTCAAGGAGTAGCTTTACAAGTAACGACATGGTGTTCTAGCATCCGCTTGTCTGCTGCCCTTTACAGGCAGACTCATCTAGAAGGAGTCAGACATGGCTGTCGTTCCAGTTACCGTCCGAAGCCGCCGGTCTTTCCCGGTTCGGCGTGTCCTTGAGCACTACACCGCCGCCGCTCTCACCACAGGCACCAACAAGATGGAGTGGATCGTCCCGTTCGACGGGCGCATCACCGATGTCATCGTCACATCGCAGGCTGCTGGCTCCGGCGGCACCTCGACCATCATCGACGTGAACATCAATGGCACCACCATCTACACCACACAGGCTCGACGCCCCACGCTTCTCGTGGCCGACTCCGGCATGTATACCGAGTCCGGCGAACCGCAGGTGAGGAACATCGTTGCTGGTGACCTCGTCAGCTACGACATCGACCAGATCTCGACCACAGGCCCGACCCGGACGAACGTCACCATCGTCATCGAGATGCCCTAATGGCGAGGGGCAGCTATCCCGTCGCGAGCAACTATCTGCTCCTTACTGGCTCTGGCACCACCCAGCAGGTGACCGGTCGTTGCTCCCTGCTCTTCGTCCACATCGAGAACGTCGGCACCACAGCCACCCTCGACATCTACGACGCCACCTCCGGCACCACGTTAAAGGTGTTTGAGTGGGTGTCCGCCGACGGAAAAGGTCGCTTCGACATCGGCATCCGCATGACGCTTGGCCTTCGTGTCATCGTCGGCGGAACCACCCCGAGGATCGTTATCGGGTACGAGGAGTAGAGATGACCTATCCAAGTGGCGATCAACTCAACATTCCTCCCCCGTACTCGCCTCCGGGTTCGCTTCCGCCACAGTGGGGTGGCGGCCCTCCGGGTGCGCCTACGCCAAGGCCCATTACAGGCCCGGTCGGGCAGATGCCGAATCGACCCATGTGGCCGCCCCGAGTTCCTCCGCGCTATGGGCGTGGTGGTCGCTGGGGGATGCCCCCACACGGTCGTCCGATGCTACCGCCCAAGCCCGGCCCGGTCGGCCCTCCGCTTCCCGATCCCGGTGGGGTCGCGACGATGCCGTGGTTCCCAAACGATCCGGGCGGCGGACAGTGGCTGAAGCCCAACGACCCAATTGCGTTCAACCCTCCTCCACCGGATGCGCGTCTACCTCAGCCGATGCCGAGGCAGCCACTGCCCCCGCAGTACGCCAACCCCCCGGTGTCTTCCAAGCCACCTATCCAGTACATGCAGCCTCCGGTGGACACGCTTAACACGCTCGGGCGTGGTGGGGTTCAGGCATCTCCCCCTCGCCTCTCCAGCGTGATGAAGAAGCCAGCCGCCCCCCTTGGCCGCGATGGCTCCCGCCCGATGCCGGAGTACGGCTCAGCCACGGGTTCTAGCGGGGGCCAAGCCCCCGTGCAGTCCACTTGGGGCGCAGCCGAAAAGCGCCGGATGATGGGGGGTGAACGCAGTGCCACAGGTAGGTAACAAGCACTTTCCGTACACCAAGGCTGGTGAGGCCGACGCCAAGAAGGCGGGAGCCAAGTCAGGTAAGCCGGTGTTCAACAAGTTCAAGAAGAAGGGGGCCGGTAGGCTCTCGGCTTTCATGAAGGGGAAGAAATAATGCGAGGCGGTAAAGGCTACCTCATGGTGTCTCAGGGCATCGACGCACCCGACATCGAAGTCGGGACGCGCGAGTTCAACACCGCGACGTGCTGCCACTGCAACCGTGTCGTCGTCCTCAACCCCGAACGGAAACGCGCCCGTGGGAATTGCTTCAAATGCAACGCCTACGTTTGCGACCACAAGGTCTGTATGACGGAGTGCAACCCCTTCATGCAGAGCATCGAACTGGCTCAAAAGTACGATGGCCAAGGTGCCTTCTTGCTTCGCGGCCCCAATGGTGAGTTGCTGTTCGACCCAGCACTCCGCGACAAGGAAAGGATCTTCTAGCCATGCCGATGTACTCCACAGGCGCTCGCGGATGGACTCCAGTAGCTCATGCCGATGCCGCCGCCACCCTTGCCTCTTCGTCCTATCACGCACTGCGGACGACCACAGCCTCCACCCTTCGCATCCTTGAGGTGTTCATCGGTGGTGAGGCTTCTTCATCGACGGTGAACAGGATGGCTTACCGCCGTCTCTCCACCAACGCCTCCACCCCCACCAACGTGGCTCCCAGCAAGCTGAACCCGCTTTCCGCTGCTGCTGTCTCGCAGGGGTACGTGGCCGCCTCCACAGGCCCGACCATCGCGTCCGCCCCGACTGACATCCTCAACTTGGCCTTTAACGCCTTCGGCGGAATCATCCGCTGGGTGGCTGCGCCGAACGAGGAAATCTGGCAGACGGCTGGTACAGCCCCAAACGGCGAAGCGGTGCTCGACTCCATCTCAGGTACAGGCGTGGTTTCCACGCACATGATCTTCGAAGAGATGTAAGAACGGCCAGCCACACGCGAGAGGCCGGGTTCAGCCCGGCTTTTCGTGCGTAAGGAGAGCTAGATGGTTGACGTAGGCCCAAACTCTGGAAGCACTACGGCTGAGACCACGTTGGAGGATGTTAGCTGGACGAACCCAAGCAACATCCTCACGCAGAACGACACCTACGCCACTGTTTCTATCAGTGCTGGTCAGACCCCAGAACTCCTTTACGCTACGGGGCTGGGGTTCTCCATCCCCTCCAACGCCACCATCACCCATGTGCGGGTGGAGGTGGACATGTTTACGAACGTCACGCCCGCCAACGACTTCGCGCTGGTAGTCACCAAGAACGCGGGAGCCTCCATCGCAGGGAGCCGCCCGATCAACAGGTTCGCGATGCCCGCCAGCGACAGCGACACCTATATCGATACTGGCTTCGCCACGCTTGCCCAGTGGGGGATGACTCTCTCCCCGGCAGAGGCCAACTCGGCAGACTTCGGCGGCGGCTTCTGGCTAATCTTCGGCGACACCCTCGCCCTCGTGTACGACCACGCAAGGGTTTCAATTCGCTACGAAATAAACCCCGGCCCACCCGACATGCAACCCATGCCCCGAGGGCGCTACGTGCGTAGGCCCGGCGTGAAGCTCTACGACCAAGAAGACACGCCGCTCGCTATCGCCACCCTGCCAGAAGACCTAAGGTTCCTCATGGGGGCGTCTGTACAGTAATGGCCACTCGCTTCTACTTCACCTCCTCCGCCACCACTCCCTCGAACTCGCCCGGCTTTGCTGCATGGACGCGTACGACAGAGGGCGTGCGCCGCTTCATGGACATCACCAAAGATGGCACGGCGATGGCGAGCCGCTCCATGTGGGCAGGCACCTCCCCGGTAGCTAACGCCAGTGCTTTAAATACCCAATGGCACTCGGGCTTGCTGGAGGTGGGCATCCCCTTCGCCACCACGGACACCATCAAGATGGTGGTGCGTGCCCAAGAGTCGGCAGCCAACGACAACGTCAACCGCACTCCTGTCTGTTTAAAGGTGTACAACGGGACGACGCTTCAGGCCACGCTCAAGGCACTGGGTCATTACGGCCCGAACACGACAGAGTGGAACACCTCGCTCAGGAACAAGCAGGCGCTGGACGGCGACGTGCTCGACGCGAACTACACCACCGTACTTGGCGATTACCTCGTCCTCGAAGTGGGCGGTCAGGTGGACGCGACGGGCGGCACCAGCGTTACAGGCAACATGAGTTGGGGTTCGAACTCATCCACCGACCTCGCAGAGAACGAGACTGGCACGGCAGCCGACAACCCTTGGTTCGAGCTAAGCCGGGACTTCGACTTCCTTCTGCCGCCGGGTCTTGGTGGCCCTCTTGTTGGAGAATCTATGCCAGCGCGTGACGGTGCTGGTGCGCTGCTGAGGTACTAAGTGGCCTACACCCGCTACGGCAGCCCGGTTGATAAGCAATATCGCGCTGCCCTGAATCTGGGGAACTGGCTTCAGCAGAACCCGCTCATGCCCCATGAGCCGTTCCCAGCCGTGGCTGTCCTCCTCGATGACTTCTCGGGCGGGGACGACGCTGATATTAATGGCCGGATTGCCGTTCCCTCGGGCAAAGAGTGGACTTCACCTTGGCCGGGGCAGTCGGACTTCGCCGGGCCAGAGACTCCTTACCAGATTGTCTCCGGCCAAGCACGCCCGACCGGGGTGGCGGTGTATTCGAGCGGACTCCTCGACGGGGATGTCACCCGCGCTTCAAACCCAATCGAGGTGTACGCCACCTTCCCGGATGTCAGCCTTCCCAACGCACTGATGTGGCTCATATCCAATGCGGGGAGCGGCACCACTGACGGCTACTACGTCTTTTTCGACAATTCGAGTACATCGATACGCCGCTTGGACAACGGCACCACTACCGTTCTCAACACGCTCAGCATCCCGTGGGTCAATGGCGACACCGTGGGCATCCGTCATGACCCGGACGGAACCATCCATGTGTTTCGGAACGCTAGTGAAGTTGCCCGCGTCACCGGTGATACCACCTACACCCAAGGCCAATTTGGCATTCTCGGATTCCACAGCGCTAACGCCCTAGACGACCTGTCCGGCGGCGGAGACGAAGTCACTTTCCCAATCCCGGATGGCCGGTTCTCCATCGAGTGGCCCAATCCCAAGTCCACCTCGATCCAGCGGCTCATTGCCCAGAAGCACCTCGCGCAGGGGTTCGAATACAACCCGTATCCACCCCTTGTTGAGCCAGAGCCTATTCCGCAGGGCACGCGTTCCATCGAGTGGCCGAACCCACGGGGTCTGGCACTGCGTGAGCGGAACAAGCGCTACCTCGCGACCAAGCTGGAAGACTTCGCACAGGACGGCGGGGTGCTCCCTGCCGCGCTGCCGTTCCCCACGCAAGCAGTCATCGATGACTTCTCCGGTGGGGACGACGCTGATATTACGGGCCGCGTGGCAGTGCCTTCCGGCTACCTCTGGGAGCCTGCCTCCGTATTCATCGCGGGTGCGCCACTCTCCATCACCAGCGGAGCCGCGACAGCCTCCAGCAACAACGGAAGCCTGCTGAATCAGGGCTTTACAAGGGCGAACGCCCCGGTCGAAATATTCGCAACGATTTCGGCTGTTGGCTCTTCGGGCCACCTGTTCTGGCTCTGGAACAACACCCTCGGGAACGGCTATAGCCTTCAGTTCTCCTCCACCGACTTTGTCCTTTGGCTCTGGGCTGGCTTCGGCCCCGGCGGAATCTCTGGCGGCACCGTCTCGTGGGGCAAGACACTGGTCGCCGGGGACAAGATTGGCGCTCGCCACGACCCGGACGGGAAGATCCACGTCTACCTGAACACGGGTGGCGGCTGGACAGAGATAGCGGCGTACTCCAGCAGCAACTGGGTGAGCGGCAGACTGGGTGTCGTCCTTAATACGCCAAATTCGATTGACGATCTTGGTGGTGGCGGCGACCCAGAACCACTCCCAACCGGAACCGATGAGATCGAGTGGCCCCTCCCCAAAGGCCGCTCCGCCCAGCGAATGCTCGACCAGAAAGAGTCCGCGCAGGGCTTCGAATACAACCCCTTCCCGCCGTTGGTGGAACCGCCCCCGCACTACATCGGCATCAACTACGACTGGCCCAACCCGGTTCTCAAGATCAAGCGGCCTCGCCCCGACCACGGACGGCTTTACAACGATCTCACCATGCCGGAACCCTCGTGGGACTGGCCGAACCCTCGTGTCCGCCCGTACCCACAGATCCTGCGCGGCTTCGTCCAAGGCAGCCACAACCCGGACGACTTCCCGCAAGAGCCTATCCAGATCTCCCAGAGCGACTGGCCGGTGCCCAAGGGTTACCGCTACCCCAACTCGCTCCGCACCTTCATCGCCGTCGGCCCGCATTACCCACCGGACGAGGTGCCCCCGCAGAACCGCCAGAACGAGTGGCCTGTCCCCAAGGGATACCAGTTCCCAAGGAGCCTTCGCGGCTTTACAGAGACCGGCCCGATCTACCCGGCAGACCCGCCGGAGCGTCAGGACAACTGGCCCGTCCCGCGCGGCTACACCTACTCGAATGCGCTGCGGACGTGGCTCTGGACTGGCCCGAACATCTATGCCGCCGACCCACCACTGCGTCAGGACAACTGGCCGGTGCCAAAGGGTCGCCCGTACCCGATTTCCCTGCGGACGTGGGTCAACCTCGTCCAGTACCCGCCGACGCCCACCGGCTACGGCATCAACTTCGACTGGCCCGTCCCGAGGGGCCGTGCATACCCGCGCGACCTGCGTGGTTACATCCACACCAGCGACACCAACCTCTACGAGGGGTTCCGTCCACCACTGGCCGGTGCAACGCCTGTTCTTCGAGTCCCGAACTACGAGGAGAGGCTCTCCGTTCCAGACTTCACTGATGCTGTAAATGTGCCAGACTACACCCAGTTCCGTAGGGTGGGGGGTTAAATGGTCGTCGAGTCTAACCTTCATGGCGGCATCGGCCTCGTCAGAGGGGATAAGTTCTCCCTCCGGCGCATCGTCGATGCAGTCCCTGCCACCACCCTTATCAGCAAGGCGTGGCTGACCGTTAAAACAGCTACTTCAGACGTAGACGGGTCGGCCATCTTCCAGAAGGAAATCACCACTACCAACGTCGCAGGTACAGGTGAGGTGGAGGAGGAGGGAACCGACGGGATTGGCGTCCTGCGCTTCGACCTCACCACCACGAACACGCTCGCGATGACCGCCGATGTCAGCTACTACTACGACATCCAGATCCTCCTCAATTCGGGGGACATCTTCACGTTGGAATCAGGACGCACGTCCGCACGCGAGCAGGTAACCATCGATAACACATGAAGATTACGACTCTCCCGACCAGCCCCACGACGGAACGCGTCACCCAGAACCAGATCATCAACCGCTTCTTGCGGGAGACGGAAAGTGGCGGCTACGGCACCGTGACCGCCGCCGGAACCACTGCTGCCTCGTTCTACGACACCACCAGCCTGAAAAGCGGCCAGTACACCGAGGATGACCTCGAAAAGTGCTGGATTCGCATCTCCGGGCACACGGCTGACGCGGCCCCATACGGGGAGATCCGGGCGGTAGCGGAGTATGACCCCGTGCTCGGGCGCGTGGTCGTGGCACCACCCTTCAGTGTCCCTCTTACGGCGGGCGACACCTACCAGTTCTTCCGCTGGCCCCACCCCAAGAAGCTCCTCGACCACATCGACACGATTCTCACCGAGGAGACGTGGCTGCCTACCATGGGCATCTGCACGGAAGTGCCCGACGGCGACATGGAACTCTCCACCTCCGCCGACTGGGCCTCCTCAGCCGCCACCATCGTTAAAGGCACTGCCGAACCACTGGGGGGCGGGCGTCGCTACCTGAAGGTGACCGACGGTGGCGCAGGTGGCGGGTATGCCGTGAGCACGAACCCCATCTACGTCGAGGAAGACGAGACTTTCCACCTCTCTGCCCTCGCTCGTGTGGACGGTACGGCCACTGCCACGCTGGCGGTCTGGAATGAGACGGCTGGCACCCTCATCGACTCCATCACGATTGGGCGCAACCAGTGGGTACGGCCCTACATCGACCTCGAAACCCCGGTGGGGTGCCGCTCCATCAAGCTGCGGCTGATTACGGACACAGCGGGCGGAATCGCCTACTGGGACGACATCTGCCTCTTCGCCGTGGCGGAGCAGAGCATGGGCCTGCCCAACTACATCGAGAACAAAGACCAGATCAAGAAGGTGTACCGCCTCATCCCGAACGAAATCAACCAGAACAACGTCTGGTCGGCGGATGCCCAGATGCGCTCGGAGAACGGCTGGGACTTCTACGAGGACGGCTTTACAGGGCATAACCGGCTGCGTACGCGTGTCACCCACTCCAACATGCCGCTGCTCATCTACGCGATGCGGAAGGAAGAGGCGTATTCCACCACGGATTCCAGCGACCACCGGGCGATTAGCTCCAACTGGATGCATTTCGAGCTTTGCACCAAGGTGTTCGAATCGATGAGTTCGTGGCCCGGCGCTGGTGCGCTGGATTCCAAGTGGATCGACCGCAAGCTGAAGGAATACGAGATCAAACGCAATCAGGAGCGTTACAAGAACGCGATGCGCCTCGACAAGATCTTCCAAGCCCCCAGCGAGATTAAGTACGTAGGATGAGTGCCGCACTCACGCTCGAACGTCCCGGCAGGGAAAAGATGGAGTTCCAAATCGCCCAGAATGTGGACGGTTCGGCGCAGTTCGGCATCGAGACGCGAGCATGGGAACCGGGCGACCCAAAAGTGCGCTTCCGCACCCCGATCTTCCCTCTGGACACCGGGCTGTTCGAGAACAAGCTGGCCAACCGCCGGGGCTACCAGTCCTCCAACGCTGACGCCTCGTGGAAGAACACCCTCCTCTTCCCGCCCAAGCTGACGAACATCACCTTTAACACCGGCACCGGGCCGACCAAGATGGTGCAGTTCAACGGGGCGGAATACTTCATCTGTGGTCGCTACGTGTGGAAGGTGTCCTCCGCCCTCTCCGCCACCCAGATCAAGGACTTCGGCGTAGGCAAGGCGGCCACCGACATGGCCGTCTTTAACGACGAGATCGTCTACGGCATGGGTGAGACCGAGAAGATCTGGACGATGTCCAACGCGGACGTGTTCACACAGGCGTCCGACAACACCTTCGCCGTCTCCCTCGGCGTCTCCGGCAAATATCTCTGGCGCTCGGAGAGCATCAACCGCATCTCCAACTGCCTGACCGCACCGCGCACGCTCACCTCATGGGCACCGACGACCGACGCCAACAAGTACAAGGTGGGGAGTACCACCTACACCACCACCGGCATCATCGACTACGGCGGCACCCCGTACGTGGCCAAACCCGACTCTCTCCTCTCCGCCGACGGCCTCACCATCTTCTCGAACCAAGCCCCCCAGATGAGCCAGTACGCTCACGCCGAGAACGGCAGGGGCATGTTCACCGCGCAGGGCTACCTCTTCTGCCCGACGGTGCAGGGACTCCTCCGCATCCGCCTCGGGGAATCGGCCATTAAAGGCCCAGAACTGACCGGGCGGCCCGGCTTCCGCTGGTGGGTGCGTGGCGGCGTGGAGTGGGGAGAGTCCATCTACCTGCTCTGCACGGATGAGTCCGACGTGTCCGAGACCTGTGTGATCAAGATGATGCGCGACACCATGGGCGGGTCGCAGCGTGAGTACATCTACCACGAGATCGCCCGGCTCGGGAACGCCACCAACGGCTACGCCATCGGCATCTTTACAACCCCGACCAACCCGGTGCTCTTCGTCGGGCACGGCAACGACGTAAAATACATCACCCTCGGGCGCGGGGCTGGCCGCATGATTGACGACGCCAACTACGCCTACGGCACCAGCATGACGCTGGATACCGGGGAGATGGCCCCCGCTGACGACCTCACAGTTGTCTCTACCCTGACCGGCGTCTCCGTGCTCTGCAACCTGCCTACCACAGGGGACAACGTCACCGTCTCAGCCGCCTTCGACAGCGACTCCTATCAGGAGCTTCTGGACACGCAGGAAGGTGGTGGAGTGGCCGACATCACCAAGACGGACGGGTGGGAGGCTCCCATGCGCTATGCCGCGCCGGGGACAGAGGGGCAGCAACTCAAGATCAGGATCACTGGCGGCACCGCCGCCAATGCCACGGGCACCACGCGCCCTGAGATCCGCGAGGCGTGGGCCTTCGGCTACATGCGTCCCAAGGTGACTGACGAACTCACCATCGGCCTCGTCCTAGACAGTCAAGCGAGGGGCCACAAGGGTCGCCCCACTGGCCAGTCCAACCAGCAGAATCTCGACTGGCTGCGGCGGATGTCCACATCCAAGACCCCGCTCATCCTGACCGTGGACGGCTACGACACGGAGCAGACCACCCGCTTCTTCATCACGAATGTACGCTTTACAACACCACAGCGTATTATCGGGCCGGGTAGGAGTGGGGAGATGAAGAGGCTGGCGGAGGTGACCCTCACGCGCATCGACTTCGCTGGGAAGTACGCGCAGTGAGCGAACTCGAAGACCGGATTGCTCAGCTAGAAGAGAAGCTCAAGACAGTACACGAGTACGTGGACTCTCACGTCGGGCAATCGTGGGGCAGCGCCAACCCCCAGTGGCCGCACGGCACCCCGGTGTTCCCCTTCCGCGAGATCCACACCCTCTCCCGCCAGAGCATCAATAATGGATTTCCGATCACCTTTACAGTGGACTACGACGAGTTCATCGCGAAACTTCACAGTGCCAAGCTCAGGCTCACCTTCTACAACGTGCGTTCCAATGTGACTGCGGCCTCCAGCGCGGCGGGCGGGGGCACGACGGTAGCGAGCACTGGTGGCTCCAACCACAGCCATACCGTCTCCGGTGGAACGGCGGCTTCGGGAGGTGCCCAAACGGCAAGCGGGGGATCATCCCATACCCATTCAGTCACCGGCCAGACCGTCGTAGCGGGCACCGACAACTTCACTGTGGCCCTGCCAGAATCCATTAGCATCGATTCCCCCTCCCCCGCCTCGACACAGGATGTTTCTCAGGGCCACACACACACGTTCTCGGGAAGCCCGACCGATAACCAGAATCAGGGCCACACTCACTCCCTCAATGACCACGGCCATGACGTTTCTTTCAGTGCGAACATCCTGATACCGACGAGCACCCACACTCACAGCTTTAGCACTTTCACATCTGGCGGGGAGGCGGCTCACACCCACACCGTCTCCGACCACACTCACTCCCTCTCTGGAATCACCGCCGCCAACGAGGGAAGCCACACCCACAACGTAACGCTCATCGACCACACCCACACCATCACGCTCACCTACGGCATCTTCGAGCAGGCTTACTCCAACCCCGGCCTCTCGATCACCATCAACGGGGTTGACCGCACATCCGCCTTGGGAGGGCCATGGAACGTAGCGCCGGGCGTGCTGGACATCACCCAGTATCTCCGGGAGACATCTGGCGAACCCCTTCGGGGAGCCAATACAATCGTCTTTACAGTAGCCTCATCGCTTCTGGACATTGAGGCGACGCTGAAATCAGTGGCGTTGCCTTCCAACCTACTGGTAGCAGGATTGTGACAATGCCCTCCATGCCCGAAGAATCGCCGCAACCGCCCCTCACCGAGACGATCCGCTCCAACGAGCGCCTCACTCGAATCGAGAACAAGACCGACAACATCCTCCTCCAACTCATCCAATTGAACGGGAAGGTGGCCAAGCACGACGAGTACATCAACGAAGACAAGCTCAACAACCGCGAGCAGAAGGGCTTCCGGGAGGGGCGTGGCTCCATCCAGAAGCGCGACATCGCCATCGTCGGTGGGATCTTGGTGGTCATCCAGATGATGGTGCCGGTCATCCTGCCGTGGATTCAGAGCTTCAGCGGAGGGAAATAATGATCGTAGACGGGTTCCTTGATTGGGCCACCCGCAAAGACGGCATCCCGGACAAGGTGTACTCCACCCCGAACTCGGGCATCGGCATTGCCTGCCATAGCGTGGTGGGCCGCGAGGATGAGTTTCACGACGGTATCCCCGACCGCTTCCTCTGCACCGACCGCCTTCCCGGTGGCCGCTATACCCCGAACTGCGCTGCCAGCGTCATGTTCGTGTTACGCGAGAGCGGCGAACTCATCCAGATGTATCCCATCACGGCCAGCACATGGACGAGCGGTGGCTACGAGGCCAACACCCAGTATTGGGCCATCGAAGCCGAGGGCGGCCTCTTCCCAAACTACGGGGAACAACTCACGGAAGCCGCCTCCAACAGCTTCATCAGGCTGGTGACGGAGTTCGAGGCGTTCACGGGCCTCACTGCCACCCCAAACGTGAACATCCTCCAGCACCGACAACTTGCCGCGATGTATGGGTACGACGCGACAGCCTGCGCGAGTGGGCGATACGACACGGTCTGGTCTCGCATCTCAGCGGGAGAAAGGTATGAGGACGACATGCCCTCCGAAGTAGCCCAAGATCTCATGACCCGGATAGCTCTGCTTGAGCGCATCATCGCCACAAACAACTCCGGCCCCGGTTATGCCTTTACAGTGACTGCTGTGCAGGACAATCTCGCCGCCCTCACGGTTGCCACCGGCAGCCCCGCCGTCCTTGGCCAAGAGTACGCTCTGGCCGGTGACCAAGCCCTCACCTACCTCGACCAGATGGGGAGCAACCTCTACGTCGGCCTTGGCGCGACGCAGGCAGCACTGGCAGAAGTGGATAGCGGTGGCCCGCACACTCACAAGCTGCCAACAGAGACAGGTGGAATCGCCTAATGGCAATGGGACTTTTTCTCGTCATCGCAGCCGCCGTCATGCTCGGCGTGGCTGGCTTGCTCATCGTCCTCACCGACAGCCCGGAAGCTGCCGAATGGTATTACGCCTTGCTCGCCTTCGGGGGAGCCGCTGGCTTCGTAGGAGTGAAAATACCATGAACTCGCCAAGCGGAAGGGCAGCTATCGGCGCATTGGTCGGCATCATCGGCACGGCCATCACGCTCACGGTAACGACATACACCGACATCGATGAGCCTATCGTCGCCGTCTGGGTTGGTGTCTACCTAGCTCTCTATCGTGCCGCCGAGGCGCTCCTCGACTCACGATTCCCAGCGCCACCCGCTCCGCCCCCAGTGTAAAGGGGCCGGGGGGCACCCATTGTTCGCCGCAATTGTCTTACCCCCCGACTCCTCCTTTCAACTTATAATCTGAGGTGATACTTGTCAACGGGGAAAGTCCGTGGCAAGTTATACCCTGAGGAGGTAGTGTGGCCCTACGGAAAGAGCGTCTCCCAGAGACGAGAGTCCGCATATTCGAAGACCACGGATGGCTGTGCCACTTGTGCAAACAGCCCATCGACCCCAAGCTCCGCACCCCGCACCCATCGGCGGCAACCCTCGACCATGTGGTTCCACTAGCGCGTGGGGGCAGAGATTGGATAGCCAACATCAGGCCCGCCCATCTGCGTTGTAATCGCAGGAAGGGTAGAGGGCCACTGGCAAGAGGAGACAGGTACTACCCGGTATGACTACTGAAGTAATCGACGCCCCCAGCTACGACCTCGTAGAAGTCGGGGCCATGGATATCGCCACCGAGATCGACGTTCAGGGAATGCACGCGGCAATGACCGCGATGCGCCAGTTCGTCGCTGGGGAACTGAAAGAGAGAGTCCACTACGGCTCTGTTCCCGGAGTCCCCAAGAAGTTCCTCTGGCTCCCCGGTGCGGAGCAGATCATGCGCGGCTTTAACTGCCGCCCGGAATACGTCACCGTCCAGCAAGTGATTGACCCGAACTCCGGCTATTTCATGTTCTGGCGGAAGTGCCGTGCCATTAACATCGGCACCGGCAAGTGCGTGGGAGAGGCGGACGCTATTTGCACGTCCGATGAGTTCACCGACCGCAATGGTGCGCCCCTCCCGTTCGACAAGGCTCTGCCCAATGGCCTCATGAGGGCCGACAAGCGAGCCATGGTGAAGGTAGCCCGCACCTTGGGCTGCACCAGCGAATTCTTCACACAGGACGAAGAGCTTGTCCTGCCCAGCGGCGGCGGCACTCCTTCTCAACCGGGCATCGCCCCAGCGGCGCAGCCCAATCTGGAAGGAACCGCAGTTGGCTGGTGTGAAGTCGGCACCGACGGCCAGTGGTGGATCAACTGCCAGAACCACGGCCCATCCAAGGCGAAGCACTGGCCCGCCAACAACAGAGGCCCGGAAAACGTAGCCTGCTCGCGCAAGGACGGTGCGAACTGGTGCCGCTACCGGGTCAACATGAGCGCTGTACAGCAAATGCACGCACAGCGCGTCACCCCGGTTCAGGAGGAGCCACCACCGTCCGATGACTACCCTCAATACCAGTACGACGACGAAGACTAGCCCACGAGGGCTGGTCTGAATGGAATCTGGCGGGGCTGCTTTCTGTGGCTCGTGGCCGTTCTCTCTCTCACTGCCTGTGGGGGAGGGGATGACCCCGAGTTGCCAGCCTCGTCAGATACATCTGAGCCTAGCAGTGAAGCCACGCTTTACAGCGCCACACCTACGCCCGAAGAGCCAACCCCGACCCCCAGCCCAACTCCGGAACCACCCACACCGACGCTGGTTCCACCCCCGATGTTGGCTCCTTCGCCTACCGCCGCTCCGACTCCCGCTCCTGCCAATACGCCGATTGTCGCAGTAGCATCCACCTCCGGTTGTCCCGACTACGTGTACGAGATATTCGGAGGCCAAGCCGAAGCAGCGTGCGTGATTGCATGGTGCGAATCGCATTACAACCCTGCTATCAGCGGAGACAGCGGGAACTCACTCGGCCTCTTCCAGATGTGGACGGGCTGGGCCAAGTGGTACGGCATATCTGTCGGCGAACTGTTCGATGGGCCGACCAACGCCAGAGTCGCCAAGGCTGTCCTCGACTACCGGGGACGCTGGGGCGGACAAGGAGGATGGTCGTGTGCGGGCCTAAACGGGATCTACTAGTAGCTCCCTGCGTACACCACTGGATTCTGGAGACCCCCTCGGGTGAGTTCACTCGGGGGGTCTGCCGGAAATGCAACACGGAGAAGGACTTTGACTCCTACGAAAAAACCGAACCCTTCCGAAACCACGCGAAGAAAACTCCCAAGCGAAATGACCAGCGAGGAGTGGATCAACAGCCCAGAGCACGCCGAGATCATGCGGAAGTCCATCGTAAAGGCGATGCAGGATGAGATGGCACGAAAGGCGGGAAGCCCGCGCGAGTGGGTGGAGCAGCAGTTCCAGTCACACGCCGGAATGCAGGCATCCCCTCCGGTCTACCCGGCTATCGCTACTGTAAATGCGACGTACGCCCGCGAAGTGATCCTCAGGATCATGGACGACCTCGTCCACGGCAGATACGAAGAGGCGATGGATAAGGGCGAGATGCTCCTCAGCACCATCGACCAGTTGATCGAACGCAGCAGTTCAACGGTGCAGTACCCGGCGATCCCGCCAAACCCGGCACCCGGCTACGCTATGCCCGGTATCCCCACCCACACCATGCCCGGCACCGCTATGCCCAGCCTCGGCTCCATCTACGGCTCGCCCGTGGTTGGCGTTGGAAGAAGCGCTTCCGAAGTGTATGGAGCGTCCCACCTTGGTTGACACCGTACTCTTCTCCTCGGATAGCACCGAGCATGGCACCCCTGACGCCCTCTACGCTGCCCTAGACGGCGAGTTCCGGTTCGATCTGGACGCAGCGGCCAGTGAAACCAATCGCAAGAGCAGGCGCTGGCTGGAAGGCCCGTGCGTGAACACTTACGCCGGTCATGCCTGTGGCTGCGGTCTCTGCGCGGACTGGATGGAATACACCGTCTTCGTGAACCCGCCCTACGGAAGGAAGCTCTCCTTCTCTTGGGTGAAGAAATGCTGGACAGCCTCCACTCAAGGAGCTACTGTCGTGGCCCTTCTCCCGGCCCGGACGGACACCGAGTGGTTCCACCGCTTCGTCCTACTGGCCTCGGAGATCCGCTTCATCTGTGGCCGCCTCACCTTTATAGGCAACGAGGATTCAGCACCATTCCCCTCCATGGTGGTCGTATGGCGACCGACGGCGGGAAGAAGGGGGCGGCCCCTCGTGCCACAGATCGCTTCCATGAACAGGCAGGGGGTGCTGATAGATGCTTAAGCCCTACTCGGAACATGAGGGCTGCCCGAAGTGTGGCCACCTCAGGGTGTTCGACCGCTGGTGCGCTGGCGAGACAGTGAACTGCCTGAGCTACTTCCACTTCTCCTCTCAACTCCGGGTGGGCCACATCCACAGGAACTGCAACAACTGCAACTTCGAATGGTACGTAGCGCCCCTCGACTATGACCCCATGCGCGATGGTCGCGTCTGTGAGATCTGCGGGAATAGCGAGGCAGGTGGTGGTGAAGCCAACTGCGGGCATTACGTCTGTCTTGATTGTGCGCTCCCGGATGAGCCTTTCACCGAGGCTTGCCCACGTTGCTACGAAAAGGATGACCCCGACGATGGAGACGACGATGGATGGCCCGATGACACGGGAGGAACTGATCCCCCTGATGGGACACGACCTGAAGAGGGACGGCGAATGGATGATGAGATTTTGCCCGACACACCCCGACGGTCTAAAGCAAAAGAAGCGCTCGCTGGGACTCTCGGATAACGGTGTCCTCCGCTGCTTTGCGGGCTGTACAGAGAGCAAGGATGGATTCAAGCAGGTGCTGGACGCCCTCCGCCTCGAAGCCGGGGTGGCTGCCCTCAACCCACCCAGCCCCGTTATCGCCCGCCAGCCTGAGGGAAACCTCGTCGATGTCTACGACTATCGCAGTCCCGACGGCAAGCTAGTCGCCCAGAAGGGCCGCTTCGAACGGCTGGACGGCACTAAGGCGTTCAAGTGGCGCACCACCTTCGAAGGGCACACATGGCCCGGTGGCGTGAAGATGGAAGAGATGCCCCTCTGGGGTGCCGAACTCGTGGCCAATGCCCCACCCGAGGAGTGGATCTTCTTCTGTGAAGGAGAGAAGGCTGTAAAGGCGGCTCGTGCTGCTGGCCTCTTCGCTGTCTGCCATGGTGGCGGAGCCAGCTACCGCAAGTTCGGCGACTCCCTCACCGTCCTCCAGAACCGCAAGATCGCGCTCTGGCCGGACAACGACGAGGTGGGCCGCAAGTTCATGATCGCCATCCAGCAGGAGCTTATCCGCCAGAACATCCCACTGGCGGTCACCACCGTATCGGTGCCAGTCCCTCCCAAGGGAGACGCCCATGACTACTTCGCCGCTGGCGGGAACAAGGACAACGTGCTCGACGGCACCTTTGCAGAACCGAAGGTGGAGGTGCTGACCAAGGACTTCATCAAGGTGACCATCCCTACCAAGATCGGGCCGGTCGCCTTCTGCTTCGATGGACTGGTGTACGAAACCCGCAACCTCGCCTGTGAGTTCAGCGTGGAAGTGGTGATGCCTCCACAAGAGCAATACTGCTCAAGGGCCGAGAACATCCTCTCGGTGTCATGGCGGGAAACCACCTGCCGGGCGCTCAAGAACATGTTCGGCGACAACGACTGGACGATGGCTGTAAATGCTGCGATCTTCCGCGCTCGGGCCGCCCTCATCGCCACCCAGAAGTCCGTCCAGCTTTCCGCTGACAGCGACGACGTGGATGACCTACCAGCGGAGATGCCGTACCGCATCGAAGGGGTGCTCCCTGAAGGGCAAGTCGCCTGCATCTTTGCAGACGGTGAAAGCGGCAAGACGTGGCTCTCTTATGCCCTCGGCCTCTCCGTAGCCACCGGGCATGAGTTCCTCGGCCTCAAGGTGATCCCCGGCAACGTCCTCATCATCGACTGGGAGACGGACGAGGAGCAGGCCAAGAAGCGCCTAAAGCGGCTCCTCAAGGCCCAATCGATCCAGAAGATGCCGGACAGCATCTACTACCATTCCGGCGCGGGTATGCCCCTCTATGAGCACGTAGAGTCCCTGCGGCGTTTGGTGCGTGAGAAGAACATCGACATGATCATCATAGATTCCGGCGCACCAGCGGCTGGCACTCCCCCGGAGGACTCGCGCGGAACCATCGCCTTCTTCGGCGCGGTTGCGAGGCTTGGTGCCACCACTCTTATCATCTGCCATGTGAATCGGCAGGATGCGACACGAGGATCGGCTGATAAGCCGTTCGGATCTGCCTTCTGGCATAACCTCTCCCGGCGGACTTTCTTCCTCGGATACTCTAAGCCCACCTCAGAGCAAATTGATATGGCTCTCATTTGTAAAAAGACGAACGATGGCCGCCGCCCCCAACCGCTGAGCTTTAAGCTCACCTTTACAGGCATGGAAGGAATAGGCCCGGCGCTGATAGAGCCACTTCAGTTCCGGTCTGTACCTGCCTTCGAGGTTTACCTCCCACCCACGGAGCGCATCTGGCTGATACTCAAGCGTGAAGGGGACATGATGTTCGTAGATATCATGAAAGCCCTCGGCTGGACGGGCGACGACTTCGCCCATCGTCTTACCAACGTGTTGCGCTGGGGCAAAGAGAACGGCTGGTTTGGTCGCATTTCCCTTCCGAGTAAGCAGGTGACATGGGAAGCCATCGGCGCAGGCCCGGCTCAGAAGTGACCCTAGCTATTCGGCCATCCCCCGACCATGAATGCACCTGTGTGATCTGGGATTGCGATGACGATCCCGACTGCGCCTACCAGCGATGCTTCAAAACGGAGGAGGAAGCTCACGCCTTTGCAATGCGCGTCCGTTTCGAAGGCTGCCCCAACGACCTCTACTATCTCGATGAGGAAGCTGGCGATAGCTGGCGGCAGTGGCAGCGCGAGAACGCTGTAGCTTAATTTTCAGGGCAACAAAAAAGCCCCCTTCCCGCGTGAGCGAGTTGGGGGCTTCCTTGTGCGCGGCTCTTCCGGCTTAGACTCTACACCTACTCGGCATTGTAGAAGGCGATGGCGGCGTCTTCCATCTTCTGGACGTACTTGCCGAGATGGTCACCTGCTGGGTTGATATTCCATTCACCCACGAAGGCGGTGATGGTATCGGCCATCTTCTCGCCGAGTTCAGCGTAATCGGGGTATGTCTGGGACTTGGCTGCCTTTACAGCCTGCTTCACATCGGGGAGCTTCACGTCCCTGCCGGGCATGAGTTCGGTTCCGTCGTCGTGGTTGCTGTCGGTGTGGGCCTTGGTGGTGGTATCGGTCTTGGTTGCCATGAATTCCCTTCCTAGTTCCTGTCCTTTAGCGAATGCCTCTTCAGGCGTGGGTTCGTCCATCCCGAAGACGGGATGCTCTATTTGCAGTGTCTCATAGATGTAAAGCTGATTCGCCCGATTGCAGTAGCCACCGTAGTAGGCGAGGTTGCTGATGGCGACCCCCTTCTCCCAACCCTTGTACTCCGCATACTCCAAGAGGTCGGCATAGCGGGCGAGGAGGAAGAAGTTGTCGTTGTTCAGGTAGCGCGGATCGTATTCGTAGAAGGGGCCGTAGAGGTCGCCCATGGTGTACTCGCGGGCGAGGTCGTAGTAGCCGTTGAAGGTGTAGCCGGGGTGGCCCACGCCGTCCTTGGCTACGTCACGTTCCGTCATTTGAACGATGGCTCCCTCTCCCAGATTTTGGTGCCCACCCCTTGGCTGACTTGGATGATGTGTGCCCACTCCCAGTTCGGCCCGTTGGCGAACGCGATGAGAGCCTCGGCCCCCGTTTCGTACGCCCCTTGGAAATCTCCCCAGCCACCAGAGGGGTAGTAGATGTCGCCTGCGAAGAGCAGGTAGATGTCGTTCATCGGTTCTCCTTGCGTATGGTGAGGACTACCCCCGGCCCACTGGTGTTGTCGATCCGGGTGTAGCCATGAGTGAGATGTTTGTGGTCGTCATCGGCCATGACGCCCGCATCGACCAGTCCATCGATGGCGGACTTCAAGGCGTAGATGGCATTCTGCTCATCGCGCGGACAGTAGCCCCTCGCTGCCCTCGACCCCTTGGTGAAGTAGTCGATGTCGATGACCACCCTCTCGGTGGGTGTTTGCCAGTTCTGGGCGCGTATCTCCGAGAGAGCAGCAATCCATGCTAGCTCCCTGTAAAGGCGCTTGGCCTTGGAGACTGTGCGCCAGTGCTTGTAGGTGTTTGCTTTAAGGTCAGGGCTGGGAAGGGGAAGGAAGATCCTAAGCTCGTTCGGTGCCACGCGCCCCGTTACCACCACCATTGGGCGACTTCCCGTCTTCTTTGTGATGACAGGTGGGGCAGAGCCACTTTCCATCAAGACGCCCTGAGTAATTATTGTGGGAGAACTGGAGCTTGCTGGTGGCTTTGCCGCAGCGCGAGCACTTTGAGGGCTTCTTGAGTTCGCCCCGGTCGAGAGCGTCCGCGACTCTTTGTTGGGCATTATGCGCCTCCCGCGTTTTCATCATCCCGGAAAGGCGAGCCATGCCGGGAGTCTACCATTACTCTTGGAAGAGATGGAAGACGAGAGCGCCCCCCATCATCTGGAAGGTGGCGACGTGGTTCTCGGGGTTGATGCCTTTACAGTCGTGGCCGGTGCCACGCATCTGGAAGTGGTAGCTGGTCACCACGTTATCGGTATCGATCAGTGCCCAAAGGCAGGGCTTCCCACTCTGCGACTTCACATCGAGGATCTTCGCGCCGATGGGCATCTTGATAACCACATGGTCGCTGACACTGAACGGGTACTTATAGATAGTCTTCACGCTGTCTCCTCGGAATAGGGGTGGGGCTTGCTGGTGAACGGTGCCGCTGGGCCATCCATCGCGCGGTAGCACTCGCAAGAGATGTCTTCCGGTGCGGCATCGTACATAGCGCATTCATGGCAAACATCCCAGCCGTGATGGCCGGGATGAAGTGTTTCGAAACAGAGGCAGCAGTACGGCTCAGTGAACAGTGGCGTCCAGTTCGTCATCGTCGTCCTCCTTTTCAATGCCGCCGTTCTCGATAGCCGTCCTGTAGACGGCGACCGCTGCGTCGTGGCCCAGCTTGGCCTCGTCCCATGTGGAATAACGCCACATGTCCAAGTCCCTGAAGCTGTCCTTCGGGAAGACCATCGTCTCGAAGATCAACGGTTCGGTGCTTTCGGGATTCCAGTTGTGGTCGAGGCCCAAGAAGACGGTGCTTATGCGGACATCGCCCAACTCGTCGTAGGCCACCCTGTGGGTGAATTCGCTCTTATCCTTCAGTGAGGCCATGTATTCTTCGAACCCAACGGCTCTGGTGCTGTGGTCAGCCTCCAGTATGTAGTGGTCACTCATCGGTTCCCTCCTTTGGTAGGTTGGTGTATTCGTCTTGGGTCAGCTCTGGTGGGAGCTTTACAGCCTCCGTGCCTGCGCTAGTCACCTTCCATCCTGTGGGCTGCGGCCAACCCCGGTCAGGTTCGGCCTCCGTGCCTGCGAGGGCGCTGCGTAGAAACGCTCTCACATTGTTCAGCGTGTACTTGGCGTAAGGCGCATCCACTATGTCTCGCGCTACCGCTCGCAGCCGCTCAGCCTCACCTTCTGCTGCTATCTTCTCCCCGATGACCCGTCTTAGGGCATCCTCCATCCGTTCTGTCTGATCGCTCATCCTTTGGGCCTCCGTGCCTGCGAGGGCGCTACGTGCCTGCTCTTGCGAGTGGCGCGGGACATGGTTCCAGAGTTCGGCCCATCCTTGGTTGATTCGCTGCAGCCGCTCAACCTCATCCTTCAGTTCCATTTCTCGCCCACCAATCCGTACTCGCTCAGCTTCCGCCCGTCATGCGTCACGACCGCTTTGCCCTTCTCTTCGTGAACCCAAAAGTGATACCCACCGATGCTCATCCAGTAGGCCCGCCGATCCATCTGTTCCAGATGAAACCAGTCACCGATTACCAGTTCGTCGAACTCGCAAGGGCGGGTAAGCACTCCCTCATCACCCTTGGGGTAGGGCTTTCCCGGCATCGCCTTCTTCCACCAGCGGCGCGTTGCCTTGGCCGATGGTGCCGAGTTGATGTCGAGCGAATGCGGCTGCTTACCGTCCGTGTAGTGCGCGAGGACGCGCCACGAGAAGCTAAACAACTGGCTCATGACGTGGCCTCCGTGCCTGCGAGGGCGCTCTCGAATCCGCACGTACAAGGCTTGGGCGTATCGTTTGGCCCTCCGTACTGTGATGGACAGGCCACATGATGCCCATACTTCCGCAGCGCCGCTCGCAGCCGCTCAGCCTCCTTCACGGCAGCATTGAGCTTCACACCCGTTGCCGCCACGAAGTCCGCCAGCACCTCGGCTTCAGCCTCCAGCCGCTCAGCCTCCAGCGCGAGTTCGCGGGTGTCACAGGGCCAGTCTTGGCCGCAATGGAAGCAATACTCCACGTCCATCGTGTCCGTCCGGTTATCATGCTCAGCCCGCAGTTCCTGTAGCCGCTTGCTATCCATCCTTGGCCTCCGTGCCTGCGAGGGCGCGACAGATTGAGCAGTTTTCCCACTTGGTAGCCCACGCCGCGTGGTGCCCATCCAGCGCCGCTCGCAGCCGCTCAGCCTCCAGCGACTCCTCGATGTAATTCATCTGCGCGGCCTTCGCCAGTCCGCGCAGTTCCTCAGCCTCCAGCGCCAGCGCAATGACCTCATCGGCGTTCGAGCAGGCGTGATGCCGTAACCGCAGTTCCTGTAGTCGCTCGCTATCCAATTGTGGCCTCCCTTGGGAACGCTTGATGGAATGCATCTCGCGTACTGCGTAAGTTCTTCATCGAAGCCTGAGAGTAGTCACCGTCCTCATGCCATCGCCGGTAGGCGTCGGCATAGAGTTGCGCGGCCCTCATGCGCTGCTCAGTGTCCATCTTCACTTGGTTCTCCTGCTTAGCTTCCAGCCGCACGCGGTGCGGTATTCGTTCTCTTCGTCGATGGTTGCCGGGCGCTTTACAGCATCCATCTCCGCCGGTGTGTAGAGGTCGTCGAAGGTCTTCTCAAAGGCATCCGGGTCGGTTCGCGCGAGGACGAAGGTCTTCTCCTTGCAGGGAAAGCAGTAGTGGCTGTATATCTGGGATAGCTCCCGCGACTGGCGCACTTCTGGCTTCCCGCACTTCCGACATGGGAATGCCCAGAACTTCTCTATCATGGCTTCTCCTCTTTACAGGTAGTGCCATCCGTTCCGGCGTGCCGGGCGCTTCCACTGCATCTCTGCCATCACCTTCCCCCGCCGACGCTTGGAGAGAGCCTCCATCGCCAGCCCAACAGTGACGGGGATCGCTAGTCCACCGTTCTCGTAACGCGAGAGGGTCTGCTGGGTCATGTGGAGGACTTCCGCAAGCTCGGTCTGGGTGAGGCGGCATACTTGCACGCGGACACGCCGGAACTCGGATGGGTCAATGGTGTGGATGATCAGTGGCAAGGACGTACTCCCTTAAGGATGCAGTCTCAAGAGTACGTCGTCAGGTGTTAGTCCGCCAGTGTTGGCGGGGTGGTGATACTGGCTTTGATACTGAGCAAGCGCTCAATCATCGTGTCGATGGCGACCACCATCAGTGGCTCCAGCATGGCGCGGCTGTACTCCTTCTTGGGAACCATGACCGACACCGCTTTAACGCTGTCGCCAAATGCGGCGGATGCTTCTGTGACGCGAACGACTGAGCGGGCGATGGGCTGGATAGACTCATCGAACCCGGCGATCACGTCCTCGGTTATCGTCTTGACATCCTTGCCGAGGATGCGCTCAACGAGGGCGGAGGCGGCAGCACTACCGCCGAGGGGTGAGGCTGACTGAAGGGCTTCCATGATGGACGCTGGCATCCCCTCTGGTTCGTTGCTCTCCACTCGCTTCATGATGCCGCTGGTGGTGGGCTTCCCGCAGACGTGGCAGTTCTCCTCCGAGGCACCTTTAATGGCGGCTGGCACCCTGCCGGGGTTGGCTGACTCCCAGCAGTCGTTGCAGATCATGACGTTGATGTACATTACGACGGCTCCGGGAAGGCTTCGGAGCCAGCACCGCTAGAGCGCCAGCCGAGGACGCGAACGTCGCGGCCAGCCCGCCATGCATTCCACGCCTTGAAGATGATGGCGATGCGCTCATGCTGGCTGAGCTTGTTCTTGGAGATGCGATCCTGCACAAGGCGTTCGCGCAGCTTCCAGATAGGATGGAACTCGTCCAGTTCCGCAGGCACTGCCAGCAGGTTGAAGAACTCGTCGCGGGCTGGCTCATCAATGTCGCCAAGGACATAGTGAGTGACGGCCAGTGCGGTGGTGCCGGAGAGCACACGGAAGCGACTGGCTGTAACGGCGTTGAGGGAGTCGCGCAGGCCGGGATGTTCGGCCAGCACCTTGAGGATGTCATCCGGTTCCGGCCAACCCTCAGGCCCGGAAAGACGGGAACGTCCGGTGGAATACTTCCAGTACCACGACAGCACCGCTGCGTAAGAGCCGACGTTCTTCTCACCCTTGAGGGCGAGGACGTTGGCGATAGAGCGCTTCTTTGGGCGGTCGAGGGTGATGAAGGCGTCTTCGTCGATGTTAAAGACCACGAGGCAGGGCACCGTGGATTGGCTGACGATGATGCCGGTGAGGCGATGCTGGCCGTCGATGAGGTTCCCCTTCTTGGAGAACTTGATGGTGTCGCCGTTCAGTTGCCAGCGGTTGTTGAGGATGAGGGAGGCGTACTTCTTGACGGTCACCTCAGCCAGCGGGCGGTTCATGTTGTTGCGTGCCATCCAGTCGCCAGCGATCTCGGGACTGATGTTGATCACTATGGCGAATGGCTTGTCGGGATCCATGAGGACGGGCCACTTCACGTCGGCTTCTTCAAGGATGCGGTCGGTTACCTTACTCACTTGGCTCTCCAGCGGGCTTGTAGACGCAGACCTTGGACATGTCGTCTGCTGCTCGGTACGTCTCCACCTTCATGCCTAGGCGGCTGGCCGATACGCGGATGCTGGCCTGTGCTTTGATTGCTTCCTCCGGGGTTTGGAATGTGAGGACTGCGGTACGCCCCTCATCGAGGCGACGCAGAATGTCTGCGAAAGTACCCCGCCGCCGCTGTGTGCGGCGAGGCTCCTTTCCTTCTATGTATTCGACTTGCAAAGTATCACCTCAGGTTGTGATGGTCGTCAAGACTGGTCGTCTTCCGGCATGGCGAACGCTTCCTTCACGTCCTTGATTGCGGCTTCGAGGTGTTCCTCGATGGATATGTCCTTGCGCGGTGCAATGACCGGCATGGCTGCTGCCTTTACAGGCTCGGTGCGGTGGACTGGGCGAGGCTCCCGAGTGTTCCGCTTCGGGCGGTACGGCTCGAAGGAGGGCTTGGCCTTGGGCTGCGGGGCTTGGCGCACGTTCTCCTTGCCACCGTAGGGAGGTTCCACTCGCTTCTGGTCTGCCACCGGGGTGGAGAAGTAGATGTGACGGTCGTTCCAGAAGCCGTTGGTGGCGCTCTTGGATTTGTCGTGCATGGAGATGCAGTCCGGTTCCTTCAGGTCGGTCGGCAGCGGGCCTTTGAAGTCGGCCTTCCGCATCACCCACTCGATACCCTCGGCTGCCGTGGTGAACAGCTTCTGCTCCATCGCGCACATCGCCCGCTTCTGGGCATGGATGCATCCGCCGAAGCAGGAGGGTGGTACGGCTGAAGCGCCGTAGCCCTTGATGAGACGGAAGATGAGTCCGACGTACTGCTGGTTGTTGTTCTCATCCTTGCGATAAGCGATGAGCGCGGACTGGGAGTGGGAGAGGCTGAGGAAGTGATCCCACACGGGGTTGTCCTTGGTAGCCCTGAACGGGTGCAGCATAGGTTCTCCTTACTGGCGGATGATGAGGTGGTTGGTGCCCCAGAAGTCCTGCGGTGCAGGCTTCCCTCGGGCGACCACCTTCATCCAGTTCTCCAACGCCTCCGCCCCTTTCAGGGAGAGGGTGTTGAGGGCGTTCGGTGCTACGTCCACCAAGCAGAGGTCGCCCGGTATCGGCACTCCCTTGTTGGTGGTGCGCTGAATGTCGATCATCGAGGTGTCGTAGCTGACGGGGCCGATGAAGGCGATGCCCCACTTCTTGGCGCGTGCGTTGTCGTAGGTGAGGGGCTTGCGAGGGCCGTCACCGTTGCCGCCATCGTGGATGACGAGGAACTGGGTGGGGACGCTGTTCACATCCTTGTCGCTGAGGCACTTGTTGATGGCACCTTCCAGCCCGGAGTAGAGCATCGTGCCGCCGCTATCGGCGTGGTAGGTGACGCCCCACTCGAAGCGCTGAAGGTGATCCGCTGGCACCTTGTAGGACTGGAAGCGGTGGCTCCCTCCGAACAGCAGCACCGATACCAGTGGCGTGTTCGAGAAGTAGCGCACCGCATCCACGATGGCGTTAAAGGTGTTGCACCAGTCCGGCTGAGGCGTGGACATGGAGCCTGAGTTGTCGATGACCAGCACCAGATGTGGTCTGCTCAAACGAGTCCCTCCTCAATGTCGTGGCGCATGGCGAGGATGGCACCGTGCGCTAGGTCGTAGAAGAATCCCTTCTCGGAGCGGTCGAGCATGGACTGGTGGTCTTCGACGTAGTGGTTGAGGGCGACGGTCACGGTGGATGCGACTTCGAGGGACGGCTTGTGGTAGTCCTCATCGACGAAGGCGTGCATGAATTCCTTGAAGACCGAGTAGTCTTCGTCGGCATCCATCTCCGCTGTAAAGGCGTCTCCAATGCCAATGATGCGGTCGAAGTTTATGTCCTCGTTCAGTTCGAAGCTGGCCACGAAGAGGGTGCATTCCCCGAACTTGAAGCGAAGGACACTCACTCCCTTCATTGGCAGTTCGCGAGTCTGCTTGGCCCATTCGCCGCCCGCCTTGGCTGCGTCATCCACCCTCTCGACATCGAACATGGCCGGGCCGATGCGGTAGAAGTGGAGGAGTTCGCCACCAGTGTCACGAAGGGCAGCGCCTAGCTCGCGAGCGTTGTAAAGCGCCTCCTTGGGACTGCTACCCCAGTGGCTCATGAGGGGCTTCTCGATGCCATCGTGGCGGCTGACGATGACGAAGCTCGGCTCACTGAGGATGCCGAGAGCGGTCATCACCATGCCAAAGGTGCAAGCGCCGACGGCCTCCTTGTCCACCGCGTACTCAATCTCCTCTGCCTCTGACCACGACGCGAAGGCTTCATCGAGCTTGGCTTCGAGGTTGTCGGTCAGTTGCGTAAGTCTCTTTGCGTCCATTCCTTCTCCTTTCATGTGACGGCGAACATGGCAACGCCCTGCTGCTTGAGCGCATCGATGACCCAGAGCCTCGCCGATTGGGGGTTGAGCCATGTCTGGTCGCTCGCCTTGGCAGCGGGGATGTAAAGGTCGCCTTGGTGGCTGGCCTCGCAGGGATACCCGTAGTAACCCGGAACGCTGAGTGCATCGCGGGCCTTGGGATCTGGGTGTCCCTCCATCACGCCGAAGCCGAAGCGCCGGAAGGTGGAAGGGTGGGCGAGGGCATAGGCAAGGCTGGTCACCTCGACCGGCTGGTCGGATGGCTTGACCGTGCAGTACACCTCGATGGCCTTACCGCGATTGCTCGGGTAGTTGATCTCGTTCTTCTCGGAGCAGCCGATGAAGGCCACCACCTCTACGCCAGCACCGCTGTACTCCATCATCATCACCAGCGCTGCGACCGTGGCCCCTCGGGCTACGATGATCTCGGCTGGCACTGACGATGAGGCCGTCGCGTTGTAGACGAGGCGAACGATCTGGCGCGAGTGGCCCCGCTTGATTTCATCTTCGAGGTGGATGAAGCAGTCCTGCTCACCGTCGGCGTAGCGGGATACGTCAATGTCGAGGCCGGGTTCCTCGGAGAACACCACCTGTGGTTTGCGGATGAGGCCGGAGAGTTCATCGAACATCGCCTCACCCAGCGTGTTCACCCTCGAAGCGCCCGCTGCCCAGCCCCGCTCGGCCAGCTTGAAGGCGTCATCGAAGGTGTTCGTCTGTGCCCACTTGGCAATGTCGGGCTGTCGTGATGCAGCATCAGCATCCTTTACAGGAGTGGTGCGCTGCTTGGCTTCATCGACGAAGTCGAACCATGTTGGGAAGGAGTAGACGGCAGTCTCGCCGTCAGTCTGGAAGTTCTTGACTGGCATAAGCCTCCTCCATTTGCAGTTCAGCCAGTCTCATCCCGAAGACGTGCTGATGTTCGTCGTGCTCCCTGAAGACCGCCATCAAGTCCCGGTGCGCCTCCCGGAAGTCGAGGATGTGGATGAATGACTTGACGACGAAGGCCACCCCGATGAGGCCGAGGAAGCGCAGCGCGAGGTAGTCACCGAACACCATGAAGTAGGTGTTGATGGCGAGGATGGGCACGCTGACGATGAGGATGAGGAGCACCATGTTCCGGCGATGCATCGCGGCCTGACGCTCGTGTTCCATGAGTGCAACGTGGTGGGCGTTGTTCTCTACGATTTCGGTGAGTTCGCTCACTTGCCCCTCCTAGCAAGGCTGTAAAGGCGACCCGCCGACCAGCCCTCGGCGAATCCCATTCCGTGAAGGACGATGGCTGCGAAGATCAACTCCAGCGCCATTACTCGGCCACCTCTTCTTCGACCGTGGCCGTGGCCTTGGCCTTCACGCCCACCTTCTTGGCGGGTTCGGCTGCGGGTTCCACGTAGCGGCTGAACTTGGGCGTGCCGATGTTGTTGAGCAGCGTGCGGATGGCGTCAGGGTTGAAGCCCTTGAAGACGGTGTGGTGGATGAGAGCCTCGTCACCGAAGGGCGCGTAGTCCGCACCGATGGCGAGGTTCACAGCCTCTCGGGGAGAGACGACCATCTTCACGTCGTTCTTCTTCACGTACTCTCGAACGTCGCGAATCCACTTGAGGACGTGCTGGCAGTTCTTCGGGCCAGCGGCCTTGACCATGCGCTCTTCCAAGTCGAGGTCGTAGGTGAACTCGATGCAGATGAAGCGGGCCAGCGTTGCCGCATCCAGCGACTGCCGACCAGCGTGCATGATGTTGCCGCCACGCCCAGCGGTGTTGCCGGTGGCGATGATCTGGAACTCGGGATGCATCTTCAGCAGCCCATCAGGGAACTGGCACTCGCCGTTCTCGATAGGCCCGTTGATGGTGGTGAGGGTGTTCGGATTGCAGTTGTCCAACTCGTCGATGCAGAGGAGGGACTGGATGCCGTACATCTCACGGAAGACGGTGGACTTGTAGGTCTTGGCGTCCGCCCCTGTAAAGCCAAGGATGGCGGGCGGCGAGGTCATCTGGTTCAGCATCATGTAGCCGAACGTGCGCTGAAGGCCGTCGGCCACATGGCGAGCGACCGTGGTCTTGCCACCACCGGGCTGACCCCAGAGGTAGACATGCTTGCGCTGACCGATCCAGAAGAGGATCTCATCGGTCTGCTTGTGCGCCCCTTGGATGGTGACCACACCCTTGGGCGTCTGGATGTTGATGTTCAGGGTCTTGGCCACGATGCCACCGGCCACGTCGATAGCCACCTCGGCGGCAATCTCTCGAACGCGCTCTTCGTCCACTCCCATGTAGGGAGCGAGCATCGATGCCATCATCTCAGCCATGCCACCCTCGGCCCCAGCCATCACCGGCTTGCGCGGCGAAGGCTGGAAAGTCTTGGGCTGGTTGCGAGCGATGCGCTCCGGGTCGGTGAGAGTGATGTACTCCTTCAGCTTCTCGTCTTCCCAGAGGTTGAAGGTGTTGACCGTTTCGGACGGGATGTTGAGCCGAGTCTCGGCGTCAAGGCTGGCCTCGCGGGCCTTGCGGATAAGCTGGATTCTCTCGGCGAGTTCTTCACGACTAGCTGCCATTTCATTCTCCGTAATGCTGAGTTGGGCGATGACGTTATCGAGGGTGTTGGTAAGGAGGAGAGCCTCTCCTCTCGACCATTGACTGTGCCCTCGGGCTACTTGGACGGGGCTATCGATGTGCGAGTCCCAGCGTTTGCCAGATGCCTTGTGCTGGCGCTCTCCATCAATACCGGCCCGGACGTAGCTGGTAACGAACGATTCTGTTGGGCTGTAAAGATGCTCGATCCGAGTGCGGTCGTAGTAAACGAGGGACTCGGCTTTGGATTGGCGGTCTGCCTTCTCCACCTCATCGACGTTGAGTAGCGCTCCGCTCACTAGTAGTCGCCTTCACACTGAGGGCAGCCACTACCGAAGGGGCAGAGGTCTTTGCGATGGACGGTGGCGCGTGGGTTACCTCCCTTCGCCATCACCACCTGTGCTGGAGGTGCGTCTTCACCGACACCGCTACCAGAGCCTGCGCCCTGCCCGCCAGTGCCCTTGTCCTGATTGCCGCCGCCCTCTTCGCCTTCATCCTCGGCATCGTCGCCGCCTTCGCCCTCGGATTCATCTCCCTCACCCTCGCCGCTACCACCACCGCCGCTTGGCTGAGGGGGCTGAGGAGTGAGGTCGAACTCATCCTGTGGTGGTGGTGGACTCGACTGCCCCGGCTGAGGAGGAGGTGGTTGCTGCTTGCACAGGCCAGTGCAGTTGGGATGGCCGATGAAGCAGAGACGGCAGGACGGCGCTCCCATCGCGATGGCCTGCTTGAGGAAGGTGATGTGCGTTTGCGTGCGCCTTTCAAGGTCACCACAGCAGCGGCAGAACACCTTCTTCATGAACGTGGCCTGCTTCTTCCCACCAGTGGGAGAGATGACCACCTTGGCATGAATGTCCTCGTAAGGGCCAAGCGCAACGAGGATGTTGGCGAACACCCCATCGAGGAAGCCACCCTTGGGGAAGAAGGGTGCCGTCGCCCTGCCGATCAAGCCCCACTGCTTGCGAGTCTGGTCGTAAGGGCCGTTGGCGATGTGCGAGGGGTCGTTCGCAGTGACGTGGGCCAACTCATGAGCGAGGTGGGTGACCACCTGCTTGGAGTCATCGATGAGAGGGCTGATGAAGATCTGGGCAACGCCGTCTTCAGTCTGCCCCGGTTCGAAGCACTGGGATGGATTGGTGTGGGCAGTAACGCCGGGCTTTAACGCTACCTTCGGCCCGCGCACTCCGAGGGGGAAGCCGACCGATACCCGGACATAGGGGATGGTGTACTGCTTGGCAGCCACCTCTCTACGCAGGTATTCGATTGCTAGGGTCAGCCATTCCTCTCGGAGTACGGGTGCGCCCGTGTTCAGTTGACTCAATGTTGACTCCTTTGCGCTTCAACCAGTTCCGTGAACTCGATGGGCGAATCGATTGGTGCCGGTGGCTCGGGCAGCGGTAGCTGTACAGGCGTTGGGCTGGGGCTACGGAGCCAAGACTCCATGTCGAAGCCAATGTCGGCCACTTCGCAGAGCCGATTGCAGTAGCTCAGGCGAAGGGATGACGATGACTTGGACTCGTGATAGCTGGTGCCGCAACGCTGGCAGCTACGCAGGACGGTCACCGGAGCACCGGCCCGTCTGGTTGGAGCTTGGGATTCCAAGTGGATGGGGCGTGCGGGGCGAGGGTGATGGTATCGCTTTTGCCGAAGGCGGCATCGCACAGTTCGCGATGGGATTCGGCGCTCGGGATGGCCACCGATGAGGCGGCGTAGTAGATGGAGTCGTTCGCGATGCGGAGTGGGTTGCCGCTGTTCCCGCCCACGCGCCCTGTGAGCAGGACGAGGTAGGCCGCCTCCTCGATGGTGAGGAGCATGTGGATGTACTCACTGCCATGAGTCATCTTCTGGCCGACGAATGCACTAGCCATTGCGTTTCTCCTTCCAGCGCCGGAGCGCTTCGATGATTGGGTGGGTTGGCTCTTGGAACCGGTGCTCCTCCGCCTCAGGAATTTCGGCGATGACGTAATCCCGAATGTTCGGCCCCCAGCGAGCGCTCAGAGCTTCCTCGCCGTGGACGTACAAGTCGAAGAGTTGATGCTTGTCGAGGTCGATCTGGTAGCTGCCGATGAACGTGCAGCCGCTGCATGGATGCTTCCAATGCGGTCGATCCTCCCCGATTTCGTCTATCGCCTTCTGGAAGGAAGAGCTTTCGAACAGGGCCGAGAGATAGTTAGGAAGCTTGGACTCCTCCTCCACTTTCCCCTCCTTTGCTGGGGGCATTTTGCACCTTTACAGTGCCCGACGGAACTTCTGTACCTCGATGTTTTCCAGATACGAAAGCCACTTCGGAGGGCTTGGCGAACGGATAAACGCAAGGCCAGCAGTAGCGCTGTCCTCGGAACGTTGCCCGCTTAACGTTCTTACCAACGGTCTTGCCGCACTGAGTGCAATTGAACGCTTCACGCAGTGCTGGTTTGCGGCTGTGCTTGCTTGCCATCGGCATCCTCCTTGCTATTCGTCCAGTTGCTGGGGTCAGCCAGCCACTCAACGAGGACGTAGTTGGTAATGTCATCGCCCACGACTTCGTAGCTACCGTGGCTGAGGACAACGGTGAGGGCCGCCTCCTCCACCTCACCCCAGTCTGTGATGAAGCGCTCGAACCTGAGATGCATGCAGAAGTGGTGGTCGTTGTTGGATGGTGGCTGGTAGCAGAAGCCGTAGCTGTGAAGCCACGGCATCCGGCTAAACGCTTCCTTGATGGTGCCGAATGGCTCCATGTCGTAGAGCGGCACTGCCTCCTTGTGGGGGCAATCCCACACCTTTGGGATGAGGCGCTCCTCCATGTACTCTTGGTTGTAGTAGTAGCCCTCGGTGGTCACCTCACCCACTCTTTCTGAACGGCGCGAAGCACCGGGAGGCTGATGGAAGGAAGGGCTACGCGCAGCTTCCAGTCGATGTGGCAGGCGTCGAGCCATGCCTCTTGGCGCTCTTGGCGGGTGATGACGAACTCGATGTACTCGTACAAGCTTCTCCTCCTAGGAGTTGGCGATGGCAGCAGCCACCTCGGGCGGAGCTTCGACGGCGTAGTAGCGGCAGGGCATCCGCGTGTCTTCGGCGTACGCGTTGATGCGGTCAACCGCCTCTTGGATCTTGCTCTCGGGGATGAAGGGAACCTGTCCAGTGGTGAACAGGTCTACGGTGGAATCGCTGTGCCCCTCGGCACATTCGAGGTAGTAGAGCTTTTCAGGCATTAGTTCAGCCCCCTCTCTGCGTTGAACTGGCGCTCGTGCTCTTCGAGGGAGTCGGGCCACGTCGTCTCCTCCTCCAATTCCATCCTTTCGATGGGCCAGCAGTCTTGGAGCATGTCGGCGGCGAAGACTCGCGAACCATCCGCAAAGCCAGCGGCCTCGAACTCCTGAACGAACGCTTGGAACCATTCGGGATGGTCGTAGCAGGCGATGAGGAGGTTGCCGATCATCATGCCGATGGTGGCCTGTGCTACCGCTTCCGACTTGCCATCATCGATGGCCTTCTCCACCGATTGGGAGATGGCGATGGTCACATCGTGGCCGATGCGGGCCACCTTCTTGAAGGCGGGCATGTTAATGGTGGTGTGAACGATGACTTCCTTCTTGTCTTCATCGGGTTCACCGAAGTGGTGTTGCATCTGGCTTCTCCTTTACAGCTTGACTTTGATTGGGGCGTCGCTCTGGGCGTGGAGGGCGGCAGCCACCTTGGCCTCGACGTAGTCATACACCGCCTTCACTTCGGCGCGTTGCTGCGGCTGCTCATCCTTGCGGGATGCGAACCAGCGGAGGCCGATGAGGATGTCGCTCCATTCATCGTGCGTGAGTTCGAGGGTGACAGTGAAGGTGGGCCATGTGTAGTAGTGGCCACCCTTCTCGAAGGTGTCCTCCTGCTGGCGCTGGCCTTGGATGGACTCGAACTGGGCCAGCTTCTCCAGCGAGACGAGGATGTTGGATTGCATTGGTTTCTCCTTGCTTTACAGGGCGTACCGCTCGTTCGTATGGGGGAGCAGTCACACATGGATATGGAGATAGCCAGATCTTGCTATTGCCATAGTCCCGTGCTCCCTGATGCGTTTAGGTCGTTAGCCCTTCGAGCGCTTTTAACTCCAGTGGCCTAGCGAGGGGTTCTCCATGGGTACGTTCTTCGCTTACGCGATTACTACTGACCTCACCACTTGACCGGCCCGTGGCTACCATGCTGGTGGTGAACTGGCGATCCTCGGGGTGATTCCTCGGATTAATACTCAGTTCAGTCCCTCATGGGTAGGCTTTAGAGGCTCAGCTTCGACTTGCTGAGTCACGACACCACCCGGATTGACGCGGGAGCTTCCCTCTGAATTGCATGCAATTCTGCTAGACCGCAGCCTCCATTCCCGCCTTACGGTTGCTCTGACGGGGACTGCTGCGCTCCGCACCCAGCTTCTCTTCCATGGAGCGGGAGTCTCTCGCCAGCCGATGTATAGCCTTCGATGCTGAGAGAGTCCCTACCGGCCTTATTGTGACCTTGTGCCTCTGGTAGAGCCTGCTGCCCCATGCCCTTGGGGATTTTCTTGGCTGTTCCCGGCCTAGGGCCAGTTCCGCCGAGAGGGGAACCCACCTCTCCCGACGGCCCAGAGAGCGTACCACACGACCGTACCGTCCGTCAATCCCCGTCGTCCCCCCAACCGGTTCACGAATGTAGGCAACGTAGTCGAACGGTATCCGAGAACATAACCGAACGTAGTAGCGTCAAAGAACGTAACGTAACCTAACGCGTAAGTAGTCAAACGTAGTGGTAAAGTAGCCATCAGAACGTGAAAAGGAAACACGAATGGCTCGACCTCGTAAGGACGGCACCCCTTCTGAGCAGGCGCTAAGTGAGAAGCAGACGCTCTTCCTAGCGTATCTCCCCCATAGCGCCACCCCTGAGGAGGCTGCTGTAAAGGCGGGATATAGCACGGTAGGGATAAAGCAGACCGCCACCAACCTGATGAAGAGTCCTCATATAAGGGCCAAGCTGTTGGCTGACCTTAGTGCTGAGGGCATCAATGGCAGGGTGATGGCGCGTTACATGCGGCAAGGGTTGGATGCGAAGCAGTTCACGGTAACGCAAGCGGGGCGCGTTATAGAGAACGGCCCCGATTGGAATGCGCGGATCAAGATGTTGGACTTGGTAGCGAAGATCTCTGGTGCGATGCCAGACCCTCGGATGGAGCTAACTGGTGCTGGAGGCGGCGCTATCGTCGTTAGACATTCACTATCCCTCGACTCCGACGATTAAGAGGTCTTCCATTCGTGGTAGGGGCGTTCGAGCGGGCCTCGCCACTGCATCTCTTCGTGATTAGGGCAGATGTAGTGGAAGTGGGTGTGCTTCTCCTCTTCGCATGAGCAGATCCACGGGACGGCCTCGGCTTCGCATTCGAAGCACTTGCCCTCTCCTAGGAGATCGATGCGTCGGCGAGCTTCGGTTTGGCTGTCAGTCACGTTCTGTACCTCGATGTGAATGGTGCCCTCGGAGGGAATCGAACCCCCATCTCCATGCTTAAAAGGCGTGCGCTCGACCATTGAGCTACGAGGGCATGGCCCGGAAGCGGGGAATCGAACCCCGGCATCTGCGTTTGGAGTGCAGTGTTCTACCACTGAACTACTTCCGAATTGGTAGCGGAGACGAGAGTCGAACTCGCTATCTCTGGCTTATGAGGCCGGTGTGGTTATCCGTTCCACTCCCCCGCGACGAGGATTATAAGAGGATGGGAGCCATCGGGATTTGCGCCGGATGTTGCCCGAGGAGAATCGGGGTGTGCCACTTGCCTACTCCCATCCCAGTGACTCTAGGGGGCAGCAGATGCCCCTTTACAGCTAGTGCTGTGTTCTCTCTCAGTCGTTGGACACCTTGCCTCCTGCTTCGAAGAATTCCGTGATGGCTTGCGTCATCTTGGCTTCCCATTCTTCGTAGGTGAGGCCGATCATGTCGAGGTGTTCTTGGAAGGTGAACTCCTGCTCCTCGCCGGTGATGGTGTTGATGCCGATCATGGTGTGGTGCTTGGCCGATTCGATGGCTTCGCGAACGAGGAGTTCGTATTGCGCTGGAAGGACAGTGCTGGATGCTGGGCCACCGAGGGTGACGAGGCCGAGGCGGAGCTTTTTAGGGGCGTCCTCCTCACTAGAGTGCTCAATGGATGCGTCGGCTAGATGTACGCGTGTCGCCATTGGTTACCTCGCTTATCATCTTAGAGTGTATCCATCTCTTTGGCCAGCCGTCGAGCGAGCCTGAGTGCGGTGCGTGTGGTCTTCTGGTACTGGGCTAGTTCCTTGTAGCTCATGCCAGCGTCCATGGCGGGCTTGATGTCGTTCACCCAGCGGTGTTGCATGTGAACTTGGTAGTGGACGTTACGGTTTGGCTTCACGGTTGGCCTTTCTCTTTTCAGTGCGGGCGTGGTTGCGGTTGTAGTTGGGGTCAGCCTCTCGTCTACTCCTGTGATATTCCGCGAGATAGGCACGGTTGGCCTCACAGCATGCTTTACAGCGGCAGGATTTATGAGTGTATCTTGCTCTCGTGCCGTGTTTGAAGCCGGGGAAGCGGAGGTTGCGGCAGGCGAGGGAGCAGTACCAGCGGCCATTGTTGATGCTAAGGAAGGGCTGCTTGCACTGCTTGCAGACGTTGATGTACTGGTACTCAGCCATTGGCGTGTTTCTCCAATACTGCACGCATTATCTTCCCCGCGTTGGAGATGTTGCTCTGGAGGAGCATGCGTTCCTGTTCGTATTCAAGGGCTTTGGTGTAGGCGGTGTAGAGGGCTTGAGGGAAGTAGAAGCCCTCGGTTGAGGTGACGAGGTTGCCACCACGGTTGACATCAATCATGACGAGGGCTTCCCAAGGGCGGCTGGTGTTGGCGGACATGGATTTCGACCACTCCCAGCCTCGGGCTTCGATGTCTTGGATGATGATAGGCACCATCTCCCAGTCGATTTCCTCAGCGATGGACTTAGTGGTGCCGGGGCGAGAGGTGGTGCTAAGCCTTGTTTCAAGGCTCAGCGGGCTTGTCTTCGACTGCGCCATGAGTGGGGTGTTCATGCCAGCTTGGAGAAGTCGTTGCCGTCGGATGTGCTGTTGGCCATGGCGATGCAGAGATTGCGGACGGCGATGCGCTTCTCGTTGATGGAGTTCATCAGCTCTCGCACTTGCTGGAGCTTAGGGAGGGCCATCTGCGCGTCATGGACGTGGCTATCTATCCACCCCGGCTCACTCATCGTCTTGGTAGCGAGGGAGGAGAGGATGGCGATGACTTCGGACTGCTCTTGAAGGGCCGTGAGGAGGATTGTGGTGAGTTCAACGGTGCCTGCGAAGGCGGGAAGGTTATTGGACTCCGCCCACTTCTGCATCATGAACATCGAGGATGTGAACTCTTCTTCAGCGTAGTCACTATCGTGCGTTTCCAAGCGTTTCTCCAGTTAAGTGGATTGAGCAGGGTGCCTACAAGCCGTGGTACCGAGTTGCAGAAGTGGAGTTGAGACGTAACCAACACACCCTGCTCCCTTAGAGGATACACCCTCAGATTGTAGGAAGCAACACACCCCTAGCCGGTTCAACATGGCACATAGCTTGGAAGAGGGAGCTTTCTTTTTCTCTTTCGCTCAGGCCGCTGGGCCTTTTTCACCCCGAGCTAGGTTCAACACAAGACATAAGGGAGGAGATTCGCCCCGGTCTAAGTCTACTTCAACTCTACTAGACTGACCGAAACTAGTCCCTAAAGTAGTTCCCTTACAGTGACTCTTTATAATGTACGGTAAGCCGTCCGGCGATTGAGGACTCTACTGTATAGCTCTCTGTTCCCCAGCCTAGCTAGCTACTTGTGAGGCTTCTGCGGGTTCCCCAGCCTAGACCCCCCTGTCAAGATAAGTCAATACCTACCTTTACCTATCCATACGCGAACCCTTTAACGGCTCTGCTCTACCCGCCCTTTAACGGCGCATATCGCGAGGCTGTCGGAGGCTATCGGAACATCTGTACCTCACTCCGTTCCCCGGCCCTTAGCTACGATGGGCAACAAAAAAGCCCCTCTTCCGAGGGGCTTCGATGGGATGGGAAGGGTTACCGCTTCCAGCTAGGCTCCGGGCGGAACCTACGTACCCAATGGCAGGATTCGTCGCAGTCGGCATGGAACACGCGGGCTGACATGGTGGGCGTCCCCGCCCGTGCCTTCCGCATCTTCTCCCGCGTTGGCATGTCATCGAGGTCTGAGACTTCGATTCGAAGAGCCGGGCGGAATGGGGACTGGCACGTAGCTTCGGGACAATTGCAAGCGAACATCGGGTTTCTCCTGAGTGCTGGTGGGAGAGCCGCTCTCTCTCCCGCGTTCGGAATGGTTAGCTTCGGCGACCGAAGCGCTTCGAAGGCTGACCGCTACTCAACCGCCACTTGAAATCGGACTGGCTCTTGGCGAACGAGATCCAGTCGTCGAGAAGGTTCCCAGTCTCCGTCTCGATGGCCTTCGCCCAAGTCTGCTCGTTGAACGTGACCACGTAGACGCGATCCGTAGGGAACACACCCTTGTGATTACACGCGTTGTGAGTTGCCTCACGAGCAGTCTTCAGCGGCACGAGATAGGTTCCGCCATCGCAGACGAACTTAGTTCCGGGGCAGACGATTTCCTTCGCCTTTACAGCGGAGGTCTTGACGGCTGGCGTCGCGCTCGTCTTGCGAACGGGATTGAATCCGGTCGAAGCGGGAGTGCTGACGTTACGGGTAGGTCGCGTTGCCAATGAATCTCCTAGCGGTTCGGCCTCAGGCTCTAGTCCCTAGTGGCTCCGCTGAGGAGATAGTCTCACGTTCAGTAACGTCCGTCAACTACCGTAACAGACACAACGTAGTAAACACACAACATCGATGATAACCCCGCTTGCTCTGCTCTATTGGACATGGAGGTACAGTTGGACGCGTACCCCGTACCCCGTTCGCTTAAGTACCGTGGTGTTTCGCTTAGTACCCCGTACCCGTTCGCTTCACGTTCCTAATAGAGCACTAAGGTACAGGTGCACGGGTGCACGGGGTGTGTGCCCACTGTGCAGGAGGCGAAGGTCGGTGGCCGCGACGACGACTCGATATATATAGTAGGGGTCTGTTTACACAACCCTCGCGCGCGTTAAAGCCCCCTTCCGGGGGCTATAACACTAGCTAAGGGCGTGACTCTTCCGGGCTAAATTATACCACCTCTCGCGCGTGTTTTGGAGTCTAGCGACGGGCCAGTTTCGTAGGGAGGTGGCCGAACTTGGTCAGTCCTTCCCAGCAGATGTAGGCGATTCCCATGGCGATGATGAAGGGCCAGAGGAGGGTGACGAGGGCGTTTTGGATGGCCCATTCGTGGTTGCTGTGGTCGCCGGGGCAGTCGCGGAGTTGGACATCGAGGCGGCAGAGGGTGGTGGCGATGGCTAGGCCGTTGGTGATGTAAAGGGCGAGGAGGAAGGGGATGAGGAGGAGGATGTTCATTTATTTTCTTCGTTGGTTGGCGATGGAGTAGCCGAGGGCGAAGGCGAGGAGGAAGTAGGCGATGTCGAAGAGGGTTCCGGTGTCGATGGTATCTCCGATTCTTTGGCGTAGCTGACGAGCGTCCCGCCTGTGCCGGATTCGAGTTGTTCGGGGGTTAGTTTCCACGTCTCCCATTCTGGGGGGTCGAGGCGTGGGTTGGAATTGAATTCGCAGAGGTAGTATTTGATGGTGTCGTCGCGGGCTTTAACGGCTTCGATGCGCCGGATGTTGGTGGCGTCGCCGAGGAAGGGTGTCCACGACTGGGCGAGGGCTTTCTTGAGGTAGAAGGCGGCTGAGCGGGGCACTTGGATGGAGGGCCAGTAGTCGATTTCAGTCATGCTTGTGCTCCTCGGGGGGTGTAAAGCCGATGGTGTGAACTTGGGTTTCGAGGCAGTTCTTGCAGTAGAAGACGATGCGGATTGGGTCGTCCTTGCGTTCAAAGCCCATGCGGTCTTGGCGGAGGACTGACCAGTAGTGGCGGGTTTCTTGGGTGGATGTGCAGCTACTCATTGGTCACCACCTCCTCGGGCAAGGGGCCGTTGGCCGGGAAGGGCGGGAGCACTCCGAAGTCCGCCGTCCAGTTGGGGGGGAGGGTGATTGGGTACTGGGTGACAGAGTAGAACCCACCCTCCTGCGGCACCCAGACCATGGCCCCTTGCTCCTTCAAGGTGCCGTGCTCGTTGCGGATTCGGTAGGTGGAGACGTTGGCCGGGAAGTCCCGGATGGCGTCATAGAAGCTGGGATTTGGTGGTGACTGTTTCTTGCGGAACGGGTTCTTCATAGGGATGCTCCTTCTGGTAGTGGTTGTAAAGGCAGACGATAGGGCCGGGTGCCCCGTCGGTGTGGCCATAGAAGCGGACGTTGCATTTATGGCAGACGGTGTAGAAAGCCTTGTTCTCGATGACGAGCCTAGGCATTGGCGAACACCCCGGCGGCGATGAAGAAGAGGCCCGCCTCCACGGCTCGTTGGGGGGAGCGAACATCGAAGAGGCGGAGTCCAGCAAGGATGACGAGCAGCCACGTCATGATGTCGGTCATACGAAGTGGCTCGAACAGTTGTAGTAGGTGATTTCGTTGCGGTCGTCCCACTTCTTGGGCTTGGGGTTGGGGCGGTAGCTCCAGTAGCTCTTGCGCTTCCCGCACGTCTCGCAATCGACGTGGTAGTAGTAGCGCCAGCGGCAACCCTTGGTGTAAAGGTGGTCGGTCACGGTCTGGCTCATCGAATCACTCCAATGTTGCCGAGGCTCCCCCCGCCCATGAGGTGGTAATAGTGCTGGTCGCACTGGCTGCACTCGCAGCGCACCCCCGGAGGGAAGCCCTGATTGTGGCCGTAGCAGGTGACGCACGGGCAGGGTGTGTTCGCCCCAGCCGGGGTGGGCGTGTAGGTGTTGTTGGGCGTAGGCCACTGTCCGGCGTAGTTCACCAGCGGGATGCTCTTCTTCAAGTCCATCTTGTGCGGTTCGAGCCACCGGGCGTCGATGGTGAAGGCGATAAAGCCACAGAGGAAGGTGATTGCCAGAAGCGGCATCATCAGCGGGAGGATACTGGGGTCATGCCAGAGGATGGCCCCAATCGGCACCAGCCAGAAACAGATGATGGCCAGCCACATCCCGGTGTAGGCCAGACCGAACTCGACATGCTTGAGCTTGCTCATGAATTCCTCTCCGCAGCTAGGCTCTTCTCGGTTTCTTTGATGATGGGGGTGAGGAATTCCCAGCAGTCTTCACACACCCTGCCGGGGTTCTCTAGCTCCTCTTGGCTGTAAAGGCCAGTCTGGATGAAGTCGTTCTCGTACTCCGCAAGAGCCTCTTCATCAGTCCACCCACTGTTGAAGGTTTTGAGGCAGAAGTCACAGGTGTAGATGCGTTCAGGGCTGGACACGGGGCTTTCTCCTGTTGGCCGCTCTCGTGGCTCGCGCCTTCTCTTGGTTGATGACCATTTGGCGCTTCTGCTCCTCTCGGGCGAAGAGGATCAACTCCTGCGGAACGGCGTCCACGCCCTCGATGCGGTACAACCGCTTTACAACTTTGTTCCGGCCAGTAGGCGTTCCGATAACGATGTGGGGCACAGCCCCGGCGATGTGGTTGAACTCGAAGCTGGTCAGGCCCAGCCGCTCCGCCGACTGCTTCTTCGTGAGCAGGCCGATGTCGTGGGGACGTAGCGCCTCAGCCAAGGTGCGGAGTCTCCTTCGCCACGCGCTGCTCCAGCTTCGCGATCTCGTCGCGCATCCGCTGCACGCGCTGCTCGGGTGTTTCCTCCGCCCGCTTCGGCTTATCCTTCCAGCGCTCCGCCCGCGCCTTCGCCATCGCATCGTGGTTGATGGTGGCAGTGGACGCACAGACGCGTGAGCAGTACCGCTTGTTCTGGTGGAAGCCAGAGCCGTACGCCTCAAAGGGGGTGTCGCACACCGGGCAGAAGCGGATGGGACGCCCCAGCGCGAACACCTCGTCGCTATACTGAAAGGTCTTCGTCCGGTTGCTCATCGCCCACTTCCGCGAAAAGACGAAGTCAATCAGCGCGTTCGCCCGGTAGGGGTCAAGGTCGGTGAAGAGTTGGAGCATCTCCTGCTCCGATGCAGTTTTTGGGTTCAACTTGTTAACTCCAGCGCATATGATATGATGGCGCTCCGACCACACTAAACTATGACAACGAGGTTTGCAAGCCTTGCCTGATAACAGCACAGCCGACGACAACGATCTCTTCCTCCAAGAACTCGGGTGGGTGGTAATCCCAAGCTCTGAGTACGGGCATTTCACCCTCGTCTACCAGCCGCACAAGGACGCCTACGTCCCGCCCGGCGATATTCGCAACCCCGCGATGGTGGTCATCAACCTCCCCTACCACATCCTCAAGGAGTACCGGGAGTCGCAGGGCCGCGACCCGCTGGACAACCTCAACGCCCAAGCAGACCAGCCATGGATCGACGCCATCAACGAGATGGCTCTCGATATGGCCCTGAAGATGGACAACATCCAGCGCGACCTCCGGCGTAAGCTCGGCCTCAAGCCGGACGTGGAATACGTGAAGACGGGGCCGCTCACGCCGGTTAAGACGCCAACGCAGCTCAGCACGTTCGAAAAGGCGTGGGGGAACATCACAGTCACCCACGACGGTGAAGAGGAGGAACCGCGACACCCCGCCAGTTTCGCGGGCGTGATCGTGGGCAGGCATGAGTACAACCAGATACGGATGGGCTGGGACTACTTCGATGAGAACGGTGCTCATCTCGGTTTCATCGGCGACCAGATGAGCTTCGAACGGGAGCGCGATAAGGCGGAGAAGGGGCCGCTCGGCACTTATATGGGCGTGCCCATCCATCGCTCCGAGTACAACGCCCATGAGCACTCCACCTACTACTACGACGAAAACGACGAACTGCTCGGGCGGGTGGACGACATCCACCAGCCCAAGCCGGGGCCAATCAAGACGAGAAAGAAGACTTCCACGAAGTAGTTGCTTTACAGTGGGGCGGTGCCACGGGTTGCCGCCTCATCCAACTCAGCCTCCCAACAGAAGTGGGAGCGCAAGCCGCTCACCCCAAAGCAAGAGCGCATCTGGCACATCATCAGGCAAACTAAACCCGGCGGGATGGCCCTCATCGGCTACGGGGGCGCAGCCGGTGGGGGCAAAACCCGCGCCTTGGTCGAACTCGCCATCGACCTTGCGCTCGACTACCCCGGCAACAAGATCCTCGTAGGCCGCAAAGACCTCAAAGACCTTCGCACCACCACCATGGAGCAGTTTGATATGCACTGCCCCCAGCCGCTGGTGGTCTCCCGCAACAATCAGGAGCACACGCGCCGCATCCGCCTCAGCGACTGGCCGGAAGGCGTCTACAGCACCATCATCTTCCGCGAACTGAAGGACTACCTCGGTCTCGGTTCGGAAGAGTACGGCGCAGCCCTCCTCGATGAGGCCGGTGAAATCCCCATCAACTCCGCCCGCATGCTCCTCGGTCGTCTCCGCTGGCAGCTTCCCGAGATCATCCGCAACACGCCCAAGTCCGAAAAGACCCCGTGGGGGCGACAGGGCCGCGACATCAAGTACGTCATGGCCGCCGCCTCCAACCCTTGGCCGGGCTGGTTCGAGTCGTGGTTTGTAAAGCGGGAACTGGACGAATCCGGCCTCGGCACCCTCGGCTCCTCCATCCACTTCATCCCGGCCCTCCCCACCGACAACCCCCATCTGCCCGCCGACTACGAGGCCCGCCTCCGCATGACGTGGCCGGACGACTGGGTGAAGCGGATGATGGAAGGCCGCTGGGATGCCTTCGAGGGGCAGGTGTATCCGATGTTCAACACCTCCTCCTGTACAGCAGGCGGCCACCTCTGGGACAAGCCCCTGCCCGACAAGAAGGAGTGGAAACGCGTCATCGGCGGTCTCGACTTCGGCGGCCAGAACCCCTACGACCACATGACCGCAGGCATCGTCGCCATCGAACTGAAGAGTGGCCGCATGATTCGCGTGGCCGAGTTCGAGGAGCGCGGGCGCGGCGTCTATGACCGCCAACTGGCGTGGATGATGGCCCAAGAGGCTGCGTGGTGTGATGCCCGCACGGGACGGCGCATCTGGTGGGTGGCGGACAAGAACCAGTCGGTCGCCATCAACCAGTGGCAGAAGATGGGCTTCAAGGTGGTGCCCTGTAAATCAGGTTGGGACACCGTCGAACACGGCATCGCCATGGTCACTCGCCGACTGGAGCTAGATCCCGCTGGCTACGCCGGGAGCTTCTACAC
>Ga0111539_10000260_pt1 | contig 63172 bp, 92 predicted proteins | sample RhiMethybrSRZTD1_FD_79667 | JGI IMG/M metagenome (GOLD analysis project Ga0111539, IMG submission 79667) | Populus rhizosphere microbial communities from Tennessee, USA - Rhizosphere MetaG P. TD hybrid SRZTD1 (version 2) (version 2) | ecosystem: Host-associated > Plants > Roots > Rhizosphere >...
GCACGGGTTATACGCACAAGTATTCGTCTGAGAGTGGAAAATCAATGGCTAATGTTCAGAGGTATTACGACCGCGGCCGTATTCAGTCCGTCATCGTCAAGCCTAGGCGGAGTAGAGACAAGTGCCCACACGTGTTTCGTCAACGGGAGCTTCGTCAGGCGAAGGTAGGCTGGGGTTTGATTTGTAGGAAGTGCGGCTGCGTAGCGAGAGGCTAGGGACTCAATGGGTGATAAGCGCAACAAGCGGTATCAGAAGAATGCGAAGAAGTACGGCCGGCTGATGGCTGTTATCCGAGAGGTTCACGCCCAGCACGCTGACGATCTATGCTGGATGCCAGCCGACGTCAACCGGATATTTGAGGCAGCCGGTCTCCCGCCACAGGACCTTACCGTTGGGGACCCCTGCGCTATGCTCCAGAATTGCGAGCGGTACGTCAATTGCCTACGGTCCGGCGGCGGTTGGAAGTCGTATGCGGAGCTAGAAGCGGCTCTGAAACTAATAGCGGAGAGGCTAGAGAACGTCGTATTGGTTGTGCCGCAGAGCACTCTCCTAGGAGAGGCGCTAGCGGCCATTCACGAAGTCGCCAAAGGAGCTACCAATGAACGCAAAGTTGATGGAGCAGGTTGATAGTAGACTCAGCCGATTCCGCGAGCGTGTCAACAAGATCAACAGTCTGGTTGAGCTACTTGGGAAGCTAGAAGAACTGAAACCGGGAGAAGCCGGCTTTCATATTGAGGTTATGCAGAAGGGAGCTATGAGGGGTAGCCTAGCTCGGAACATTCACGAGCGAATCTACAACCATGGCCGGCTCGCTATGATCAGCGATACGGAGAAGGAGCTTGAGCGGCTCCTAGCCGTAGAGCCGGCTGAAGTAGTCGAGCACTGTCGAGCGGTTGACATGCGAGGATATCCGGCGACTCCGGAGACAGCCAAGGCGCTTTCCTCTATCGCAGACGCAGAGGCGGAAGTGGGACGATGAGCAAGAAGCTAGGCGGCGGAACGTCGATGACGAAGGGCCAGCAAGGCAAACGGCTCCGGCGAGCCAAGCCACAACTCGTCAACGGAGCAAAGGCGGAAGCCGAGTTGCGCGAAGCCGAGACCCGGCCGTTGCGAGCGAAGGCTCTGAAAGCGGCTCAACAAGCGGCGCGGCGCAATAGCATAGTCCGAACGACAACGGCCGGGAGACCTTATGACCCGCAGTCGGTCGCGGAGAACTATGCCATTGGGGTCCGATCCGGCGAGATAGTAGCTGGACGGCTCGTCAAGCTCTGCGTGGAGCGGTACTTTCAGGACTTAGAGAAGGCAGAGGCTCGCGGGTTTTACTTCGATCCGGCGAAGGCTCGTGAGGCTTGCCTCTTCTTCGCCGGGTCTCTCAAGTTCACAAAGGGTGAGATGGCTGACAAGCCGTTCATCCCTCTGGAGCAGATCGTATCCGGCGACTACGAGTTACCTATCAGTAACTTCGTACCATCTCCTTCCCAGACGTTCATACTGTGGAACGTCTACGGGTGGATGAAGAAGGAGAACGACTGTAGGCGATTCACTCAAGCCTACGTGAGCACCGGAAAGAAGTGGGGCAAGTCTGAATTCGCGGCCGGGATAACGCTCAAGCAAGGACTCATGGATGATCCGCCGGAGCCGGGAGCGCGGGTTGTCATCTGCGCTACGAAGAGAGAGCAGGCCTTTGACCTAACATTCCGTCAAGCGACGCAGATGGTGCTTTCGTCTCCGGCGCTTATTGACCACGCGAAGGTCTATCAGTACAGCATTGAAAGCGCCGGCATTACGAAGCAGCCGTTCAGTAGCATCAAGGCTATCGGCTCAAACAAAAATACCTCTGACGGCAACGATCTGTCCGGAGCTATCCTTGACGAGCTACACGAATGGAATAAGAAGAAGCACCGCAAGTTCTTCGGCACTATCATTACCTCTGGGGGAAGCCGTAGACAGCCGCTCATCCTGATGATCACTACGGCCGGTGACGACCAGAGTGACGTGTGGAACGAGCTAGAGCCGCAGTACATCAACGGCTTAGAAGCCGCGGTTGAGTCTGATCAGCATCTAGCAGACAACCGGTTCGTATTCATCGCGCGGCTAGATGCCGAGACCGCCTGCCCTTGTATGAACGGCGGAGCGATGGCGGACCTGAACTGCCCTAACTGTAAGGGCATCGGTCTCCTTCCCGGCGACGACATCTTTGATGAGAAGGTCTGGGCCAAGGCCAATCCCAACTACCCAGCAACACCTACACTCGCCTATCTCCGCGAGAGAGCGGCTGATGCCAAACTCTCAAATGAACTCAAGCAGGACTTCCGACGGTACAACTGCAACCTCAAGGCGAGTAGCTTTAACAAGGCTCTCACTCGTGAGGTTTGGGCTCGTTGCGCGGGGTCTCTGACCGACTGGGCTCAAGCAGAGACGATAGCCGGAGCGATTGACGTAGGCGAGCGTGACGACCTATGCTCAGTCTCCTTCGTTGCGAGGTTCGCCTTGGAAGAGACTCACCCGCTGTACAACAAGCCGGTCGATGAGAGCGGGTCCGCGACTCCCGGCCTAGAGAGAGGACCCGGTGGGCTCTGGCAGACGAAGAAGCCGGAGCCGGCGGAGCCGAGCGACTACATGGCTGCCTCTTCCCCCCAGAGCAAGAAGGTGGAGCGGTATCGGTTTGAATGCTTCTCCGTCTCCTTCGCGCCGACTGAGGGGAAGCTACCGGTAACTCAGGAGCCGTACCGCGGTTGGGTTGAAGCGGAGCAGCTGCGACTGATGCCCGGTCCGGTTATTGACATGGCGACGTTTCAAGAGACGGTTATCAGGATGGGTCGCCAGCTGAGAGTCAAGAGCTTTCGGGCGGACCCTCGCAATGCGCTCCAGCTGTTACAGGGATTAGAGAAGGCTAGATTTGGCGCGGTGGAACACATACAACAGTTCTATCTGTACAACGAGCCGATCAAGGAGTGGCTGCGAGTAATCCGCCGCGGACTGTTCGCCTATAATCCAAAGGATGCCGGTCTGCTTACTTGGTCAGTCAACAACCTAGTCCTCAAGCGGAACCCGCGCGGAGAGCTTATGCCGGATCGGGAGCGGAGCGTTGATAAGATTGACCCGGTTGTTTCCTTGATTATGGCCTTTGCTGAAGCCTACTATGCTCCGGCTCGCCTCAAGAGCGGCGGACCTTACGGCGGCGGTGAAGGCACTGGAGTATGGACGTGACGAACATCGCCGTGTTTGTCCTTGGTTTCGTTCTACTGATCATTGGGTTGTGGCTTTGGTCTCCGATAGCAGCGCTGACTATAGGCGGCTTAGGTCTAATGACCGTTGCCGTAGTGAGCGCTGTTCTAGGAATACTCAGCCGCAAACCGGAGCCTGGGAAAAATGAAAGCACTTCTGGACTTCCTACGCGGTGACTTCGCCTTCCACACAGGTGAAATCATATCCCTAGGTCAAGACAAATGGTGGCAGGGAGTTACCGGTTGGGGCGCGAGCGGGGCTACTGCTACTCAAGTCAACGAGCAGACGGCAATGGCGTCAAGCACCGCCTACGCTTGCACCCGCGCTCTCAGCGAGACCTTGTCCACGCTCCCGGCTGTCGTGATGGAGTCTCAAGACCTTGAGACCCGGACGAAGGCGAGAGAGAACCCAATGTGGGCGCTGCTCCACGACCAGCCGAACCCGCGCATGGACTCAATCTCTTGGTACGGTCTCAACGCTACTCGCGTGATCAACCGCGGCTCCTCTCTCAACGTCATCGAGTACAACGGAGCCGGCCTGCCTATCGCGCTCTGGCCGGTTCACAACTCGCGATATGAAGTGTTCTGTGAACCGGCGAGACCTGCGCCTGGCGGTCGCTACTATCCGGGTGAAGTGTACTACCGGGTCTGGGTCGATGACTACTGCGGCGGGTCCGGCGGCAGCCGTTCGTATATGGTCGGCTCCGATGAGGTTCTGAATATCGTCGGCTGGGATACGGAGAACGGACTCACGGCTTGCGGAGTGATCAAGCGGATGGCTCGCGAGATTGGTCTGGACATCGACCAAACTGACTACGCCGCAAGCATGTTCGCCAACGGCGCAATCCCTCTCGGCTTTATCAAGCACCCCTACCTTGACGACGAAGATCAGCGGAAGGGTCTCCGCTCCGACATCAACAAGATGCATCAGGGGCGCGAGAACTGGAACAAGGTCGGAATCCTTTGGGACAAGGATGCCGACTGGGTCAAGCTCAACTTCACTCCGTCGGACGTTCAAGCGCTGGAGTCGAGAATCTTCAGCGCCAAGGCTATCTGCCGCGGCTATAACGTTCCGCCTGCCATCGTCCAAATCTTTGAGGATTATAAATTTCAGACGGTTGAGGCAATGCTCAAGCACTTCATTATGCTAGGCATCCGGCCGCTCGCGAGCCGCTTTGAGAAGGCTATCAAGCTCCAGGTGCTCGACAACGTACCAACGACCGGCTCGTTGTTCCTTGAGTTCCTTCTTGAGGCGCTACTCCGCGGAGACCCCAAGACCCAAGCCGAGTTGAGCAACATCTATCGGCAGACAGGTATTCTCTCCGGCGATGAAATCCGTCAGAGGGACCTGAACATGAACCCGATGGAGGACGGTCTTGGGACGGCTCGCCTAGCGCCGCTCAACTACGCTACGCTCAAGGACATCGTGAGCGGAGCCGGTATCAAGTCCAAGCAGTCCAGCAGTGGCGGAAGCTCCGGCGGCGGAGAGAACGTACAACAGCCGCGGTTCGACAAAGCGGCGGTCGCTGCTATGGTCAAAGAAGTTCTAGCCGGGAATGGTCACGCATGATCGTCACCTACGTTCCGGAGACCCTTGAGACGACTATGGAGCCGGAGTCTGAGGACGAGCGCATGTTGGTTCTGTTAATGATTAAGGCTTTTCAGGGCGGCGGAAAGATCACTGCCCAAGACAATCGACGGAAGATGACCACACACTTCCGTCCTACCAAGGAGACTCCCGATGCGACACGACGGTCTGATGGTGATTGAGCCTTCCGCTCTCTCTGAATGGGTTGATCTTCGTCAAGGCAAGCAGACCTTTGACCTTGCCGCGATTCAAGCCGACTACCAACGGCAACGAGCCGCGGCGGATCGGAAGGAAGGCGGAAAGAACAAGACAGAGTACGGCGGCGCTTACGACAATATGATTGTGCAGTCTGAGTTCCGCTCGCGGGCAATTGTCGCCGGAGATACGGCCGTTATCCCAGTACACAATGCTATCGACTATCGACCGTCCATCTGGTCAGACTACGGCTATCTATCGAGCAGCATGGCCATCCGCGCGGACTTTGCCCGGCTCCTGGCGGACGAGACCGTGACCCGGATCGTGTTCGACATCGACTCTCCCGGCGGTCTCTACACCGGGACTCCGGAGCTTGCGCGGGACATCTATAACGCACGCGACAAGAAGGAGACCATAGCGGTGGCCAATCCGCTCGCGGCCAGCGGGGCGCTGTGGCTAGGGGCATCGGCCGGCAAGTTCTACGCTCTCGGCTCCGGCCAAGTCGGGTCTATTGGCGCTTTGGTGCTCCATTCCGACTGGTCGCAGTACTACAGCAGTCTAGGCATCACAAACACGATCATGCGAAGTCCGGAGCGCAAAGCGGACTTTAATCAGCTGGAGCCTTTGTCTGAGGAATCCAAAGCGCACTACCAACAGCACGTCGCAGATATCGCTGACGAGTTTCAAGCCGCGGTCGCGAAGTTCCGCGGCAAGTCCAAGAAGTACGTCGCTGACAACTTTGGAGGCGGTCGTATGCTGACGGCTACTCAAGCCGTTGCCGCGGGTCTCATCGACGGTATGGTTGACTCGTTGGATGCGGTCATCGGGACGAAAGTCAAGACGATGAAGCGCGTGAAGCTCTCGGCTCGTCTTGAGATTGCCCGTCTCAGTGGTATGAAGAAGAAGGATGCAAGTGCCTCAACCCGCGCTTAAGCCGTTTTGGAACGGACCGGGACAGACTCGGCTTTATCAAGGCGACGCGCTTGCTATAGCAAAGCGGCTGCCAACTGACTCCGTTCATTGTATCATCACGTCTCCGCCGTATTGGGGTCAGAGAGACTACGGAGTTGACGAGCAGATCGGAGCCGAAGAGGAGCCGGAGACCTACGTTGAGAGTCTGTTCACCATATTCAAAGAGTTGAACCGGGTTCTACGGGATGACGGAACCATCTGGCTGAACCTAGGCGACAAGTATCTGGATGGCGAGCTACTCGGCTTGCCTTGGCGAGTCGCAATAGAACTTCAACGGCTCTATACGCTCCGACAGGACATCATCTGGAGCAAGCCGGACCCGATGCCGTCGCCAGTCGCGAACCGCTGCGTGACGTCTCATGAGTATCTCTTCCTGTTCTCTAAGGACGGTTGGAAGGAATACTACTTTGATCACGTCGCGATTCAAGAGGACTCAAGGGAGACCGCTGGGGCGAAGGCCAACAAGCGGTCAGTCTGGACCGTAGCCAAGGAGCCGTTTGAGGGCGCTCACTTCGCTCCTTTCCCCCAGAGGCTAGTTGAGCCTGCGCTATTAGCCGGTTGTCCTGAGAAGGTCTGTGGTCGTTGCGGGTCTCCGTACCGCCGGAAGGTCGCGAAGGAGACTGTGAAGCGGAAGCGCCCCAACGACTTTGTGAAGCGGAGCGGAGCGGCCGGTACAGGCAACGTCTGCGCCAATAGCGTTGCCGGAGTCGTGAACAGGACTCTTGGCTGGGAGCCGGGTTGCAATTGCGCCGCGGCAGCCGTAGGCGGTTTAGTGTTAGACCCGTTTGTCGGCTCCGGAACGACCTTGTGTGTAGCTCTCGCGAACGGCCGACGGGGTTGGGGCATCGACCTATCTCAGGACTATCTAAGCAACATCGCGATACCTCGCATTGAGGGCACTGCGCTAGGAATACCTGACCTAGCCTCTGAAATAGTCGCCAGCCGTAATCGTCCACCGCTCAGCGGTGGGACTCGCCTGGCGGGGGGTGCTACGCTAATTTCTTAGGAAGTCTTTACGACTTGCTAAGCCTTCGCGTAGAATTCGGCGGTTGATAGCTTGCCGCTGTTATGCGGCTCGATGAGCCGATTCACGACTCAAGGAGAAAACACGTATGAAGAAGTTGAACGAGTTGCGTCAACAGCGAGCCAAGCTGAATGAGCGCAACACCGATCTGATTGCGATGATGGAGAAGCATCCGGACGATACCGACAAGCGGCCGGGAAAGCTCACTGATGAGCAGATCACGAGCGAGTACGAAGCCAATGAGACGCAGATCAAGGCGCTGGACGCCGAAATCAGCGCTCTGGAAGCCAAGCAGAAGGTTTGGGCGGACCGGCGAGCGGCGACGGCGGACAATCAGCGACGTTACGGCGCGAGCGCTGGCGTTGCGGTTCCGGTGACGACGGCTACTGATCCGGAAGAGGAAGAGGACGAAGAGGAAGGCGGAGCCGGTGGTGCGAAGGTTGGCGGCGGAAAGTCGCAGACAGTCATTCGCGTCCGTCCGCCTGCTCCCGGTATTCGTATGGCGCAAGTCCTTCGCGCCGTCGGTGCTCTCAGCATCGGCAAGCGCGACATTGCGATGAAGATTCTGGAAGATCATCCGCAGGTTCGCACGGCCATGGAGGCAAGTAACTTCTCAGCCGGTGGCGCTTGGATTCCGGAGAACTACGTTGCGGAGATGATTGAACTTCTCCGGCCAATATCCGTCGTGATGTCGATGGGAGTGACCCAGATGCCGCTCGTCAACGGCACTCTGACTCTTCCGAAGATCACCGGCGGAGCGACTGCGGCGTATATCGGAGAATCGGTCAACATCCCGATCAGCCAGCTGACCGGCGGCCAAGTCAAGGCGGCGGCTCACAAGCTGGCCGTGATGGTGCCGATGAGCAACGACCTTCTCCGGTATGCGGTCCCGTCCGCTGATATCACGGTCCGGAACGACATGGTGCGAGCCGCGGCGCAGACTCGCGACGCAGCTCAAATCCGCGATGACGGAACCGGCAATGCCCCCAAGGGTCTCCGGTATTGGGCTCCAGCCGGTCAAGTCGAGACGATGACCGCAACTCCGGACCTGACGAAGGTTGACAAGGACCTCAACCTGCTCATCACCAACCTGCTCGCGGCGAACGTGTTCAGCATCCCGCGGCAAAACGGAGTCCCGCCTCAGAGCGACGTGGTGGGTATGAATTCGGTCGGATGGCTGATGAGCCCGCGCACGTGGAGCTATCTGATGACGCTCCGCGATGGCAACGGCAATCGCGCCTATCCGGAGATGAACGACGGCTTGCTCAAGGGATTCCCCTATGCGGTCACGTCGCTTATTCCGGAGAACTTGGGCGGCGGCTCCAACGAGACCGAAGTGTACTTTGCTGCCTTCAGCGATGTCATCATCGCCCAAGACCCGCGCGTGGAAGTCGAGATCAGCAACGTTGCCGCCTATCACGACGGCTCCAACGTCCAGGCGGCTTTCTCGCTCGACCAAACAGTCATTCGCCTGATCATGAATGACGACTTGATCGTGCGTCACCCGGAAGCGGTGTCTGTCCTCACCGGAGTGACCTGGACCTAGAACAAAGGCCCAACTGTTCTCTTTCTCTTTCAAATCACTTCGGAGATAAAACATGAGTGGACTTGGTACGATGCGGAGCTTGGATCAGGTGATTCTGACCCGCGCAGCTCTCGCGAACACGACTCTGACCGCGGCTGGCGGCGGAGACAATACGGAAGTCAACGGCTTGACGTTGTCGCTCGTTACTGCGGCAATGCTCAACGCTCGTCCCCAGTCCGTCGCCTTCCTCATCTACTGCAAGGCGGTTCTGACGGCAACGAAGAAGCTCAGCGTGGAGACCACGTTACAGTACTCCGTTGACGGCGGCTCCAACTGGCTCGATGTAACGGTTGCGAACGGCTGCGCAGTCAACAAGGCGAACATCGCTCACGCGACCGTCTTGATCAGCGCCGGCGGCGGTACGGTTCACGGCTGCCTCAAGGTCGGACTCGACTTGACGCGCATCCCGGCAACCGCCAATGCAGTCCGTATTCAGGCGCTTCCCGACTTGGATGCCGGCGCGACGGATACGGCAGTCATCAATTGCATCGCGGCTTTCGGCGGTCATCAGAACCCGCCGCAGGCTTCCGCCGATGAGATCACTTCTGAGTAGTCTCCGGCCGTAACCCTACGCCGCTTGATTTTCAGGCGGCTTGTCATCTCTCTAGGAGTCGCCACAATGGCAAAGAACGAATCCAAGAAGGTTGTCGTGAGGTTTCTGAAGAAGTCACGGCCGTACAACGCTGGCGAGATTGCCGGCTTTCCTCACGATGGTGATTTCTTGAAGATGGCCCTCCAGCAGGGCATCGTTGAAGTTGTTGGAACGGCGGGGGAGCCGCAGACCGCAGGACCGTCCGCCGCCAAGGTCAAGTAAACTCGCCGCGGAGTCGCTGCGAGACCTAACACCCTAACGGAGAACCCCAATGCCCCATCCCACCCCCAAGGCGAGTGAAGTGACCTTCCGCAAGGTTAAGTCCTTCGATCCTGAGAAGAGGGAGCTTGTTCACGTCGATGCAGACGGAAAGCACGAGACCAAGCTGACGCTCGACAAGCACTCGCACGTCATTCTCGATGGCGTTGTCTGCTCCTGCAACTCGCTCAAGCCTGACCACTTCCTCATGACCGTGAAGGAAGAGAACGGTAAGGCGACGGAGATTCAGGCGCTGACCAATCTGCCGACTGAACTTCAGGAGCCGGAGAAGGCGGAGAAGGAGACTCCAAAGAACAAGTAAGCCGTCGCGACCTTACTCAAACAACGGCTTACCTTTCAGGCTCATAGGTTAACCCGCGCCCTATGGGCCTGATTTCTTATAACCATGACGACCTACTCAATAGAACGAACGGCCGGACCGGTACATGAGCCGGTGACTAAGGAAGTCGTCAAACGTCAGTGTCGAGTTGAGGTGGCTGAGACCGTATTTGACGAGTGGTTGGACGGAACCGGAACTGAGAAGGGAGTGATTGCATCGGCTCGCGAGTTTGTCGAGAACGATATCAATCAAGTCCTCATGCCGCAAACCTTCATATTGAAGGCGAGCGACTGGTTGGAGCTATCCGGCGGCATCGATCTTCAGCGACATCCGGTTCAGGCTGTTAGCGCTATCAATTACTTCGACAGCAGTGGGAACCCGCAAGTTGTTGATGAGGACTTCTTTGAAGTCGTTCGGGAGAAGTTCCGGTCAAGGCTCTACCTCGCAAGCAATACGACTACTCTGCCGACTCTCGCCGCGAGTCGGCCTTGGCCGCTCTCCTTCACGCTCCTAGCCGGCTACTCGCTCGCGACGGTAGACGTAGAGACGCAAAGGGCGGCGGTTCCGCGGGCTGCGGTTATGGCCGTCCTATTGCTGCTAGGGCATTGGTTCCGCAACCGAGAGTCCGTAGCTGTGGGGACGATTAGCAGCGAGATAGAGCAAAGCTACCGTGCCCTAGTTCGATCCTTAAAGCAGGAGAGGTATCGGTGAAGTCCTCTGGCGAGCGGCGGTACACGGTCTCCGTAGAACAGCACAACGGAAACAGCGTCAACGGGCAACTTACGTTAAACGTTGATGACGACTGGGTTGTGGTTGCCGGTATGGTCCAAGTCCCGGCGAGCCTTGAGGCGGTGATTGGCGGCGAGACTCAGCGCGGTATGAAGATGGAGGCAGGAGTCACCGGGGTCGTCACGGTCGTGAGTACGCCGCGGACTCAGAAGATCACTCCCAATATGCGGCTCCGGCTAGGAGACCGGAAGCTCAACGTGGTCAGCGCCTTCGATATGGAAGGACTAGAACGGGAGATAGTGATTGGGGTTAAGGAGCTTACCAGCTAGTGGGATTCCTTAGCACAAACCGTCCGCAAGGCGCAACCCAGGTAGGGGTTCATGTCGATCAGCAAGCATTCGATGCGGCTGATTCCTTCCTAGCTCAGATTCCATTTGAGCTGAGAAACAAGGTAGTGGTTAGGGCTATCCGCGAGACCGGAAAGATTTATCAAACCTATCTGACCGCGGAGCTAGAAGAGAAGCTCAACAGCGAGATGACTGGTTCGCGAGACAAACAAAGTAAGACTACCCAGGCTGGCCGTCCTGAACATCACTTACACCAAACAGTCATCGTCAAGATCGGAGCCTATTCCTCAATGGAAGTGGGCGTGGTCGGACCGGCTTGGCCTGCCGGTAACTTAGTGAACTTATACGTCACGGCTTCCTCGCACCCTTCCTGGGGAAAGGAGCCGCGACATCCGAATCAGCCGATTGCCTTCGACATCGCGGCTCGTGTCGCCTTGTCTGCCGAAAGTTTCATTGCATCGAAGTTCACCGAAGAGATCAAGTCTGGAGTTGACCGCGAAGTCCGCCGCCTTGCTCGACAAAGGAACAAAAATTGATAGCGGTCCGCGAAGCAATCCGACTTCATCTGTTGGCTACACCGCAGGTCGCGAACCTTACGCAGGTTATTCGGCCGGGAGTCCTCCAGCAGCTGGACAAGCCGCCTGCGATACTCGTCAAGGTCGTTGGTAATGTTCCGCAGGAATGGTTGAATGATGCGTCAAGGAATTTCAAGGCGCGAGTTGCGATCCAAGCCTACGGAGAGGACGTATCGAAGGCGGACGTAATCGCGGAGCGGATACGGATTTATGCTCTTCACTCATTACTCAAGGGCAATATCCAAGGCTGCGACATCCGAGAGGTTAGCCTAGAGATAGGACCCTTTGAGCACGAAGATCAACCCAAGGACGGTAGTGACGATTGGATGCGTTCAGTCCGTCAGGACTTCTTAGTCATTTACAATACCTAGGAGACCACCATGCCTGGTGACACTGGCGTAGGCGCAACACTGACTCTCTCCGGCGGCTTCTCCGCTTCGTACCGCGAAGTCGGTGCCGTGCGAGCCGGGATTGAGGACGTGGACAATAACACGCTCGATAACGCGAGCCCAAACCCGGCGAAGTTCTTGCCCGGCGACAACCCGGTCTATGAGGACATCGCCTGCGTAGTTCGTTATAACCCGACATCGACCCAGCCGGTCATCGGAGCGATTCAAACGATCACGATCACTCCGCCAAAGGAGAACACCGGCAGCGCCTCTCCCTGCAACATCGCCGGGAGCGGCTACGTGAAGTCATTTGACAAGATTCCGAATCTTCAGCGGAATCAACTCAACGTCGCCAACATGGTTCTCCGGTTTGACGGCAACACCGGTCCCACGTTCACTCCGGAGTCCTAGCGCCTTAGGCTCCTTCCGCAACATCCTTTCTAGGAGACCATTATGAGTTTCAAGGTTGAACTGAAGCCGCACCTAGGTCTGCTGCCCAACGGCCGGGCAATTGACCACAACCAGACCTTGGTGTACTGCGAAGGCAAGCAGGTCGGCATCTACTGCGGCCGGGACCGGGAGCCGGGCAAATACCTGTCGTTCATCAACGTCCTATTTGAAGTCGCCGCGGAGAAGGGAGTACCGGCCGGAGACATCGTCAAGGAAGTATTGGAGGCGATGAAGGCGAAGGACATGGAGTGTTCTCGATACGACACGCCTCCAGCGCCGTTCGGAGAGCCGCTTGACGGCTATCTTGGCTCCACGGAGATTGTCGTGAGTAGCGAAGGAGTCTCCGGCGACGTTCCGATTCAATGATCATTACCGCTGATCTATCGAAATTTGCCGCTGGTCTCGCAAAGGCCAAGGCGCAGATCGACAAATTAAAACAGGAGATAGCTCGTGGCCGATATCGCAGCCCAGACAGTGGACCGCGCAGGACTCAACCCGACGTTCTCCAACTGCGCCGGCGGCGGAGATAAGTTTGTTAACACCGGGACTGAGTTTCTCTACCTCAAGAACGGTGACGTTGCGTCCAAGACCTTAAGCATGGTCATCCAGTCAACTCCGGATGGGCAGACCGTCGCCGCCAAACAGGTCGTGGTTCCGGCCGGCGAGTTCCGAATCATCGGACCTTTCCCGCCGATGTACAACGATACGCAGAGCAAGGTCAACCTGACTTACAGCGCAGTGACCTCTCTTCAGGTCGCGGTTATGAAGCTCACGACCGCCTAATGCCTAACTTTTGGTTCATTCCCCTCTTCCGAAAGTCGCCAATGTACGCTGATCGCAATGACTTCCTAGCCCCAACCCGCCGATTCAAAGAGACGAGCCTTTGGAACGGCAAGAAAGTTCTCATACGCTCGTTGTTTGAATCCGAATACAGCCAGATTGACGTTGAGAACATCGACGCAAACAAGGGCGGTCTCAGCCGGGACGGAATGCGGATGAGCAACTGTCGGCTCGTGCTCGCCGCGGTCTGCGGAGCGGACCCGTCAAGCGAGAACTTCCAGCAGCCGCTTTTCAAGCCGACTGATCTCAAGGGTCTCTTCGGAGCCGACACAATTGTCATCGAGCCTCTGGTGAAGGAGATTAGAGAACACTGCGGTCTCCGGCAGGAGATTGAGGAACTGCTAAAAAACTTCGGCGGAACGAGCGCAGAAGATTCGCCTTCTTCCTCTTCCGGTCAACAAGCCTAGGCGCGAAGTACGGATTGGATGTTGACAAGTGGCTGAGCGAAATTCAGCCGCGACTACTTGACGAGTGGATTGCCTACCACAGGCTAGAGCCGTGGGGGGACGATTGGGAGCAAGCGGCTATGATAGCGGCGAAGATTCACAACACCAACGTCACGGACGAAAGCCGCCTAATTACGCCCCAATCTCTAATTCCGAATGAAGACAACCGCGAGACTCTCAAAGAGCAGACGAGCGGGACGAGCCTAGCGGATGCCTGGAAGCAACGGTTAAGGAGTCGCTGATGCCCACAGTAGGCACTCTTGCCTATCAGATCGTAGCGAACACTTCCAACTTCACGCAGGGTCTGACCGGCTCGCGGAAGGAGTTGAAGACACTCAAAGATGCCTTCCTGTCTTCAATCACTCCAGCAGAGAAGTACGGAGCCGCGATTGCGCATCTGGAATCGCTCGCGGAGAAATTCCCCGACAAGGCAGCCGTCATTCAACGCTCTATCGCCCAGATGCGAGCGGAGATGACTCCGGCTTCTACAACGTCCAAGGTCTTGACGGACGTTCTAGGCCGGATGGGGATTGTTATTGACCCGGTATCCGCCGCCTTCCAAGCTCTCCACGTCGCGACCGGAGTTGCTCGCGCGGGTCTCCAGGCTGTTCACGATATTGCCGGCAAGGTTATGGAGTCGATGGAGAGGCTTGACGAGACCGCGAAGAAGGCGCGGCTGTTGGGCGTGGACCCGGCGCAGTTGATCGGTCTCCGAAGAGCAGCAGAGGACATCGCTGGAGTTGCTTCGGAAGGCTTTGACGCCGCCTTCAAAAAGTTCGGAGTCAACATCGGTACGGCTGCAATGACTGGTAAGGGTCCGGCGGCTGACGCTATGAAGAGGCTAGGTCTCTCCGCCAAAGAGCTTTCAGGCATGAGCTTGTTCGATGCCTTGATGAAGGTTGCTGATGCGATGGAGCAAGTGGAGAACGTCGATGAGAGGCTTGCTCTGTCTAAGGGTATCCTAGGCAAAGGCGGTGAAGAACTAGCCCCCATGCTCGCGGCCGGAAGAGAGGAGATTCAGAAGCTGGTAGCTGATCAACAGCATCTGTCCCAAGCAGAGTTCATCGACTTCAAATCCATCGAAGAAGCCAACGACCAAATCGGCCGGTTCTCTACTTTGATCCAATCCATATTCGATCTGCTGGCTTCCGAGTTTGCGCCGCTCGTCAAGGATGTTTTCGGAGATATGACTGACGGTCTCTCTGATGCGAACAACCAAGGTAAGGGACTCCGCGATACAATCCAACTTATTGCCTTCACAACGGCGGCTCTAGTTGATGAAATTGAAGGCATCGCCGGAGCTACCAACAAACTAGGCAATTCAATTCCGGCCTGGATGAGACCTTGGCTGCCTGGATTCAGGGAAGCCGATTTAGCTTCTGGCTTGAGCGGACTCGTTCAACCATCCGGCGCTGCCGGTACTCGGCTTGGCGGTATGACTCAGAATGCTCAAGACCGTCTCAACGGATTAAACAAAGACAAAGTCAAGACCGTTGGAGAGATTCAAAAGCAAGAGGACGCAAAGGAAGTCGCAAGAGAAGCCGCGAGAGCTAAGAGGCTCGCTGACGCGAAGGAGAGAGCGACGAAGGCAGACAAGGCGAAACATGATGCCTTGGACAAACGGAATCTTGAGGGACTCGCGGAAGGTCAGCGTCAAGCGGAAGAGATGCGCCGCAAACAAGAGGACGAGTTGTTTGGCGCGCAAGAGAAAGCCTTCATGGCCAGCAGGACTCCGGCCGAAAAACTTCGGATGGACCTGGAAGAGTTGACATCGCTCCGTCGCCGCGGCGGAATGACTGACGAGACCTACCAACGCTCTCTGATGGCTCTCCGCGCGCAGGCTCGCGACATCGCTGACGTTGAGAAGGTAACTCCCCAATCTATCGGAGCGATTCGCGCCGGCTCTATCGAAGCTCTCCGCGCGGGTATGGAGAAGCCGGTCACTGAGAAGCAACTTGAAGAAGCAAAGAAGCAGACCGAAGAGGCGAAGGAAGCTAACAAGCTCTTAACTGAGATCAACGCCAAGTTGGCAGCGCCGCCGATCAAGGAAGCAGTCTGATGACTTGGATTATCGGACGCGAGCCGGGATATCCGCAGACCACTCAGGTTGCGGACCTTAGCACCGGTCGCGTGACGACAACTACAGAGGATCGTTACAAGGTTGAGACGCCAGGACAGGAGATAGTTCTGTCGGAGACTATCCTGAATGGACTTCCTTCGTCATTAGCTCTCGGAAGCCGGCTAGGCTCCTGCGGTCTAAAATCGCGGACCGCGGTAAGAAACGATAGCAACCGAACCCTATGGCACTTGAGTCTCAGCTACTCTTCCGAGATGGACGAGCAGACGAGCCAAGACCAGACTCAGCCGCCGGATATGCGCCGGGTCAAGTACAATTGGGACTTTGAAACCCGCGACATACTCTTCACCAAGGATGTTGTGACCGGCGACGCAGTTGCCAACTCTGTAGGCGAGCCGTTTGAACTCACTACGGAGTACGTGATTGCGATCCTTAACATCAACACATACCGCCGTACATTCTCACCCAACACCATACTGAATTTTACCAACCGGACGAATCAGAATGCGTTTTGGGGATTCCCGGCTAAGTCAGCCGCCATCGCCGGTATCCGAGACTCTGAGGACGCAGCTGAGGTCTGGCAAGGGGCGCGGTTCCGCCAGGTCCAATACGTCGTCAAGTTCATGATTCCTAACATCCCAGACGTGATAGAGGGATGGAAGGAGATTATCATGAACCGCGGCTCCTTCTATCGGGAAGGCGGAGTGGACAAGCCTTTCACCGCCCAAGGCTCGCGGATTATCGGCAAGCTGGATGCAGCAGGCGGTAAACTAGCAGCCGGCGCTCAACCTGTATTCCTGAAATTCAACCGGCTCGTAACCGCGGACTTCAGAGACCTAGGTATTGATATTGACCAACTCCGTCTATAGGAACTGACAAATGGATACCATGGCTATCCCGTCCAACGTAGATATTCAAGGTGACGCGATTATCCGCGGTGCTCTACTTCCGCCGCGGACCCGGAGCGAGATACAGCAGGATAACAACGCGGTCTATGACATTCCGTTCAGCGAATGGAAAATATTCGATGCCTTCGCTACGGACCTAGCGGCCACTGCCCTTTCGGACGATGACTTGGCGTTGGTCGGCGGCGTCCACGGCACTGACGCTCCGTCCATCCAGACCCTTGACGTGAAGAACGTTACCAAAACCCGCAAGGCGCGAGCGACGTTCACCCTTCCCCCAGAGTACGTTGCTGGTGAGAGTGTAACACTAAGATTCTCCGCCGGTATGAAGACAACGGTTGCTTCGGTCTCGGCTACGTTGGACGTGGAAGTATTCAAAAGCGCGAAGAACACGCTCAAGACTGGGACTGACTTGTATACTGGAGCCGCGGTCACCATTAACAGCCTGGTGTTCGCTGACAAGGACTTCTCTCTGGTCGTCACAACTCTCAGTCCAGGCGACGTCATCGACATCCTAGTCATTATCGCAACCAATGACTCCGCGACCGCCACGGCAGTCATCGGCTGTCTCGGCTCTACTCAAGTTCTCTGCGACATCAAGGGATAGGCTCGTGGCTGGTCCTCTGTACGGATTCAACCGGGATAACGCAAGCCGGCTTCTCCGCCTCGCGCGAGCGGATGCTGCTCAGTCAAAGCAGCGCGGACTGAGAGGACTGCTATCAGCTGGCGGTCTCGCGGATACGCTTCCGTTTTCCCTCAGCCTGCCGATAGAGTTTGTCCAGGTCTGGAAAACAAGCGGTTCTCCAACCATCGGAGATATCCTAGCGCCCGATGCAAGCGGCTACCATCCCGGCCGGGTCCGTCGCCGGGTTGAAGGAGTGATGACCACGATTGGAGATGCGGTCAAGGTCCGGTTCGCGGACTTCCATGACGACGACTTGGGACAAGTATTTGCGACTCACGGCAAGTATTATCCGTGCGTCCTTATCGAAGGCGGAGAGGGTACCCCGGTTCCTGACACTGTATATCTTGCTCTCAATGGAGACACGCAATACATCGTCAAGAGAACGACCAACCTGGCCAAAGGCTCCTCTGGAACATTTGATCTGTATCATCGCTCAACCGAAGCTGATTCGACCTTCGATCTAACCAACGTCAAGGCACTGGGAGTCGCCTATACCGCGAACAAGTGGGCGACGGCTAACCGGTTCGGACCGTTCTGGTACGTTGGTTGCTGGGAGACCTAATGAGCCTTTGGATGGGCTGCTGTGTTGACCCTTGCTCGTGTGGGCCGTGCGAAGGCGCTCCTAGCGGCAATTACGGTCCAGATGATTTCAGTTCACTCGATGGCGGCTGGACCAATGTTCACGGCTCCGCTTCGGCAGTCAGTGGTCGGCTACAATCCACCAGCAACAGTTGCACCGTAGCGAGAGTGCATGAGGTTCCTGGTCAGGGTGTTCTGCCATCGGGTACGATCCTCAAATTGAAGGCGAAGATTTATTTCAACGACAAGGTTGCTACAATCGCCATTGGCTATGGGATTGACGGCAGTGCGGACGCTCTTGGCATCCCCCACGATTGCGTCCATCCTCCATCGCCAGAGGAGATTGCCGGCGGTCCTTGCCCGTTCATAAGACTGATGGCCAGACCGCTTGGTGGTGGTGCCGGCGCGAACTACCGAGTTTCATTCGGTGATGCCACAGACGAGCATAACAACGCGACGGTCCCGGCTACCGGCGATAGTCTAGAAATTCGATTCACGCTCACTGAAGATATGTGTCTTGGTACGGCGGATGGGGATTTTGATTTCTTGGTTAATGACTCGTCAATCTATACACTAAGTAGCAATCTGGTTTTGCCCTGTCCGTGCTTCAATATGGGCGTGACTCACTCGCGCAATGCCGCGGGTTCGCTAGTTGCCGAGTGGGATGACTTTCAATTTGAGATTATCCCGCCATGATGTTCGACTCTGAAGGTCGCGGATATCTGCCTTGCGAGCCGGTGCGCTACTGCCGCCACATCGGTGAACTACTGCGGTTGGAGAAATGCCCGGCATGCTCCGGCAACGTGCGGCTTAAGGTATTCACTTGTCAGGTTCATAACGAATGCACGCAATTTACGACTGTCGGTGAAATCGCGTGCTGCCGCGTCTGTCCGGACCTTACGCTGCGTGAAGAGGTAGGCGATACCTAATTGATCAGTTGGCTATCTAAAGCTATGACTCGCAACTGGAGGGAGCCGCCTTCCAACTGATATTCCGCTTCCCAAGAACGGACTCCGTGAGGGGAGCCTTGAAGGTAGCCGCTCGCCTTCCATTTGTCCTCTGCGTATCGTCGGACGTGAATGACGTGAAATTCCCAGTTGTCGCTCTCCGATCCTAGATGCTGGATCAAGGCTTCCCGCGCGAGCGCGACGGCTTCCGCCTCTGTCTCTAGATCGGACCGGACCGGAGCCGCGGGACGAGCGCAGCCGAGAGTGAGAGCGGCCAAGGCGAGCGTAAAGGCTAGGCGAAGCATAGGGGTTCTCCAGGGGTCCCCTACCTATTCGCTCGCCGGACCGGAAGATTGCCTAGGCTTGCCTAGGATTGCCGCGGCGCTGTCCCGGCTGCCGGGTCTGGGTAGGAACCCAAGCCGGTTCTCTACCCCCATTTCCTGCTTGCCCTAGAGTGGCTTACCGTGTCGGTCGATTTGCGGGACGAGTACCACGGCTGCGTACTGCGAGACCGGACCGGCGGCTAGAGACTGCGCGTGTAGGTCGGTGAATACCGCTCCGTTCATATTCATCCGACCCCTTAAGCTCTCCGGCTCGCAAAGGTAGGCGGTCTCGCCGCGGATGAAGCGGACTAGGGGTTGAGGTTCGTTTCCAACGAAGCAAAATGCCCACATGTCTGACTTCTCCTAAAGAATTTCAATGCGTCCAAACTCATTAACGAAGGCGGAAGGCTCGTCATCATCCTCTCTGGCGTCAGTATCCTCTCTGACTTGCTCTTCCAACTCCCAGGCCAGACTCCGATCCTCTGGCGGAAGTTCTTCCGGGTCAGGTACGAACGGGTTGTGCGACATCTAAGGTCTCCGGTTGAACAAACTCAACAATGAATGGTGAGAACGAAACTAGCAGCTGAAGGCTCCGAAGGTAGAGCCGGATGCCTTCAACGCGATAGAACCGCGGCGGTAGAACCTCTCGCCGGGAGTAGTCATAGAATTCACGAAGCTCCGCCGGGAAGTCCACTTGTAAGACTTTAGTGAGTTGTAGTTGTAGCTCGCTCATCTTCTTATCTTCTTCAGTAATGTCCGGAAAGCGGACGAGCCTACCGTTGAGGTAGTGTAGCATGGCTCATAATCTCCTGAACGGGATTTTGACGGGACAGATCGACTCCGTGAGCTGCGAAGAACCGCGCCCACGGCTTGACGACGTATTCGTGAAACCAGAAGCCACGGTACCAAGCGTAAGCGAGAGGCTCCGTCTGTTCTTGACCCGGATAAGCCGGACCGTAGGGACAGCGATTGACCGCGGCAAAGCCGTAGGTCTGGGCAGCATAGTAGCCTTCCGCCGCCGTCCACTTGATCTTCGCCGGAGTGATCGACGGGTCCAACGGCTCCGGATGAACGATGCGCGCCGGCGGAGCCGTAGTCCAACGCGCAATCGTCTCTTGAGCGAACCCGTTGTGAGCTAGGAACTGACGACGGTTGACGGTGTTGTCCGTCCACTGTAGGAGCTTCTTCCTGAATTTGTGACGAGTCATTTCTATCTCCCCGCGGGGTGATCGTCCATACAGGTAGCTTCCTTCATAGACCAAGGAAGCCACCCCTTGCACTTGGGGTCGTAACGGTACACGCAACCGTTCTCTGAAAGTCCAAGGGTCGAATAGCTCATTCCATTAGAGGTAGTGAACTGAGCGATTACGATTTGCTTGAACCGAACCTCTCTTGATTCCTGCTTCATCATCTTACGATCCTTCTGACCGGCTTTGGAGGAGCCTTCCGAACCGGCTTGGGAGCCGGCGCAGTGACTTGCGGCAAGCCGATGATTGACCGGAAGTCATTGGGCGGGAGTCCGCCTGCGAAGCTCCTCAGCTATTGAGAGCATGAGGAGCTTTGGGGGAATTGTCAATGTTTGAATCGCGTTCCTAGCACCAGCTTCGGCTTCCTGCCCTGTTGCACGTTTAGGCTCCGGCTCGCTGAATTCGGTCGATCTCGGCGGCGATAAGGGCACCGGCCTTTACCAGTTCGCGTATGCGGTCTTCCTCGCATGGCTTCCACCAGTCGCCATCCCAGGGCCAGCCGGACGGAACGCGAACCCGAAATGGCTTGGAGCGAGGCGAGCCGCCTTCCATTCGATAGGTCATCAGCCGCTGGCTGTCGGGCGTTGCATAACAGGCCGCAGCCATTGCAAGCGACTCATCGGTGTGGTTGGCGTCGTGTTGAGCCGACCAACCTTCAACGTCGATTTGCCGTTGCCGCTCTGCCGCGATTAGTTCAACGCCATTTAATTTTGTGCTCATGTCCGCTCCTCGCTGGCGGGTGGGGTGGGTTCCAGGTATCGCACGCGCTTGCCGTAGGCGATGGCATATTCCAATTCGCTCCTCGTCGATGAGCCTATGTAACCGCCAACGTTCAAGATGAACACTTCGTCGGCCAAGTCGATCTTGCGCTTGTGCACGTCGCCTCCAATCTCGGATACAGGACCCGCGACAATCCAGTCGCGAGCGGTAAGGAAGGTCTCAACCATTAGATGAATTCTCGGCTGAGATAGGTTTGGACGAGTTGAACGGCTTCCCACAGCCGTTGTTCCTCTTCCGTTGATTGCCTTAGTTCATCGTCAAGGCTGACCCGGTCGTCAGGCTCCATCCACTTCCCATCCTTGCCTAGGTAGGCATCTCTGGGCAGTCGCCAGTCGCCTAGGAATAGCTCGCGGAGCTTTCGGCCTAGTTCGTATCGACAGAGACTGATGCTGACCAGCCGGCGCTCCGCTCCTTCAAGCTCTACCGGCGGCGGTCTCTTCTTAGCCATTTGCTTCTCCTTCAAGTAGGGATGAAAGATCGGACTAGCCTTCAACTCCGGCGGCAAGCTCCGCCATCTCCTTGGAGATGAGCGAGATGTCGGCATCGACGGCTTTGCAAATCTTCCAGATGGTCTGGAGCTTGGGGTCAACCGTCCGGCCGGTCCGGAGCTTGTAAACGGTGTTGGGATGAAGGCGAGCCGCGGCAGCAAGCTCCTCTTCCGTAGCGAACAACGGACGTTTGCCGTCAAACGCTAGGTCGCAAAGGTAGGCAACTAGGTGCCGCAAGTAGGTCTTGAAACGCATAGCCGAGTCTCCGATGGTGAGGTGAGATAGAAGCCGAAAGGAAATGCGGAGAGGGTGTGACGTCACGCCAGGCTGATAGTCCAAATATCAACCATCCCTCTCCGCGGTTTGTTAGTCGCATTCGATGAATTTGAGGACCTGGTGAAGTTCGCGCTTGACTTCGTCGCGATACTTCTTATCCGGAGCCGCCGTGTCGAGCAAGTTGAAAGCCTTCTCCAGGTGACGGAAAGCCTTGCTCCGCTCTGTCTCGGAATAGATCACGCAATCAACGTCGCTCCCGTCGCTCTCTTCGGTCATCAAGCAGAGGACGCAGCGACCATCCTTAAGCAACTTGTCGATGACGTAGGCTTCCCTGCCTTTGGAGCCGGCAACCGTCACTTCTGACTCGCCAGCAACGTCTAACATCGCACTCATTTCGTTCGCCTTCATAACCTTCTTCTTCAACTAGGTACTCGGAACCGGCTCCTAGGAAGTCTAGGAGACCCAAACCAACTCCTCAATCGCGCGGGTGATAGCCACGTATTTGAGGTTGTACTCTTGCTTGAGCTGCCAGGGAGACTTCGCGGACGGGTGGGGCATCGAAGCTCCCGGCGGCTGGATGATGAACACGCGCTTGCTCTCTAGTCCCTTTGCCCGGTGGACTGTCGAGAGCCGGATGCCCGTTGTCGTGCTGTCGCTGAATATCCTCTCAATCCGCTCGCGGACCTGCGCGACGGTCTTGATGTCCTCGCAGAAGGTAAGGATCAAGTCACGGCGGTCGTCAAGGGCAATCCGCTTCGCCTCTGACGGGTGCTTCTCCGCTTCTAGCTTCTTGACTTCTAGATCGTACCATCCGTGGGTCGCGGTGATAAGCTCCGGAACGGTATCAACTTCAAACTTGTCGATGAGCTTGAGGAGACCTTGGCCGATGTCCCTGCCTTGGACTACCGCTTTGCGACCTTCCTTGAGGAAGCGTAGGCACTGGCTGACCAGGGGAGCGGTCGTACGGCAAATGACAAAGTCTCCGTCTTGAGCCATGTAGCGGTAGCCGGTCCGCTCCACTTCAACTCCGGAGCGGGTCCCGTTGTCGTTCTCTGTCGCGGTCGCAAACGGGACTCCTTCAAGAGCACGGCGGCTAACCTTCCCCTCGCAGTTGCTCTCGTGCGCCTCAAAGGTCGGCACGATAGCCTTAGCCTGCTCAACAATTGCCCGGCCGCAGCGCCGGGTGACTGTTAGCGGTAGCCGTTCGCAACCGGCCGGGGTCCGGCTGAGTAAGCCAAACATCCGCGGCATGCTCTCGCTATCCGCTCCGGCGAACCCGTAGATGGCCTGATTGACATCGCCGCATCCGATGATCCGCGAGCCGGCTTTCATCGCGAGAGCCTGCTGGCATCGGTTCAGGTCCTGAAACTCGTCAACCAAGAGAAGGTCGTTGCGCCAGATCGGAAGGTTGAGGACGATAGGCAGCCAAGGCATATCGTCAAAGTCGATAGAGCTAGAAAGGCTCGCGCACTTCTCAAGAACGGAGCCGACTAGCTTGACAATCTCTTCCCAATCGTTGCCGTCAACCTCAATCTCAAAGTGGTCGCAGAGACCGTGGAGAGCTTCTTCAAACTGTTCCGGGGTCTCCGTCTCGGAATCCTGATGGGCTCCGGTCAACGTCATCTTGCAGAGGCTAACAAGCCGGCGGACCGCGGAGACAAACTCCGGTCGATCCTTCCGGAGAGCTTGGAACGGCTTGTCAACAATCTCCGCGATATAGTCGCAGACCCTCTCGCCATTCTGGTTGACGATGAGGTTGGTATTCCGACCAACCGCCTTCGCGACCGCCGCAAAGCCTAGACCGTGAAGTGTCTTGGCCTGGCAACCTTCCGGCATACGCTTCGTCAACTCGTCCTTGATGGAGACGTTGAAGGCAGCGAAACAAATTGACCTAGCGCCGCGGCTCCGCGCCATGGCGTCCCAAATGACCGCCTGCTGCGGCGACGGCTGAAACTTGGTCGGGAGTCCGCGGACAACTTTCAGACCCTCAACCAGGGTCGTGGTCTTGCCGGTTCCGGCGAGAGCTTCGATGATGAGGTGCGGAGCCGTAACCCGGCCGTAACCGTAGTTGCTCTGAGGAGTGATGGGTGTGAGGAGCGGCGCAACCGGCTTCCCGGCGGCGCGATCCGAGAGCCGGGAGAGACCAGCGCGGCTTAGGGCATCCGCGGTCTCCCGGCGAACCTCTGCGAGGGGAACGACCGGGAGCGGCCGGACGGCTCCGCAAACTGGACAGGCCTGTCCCGGCTCCGCTTCCACGCACCCGGCTGGGCAACCGTATCCTGGCGGCTCCGTTGCCGGAGCGGCAGCCGGCGCAGTACGGACCGGCTTGGGTGGAGTACGGGTTGGGGACGGCTTGGACACGGCTACGGGTGCCGATTTTACTGGCTGCTGAGAGACCGGCCTAGCCGGGACCGGAGCCGTGAGCGGGTTGGCCGCTCGCCGGAGAGAGTCGATGAGCCGACTGCTAGGAGCCTTCTTCGCCTCCAGCAGGCTCGCGAGCGTAGCCGGTTTGAGAGTTGCGTACTCGTCCTTCCACCAGCCCGACATACCGTACCAAGCAAAGCCTTCTGCGGAGACGATGTTGGGGCGCTTCTTCGTCGGGTTCGCCGCGGCTTCCTTCTGATCGTTGGAATGGACCGGAACCGCGGCGGCTTCCTTCTGGTCCTTGACGACCGGCTTAGCCGGAGCGGACTTCTTCACTGCCTTGGACTTGGGGGCGGACTTCTTCACGGTAGGTCTCCGATTGAGATTGGTTAGTAGGCGACGTGGACTTGGTTGAAGCCGAACCCGTTGACCGGCTCGCCGGTTGTCTTCACGTAGGTGTAGCCGCTCCGGCGAGTGTCCTGCGGCCGGCTGAGAACCCGGCGGAACGTCTGAGTATCGAGATTGACCACGATCATTCCCGGCCGTAGGTCGCAGAGGCAAACCGGCCGGGTGTTGCTCTTAGTGAACTTGGCCGTGCTCTTCGTCGCGCCGGCTACGTCATACAACCCTTCGTGAAGAACGACCGGCGGAGAGCCGTTGAACGTTGCGAGCGGCGAGCCGTCCCGATGGTAACCGGTTACAACTCCTTCAACGGGACCGGCGACGTCATCGACAACCGTGACCTTCGTTCCGATAGAGAGGGGAGCCTTCATCTGAGTGATCCTTCGTAATGAGAAAGGGAACCGAACTAGAGACTAGCCTACTAGAACGGTTCCCTTGCGTCTATAGGGGTTTGATAAATCTTTCCGGAATTATCAACCACCCCCAATTTCTGTACCGTCCCGGTAGAGAATGAAGCCTGGAAAGTCAGTCTTGGGCTCAATCTCCAACTGCCTTCCGGTAGCTTCGCACTGGCGCCGCGCTTCCTCAATAGCCTCATCGCTCTCGTCCGAAACGTCAATGGGTTCGCTGAGTACTGACCCCGGCATATCGGCTTCCGAGAGGTAGAACCGGACCGTGAACTTGGGCGGCGGTAGAGCAGCGACTAGCTTCTGGCACCGCGGGCAAGTGACCTTCTCCCGGTCGTTGGTTAGCCGGGCTGAGGACTTGGAGCGGTGAGAGGAGTACGCGGACCGCGGACGAGCCTTGATACAAACCGGCTTCCAACTGCCCTGCTTCGCCGGGTCTCGGAAGTGAATCGGCCGGTTGTCCTTCCCGTCAAGCCGGTCGCGCCGCTCTTGAATATGTTTCGCCTCTGCGACCGGGACCCCCATCCCAACCGGACGGAACCGCATGCCGCTGCAATGACCGCGACCGAAGTTGTGTGCCTCTAGCTTGCGTTGAGCGAGTTGATTGCGGAGCCAATCGCGGACCGCATCAAGAAGTCCGCCGCGGAACCCGGTGGTGATGCGGACTCCGTTGCCGGTTCCGTCTTGGCCGTAGGTCCCGGCCGGTACGTTGTCGAGAGCTTCGCGAGCGGCAGCGCGGATACGTCGCTCAAGGTCCGAAGCGCAAAGCCAAGTCTGCCGCGGCGGAAGAGTCTTGACCACTCCCTTCTTCGTCCCGTAGGGCATGCAAGGCGACGGCTCGCAGTAGAACTTCCAGCACCAGTCCCAAGCCTTCTGAAGTTCGGTTTGGAGGTTGAATTTGGACATAGCAAATCTCCTTCGTTGAAATGGGTTAGCAAGTCGCCGGGATAATCTCCCGGCCGATGAACGGACTGAGCTTTGAGGCGAGAGCTTCCGCGGTCCGGATTACGGCGCGGAGCTTTTGCGGGCTGATTTCTCCGCCGCCTTCCGCGGAGATGGACGTGCCGCAGTAGGTCGATCCTTCAAGGCACTCCGCGAGAACCTCACGCGCCATAAACGGGTCGTGACAATTTTCCGAAGAGATGTCCTCAAGGTCTCCGTCGATGAGGACGTTGAGCTGGTCGCAAAGCAGCCCGATGTTCTCTGCGTCGTCATCGAGAGCTTCCGCGATGCACTCCGGAAGCACTAGGCGGTGACGGATGATTTCTCGCTCTAAGGCGGTTAGGCGAAGCACAGCTGGGCTCCTAGTAGCGGCGAGAGAGCGGGGGACGACGGCCGGACTTCGGCTTGACGACAACCGGGATGAGAGCGGACGGCTTCCAACCCTTGATGCGAGCGGTCTGCCAAGCAACGTAGTCCTCTGCCCGCTTGACGATGATGTCGATGCGAGCGGCGGTCTGCTCGTTGAGCTGCTTCGTCACTCCGGTGATCAAGTCGCCGGTCATCCCGTAGGTCTCAACCTTTTGCTTGAGGTCCGGATACTCCGCGGAGATGAACCAAACCTCTTGGTATGAGTAATCGGTACGGACGATGTCCTTGATTTCTAGTCCGCCGCGGAGTTCAAAGTATCCGCCGCGGTTGCCGAGACGAAGGCGGTAGACTTCCGTTGAGTTGAGATAGAACTGACCGATGACACGGTTGTGGTCGAGCGACTTGCGCCAGTTGGCGGCTTCCTTCCGAAGCTCCGCGGCTCGTTCCGTCGCTCTCGCGATTGCGCCTTTGATGAGGCTGATATCCTGCTCAAACGGGAGAGCCTTCGCGCCCCAGCAGACTCCGGAGAAGAAGCCGCAGCGGACCGTATAGCCGTGCTGGCTGAGGACTCCGGCTGGGAGCTTCTGGCGATGACCGCAAACCTGACAATGACCTTCGTGGGTAGCCTTCTTCATGACTTAGCTCCTTCGCTGACGATGTCGGCTTGCCAATCGACTACGCTGTGCGTGTCCGGCAACCGGCCGAAAGCCTTCTGGTAGGCGGCGACGGCGGCCAAGGTCTCGTCCTCAAACTCCGCGGACCCGCGGACCCGCTCTAGGTCCTTGGCGTGGACGGTCACCTCAATATCAACTTCAATCGTAGCTTGGATTCTGACCTTCATAGCTAGACTCCTTCGCCAAGAAGAGAGGCGTCAAACCGCGCGACCATCACGGTGCGAGTAGTCGCGATGGCGGTGCGTTTGTCGTTGAAGCAAAGAAGGCAGAAGCCACCGGTGTGCTGCCCTTCCGGCCGGTCGGTATCGGTCTCTCGCTCGATGCGCTCCTCAGCCGCTTCGCGGAGATAGAAGGCTTGCCGTAGGGTGCTCATCGGACCGATCAGTACTAGGTTGCCGTCTGTGTCGCGGACTTGGTACAACTTGTTCATCTTCGTTCTCCTTCGGTTGGGGTTATCGACCTACAGACTATCCTAGTAGAGTAGTCGGCTGCGGTCTAGTACCTCTTGACGAATTCCGGAAGGATTTATGAAGATTCCTAGACCCTGGGAAAATCCCAAGGGTCTATTGATTATTCAGGCCGGCTTCCTAACCGCTTGCGGCCGTTTCCTTCACCGTCCCCACGTCGATTCCGCCGATGATCGGATTACTAGTCAGAGTCGGCTTCCCTTCTCCGTCAACAACCAGGTCCATGTGGCAATCTTCGCGGGTTATCTCCTTTCCATCTGAGAAGAGATTCCAGGCCTTGATGATAGTTCCGATCCTCTGGGCATTGGCGAGACCGCCCGCGAGTAGAGCACTGACGTCAAGCAGTTCTTCGCGAAGCTCCTCTGTCGCCTTTCCATTAGCGCAGATGTCTACGAAAAATTCTTGAGCCTTGTCCCAGAGACCCCAATCAAGCGCGGTCTCGTTGTTGACCTTGTCATACACGTCGCTATCGCTGCGAGCGCTTCCCATCAGATAGAGGAGACCCGCAGCATAGCCGACGGCAACGCCCAGACCGGTGAGTTTGCCCTCACTTCCTTTATCGGGCATCTGCTCTTCGTAGATGAACCGGACCGATTCCAGAATGCGCTCGTGATTCATAATGAACTCAAGCGACTCAGAGTGCGGCCGGCGCGGCTTGAACCCGGTCTTGCGAGTGAACTCTAAATTCTGGGCGGTTCGGTCCCACATCAACTTCACTGCATAGCTCGCTGCCTTCGCAACCGCCAGACGGTTCTTCTCGTCCATCTGCGCGAACCAAGCGCAGCGGTAGAGAACGTCAATGATAGTTCGCGGTTTGCCGGTTCCAATAGTATTCACCACGTCATCGGTCCCGACGATACCGAGAACAACGAGCGCATCGATGTTGGGCGGCTCCTTCCAATAGGCTTGCCACCGCGGCTCCGTCCGCTTCCGGTCAAGCTCCCACTCCTGGTTTGCGAGGACGAGACCGATCAACCGATGCTGACCGTCGTGAAGGAGTCCGTGACGGTCGATGATGATCGACTCTCCGTTGAACCGCCACTTGGCGCGGAGAATCTCAAGCATCCAGTCCTCAGCCGTCGCCGGATAGTAGGGACGATTCGCGGTGTTGTTCTCGCAACGGACCTTCTTGCCGTTGAAGTCAATCAACCGGTACTTCTCCCCAAACTTGATATGCTCCGATTCTTCAGACCAGCCGAGTATCTCCTTCGCTAGGTCCGCTGTTAAGCCTTCGCCTTTCTCGCGGAGATACACACGCACATCAACCGCCTTGTACACTACCGCCTTTCTGACGCGCGGAGCGGTGAGCAGGTCGCGAGCGGATTTGTGCTTGGCCGGAGAGACTGGTGCCGCCTCTGATGACGCGCCGTTGTCGCTCTTGCTCGGCGGCTGCTGCGGCGGCTTCTTCTTCGGTCTGGGCGGCTTCTTCGGCGCTGCTTGCGGCGTTGGGGTCGATTCCTGCATTGACTGATTCCTTAGCAAACTGGTGAGTAAAGTAAACAGGGAACTGCTCAGCGAGCACGGCCAACTGCCGCACCCGCCGATTTGGTGAGGACATACCTAGACTCCTAGACTGGTGAGAAACGAAAGACAACGAGCCGGAAAACTATCCGGCTAGAAGGGAACGACCGCCGGTAAGCGGCTTGGGCGGTCTCGACTTGAAGTCAAGAGACTGCCCCATAGAAGGCGGTAGAGCCGGAGTAGGTTCCGGACGCACAACCGTCTCTTCTGAGATTTCGGGAAGCTCCCAATCATCAGCGGACGATTCGTGGAACCCCATCGCATACTCGCGAGCGGCTCCAACCAAGTCCGCTATCCGAATTACTCTTGGCATACCAACGCTCCTTCTTGCAGTACGTCTCGCCCAACTGACACTCAGTTGAGTCCAGAGACGTAGGACCAAGGCGAGTCGTTCTACCCTACTAGGACAGTTCAGACAATACCAATCCGGCAAAAATCTTTCCGGACGGGGTCAGAGGTTTATTTCTCTGAGCAACCTCTCCGGCTCCGTCCTCTCGCTCGTCCGGTCCGCTGCGAGGGACCGCGGAGTACGACGTGTTTTGCGGCTTGGTTTCCTAAGTGGCACAAAGAGAAAGTAAGACAAAGAGAAAGACTAATTCTCTTCTGGGGGGAAGAAGTAAGGTACAATAGCGTTGTACTACTAAGCGCGGTTCACCAGTCAGGCGCGCTTGATTACTACTAGAGCGCTACTAGCCTGGAGAGGTAGTATGACTGAGGAAGAGGATGACCCTCTAATTGCCTACCCTGACGATCCATCAACTGATAAGGTTCACCAGCCTTATACAGCAATGTGCCAGGGGTTCACGGCTCGCGAAGAGAACCTCAACCGTTCTCTCAATCCCTATCTTCAGTCTGACAAACCGGAACTTGACTGCTGGGCTTGGGCTTGGGACGAAGGTTGGCAAGAAGCCGATGATCAAGACCGTCCTCTGCCCAACGATCTTCTTGACTGGTGGGAGTAGCCGCCGGACTCTTCCCCAGAACTAGCTTGCTGGGAACGGAGCGGCTATACTAGAGCAATGGTAAAGGCTCGCAAACGTCGCTCCAAGTTCGGACCTGCGCCGGGCACTGGACAGAAGTATCCCTGGACCAGTTGGCTTGATGGCAAGCGCCATACGCTCCGCCGCGGTAAAGACTTCAAGTGCTCTCTTCGGAGCATGACGGTTTATCTGTACCAGCGAGCGACTCAGTTTGGTATTCAGGTCAAGGTAATTGACCTAGGCCGGGACCGTCTCCGTATCCAAGCTCACAAGAACGGTCGATGAACCATCCAGTCCCGGTCCGCCGCGCTCCGGCTCCGCTCGCCACTTGGGGCGGGCAAACGGAGCGGACTTTCTACTTGGGCATTGATCCGGGGTTCAGCAGCGGTTCCGCTTCGCTCGTTGACGACAAGGGCAGGGTCCTCATAAATGGCGAAGGCTTCCTGCGGTCGATTCAATTTGAGAAGGCGACGGAGCACGAGATTGACGAGTGGTTCGCCGGTCTCTCCCAATTGCCCGGCCGGCTCGTTGCGGCGCTGGAGAAGGTCCGGAGTATGCCCGGTCAGGGAGTCGCATCCACGTTCAAGTTCGCCTGGTCATATGGCTTCCTTCGCGGTCTCCTGACCGGCCGCAAGATTCGCTACTTGGAGCCGACTCCTCAAGAGTGGCAGGGCAAGTTGAAGTGTCTGACGAAGGGAGATAAGCGGATAACAAGAGCGAGAGCGCAGGAGCGCTGGCCGTCACTCGCAAATCAGATTAACAACTCGGTGGCCGATAGTTTGCTCATTGCGGATTGGCTCCGGCTCTATGGAGGACTTTGATGACTGGTCAGAAGAAGCAACCGATGATTGCCTTGCTACCGGGAAAGTTCCTCGGGGCGCGGGTTAGTCTCCCGCCTTCGCACCGCGCCTTTGAACGGCTGCTCAAGCCGATTGCCGTTGACGAGACCGCTGGGACGGTTCTCTGCGAGTGGGAGATGATGCCGAACCGCGAAGGCGAAACACTACAGACTGAGTGGTTTGATAAGTCGCTCGTCTCGCTCGTGTTTGATCTTCAGGGGAAGTGAGATCATGGGACACGTTCTGCCTTCTTTACCGGGTGATGATATGGGATACAACGGACCGCCGCCGCGAGACCTAAAGGAGATGAAGGAGAGCTTGTTTTGTCCGTCGATCAGGGACATAGATGATTATGAGAAGATGTTCCGCGGAGATAATGACCGCTGGACTTCCGGCGACAGCGGTTGCATCATAACCGTTGTGTTCTCCTTCTTTGCCCTAGTTGTACTCGGATTGTCTGCCGCTCTACTTCTCCTATGAAACCTCTCAGTCCGTATCAGCTGCTTGTCTCGGCTTGGAGAGACTGCGCGAAGTGCGCCTTGGCCGCCGGTCGTAAGCAGGTCGTGTTCGCTCGCGGCTCTCTCCCGGCTAGGGTTCTGTTTGTAGGAGAAGGTCCCGGCGACAGCGAGGACGTGCTGGGGCAGCCGTTTGTAGGTCCGGCTGGGCAACTCCTAGACAAGCAGATAGCGGCTGCCCTAGGAGACCTAGGCATGGAAGCTCCGCGCATGGCCTGGTTTAATATCGTGGGCTGTATTCCCAAAGATGAGGACGGGCGGAAGCGCGGCGAGCCTTGGCCGGCGGAGATTGAGGCGTGCGCTCCGCGGCTCGACAGGTTCTTGCGGATTTGCGCTCCGGACCTTATCATTTGCGTTGGCCAGATAGCCGGGAAGGAAGCCAAGAATAAGTCCTGGGCTGCTCGTTGCCAAGGCATAGCCGAGATAACTCACCCGGCGGCTATCCTCAAGGCTGACATCTCGCAGCGCGGGCTGATGTATCAGCGAGCGGTCGTACAACTCTCGGATGCCTTCGCCTCTCTTCAGTAGGTCTCTCAAATGCCTCTTTCCTCTCCGCTTCAGCGTAGGCTTTCTGACAGCATCTCCGGCGCGATGGAGCGGCGAGCGAACCGGCAGCCGGTATGGCGCGGTCCGGAAGAGGATGGGGTGACTCAGTCGCTCTTGGGCCGGTTCCTATCTGACCGCGAACGGTTCCGGCTCCTAGTCGTTGAGGGTCTGAAGGAGAAGGACCGATTCAATCACCGCCTAGAGTACGGCTCTCTCTGGCATCATTGCGAGGAAGCTACCGCGGCGAAGAAGCCTTGGTTGCCGGCGCTTCAGACCTACGCCAAGCAACTCATCGACAAATACCGGGAGTCAGCAAACGATATTGACAAGTGGTACAAGGTCGCCAAGGTTCAATATCCGATCTATCTCAAGTGGTGGGCTACGCATCCTGACGTCAAGTCGCGGAATCCCATCTACCAAGAGACCGAATTCAGCGTGCCGTACCGGCTCCCATCCGGTCGGACGGTCCGCCTGCGCGGCAAGTGGGATGCCGTGGACTTGATTCGGGAAGCTCCGGTTGGAATCTATATTCAGGAGAACAAGACTAAGGGAGACGTCAGGGAAGAGCAGATCAAGTCGCAGATCACTTACGATCTTCAGTCCATGACCTATCTTACGGCCGTGGTCAATTGGGCGGAGATAACTACCAAGTCATGGCCGGTCCGCGGCTTTCGGTATAACGTTGTCCGCCGTCCGCTCTCCGGCCGGGAGTTCAATATCATCCAGCTCAAAGGTCGCGGTAAGGAGAAGAAGGGAGCCGAGACTGACGAGCAGTTCTATCAGCGGCTAGGGAAGATCATTGAAGAGAATGCGGCGAAGTTCTTCATGCGATGGCGGGTTGAGGTCTCGCGAGACGAGCTACTAGAGTTTCAACGCCAGTCTCTCAATCCGATCCTAGAACAGTTGTGCGACTGGTGGGAGTGGATTGCTGTTGACCCGTTTAATCCTTGGAGGCGGTCAGAGACGGAAGCAGCTAACGGAATCGGCAATGTCCACTTCCGTCTGCCCTACGGAGTCTGGAACCCTACCTTGGAAGGTCGTGAGAGCGAATATGACGACTATCTGAGGACCGGCAATGCGCGGTATCTCGACAAGGTTGATGATCTGTTTCCGGAGCTTGCGGTATGAACAAGAGACAAACTATCATCGCGGCTCTCAGGAAGGCTCTTGATGCCTACGTCAATGACGGCGGACGGAGTAAGGCTGATCAAGAGCAAGACACGTTCACTCTCACCCGCGAACAGTTGAACGAGATTTGCGATTGCCTTGAGGAAGCAGAACCGCCGCGGCCCATACCAGCCTGGTGACCTATGTCTAAGAGACTTGAACTGATAGAAGGTCTCCGCAAGATTCAGCGGAGCCTCTGCGCCTATGACTTGTACGGTCGCGGAGATAACTCGCACAAGGCTCCGTCGATGTGCGATTGTAAGTATGGCGCGAGCGAAGTAGGCAGTGCGTCTGAAGTAGGGAACGGCTGCCCAGAGGTTCGTGAGGTCATCGGAGTCCTTGAGACGATGACGCAACGAGAATGGGGTGTGATAGTTCGTCGCGCGAAGAGTCGAGAGGTTAAGAGTATCAAACAAATGGAGAAGCAACATGCCCGTCGTAAGTCGCCAACGACCAGTTCCGGTCAATAGAGGAGCGGCGCAGGTCGTTGAGGAGTCCTCTAGCGTCATTGACCGCATCCGGCCGATTGAATGCCCGGACCGCGGAATCAGGATGGCGCTCTACGGCAAGAGCGGAACCGGCAAGACAACACTGGCCTGCGACTTCCCCAAGCCGCTCCTCTACATCAGACCGCCTGACGATGACGGACGGCGGAGTGTGTATCAGATTCCCGGCATCTTGGACGTTGATCTGAGACAGCCGGAAGAATTCAGAGAGCTTACGGCTCACGTCCGCGAGACCGGGAAGTTTGTGACCACGGTACTTGACAGTGTCTCAACTCTTCAGGAGCTTGCGTTGAAGAAGGTTCTGAAGAAGGAAGAGTTGCCGGCGCAGATGGGCTGGGGAGTCGCGACCCAACAGCAGTGGGGTGAAGTCGGTGCGATGGTCAAGGACCTTCTCCGCGAGATGCTTGCTCTTGAAGGTCACGTCATCATCGTCGCTCAAGAGCGAGTGTTTGACAGTGAAGGAAGGAGCAGTGACATCCTTGATCCTCACGTCGGCTGTGCGGTCTCGCCTTCGGTCGCGGGCTGGATCGGACCTAGCGTGGAATACCTAGTTCAGACCTTCCTACGCCAAGGGACCAAGAAGGTCAAGAAGAAGGTAGCCGGTATGAACGCAGTCACAGAAGTCGATGAAGAATGTACGGAGTTTTGCCTGCGGGTCGGACCACACCCAGTTTACAATACCAAGTTCCGAGTCCCGCGGCATTTCCGAGACAAGCTGCCGGACGTTATCGTTGATCCGACCTACAACAAAATTGCAAAGCTAGTTGCCGGCTCCGCTGCCTAACCCTCTCGGCTATACTAAGAGGGTTGTCTTATTCCCGGCGGACGGAGACTGCTACCACAACCTGTCCTCAGCTGCTCGTAGTATCTGAGGAGTGTCGCAGGCCGCTGTTCGCCGGGTTTTGATATCACCTGTCCCTGTTTTCAATTGGAGGTAAGTAGAATGCCTGCTCAGAAAGCCGCGAACCCTCTTCACGGGAAGCTGATGAAGAAGGGCGCAGACAAGGCGCTTCAGGCGCACAAGAATGACGAGACCGATTTCAGCGGCGGCGGAGACCTACCGCCGAACATCAGCGGTCTCGCGGAGCTTTCAGATATCCACTTCGGAGAGTACAAGACTGGCGATTCAAAGGGTGAGCCGTTTGTGTACTTCGCCGGAGTCGTCAAGAACAGCCAGCCTGTTGACTGCTTCGGTCGCCAAGCGTCAATGACCATCCCTCTCTGCGATGACCCGAAGAAGTTCAGCAACCCCAAGTCGTTCGATGAGCATTGGGCGGACATGCTCAACGAGCTACGGAAGTTGGGAGCGGCTACCGGTCAACTCAAAGGCGGAGCCGGTGCGGTTGCGGAGCTTGAGAACCTCTTCGGAGCAATGATCAAGTCGCGCATACTCTTCCGATTCCATACCTGGCAGCCGACCAATCCCACGACCAATCAGCCTGGTCGTGTCCGGACGGACTTTGACGGTGAGGCGAAAGATGCGCCGGCTTCAGCGGCGGCTTCTAACGGCGCGGCCGGAGTTGATGACCAGTCCGGCTCCGCTCCGGCGGAAGCCGTTGATTGGGAAGCGGTCGGCACGGCAGCAGATGCCGGAGACGATGCGGCCGTTGAGCAATTGACCGCGGCCGGAGCCGAGTGCGGTGTTGATACCGTTGCTGCCAACTCGTGGTCGGAAGCCGCAGCAGCCATCGCCGCGGCGAAGGGCGGGGCGGCTCCGGCGGAAGGCGGCTCTGATGAATGGAAGCCGGCTGTCCAAGATGTTTACATGTTCAAGGGTCCGAAGGATGCCAAGTCGGCCGAACATGAAATCACCTACGTCGATGAGGCCAAGCAGACGGTCAATCTCAAGAACGTCGCTGACCCCAAGAAGATTTACAAGGGCATTGCCTGGTCGGCGCTGGGCAGCGCTTAGTCGCCGGGAGTCCTACGGCTTGGGTGTAGGACTTCCTGACCGCGGAGAGCGGCGTGGCTAGAAGCAGTGATGGAAGTCGTCATTGCCAATATCTGGTAACGTTCTCCGCGGTCTCCTTATTCGCCGTTTGCTGGCGAGCGTAAGCTAGTGACGACTAGCATAGCTCTGCGACTCTCACCGCGGGAGAGTGAGGCAGGTTCAATTCCTGCGGCGGCGCTTCTAGTTTTCAAGAAGGTTCTGACGAATGATTCCAGCTGGGGGTTGGGATACTGAAACGACTGGAGTGGACCTGTTCCACGATTGCCGGCCGTTCATGGTCTCGCGGAATACCGGAGCCGATGACCCGTTGCTTTGGGAATGGGACGTTGACCCTCTGACAAGAGCGGTTGAGATACCGGACGGAGACCTAGCGGAGATTGAGGAGAACTTAGAGGAGTGCAGCGAGACCGTATTTCAGAATGCTAAGTTTGATATTCGCGCTCTCGTCTCAGCCGGTCTGGAATGGAAGCAGGATTGGTTCGGCCGGGTTCACGATACGCTCCTGATGGGGCATCTACTCGCGAGCGGCGAGCCTCACGACCTAACCACAATGGCTCTCCGTTATCTCCGGATTGACATCAAGCCGTATGAGGACGCGCTCCAGCAGGCGGTTACGGAATGCCGGCGGCTCGTCCGCAATAAGGAGTTCATTGAGAAGTACGGTGAGTGGCGCATAGCGAAGAAGAACGACCCCGGCTTGCCGTCCGCTCGCGGCGATGAGAAGCTATGGAAGTGGGACATGTGGTTGCCGCGAGCCGTAGCCAAAGCCACGAAGCTCTCTCCTGCGCATACCTATTGGACTGTCTGCCGAGACTATCACCTGGTTGACTCCGGAGTGACTCTGCCCCTAGGTCAACTCCAGATTGAGATACTTCAAGACCGCGGGTTGTTTGCTCTCTATCAACTCCGGCGGCGGCTCATCGAGATTATCTACAAGATGGAGAAGCGCGGAGTCACGTACAATCGGAAGCGGCTAAAGGAGCTTCGCGCTGAGTACGTCGAACAAGCCGCTCATTCAGAGAAGGTCTGCCTAGCTCTGTCTGGGGGGAAGCTCGCGAGCCTTCCGAAGTCTGGGACATCGAAGGCAATGCGCGAAGTCCTCTTCAGCGACTTCAAGTTGGTTCCGCTCAAGTACAGTGACAAGACCGGCGAGCCGTCTGTTGACAAGACGACTCTTGAGGCTTGGATGGCGGAGCTACCGGAACAGAGCAAGCCGGGAGTATTCGTGAAGAACCTTCGCGGCAAGCGGCAGCGCGATACGGCCGTGAGTTACATGGACGGCTATGAGCGAGCCGGCCTAGAAATTCTTCAAGCGACGTTAGGGGATGCGGTCCGCTGGTCTGACATTATCGTGCTTCACCCGTCGCTCAATCCGACCGGGACGGCAACTCTCCGCTTCTCCTCATCGAACCCTAACGAACAGAACATCAGCAAGCAGGAAGGCTTCAACCTTCGCTACTGCTTCGGACCGGCTCCCGGCCGTGAGTGGTGGTCGCTCGACTATGAGAACCTTGAGCTGCGGATACCGGCCTATGAAGCCGGAGAAGCAGCGATGATAGAATTGTTTGAGCATCCGGACCGCGGCCCATACTACGGTTCCTATCATCTACTTGTCTTTGACATTCTCCATCCGGAGAAGTTCGCGAAGTACGGAGCCGACTGTAAGAAGGTTTTCAAGTCCACTTGGTACCAGTGGACCAAGAATGGGAACTTCGCGGTACAGTACGGTGCTCAAGAGGAGAGCGGGACCGCGGATACCGCCTATCACGTCAAGGGCGCTCAGCATCGAATCAAGGAGCGGTTCACGGCTATTTCGGAACTAAGCAAGCAGACAATTGCCTTTGCGGCTCGCAATGGCTACGTCAATACGATGATCGACCGGGAGATGGGAGCTTATCCGCTTCAGGTCAAGCGAGATGCCTGGGGCAAGATCAAGCCTACGGTCCCGCTCTCCTATCACGTCCAAGGGACCGCGATGTGGTGTATGTGTCGAGCTATGGTGAGGGCGCAAGAGTATATCGCGAGCCTGCCGAATCACTTCACAGTAATGCAGGTTCACGATGAACTCGTGTTTGACTTCCCTCGCAGTAAGCTCCCTGGCGGCAACCTTCCGAAGATTCTGAAGCTCAAGTCGCTGATGGAAGAGAGCGGCAACGACATCGGCATCCCGCTCAAGGTTGATTACGCTTATCACCCGAACAATTGGGCCAAGACAGAGGATGTCCCGGCCGTAGCCGTATGAGAGTGCTCGACATATCGCGAGTCGCCGGATTTGGAACGCAGGTCACGGTTCGTCTGCGAACCTACGGCGGAACCGGATTCATTGACGAAGTAAGGGACTCAACAGAGTGGGGTAGATGGAAAGCTACTTCTAAGCTCCTAGCGCGAGATCACAACATACCTGGCGAGCTATCGCGGGTTGATTTCCAGGGACAAGAAGCGGTGCTGACTTATCGGGAGCAAGGCGATGTTGAGCGAGTTTGCTAGAAGGACTATTGAATCTCCAATGCGCCTTCTGATCAAGACGGTCGGAAGCGCTGAAGCGGTTGATATCAGTCCTGTAGAAGCCGTAAACATCGCTATTGAGTGCGCCTTGCAAGCCGGCAAACAGGACGTAGCCGAAAACATCGCCAACAATAGAAAGGAAGCCGAGCAGATCATCAGCGGCTTGCTCGGCTTGATGTAATGAAAATTCGATACGTACCGATGCGCTTCAAGGCGGCTACGCTCTCCGTGATCCGCCGCGCTAATGAGATCATTGACGAGTTTCAAGCTCTCGGAATTACGCTGACGGTCCGCGGTCTGTACTATCAGTTCGTAGGTCGTGATTGGTTCCCTGATAATCGGACCTGGACTTGGACCGGGAAGAGTTGGCGCAAGGACCCGAAGGGAACGAAGAATGCTCAGCCAAATTACGATTGGCTTCAGGCTATCATGACCAATGCCCGGCTCGCCGGTCTCGTTAGCTGGCTGGCGCTAGAGGATCGGACCCGGAACCTCTTGACTCACTCGCATTGGGAGACTCCGGCGGACCTTATCCGATCCGCCGCGGAGCAATTCCGAGTTGACCGCTGGGCTGAGCAGAAGCGCCGGGTTGAGGTCTGGGTGGAGAAGGACGCCCAGGCGAGTACGATCCAGCCGCACTGTTCCGATCTTGACGTGCCCTTCTTCGCCTGCCGCGGCTACGTCTCCGCGAGCGAGATGTGGGAGACTTCAAACCGGCTCCGCGGCTACATCGACGGCGGCCAAGAGGTAGTCATCATTCACCTAGGTGATCACGACCCGTCCGGTATGGATATGACCCGCGACATCCGCGACCGGCTTGAGATATTCCTGAAACATCGAGCGGCGGACCTAACCATCAATCGTATCGCGCTCAACATGGATCAGGTGAAGAAGTACAATCCACCGCCGAACCCGGCCAAGACTACGGATTGCCGCTTCAAGACCTATCGGGACGAGTATGGGGACGAGTCCTGGGAGCTTGACGCGCTGAATCCGCAGATGCTCATCAACCTAGTCCGCGAGCGCATCCAGTCCTACGTCAACCCCAAGCTGCTGAAGATGGCGGAGACCGAAGAGAGGCGTGGCCGGGAGCGGCTAACGTCCGTGAGTGAGCATTGGGACAAGGCGACGGCGGCGGTTGACAAGGCTAAGAAGAGGAAGCGCAAATGAACGTAGAGCGGATGTTGTACCAGAGCATGGAAGGCGACGTTATATGGCGGCTGCTATCGGTTCTAGTCAACAAGCGGTCTATCGAAAGTTTGTACCAATGATCATCTCCGAAGTCGCCAAGCTCTCGCCGCTCAACCGGTTCTTGTACTGGATGCGCGAGCGGTACAGCATAGCTCTCCGCCGTCGCGCCGGCGCTTCCAAGCCGTGGACTGACGACGAAGTAATGCGGTCGTTCTTCTTCACTCATCCGTACCGGGAGATGGACAAGGTCACGATCTGGTTCAAGGAGAACATCCGCGAGCCGCTCCGCAACCGGTCCGAAGTCCTCTTCGCTACGATCTGCTTCCGCTGGTTCAACCTTCCGGAGACCGGAGAGGCTCTAGGCGTTGCGAAGGAAGTCAAGTTCAACTACGCAGGAGTGCAGTGCTCTGAGAAACGGTTTGCGCCGGACTCACTCTTGATTAAATGGGACCCCAATGAAGCTCTGAGACGGCTAGGAGCTATTCGCGACCGGAAGGGTCAGGTATTCACCGGTGCCTTTATGATAAACTCCCCCCCAGGAGAACCGAAGCTGGAGGCTATTGTTAGGAGAGTGAATAACGTTTGGGAGAAGCGGCGTGAGTTGCTAAGAGCTTTCCATAAGGATGGCGAGACCGATCCTCACATTCACGGCTGTGATACTAGGTATCAGGGAGATTGTACGTTGGAGTCGGCTCATAAAGCGCTTACTCAGTTTGATGGGATGGGCGGCTTCATGGCTTACGAAGTCGTATGCGACCTTCGCTACACCTACTTGCTTGAGAAGGCTCCGGACAAGCTCACGTGGTGCAATCCCGGTCCTGGCTGCGTCCGCGGTCTGTATCGGCTCCTAGGCCGGGACTTCCCGAAAGGCGACAACTCAACTTCTCCGCCTTGCCCGGCGGACTTCCAAGATCAGATGCGTGACCTTCTCCGGACCGCGACCGCTCGCCTTCGCGGGATGCCGGCGCTGGAGATGCGGGAGATTGAGCACTCACTCTGCGAGTTTGATAAGTACGAACGTCTCCGCAACGGAGACGGGAAGGCTAAACGTCGCTATCAAGGAGCTTAACCATGGGACAAACTCTCGCCGGGTTCCGTTGGATTCAAGATAGTGTTCCAGCCGTCACGAAAATACTGATGCACGAGTGGTGGTCTGGGGAGCTTCTCAAGAAGGGGATAACTGAGCAGGAGATACTATTGAACCCGGCGGCCATGCCAACTATCCGCCGCGAGCCTTACAACGGGATGTTTGCTGACTATGTTGACTATATGGTTCCGGAGTTCAAGCCGTACTTCAAATTGAATTCGACAGGTCATATCTTCGGATATGCGAGAGCGTTGACTGATAGAACTACGCATTCAATTCGTAAGGGAGAGATGGCTAGGTTCAGGACACCAGTTTGGAATCCTCTGCGCGAAATGATTCTGAGAGCTATTAGGGAGCAACGGCCGATAACGGCGGCCCACAGGTTTCAGGCTCATGAGCAAGTCCTCTATCAAGAGTCCAAAGGATTGCCAGGGGTGTATGTGAATGTTGATAGCGACGATTTGAGTTGGTTCTATCTAGGACAGAGCGGAGACGTGGCAGAGCGTAGTCACGGTCATAAGAATGGGTGTTTGTTTTTGTATCGAGTTTACGTGACTGGAGATAAGAAGGATGCAGTTAACTTAGAAGCGGCTCTGTATCGTAGGTTGGAGGAGATGAAGGTGATAGCCTTTCGTCAGATACCTAGCGGGCCAGTAGGCAAGCAGGGCGGTCTCCGATTAGAGCGCGGATTGAATCCAGTTTCTGTAATTGACTTTTTGGTTAGGTCGTTTTACCGCGAATGGTGTAGGAGCACTCTTGGTTTAGCCGTGGTTAAGTTCCAACCATGATCATCCAAATCCGCGGCACGTCCGGCTCCGGTAAGACAACGGCTATGCGAACCGTTATGGACTTGCTGAGCAGACAAACTTACGTTCAGATCGGACGGATAGAGGGACGGCGCAACCCGCTCTACTATCACTGGATTAGCGCCAAGCTCTCCGTCTCCGTACTCGGCTCATATGAATCGACCTGCGGCGGAGTCGATACCATTCACGGCTATGATCAACTCCAGTCGCTCGTCCGCGAGCGGTCCGATTGCGGTCACGTGCTGATGGAAGGTATCCTGCTCTCAGAGGACGTCAAGCAGACTCTCGCGATGAACGAGCGGTTGTGTACGGCGGACGAGCCGTTGCGCGTAATCTTCCTGAACACTCCGCTCGATGTCTGCCTGGAGCGGGTCCGGAAGCGGCGAGCGGAAGCCGGCAACGACAAGCCGCTCAACGAGACGAACACGCGCAATAGAGTCGATACAATACAGCGAGCGAGAGCGCGGCTAGAAACCGCCGGAGTCCTCTGCCGCTCCGCTGCCTGCTCTCAAGTTCCGCGACTCGTTTTGAGTTGGCTCAAAGGAGCCTAAGCAATGGATCAAGAAGCTGCTTGGCTAACGAAAGACATTGGCGATGACGTCAACACCGCATATGAGAAATATGAATACTTTATGCGGCCGGAGCCGTTTGACGACTTGGGACCGATCCGAGTCATTCAGGACGAGCTAACGCAGAGACCAATGAAGGTCCGCGATATGGCGATTGGGATGACGCGCAATGCCGCGGCGGAGCGAAAGCAGCACATCACCGCCTATCTGGAGCCGTATCCGCACATGCGGATTGATACGGCTAAGCCGCTTCAAGGCTGGTACAAGTCGCTCCACGAGCCGGAAGGAGTCCGACCGCGACCGTGCTTCAGCGAAGCGGTGCTGACGGAACCTTACGGCGGTTGGTGCGCCGTTGGCTGCTCCTTCTGCTACGTCAACTCTGGGATGCGCGGCTACCGCGGGACCGGGCTGATCACGGTTCCGATCAACTACGGAGAGCAGATCAAGAAGCAGTTGAGCAAGATGCTCCGTGGTGCTGCCGGCTACTTCTCTTCATTCACGGACCCGTTCACCCCGCTGGAGAGCTTCTATCACAACACGGAGAGAGCGGCGACGGAGTTTGTCAACGTAGGTCTCCCAATCTTCTTTCTCAGCCGGCTCCGCTATCCCGATTGGGCGGTCAACCTCTTGACGAAGAACCCTCACAGCTACGCGCAGAAGTCGATCAACACTCCAGACCCGGAAGATTGGCGGCGGCTTTCTCCCGGCGCTCTGCCGCTTGAGGAGCACTTCAAGGACATCTCGCGGCTCCGGCGAGCCGGCATCTACGTGTCCATACAATGCAATCCGGTCCTACCGGGAGTCACCGACAACGAGCAGATCATTCTGCTATTCAAGAAGTTGGCTGCTGCCGGAGCGCATCACGTCATCGTCAAGTTTGTTGAAGCCGGCTACAGCTGGGCTCCGGCGATGGTAGAGCGAACTATCAAGAGGTTCGGAGACCGCGGGCTGAAGTTTGCGGAGCTATTCACAGAGAACATCGGCGGTCAGAGGACGATTCAAGAGGACTACCGATTGAAGGCTCACCGGCTCTACGCCAGCTATGCCCGGCGGTACGGTCTCACCTACGCTACGTGCTATGAGTACCGGTACGAACGGGACGGAGCCGGCAACGTTACAAATAAGACCGGGGTGAGTATCGGCCGGGAGTTCACGACCGCGGAGCAATGCCACGGCCAACGGGTTCCGGTCTATACTAGAAGCTCCCCTGACGAAATGTTTGCGCCGCTCGATGTCTGCCCGCCTTCCGGTTGCTTGTACTGTGCCGCGGAGAATGAAGGACAGCCGCGGTGCGGAGATGAGGACTTGGGACTGGCGAAGGCAATGCGGGGTTCGGACTACAAGAAGCCTTTAATTCAAATCCAATGAGCGACTCTCTAGGCGACTACCGCGACGCGCGAACCAAGATGGACCGGTTGCGCATAGCCTTCGCAACCGGCGGCTTCTTCCGAGACGCTGTCTTGAGAGAGCGCTCTGACGGTTATCCGACCGCCTTGGAAGTGGATATGTTTCTGGCCGGCTGTCTTATCGAGCTAGAAGAACGGCTGCGTCAGATTGACGAGCGGTTGAAGGCAGAGGAACAGTTCAGAAGTCTGTTGACTGATAACGCGAACCCTGCCGGCGGTAGCTGTTCGCGGGGGTAGTGGGACCCGATCCTTCAGGCCGTTTAGCGGCGGCTCCTTATTAGGGTTGATCCAAGAGAAGGTCTGTAGCCATTAACTCTCAGAGAGCTACCCTATCAGTCACGGACTTCGGACGGCAACTTGTCGAGACCGGAGACCTTGACCCGATATACGTGATGCTTCACGGTGCTCAGCTACCTCTCCCGGTCCTGAAGCGCTGGCTGCTCGCCTACTTCTGTTTTTATCACGCTGGAACTTCCTCTTGGATTGCTGGTCAGTCCGACTACTGGACTGCGATGAAATCAGCGGCGGCTTCTTCCGAGTATCCGAGAGGATCAGAGCGGCGACACTTCCGCGCCGCGCTCGCGGTCTCGTCTGTTGAGGAGCTTAGCAAGGAGCTTCCTGAGTTTTGGGATTTCATCCTAGCTCCGCACCCGACTTGCTACTGCAACCCGCCTTGTATTCCGCTTTGGGCGATGATGGAGCGGGTGAGCGGCTTCCGCGGGTTCGGAGAATGGATTGCCTTCAAGGTTGCTGACGTTGTCGAGCGGATGGGACTCTACCGGATACCGTTTGACGACGATTGGACTGAGAAGTTTTTGTTCAAGGCTCCGCGGCAGGGAGCCGATATGGTCGTTGAGAAGTACGCCGCGCTGAAAGTCTTTCCGCCGGTCACTACAAACGTCGCCTGGTCGTTCGGCTATCTCCGGCGAGAGCTAGGCGACTTGAAGGCTCCGCCGCGGTACGAACGGCCGTTGAATGCTCAGGAGTTTGAAACGATCCTCTGCAAATGGAAGTCGCACCTAGGCGGTCACTATCCGGTCGGCAAAGACCTTCACGAAGTTCGGGAAGGTCTCCACTGGTTCTCTCGCTGCAAGCTCTCCCAACGTCTCCTGCGGTCGCTCCCCCAACCAGTCTAGGATGTCTAGGACAATGCCTATTGCTCCCGTCCGCCGTCCACAACCCGTCCGCCAAGCGCCGGCTCCGCTTGGTCGTATCGTTGCCGGCGGCATGCTACGGCGCAACACTCCGGTGCAGGACTATACGGCGGAGTATGGGCTGTGGGTTAAGCGAGAGGACCTAGCGTGCCCTCTGCCGGGTCCGCCATTTAGCAAGGCTCGCGGAGTGTACGCGCATCTCCTCTCCCGGCCGGAGACCTTGATTGGCGTACTTGATACGCAGCACTCGCAAGCCGGCTGGGCGGTCGCGAGAGCTTGCCAGGTGCTCAAGAAGCAGGCGGTCAACTACTATCCGGTATTCAAAAGAGAGCTTGACGACAACGATCCGCCGCAGCACGAGCTACGGAACCCGCAGATCAAGTCGAGCGGACTTGGCGCCGCGCTCGTTGCGCTCCCGGCCGGACGTTCCGCGATTCTCTATCACTCAGCGAAGAGGGACTGCGAGAGCCGCGGCGGCTACATGATGCCTAACGCGCTGAAGCTCATCGAGTCGATAACGGAGACCGCGGCGGAAGTCGCCGGACTCTTCGACAACGTGCTGGTTGCGATCAGTAGCGGGACGATAGCGGCCGGAGTCATCCGCGGCTTCCGCGACCGCGGCGGCAAGCTCCCTAGGTTCTTGATTCATCTCGGCTACTCTCGTTCTCACGAAGAGGTTGAGCGGTACTTACGAGAGGCTTCCGGTTGCCCGGCGGTTCCTACGATGCTGATTGACGAGCACTATGCCTACAGCGACAAGGCGAGCGCGGGACCTACTCCTAGCTTCCCCTGCAATGAGTATTACGATCTGAAAGCCTTCCGCTGGTGGATGGCGAACCGGGAGAAGTTCCCTGGTCGGACCTTGATGTGGAATATCGGCTGAGCGCAATAAAGAACCCCGGTGATTGCCGGGGTTTGAAAGGTTCCGAGTGAGTGACTTGTTAGACTGCTGCGGCTTCCGCGGGAGACGGGGCCGGAGCCTTCCGGACCGGCTTGGGGTGAGCCTTCTTCGCCGGGACCTTCTTCGCGGCCGGCTTGGGAGCCTTCTTCGCGGCCGGCTTGCTCTTGCCCTTCTCCCGCTCCTTCGTCTCAACGAGAGCCTTCTCAAGCGCCTTCTCGCCGCTCGCGGTGATGCGGTCGTAATAAACGTCACGCGGGTCCTCTTTGCCCTTGACCTGTTCGGCCTGATAGTCGCCGCGGACGTAACCGCGGGTGTACAGGTCGTGACCGGTCACGTAATTCTTCATAGTGTCGGTTCCGTCTCCGATGTAGCCGATGGCGATGCAGAAGCCGGATTGGTCCAGCTCAGTTTTCTCCGCGAGAGCTTTGCGGGTGAGGGGACCGTGCTTCTTGAGGGCCTGAAGAATCTTGATCTGACCCTTCGACAACCGGCGGTCTGCGGCGACTTTCTTGGACATGGCGAATTCTCCGAAATGGGGTTTGGAACTGAACCGAAGCGGTCCAGATCGGAAAGCAGCCGGAACCGGCCGGCTGCCCTCCAATCCGAGTCGCTACATACTGGTCTGATAGCCGTTTTCATCGAACCACTTGCGAAGGGCAGGAAGGAACTGAATGTGCTCCTCAGCGAATTCCAACTCAAAGTGATACGGTACGTTGTCGTTGAGCGGAACCCGGACAACGCAAGAACCGTAGCCGCCGGCTCCGGCTCCGCCGCTGATAACAAGATCAGATTTGTGACCCCTCTTCGCCTTCGCCGGTTCAATCGAAAAACCAGCGTCCCAAGGCATCGGGTGCTCTCCGGAATCTTGAAGGCAGGGACCGTTCAGGCTCGTCTCAAAAATCGTATCCCAAAAAGATTCGGGCGGGTTTGCGGAGTTGGCGGTGAACTTAACTTTGAGAACGTTCATTTTCGTTTCCTTCGTTTGAGTTGTGATTCCCGACTTCCCCTATCCTAGTAGAGTAGTCGGCTCCGGTCAAGTATGTCGGTGACGATTTCGGACGGATTTTGTCAAATAGTTTCGGTTGAGTCCGAACCTCTTGGGCTCATTGAACTTACGGCTGAGGAATTCTTATGCGTTGGCGCACCATTTATCTTGACAAGGACGGAGTATTGGCGGACTTTCACCGGGCGGCGGCTCTCGCTCATAACAAGGACTACTCCGCCGCCAACTGGCCGCGAGCCGGGAAGGACCTTTCAGCTGTCTTAGGATTCAACTACAGCACTCCGGAAGGCTTCAAGGACTTCTGGGAGCCGATACGGTACAACGTCTATTTCTGGACAGCCATTAAGCCGTTCCCTTGGGTTGGAACGTTGCTTCGTCTAGCCGAGAGCTTCGCGGAAGAAGTCGTCATTTGTACCGGACCGGCTTCTCAAACGTCCGCGGAAGTCGCCGGAAAGCTGGACTGGCTTCGCGAGCATCGCATAGACAACGACGTTATCATCTGCCGGAAGAAGTATCGGCTTGCCGCTTCCGACTGTCTGCTGATTGACGACTGGGAGCGGCACGTAGATGATTTCAAGGCTCACGGCGGTCAATCTATCCTCTTTCCTCAACCCTGGAATCGAGATCACGCGCTTGCGTCCGATCCAATCCAACACGTAAGGAGTTTGCTCAATGGCTTTTCTCTGTCGTAACGTGAATGACGCTTTCCGTTGCCTGGTTCAGTACGTCCGCGACTCTGACCGGGACCTACGCTCAACCGTAGTCCGGACATCGTCGCGAGTAGGTGACGTGATTCAGATCGTTGAGCCGACGATTATCACCTACCAACGGCCGATGGAGCGGGTCCTCTTCAACGAGTCGCGAGACGCTAACCCGTTCTTTCACTTGTTTGAGGCGCTGTGGATGCTCGCCGGTCGTAATAACGTTGCGCCGCTCGCCTACTATTCAAGCAACATCGCGGAGATAGCGAGCGATGACGGCAAGACCTTCAACGGAGCCTACGGCTACCGCTGGCGTCACGCAGTTCACGGGGTCGGTCAGAAGGGCAATGCTTGGTACGGCGGAACTATTCAGGATCATCGCGACGAAGTTGATCAACTCCGTATCCTCATCGACCACTTGAAGAAGAAGCCGGACAGCCGCCGCGCAGTTCTCCAGATGTGGAACGTTGAGGATGACCTTCTGAAGGTTGAGGCGACGAAGGACGTTTGTTGTAACACCTGCGTGTACTTCCTACTGAGAGATGACGGAGTTTGTAACCGCGACCACTCGCACCCGGCTTGCGTTTGCGCTAACAAGGGGCACAATTGTCTGAAGCTTGATATGACGGTTTGTAACCGGAGCAACGATCTGGTTTGGGGAGCGCTAGGAGCCAACGCGGTTCACTTCGCCTTCCTCTTGGAGTATATGGCAGCGCAGATCGGAGTTGCGCCGGGACTGTATCATCAGTTCACTAACAACCTTCACTGCTATACGGCTCCGAACCGTTGGGAGCCTGAGAAGTGGATTGAGGACTTGACCCCTGACTATTACGGCGGCGGAGAGATTAGAGCGGACGGCTATGCGTATCAGGTTCGGCCGTTCCCTCTCGTTGACGACCCGGCGCTGTTTGACGCTGAGGTTGTCGAGTTTGTCAACTACCATATCGGAGAGGGCGCTGCCTGCTCGCACGACTATCACGAGCCGTTCATCAAGAACGTCGCATGGCCAGCTGCCTGCGCCTTCCGGTCGCATAAGGCTCGCGACTACTCTGGCGCTCTCCGTTGGTGCGGAGAGATTGAGGCGGGAGACTGGCGCATCGAATGTACTCGTTGGATCCAGAGGAGACGAGCGAGATTTCAGACGATGAAGGAAGGCGCGAACCCGTACCTGGTCAACGAACTAGAGCGACGGAAGGCGGAAGGTCTCCCGATAACTCAAGCTCAACACGCAACGGAGAAGCGCGGGGACTATGCCGAACGAGAGGAAGGCTTCTGGACTGGCGGTGCCGAATGAACTGGCAGCCAGTCCTCTACAAATCTGATTTTGTCTGCCGATATGAGGCCGGAGAGTTTGGGAACCGCGCCCCCACTTGGGCCGGCTACCCAGAGTGGCTACAGGATAATCCGCCGCCTCATCACCTTGTGGAAGATGATAACGGCTGGCGCGGTTATCCTCTGTTCCATATTCGGAATCGGATTGCCAACGCTATGACTTGGTATAATGTACCGTCGTACCAAATGGAAGAGACTTGGACGGCGGCTTGTCAACAATTTGAGGCGAGTCGGCTGTACATCTCCGCGATGGCCCCAACTGAGCGGACGGTGTTACAGGGAGAGGTTCTGAATGACGTTGGCGGTCTCGTTCTCCGATACTCGCGAGTCAAGAAGCCGATGCGCAAGGCGCTTGCGGAAGGAGAGCAGACCGCGAACGGACTACGCGCCAGGTTCTTACTTCAGACTGCTTGCAATGCGAAGAGTTGGGAGTGGCTGAAGATCCTCTTGGAAAGGTATCCTGACCACGTAGTTGAATTCAGCTGCTATTCTTGCTGTTGGGGAACGGAGCCGGGGTTCAATACCGTATTTTGGGAAGTCAGAAAGTATTAAATGCCGAAGTCAACTGCGACGGAGCCGGTGGGACTGAGACCCTATCTCCATCATGGAGTCGAGATAGAGAGCAACAAGGAGCAGCCGGCTGAGGACGTAATGGGCACGTGCCCGTTTTGTGGTCGCGCTCCGAAGTTTGGAGTCAACCAGGCGGACGGTCGATACCGGTGCGTGGTCTGCGGCGAGACCGGGAATCATTACACGTTCATCCGCCGCCTTCACGCTATCTCGTCCGCTCCGACCGGAGCCTTGGAGAGCGTAGCCGCGGACCGCGGAGTGTCGGTTGAGACCTTGACCCGTTGGGGTCTCGTTCAATCGGCCATTGACAGCGAGTGGTTGCTGCCGGCTTACGGGTTGAAGTCCGATCCTGAGATCAATCAACTGTACCGCTGGTCTCCGGTTAAGGGCAAGCGACGGCTTCTGGTCACGGCCGGAATGAATCATTGCCTCTTCGGAATCCAACTGTGGGACCCTAACAAACCGCGGGTGTACGTCTGCGAAGGTCCGTGGGATGCGATGAGGCTTGAGGAAGCCTTGGTGCGTCACCGCCTCAGTGGTAACAGGCTCGTGCGCCTAGGTTCTCCTTCCCCCCAGAGTCTCTTCGCTGAAGCTAATGTAGTAGCTGTACCGGGATGCGATACTTTCCTTGAGGCTTGGGCTGATTGGTTTGGAGGCAAGGAAGTTATCTTGCTCTTCGACAACGATCACCCGCGAAAGAACAAGACAACTGGAGACGACTTGCCGTCAGTCTCCTATGTCGGACTGGAACGAGCTACTAGGCGGCTGCGCGGTTGTAAGGCTCCGCCGCATTCTGTCAGCGTGTTGGATTGGGGCGGAGACGGCTATGATTCAACTCTCAAGGACGGCTACGATGTCCGTGACTTCCTGTCTGAGAAACCGCTCGCAGAACTTCTAGCGAAGGTCCGGCCGGCTCCGGACGATTGGAGCGCAAACGGAGAGGCAGACGGTCAAGCCGCCCATCACGCTCCGCCGCCGCTCGTCTGCGAATCCTATCAAGAGCTTCTAGGAGTCTGGCGTGAGGCGATGTACTGGTCAGATTCGCTTGACGTTGCTCTCAGCGCTATGCTCGCGGTAGTTGCGAGTACGAAACAGCAGGGTTCTCAGATTTGGCTCAGGCTGATAGGTCCGCCGGGTTCAGCCAAGACGACTCTCTGCGAGGCAATTAGCGCTTCAGAAGAGTACGCATTCAGCGTCTCTATCCAGCGCGGCTTTCATTCCGGAGACAATCAAGGCGGAGAGGACTCAAGCCTGATTCCGAAAATGGATGGTAAGACGGTCGTGATGAAGGAAGGCGATGCGCTGCTTAAGACTCCTAACATTGAGCAAGTCCTCTCGGAACTTCGCGACCTGTATGACGGAACGTCGCGAGCCTTCTATCGGAACCGGAAGCACAACGCCTATGCCGGCTTGCGCATTACGTTTATTCTCGCAGGCACTAAGGCTATCCGCAAGCTCAACCGATCCTCTCTTGGAGACCGATTCCTAGACATCATCATCTATGAACGAGCGAAGAAGGGAGAGGTTGATACCTTTGAGCGAGAACTACTTGACAAGGTATTTGACACTGCAATCGGCCGGTCTCGCGCCTTGAGCGACGGCTCGCCTGAGTCCTACGATTCGCCGGAGCGAGTCCTGGCGATGAGAAAGACAGCCGGCTTTGTTGCCTATCTACGCCGCCAAGCGCCGGCGCTGCTACAGAGAGTAGAGTATGACCGGACATATCTGAAGGAAGCCTGCGTGGCTCTCGCTCAGCTGGTTGCCTTTATGCGAGCGAGACCGGACCGCGGCGAAGAGGACGAGACCGAAGTTGAGTTGGCGACTCGCCTGACTGAGCAGTTTGTTCGTATGTCGCTGTTGATGGCGGTTGTACTCGGCAAGCCGAGAGTGGATGCAGAGGTTATGCGCCGGGTTGCCAAAGTCGCTCGCGATACTTGCCGGGGTTCTTCCTTCTCTGTTGTAGAGGCTCTAGCGGCTGCTCCTATGGAGCCGAAGGAGATAGCCATCAAGATAGGCCAGCGGCTCGGAGTCGTGGACGGCGCATTGCCTACGCTGCTAGGAATCGGCTGTTTGCGACAGGAGACCGGTCCAGCTGCTAGCGGCGCACTAGGTCGGATGCGACTGGTGTATAAGTTGACGCCGCACACTGCGAGCCTTATAGCCAAGCTCCGCTCGTTGAGTGGGGTTAAGTCCGCGGTTGTTGCTAAGTAAGTTCTAAGAAGTTGCGCCGCCTATAATTCGCCTTGGAGGTTCGCCATGGACATCAGAAAGCGCCTAGCTCCGGCTGTATTCGCCTTATCATTGCCGATTCTCTGCGCGGCGCTTTCTGGGGGGAACCCGACGGAGAATCAGCCGCCTGTTGCCTCAAAGGGTCTCGCGGCTCCGCTTCCGACCGTCGCCATTCCGGCGGCTGTCCTCTCTCAACTGCCTAAAGCGGAGAGGGTGGTTGCCGTCATCGACGGTCCGGCTACTGCGGACCTAGGAGACCTGATCATTCTTGACGGTAGCGAGTCCCTAGGCGTGGATGCCTCTCGATGGCTGCTCGCCTCTCAACCGCCAGGGGTCGATAAATCAAGGTCTCTCCTAGCCGTTGACGGTGGACAACGAGCGGTGTTTGCTTCCGGAACGGCCGGTGAATACCGATTCTTGTTGAGTGTAGCCGGAGTAGTTGATAGCAAGGCGCAGTTGTCGATTGCGACCCATACAGTCAAAGTCGGAAAGGTTCCACCTGGTCCCGGTCCTCAACCGCCCGGTCCTGATCCGCCGCCTGGACCGATTCTGACGGGTTGGGCGAAGTTTGCTTATGACACCGCCTTCTCTATTGCGGTTCCTCATAGGGCTAAAGCAAGTGAGATAGCGGCCAATATGGAGGCAGTCGGGTCGCGGCTCGCCGCGGGCGGATACGGGACCGGAGCCGAGACTGACCAGATAGCCGCCGCTCTAGCTGAGCTGACGTCTAAGAATCGTGAAACCCTTCCGGTAGGACCGGTGAGAGATGCTTGGCTGCCTTGGTTGTCGGCTTGGGCGCAACGAGCCGGAACCGATCTGAAGGGAAAGTCAAAGGCAGATCACGTGACTGCCTTTCAAGAGACCGCCAAAGGATTAAAGGAGATTAAATGAGTATGAAGTCGCTGATTGAACAGGCTGCTATGGACGTAGGCAAGGATGTTATCCCGTCTGAAGCAGGCACCAATCCTGACAACTTTGGTATTGACATCACGTCGATTATCGAAGTGGTCATGGGAATTATTCAGAAGATCATGGAGATGTGCCCGCAAAGCAACTCCAACGTCGCCGCGGCTTTCAAGAGTCCGACCTTGCGTCAACGAGCGGCGCTGCGGCTCCAGGTGCGAGATGCCTGCGAGTTTTGCAATCCCGGCTTCCGGCGCTTCGCGGACCCCATCTACAACTCGCTATTGGCTCGCGGCTCGCAGCTGTCCGATGAGCAGGCTCGCGATTTGATTGCTGAGGCTCGCGGCGGTTCTGTCTATTCGATCATCTGAGGCTTGTCAATGGGCCGGCTCCCGGCGAGTATGGTGAGACTCGCCGGGAGCTTCTTTCAAGGAGCGGAGATATGATGTGGCGTCGCAAACAGCATGTCCCTAAAGGTCTCCAGGCTTGGCCGGCGCAATTTGAGAACCTTACCACTGAACAACTTATCGGCCGATACAATCAGGGGTTCGCCGCTTGTCTTCCTGACGAAGAGGCTCGTGAGAAGTTGTTTGACTCACAGCCGTATCCGGACGGAGAACAAGCGGCTGTTGACTTTGACCTAGCCGGGACCGGAGATGGCAAGCTCTCTATGCCTTTCCTGCCGGCCTGGATCCACTGGCCTAAGTGCTGGCCTTGTCCCGGTCAAACGACCGGCGACTGCGTCAGTCACGCTGGGAAGAATGCAGCGCTGGTTCTCATCGGAGTCGAGTGCTCGCTAGGCCAACCCGATCCGACTTCGCTCATCGTTGAGGATTGGCCGGTTGTCTCGACTCTCGCAGAAGAACAAGGCGTGGTCGCTTGTGAGGCCATCTACGGCTACCGCGGGCACTCTGGCCAAGGTGCAAACTGTGAGCGGCTGATTTACTACACCACGACCGCGGGCGGTATCCTTCTCCGTCAGAACTATCCGGAGCTAGGAATTGATCTGACGAAGTACAACGCCTCAATCGGTATCCGCTGGGGTGGTTCTAACCCGCCTGATGCGGTTAACAAAGAAGGTCAGAAGCATCAGATCAGGTCGGCTACTGATGCTCCAGTTCACACGGTCGTTCGCGACTTCAATGCCAACGGCTATCCTGGTTGGGCTTGCTCCGGTCTCGGATGGTCAAGTCAGCGAGATGAGAACGGTTACAGCCGTCAGCAAGGCGGCTGGTCGCATTCTTGGTGCATTGTCGGCTTTGACGACCGACAATCAACCAAGGACAAGTACGGCTTCCCGCTCGCCTTGTTTCTCCACGACTGGTACAAGTGGAACAGCGGACCGCGGGACATACGAGACTCTGCTCAGTATGTCGAGACGATAGCCGCCGCGAACGGAACGACCAAGGCTGAGCTTATCCTCAAGGGTATTGTCAATGAGGCGACGGGCAACATCATGATTCCGGAAGGGACGATGTGGGTTGACGCTCGCCTGCTCGACAAGACCGATATGACCATGATGAGCAATTTCAACGGCTTCCCTCGCAGGGAGCTAAGCTACAGCATTATTTAGGAGTCGCCATGACCGTGTCTGAGAAGGTCGTTGACAAAATACTGAATTACCTTGACAAGCTCTTCAGCGCGGTATTCAGTACGCGCACTCAGATGTTTGTCGGGGCGGTCGTACTTATCCTCTATCGAAAGGAGCTAGGCTTGTCTGACGCTGCGATTAGTTCGCTGGTTCAGGCGGTCTTGGGCTGGATCATCGGGACGAGTATCACCCCGCTCGTCTCGCCTAAGAAAGAGGACCCGGAAGCGCCAGCTGAGGTTAGCCGCGGCGGAGCTTTCGGCGGTCCCTACGGAAGGCGTTGAAGCAAGTCGCCGCTTGCTAGTTTTTCTCAGTTTTGGTTCGGTTATTTCAACATTGGAGGTTCGTATGGTCCCCTGGAAAATGAACGGATGGGTGAGAGCCTTAGTACCCCTGCTTGCGGTCGCGACGTTGTTCATGGGCGCGTATTCCCCCCAGATGGCGACTGCTGATGACGGTCTGAATTACGATCTGCTGGGACGGTCTGCGTACTTACCGGAACCGGCGGCGGTCGCTCCGGAGTACAACCTGCTCGCAGCAATCACTCCGCTCGCTATGTCTGATGCTCAGTTACAACCGGCGACTCAAGGACGGTTCGTGTTTACGGAGCCTAGAAGCGCGGCGCCAAAGCCCAAGCAGACCGGGCCTACGACTGGACCCGCGACCGGCGACGTTGGCATTTGGTTTCCCGGCAAGCGGCTGTTTCGCGGAGCGAGACGCGCGCTCTTCCGCGGCGGCTGTTAGCGTTTGGGGTCGGAACAGAAATGACTTATTTCTGCCCCACCCCGGTTGCGATCTGTTGCGGCGACTTCGGAGCGCAGCCGGGGCAGGGGTAGGGAGATAACAATGAGGCAGGGATGGAGACTCATTCGTTTGATTACTTTCTGCGACAGAGCGCGGTCCTTGGTCTTGCCTTTGTTTTTCTTGCCGCCGTTCTAGGCATCATTCTGTGGGTGGCAATAATCATAGTCAGGCTTGTCAATAGATATGCCGCGGAGTGGTTTGAATCATCTATAGAATCGCACAAACAAGTATCGACCGGTATCAGGCGGGTCACCAAGTTTGTAAGGGTGATGTACCAGAACAACCGGACAACCAATGACGCGCTCTTTCATGCGGTTAATGCGCTTGATGTATTTCTTAGTTCGCAAACGGCCGGCTTGGGGATACCTGCCAAAGCTCTTGACCAAATTCGGTATGCTCGCCATATCCTCAAGAAGCGAGATGAGTATGAGAGCAGAATCAGGGAAGAGGACGAGCGACAGCGGCAAGAGGACGAGCGACAGTGGCAAGAGGACTCGCGAGAGACAGGAGAAGGTCACAAACCGGATAAATTAAATCCGTCCGACTCCTCTGAGAGTTGGGACTTTCCTGATCTGACTCTGCCGACCGAGGGAGAGCAGCCATGACCGATAAAACAACGGCTAGTTCCGGAGCAGCGACTGAATCAGGAAGCAGTTACGTCTCCGCAATCAATACAGTTAAGGTCCCAGTATGGGTTGTCAGAGTAGTCGGTGGATTTCTATTGTTGTTAGGAGCCGGAGCCGGCGCGACTATATTTTGCTGCTTGATTTGGATAGCCATTCTGACTACGGCCGTGGGCAATCAGAACCGTGAACAGAAGGCTCTCCGCGGTTCTTTGGTTGAGGCTCAAAAGCAGTCATCGGAGAATCAAAAACGGCTCGACAAAACTCTTCGTGAGCTTGAAGATATTCAGACAGCTCTCAAAGCCTTGAAACCTAAAGGAGAATGATGATGCCCCACCGTTATGAAATCCTGCGTCGTGGTTCGGACGAGCACCGCGCCGGTCACTTTACTCTTCACATCGACGGAGTGGAGAGCGAGTTGACCGTTGACCCCGGTCAATTCATGCCCAAGTCGCTCCGGCAAGCGACTGAAGAGGGACTGACCGGAGACAATCTGGCTCTCCGCGTGAACGAGATTTGCGAGATGTATGCTCGCCGCGCTCTCCAACGACGGGTGAACGCTCTGGAGCGCGGCTCGTTGATTCCCGGCGGTATCCCGTTCTCTATTGGCAAAGGTCTCGATACTCGCCGGATTGCTCCGCGGAAGCGCCGAACGGAGAAGGAAGCCGTTGAGTCATTCCTGAATCGCGGAAGTCTCCGGGGTCTCACCGCTGACGAGCGGAAGGCTCGCCGCGAGCGACGTAACCAACGGCGCGACGAGTACCCTGAGTGGCTGGAGCGGCGGAAGGCTTTGGCTGATGCTCGCCGGTCTGAGCTTAAGGAGCTTGAGGCCAAGATGGCAAAGCTCGTTGAAGAAACGAAGGGAACCGGAGCCGAATCAGCTGCTGTTCTTTCGTTAAGTGATCGCATTCAGGTTCTCAAGGAAGAGATTGAGGCGTTGGAGGCTCCGGTGATGGCTGCTTCTCACGGCTTCCAATACGCCTATGTCCAGTATCTTACTAAGCAGGTCGATCTGACCAACGATGATATTCGTATCTGGCCGTTGATGACTAATACCACGGTCGATACGGAGCGAGACGCAAAGGATCAATTCAGCGATTTCACTACCATCGATGAATTTGACGGAGCAAACTACTCGTCGGGCGGTCTCGCTCTCGACTCGCAGGCGACTGCGGTCGATGACGCCAATGACCGGGCGGAGTTTGATGCGGCGGACGAAGCTGTGACGGCGCTAGGAGCCGGGACCCGATCAATTCAGGGGGTCTGTCTCGGCAAGTTCGTAACCAACACTGCGGCGTCAATGCCACTCCACTGGATCGAATTTGCCAGCGCCAAGACTCCGGACGGTTCCGACTTCACGTTTGTCTTCAACGCTGAAGGCATTCTCCAAGCGGCTGACGGCTAAGTTCCGGCCGGCTCCTTCCTTTGTCATCAGGACTCAACTAATGTATTCATCGGCTAAAAATCAAATACTGTTCCAGCGTATGAAAAACTTCTTGGTTGCCATGCGGCATATGGCGGCTGAAGCTCAGTCTATCAAGGACGTTCATCAGCAAGAGGCGAAGCCGGCTGGTACGCCTCATGCCGACTACGACGACACGTCAATCGCGACTACGGCGGAGTTTGACGATGCCGTTTCTTATCTGAGTGAGTTCGTTACGTTCCACAATGGCGGAGCTACTCTCGCCAATACCAATCGTGGGTTGGCGTGGGGACTACCGTTCGTCGATGACTCACCGGCCTAGGGCCATGGATGATCTATGGCCACCATCTACGTCAACAGCGGTGCGGCCGGTGCGAACGACGGTACGTCGTGGACTGACGCCTACGCGTCGCTCGGCTCGACCACCGGGGCCGCGGCTGGCGACGTGATCAAGGTCCACAAGGCCCACAGCGAGACGGCCGCTGGGTCCATCGGGTGGGCCTGGAACAACGGCACGCTCGCCAACCCGGTGAAGATCATCTGCGTCGACAAGGACGCCAGCGATGCTCTAGACACCGGGGCACTGATAAGCACGCCGGGCGGCAGCTACTACAACCAAGATTGGTACGGCCATCTCTACATCAGGGGCCTGATACTTCAGTGGACGTGGACGCTCACCCTCAGCCAGAACAGCAGTGGTAGTGAGACTTGGGAAGAATGCATCTTCCGTCCATTAAAGCATGACGACACCTATGGTTACCTGGACTTTGGGTACACGCAACCCTACGGCGGGTCAGATCTCACGTTCGTCAACTGCACGTATGACAGGAACACTCACGGCTATACATCGCAGAAGGGCATCAATCTCAATTCTTCGGGTACTTTCCGCCTGATCAATTTCACCTATGACGGGCCGGTCGTCGCGAACGCCATCTTTCTCCTTCCGAAAGTTGGCTCTGCGTACGTCACCCTGATGAAGGTGGAGGTCATCTCGTGCGATCTAACAAGCTATGACTATCTGGTCAACGCTGGCGTCACTCGCGGGCTGCTCATCGACTTCATCCGCTGCAAGGTCCAGAGCGGTCAGCTCATCTTCTCAGGTTCGCCGGACTCGCCGTACGAGAAGGTGACGCTACAGCACTGCGACGACGGGACCATATCGACCTGTCCACTCGGTCTGACGCAGCACGTGTGCCTCCAGGGCACGATCACTAGCTCGCTGTCCCGATACCGGACTGGCGGGGCCGACGACGGAGAGCAGGCGAACGAGTATTCGTGGGAGATGGCGACGAACGCAAATGCGTTGCCAATCTATAAGCCGCTAGAGTCTCCGCCGCTAGTGAGATGGATTGACCCGGCCGCTTCTCCGTCGGGAGCTACCGCTAAAGGAATATTCACTAGCACTCGCTGTCCACCCCTGGCGTCAGGTTCAGCGCTGACTACGGACGGAGTTTCAACTTGGAATGGCAGCGGAGTCGGAACCAAGCAGAAGATTGAGCATACGTTGACCAATGGGCAAACTCTTACAGTGTTCGTCGCGAGCGGCGGAACGCTCAATGACGACGATTTCTGGATTGAAGTTGTCGAGCCAGATCAGGTAGGCGGTCCAGTAACCGTGCGTTGCTTCTTGGCCAAGACTAGCGCCACGGTATATGTCGATCCAAGATTGGACGTAGCCTAGGAGTCTATGGCCACTCTCAATATCTGCGGGTTTGAACTCAATAGTGCTCTAGAAGTAATTGTTTCTGTAGGCACCCCGACTTGGCAGACCACCACCAAGCGGACAGGTGCCTACGCTCTCCGAGTCACGTCAGCCAACGCCAACGCCAAGTACGTGATGCTGGGCGGCTTCGCCACCAATGGCGGCAACGCCAACATGGGCCGCACGGCTCAGACTTGGTACACCTTCTATTTCCGTCTGGAATCGCTGCCGTCCGGCGGGACCGCCGAGTTTGCTTCGGTCACCAACAGTGGCGTCTCTGCGGCGGCGGTAAGGCTGGAATGTACTACTCTCGGTGCCGTCAGGCTGGTGGGCACCACCACATCCTCTACTATCGCTACGGTCACTACTGGCGTTTGGTACCGGATGGACCTGCGGGTGACGAGCAACGGTACGGCCGGGGCCGCCATCGACGGCGGGACCGAGCAGACCGTCACCGCGAACAACGTAACACAAGACGAGCTGATTCTCGGCAAGGCGATCACCCTCACCAACGGCATCGATTTCTATTATGACGATGCCCTTATATCGGACAGCGGGTTCCCCGGCGCGGGCAGCGTCCGCGTCCTCTGGCCCATCGGCGCTGGCGCTTCCGCCGGCTGGACCAACGGCACCGGCAGCACGTTCGCAGAGGTGGACGAGACGACCGGCCACGACACCGACACCAGCTACATCAGCGCCTCGGCCACCCAGGACAATACATTCTCCACGTTCGACATGACGAGCTGCGCGACGGCCGGCGTGCGGGGCAACGTCAACTCGGTCAAAGTCGTAGCCATCGCTCGCACGGAGTCCACTACTGGTACGTCTGGTGTAGGAGTTCGCCTGCGATCAGGTTCCACCAACAGCGACACAGTCGAGCGGGAGTGGACGACGACTTACGCGATATACAGCAAGGTTCTCAGCACCAATCCCGACGGCGGTGGAGCCTGGACCACCACCGCGGTGGACGGCATCGAGTGCGGTGTGTTCGCCGGTACCATCGCGCAGATCCAGCGATGCACATCGATAGCCGCGATGGTGTGGTCTGACGGGGTCACGCAGGCTGACGTCCCTGTCGGCTTACTCAAGCTAACCCCGGTAGCTTCCAACACATCCAAGAGCGCGGCTGTTCCGGTAGTTGGTGTTGATTTGCTGGGCACGTCTTTCGTGACTCTCGTTCCGGTCCCGGTCGTCAGTCTAGAACTACTAGGGATAGAGAGCAGTACGAAGCGCGATGCGGCGGTCCCGGCCGGCTTGATTCGACTCCTAGGCGTAGCCCCAACTGTCAACTTCGGTGAAGCGGTTCCGGTCGTTAGCGTTGAGTTCTTAGGAGTAGCTCCTGACGTCAAGCACGATGCCGCCGTCCCGATAGGTCTCGTTGAGTTCTTAGGCGTTGTCCCAGAAGCCGGTCCGGAAGAGGCGGCAGTATCGACCCGTCAGTGGTTTTCGGAAGGAGTTCAGACCTACGAGAGCGGGACAGAGGAGTTTTTCTCTGAAGGCGTTCAGTTCAGTGAGAATGCCGTAGCCGTTGGTATCATCGCCGACGTTCCGGTTGGTTTGGTAGAGTTTGTCTCCCTCTCTCCTGATACTTCTCACTCGGCTCCAGTTCTGGCCGGTCTGGTCAAGCTAACCTCACCAGGGCTAGTAGAAACAGGTACAGCCGCCGTCCCGGCAGTGAGCGTTGAATTTCTAGGCGTAACGTCAGGCTCCATTCATGCCGCTCCAGTTCCGCCGGTAATCGTCAAGTTCCTGCCTACTGCTCTAGCGTCCTCGCACTCCACGACCTTAGCAGCCGGATCAGTCAAACTGACTTCGGCGACACCGGCTACAATTCACTCTGCTCCTGTTCCGTCAGTCTCCGTACACTTCGTGGTGATAGAGCCGACGACTGCGAAGGCTGCCGCGGTCGCGGTTGTCGGTGTTGACTTCCTAGGCGTTGCGTCTGCGGTTGTGAAAGCCGCCGCGGTTCCGGCTGATGTCGTCTTGTTTTCGGCTCCGGAGCTTGTCGAGCCTTCGCAGGCTGCTGTACCCCCGGCTCGCCTGCGCCTAACAGTCATAGCCCCTACTTCTCTGAAGGCGGCTCCGGCTGGTCTCGGTTCTCTGGAGTTTGTAGGATTGGCACCTAGCGTGCCTAGGGTTGCGCCGGTGCCGTTCGGAGCCGTAGATTGGCTCTCTACCCAACTAGGTTCCTCTAAACACGCTACGCTGCCGGCGGCTGGCCTAGAATTGGTGGGTCTCTCCCCTACGGCTCCGATTATCGCCAATCCTGGGTTCGGCCGGCTAGTTCTCGCGCCGGTCGTTCCGGCCGTTACGAAGTCGTTCACGCTCTTGCCGGCCAGAGTCGAGTTTGTCGTAATAGAAGCCGACATCACCGGTCCTACTGGTCCACCTAAGTTCCCTGGCGGAGCTTATCTAGCTCTCGCCGCGGACTCGCCAGAGGCGCAACTAGTTCTTGCCGGGGTAGAATCGACCCCGTTGATTGTTAGCGGCTCCGGACCTGCCGCCGTCATCTATTGGGTGAAATAATATGTCACGAACCTTCCCGCAACTAGAGCTTGAAGCTGGACGGCTTGAGGACCTTGAATTCACGCTCCTAGATCGGAGAGGCAATCCGCTCCCGATTGCCTTAACGGATGAATTGTACTTCGATATCAGCCAGTCCAAGGGCGGTCCGGCACAAGTCCAGCTAAGCAACATCGCCGCAATTCCCGGCGGCTCTGTAATAGAAATCATCACCCGCGGTAATGACGCAACAAATCCGAAGCTCCCCTGCGCCGGTCGCATCCGTCTCTTCGGTCCGGATACTAATGACCTTGAGGGGGAATACTTCGGAGCCTTTGACCTAATGGACGATAGTGAAATTGGTAATCCTATCAAGCCCATTTCTCGCGGAGTGATTCGCTTCAACGACAACGTCACGAGACCGTAACCTCATCGGTGTTACGGGTTGTCTCTCGCCGGAGACTGTCTGTGCCTAAGCCGATATCTTACGAACTTGCCCACGCCGGTTGGTGGATGGGATTCACTATTGGAATGGTTTGCGGAATACTATTGATGTGCTTAGTAGTCTATTTAACACACCTATAATCCTATGATGTATTTGGCGAAGGGAATCACTAAGGAGTTCAAGACCAAACTCGCTCGACTCCTTAAGAAGCGTCAACGAGTTTAGAGGACCGAGCAATGAGAATTGTGATCCTAGTCTGCCTAGTGATGGTTATGTTCCTTTGGCTCCTAGGTCTCTTGGGAGCACACGACGTAGCCGTGCGGGTGAGCGGATGGCTCGCGTGGTTCGCCTGCCTGTTCACCGCTCTCCTCTGTATTGCTCCGGCCGGCTGGGGATTCAGTACCAACGGGAAGTGAGATGGTAGGGAGAGCTTGCGTCTGCGGCGGAGTCATTACCGGCTCGCCTCCAACCTGCGACCGTTGCGGACCAATCCGAAGCGCCTCCAACGCGGCTCCGCCACTAACTGCTGACCGATCGGTCTATCACAACTCCTCTCGCTGGCGTAGCGAGTCCGCGAGATTCAAGGAGAAGTATCCTTATTGCTGCGTCTGTCTACTCCTAGGAGTCGTCAACGGGAAGCGCGGCCGGGACGGTCTGCTGGTTGATCATATTGTCCCGGCGACGATGTTGCCCGGCGGAACGACTGGAGCCGCCTTCTGGGACAAGTCGAATTGGCAAGTGATTTGCTTGGACTGCGACCTACGCTACAAGAAGCCGCTTGAGCAATTCTATACAGACCCTATCGACCTTCAAACGGCTTGGTCTCGGCTCCTCTTCGGACTGAGGGTTGAGGCGGCTAACCGCGAGCGAGATTCAAATGTCCAATGATCCTACGATTAGTGAGCTTAGGAAAGCGGCTTTGGCGCGTATTCGGGCGCTTCACGTAGAGCGGGAGAAGCTGCTTGATGATCCTGAGCTTACTAACGATGAGTGGCCGCCTCTGAAGGAGCTTGCAAAATGATAACTAATGAGGATGTATTCAGCCGCTTCGTTGATCTTGAAGAGGACGAGCCTGGATTTTGGAATCTGCACGCCGTGAAGGGGCCCATTGGGGTTGTTGAAGTCTTGATAAATCACGGTCGCAAACTAGCCTTGCCTGAATCGCTCCTAGAGGAGCACCGGCAAGCTCTACTCCGGCCGGAAGTCCAAAGGGTCATTGCGGCCAAAATGGGGATGATGTAAGTTGGCTCAGCTGCTTCTAAATGATTGGTGTCCTACTCGTTTCGCGCCTAGTCGTGAAGTTCTCTCTTCTTGACGTCCTCTTGGCCGTGACTGCCTGCGCCTGCTTCTTCGCTGGTTGGTCGCTAGGCTATCGTCAGGAAGCGGCTAAGCGGACTGCGCTAGAGGAGAAGGTCAAGCAGTTGGATTCTATTCTCAAGGCAACGAGACCTGGATGGCCCTAATGCCGAGACCCAAAGACATACCGCGAGACCGCTCGCTCCTCTACCTTCGTGGAGTCCGGAGAGTCAACCTCTTCTGCGTTGAGAACGGGATAGAGCCGCCGGTCATCTTCGATCCTGACCCGATTGAGGATTGGGATATTGGCTACTGCGCCTACTATCGGCCGTGCTTCATCCGCATCTGCCTAGAACATTGCGGGCGCTGCGCGGGAGAGTTGACGAGCCGTAACTGGTCGTGGCCTGGGTCGGATACGGACCGCGAGCCTTACGGAGTCCTATGCCACGAGCTAGGACATCACGTGGATTACCAAACAGGTACGTCTCGCGGGCGCTACTTCTCTGACTATGGAGAGAGCGTACAAAATGATAGTAGGGAGCGGCCTATCTCAGGCTATTGCCCTAACCCCGCGGAATGGTTCGCTGAGATGTTTAGAGTGTTCGTCACTAATGCCGCGCTGTTGGAGGCTCTCCGCCCGCGAACATATGAAGTTCTAGTAAGTCGGTGGACGCCTATCAGCAAGCCTGACTGGCGAGAGGAGCTAGGAGCCAACGTGCCTGATAGGATCGTAGCGAACCTTGAGAAGAAGGTAGGGCAGCTGAAGAGACGGAAGGCTGCTAAGGTCCTAGCCTGACTGACGTTAGGTCCAACCTGACTGACGTCAAACATCTACCATTCTCATATGATATGAACAGGTGAAAAACTGCCCTGGTAGGGGGGTGGGGTTGATAAAACTACCGGGAGAACCCCGCCGAC
>Ga0111539_10000261_pt1 | contig 62975 bp, 74 predicted proteins | sample RhiMethybrSRZTD1_FD_79667 | JGI IMG/M metagenome (GOLD analysis project Ga0111539, IMG submission 79667) | Populus rhizosphere microbial communities from Tennessee, USA - Rhizosphere MetaG P. TD hybrid SRZTD1 (version 2) (version 2) | ecosystem: Host-associated > Plants > Roots > Rhizosphere >...
GACAGACATGCACCACGGGCACGTGAAGAGGTAGCGCAGCGATCGACCCAGCGCACCCCAGTGCGGCTCTGCCTTCGGGTGATCGGCGATCCACTCGTCGTCGGGTGACCACCAGTTGATCAAGTAGTCACGCGGCACACCGACGGGCGGAAACGCGTCCTGGACGATCAGCCGGGTGATGCGGTAAGCGACCAGGGTGATCGTCACGTAGAGCAGCCAGAGGGGCACGGGTCTACGGTACCAGGTCGAGATCTTGATAGGAGGTTTGACACCAGGTGATGATCCTGAGTATAATAGCTGTATGGCGAACGAACCGAACGAACCGAGCGAACCGAAGACCACCGAGGCGCGCATCAACCGCGCCGTGATCGACATCATGACCAAGTACGAGCTGTTTGGTCTGACGTCGCAGCTGCTCCTCGCGATCAACGCGTTCACGAAGTTCGTGATCGAGGAGAAGAACGCGGCGTACGAAGACGGCAAGTCGATGGCCGAGTACGACAAGATCATGACCGACGTCGAGGAGGCCACGGACGCCGTGCACGAGGCGTACCACACCGCGATCCACAACCACATCAGCGGCGCACTCGCATCAGAGATCATCGCGGAGGTCGTGGGATGAAGCCGGCGTGGGCGGTGGGTGATCAGTCCCCACCGCTCACGTCTCCAAGTGGGATTCGTATTCTGGTAGGGTAACGGAGACGCCATCTACCCAGGTGGAAAGGTCGGTTCGATCCCGGCATCCCACACGACACACCGAGTGAACGGAGAGAACGATGGAGAACAAGACCCGGCGCAGCATCGTCAACGAGATGGTTGACACGTTCGGCACCCGCGTCATTCGCCACGACGGCGACGTCGATGAGGCACTCGACTGCCTCATCGCGGAAGTGCTCGAGATCGACACCGTGACCCGCGAGGTCGCGATCGAACTTCTCGCGTACGCCGTCCGGCGCATGTGGTACAAGCGCGCCGAGACCCGCGTCTCCCTAAACTGAGTGAACGGAGAGAACTGATGTGGATCATGCTTCCCGAGGGCGCGCTGTCGGTCGTCCAGTCTTCTGAGAACGACACGATGATGCTCGTCCGCGCCCGGCAGAGTTCCGTGTTGCGCAAGGTCCGTGAGGGCTGCGGTAAGAACCGCTGCAGCGGAATCATCAACACGCCGGACCACGACTACCAGTACCGCCTGTTCGTCAAGAAGGACGTCTTCGCCGCGTGGCTCGCGCACCGCGCACGCACGGTCGACTACACGAACTTCAAGGACGCCGCGGTGTCATCTGACCTCCACAACCTCTACCTGAAGGTGTGGACCATCATCTATCGGCACTACGAGAAGCGGAGGCGCTAAATGCTCAAGCTCAAGCGAGACGAGGTCGAGATCCAGCTCCACGACAACGAGATCAACTTCGTGACCGACTACTCCGGCCGCGGCATGTTCGGCAAGACGTGCTTCGGGATCTACGGGAGTGCGCGTGACCTCGTCACGTTCCTCCTCGCGATCGCTCCGACACTCGACGAGACACTCCGCAACAACCCGGGCGATCCCGCCGAGGAGTGGCTCGACATGCACCACGACAACATGGGTCACGACATGATCTACTACTGGCCATCCATCACCATCGAGTAGGAGGAAGAAAGTGAGACGTAAGATCGTAGGTGCGATCCTAGTGATCGTAGCGCTGATGTCAACCGCGGCCAGCTGCAAGGCCAAGGTCGGTCAGCTCGCCAGTCTCATGAGCGGTCGCGCCGCGACGATCACCACGTACAACGTCCTCGGCAAGCCCATCGATCGCGTTCACGGCGTCTCGATCGACATCCGCCGTGACGCAACGTTCGACTCGGTCAACCCAGACGGCACCACGAACGCCGACTCGTCGGTCATCACGATCAGCATCGGCGGTGGCGTCATGACGCACGTCGGTTCGACGTTACTCATGGTGCAGGACGGCGTCGTCGACGTGACGGGGCAGCTGCCCGCGACCGTAGACATCATCAACACGGATCGCGGCGTGCCGCTGCTGAACTACCTGCGGCAGGAGTTCCGAAACCTCTGGCAGGGCACTAGCCGAACGATCCTAGTTCGGTCGCAGCAGGGGTATCCGATCGCGATCTTCGGCGGCAACGAGGTGGAGTACTTCGCGACGGACATACCGAAGAGCACGCTGCTTCGGATCGACAAGAGGTACGTCCTCATCTACCGCAGCGACTACTCGATCTACGACAACACACTGTTCAAGTAAGCACGCAGTAAGAGAGGCCCGACCGGGCACGAATCCGGTCGGGCCTCTCCGTGTCCGAAGAGCGCTACCACTGCGCCACTACGCTCATCGGACCTGCGGGGAGTGAGTGAACGTCTACGTCTATCGTAGCAGGCCGGCGCGCGCCAGAGCGAACCGCTCGTCGACGTTGCCGGCACCGCCGGTCCACTGGGTGAGCTGCCGATCGGCGAGTCCACCCAGCGCGAACGTCGCCTCGGTCACGGTGTCGATGAACGCCAAAATGAGCGCCTCCGCGCGGTCGGGTGAGAGCCCAAGTCGCTTGATGACGTCGTCCTTGGGTTCGATCTTCACCATGCCGTGCTTATCCTTGATCTCATACTTCGGCGATGTAAGCTCGTAGATGACGTCGTCGTCGACGTCGGCGAGGTCCCACCGCCTGGTCTCGGGTCGGCTCAGGTCGCGCGCGTACCACCACATCTCTGCGCGCTTGTTGAGGAAGAGCTTCTCCTTGCCGACCGTGGGAGCCGAGCCGAAGTTGACGCCGACGACCTCGGCGTCGTGACCGCACGGTCCACGCGGGTTGTGGCGCGACGACTCGTCCTTGAGTGAGCCCATGATTCCCCACCCGATGCCGCCGCTGTCGATCTTAACCTTCTCGATGCCCCACTCACGCAGTGACAGTACAAGCTCACCCACGGTCTCCTGCGGGTCTGGGTTGATGAACTCACGCTCACGACCGGCGCGCATACCCTGCCGCTCACGGATGACCGTGCGGTCACCGCCGGCGCCAACGTCGATGCCGGCCTCACGCGGGTACTCACCGGTCGGTAGGTCGAGGTGACGGCACCCCATCGCCCAGTCGTGCCGGATGACCGCGAACGGGTCGCCGCCCTTCGGGAACAGGCCGTCGCACTTGGACTGGAAGAGTGCCGACTCACGTCCCCACTTCTTCGCGCGTTCGGTGACCCAGCGGGGGTGGATCAGCATGTCCTTCAGTCGCTGACTCACCGCCTCGTCCGTGAAGTTCGGCGTGTGCTTCGACCCGATGTGGATCGTGTTCCAGCCGCTCCCGTCGCGGCACACGTCCTCGAACTCACCCGGGCCGTCGGGGTTGCCGATCACGAGGATCCGCGAGTGCTCGTTCGCGGCGAGGGTCGAGCCCGCATCCCAGATCTCCTTGGGGATGCCGTACGCCTCGTCGAGGATCAGTAGCAGGTACCGGGCATGGAGCCCCTGGAACGATGCCTTGGAGTGCTCTGACGGCTTCCGTCCGAGGCCCGCGAGGTACTTCCCAAAGTACCACTCGGTCAGGTTCAGGCGTCCAGCGAGGCCCGCGCGCTCGTGAAATCCGTTGATCTCGTTCCAGAGGATGGCCTCGACCTGAGCCTGAGTAGGTGCCGTAGTAACGACGCGTGTCTCACCGACCGGATGGGTGTCCAGCCACCACGCCGCCGTGGCCGCCGCGATCCAAGACTTTCCCACCTCGTGACACGAGTGGACCGCGGTGTTATGATGATCGCGAACCGACTCAATGATCTCACGCTGCTTGCTCCACGTCTCGGCCCGCGCCCGTTCGACGAGCCAACCGACCGGGTCCTTCCGCCACCGCACCTCGGGCGGGTCCACGAGGTCGGCCGCGGCAGACCAGCGACTCACGGTCTGCTGCGACACAGCCTCGCTCGCTCCCTGTGCACCCGCGCACCGTAGAGATCCTTGTCATATGACCTGTGATCGAGACACGGCAGCCCCGGCGGTGCGTGACACTTCGGACAGGGATGACGCCGCCACCACGCCGCGAGTTGACGCAGTGTATGCGTCCGGAGCGTCGGCGGTCTCACGCTTAGGTCCTACGACAACCCGTCGAGTCCGCACGGCGCCCACGGCTTCATGATGCGGAGGCGCAGTCGACCGGCCGCGACGAACAGTGAGTCGTGATCGCGCCACAGCAGGCGCCAGCGGGATCGCGTTCCGATCCAGACGCCGTTCTCCCTGTGTGTGCCCCACATCACGTCGGCGTCCCGCCGTCCGTGGTGTGCTCGTGCGCGACGAACCCGCCTCCGCCTCCACCCAGCGCGGCCTCAATCCGGGCTAGACTCGCCTGGATGTCGTGGATGGCGGTGGCCAGTCGGTTCGGGTGCGCGGTGGTTCCCGTCAGTGGCTCGGTGGGGAACGCCTTGTACTCGGGCAGCATCTCCGCGAGGGCGTTCGTGGCCGTGTCGGCGTTGTGCGCGTACTCGGCTGCTGTCGACATGTCTTCTCCGTTGAGCAGAGGGATGAAGTAGTCCCACGGGAAGTTGGCTCCCGGGTCGGTGTGCGTGGTGTTGCCGAACGCCTCACGCAGGTCGTTGTGCGAGGTGACGCCCGGCTTCCACGCCTTGAGCTCGGCCACCGTGCGCCGCACGAGTGGGATGTTGTACCTGGCCGCGTCGGAGCGGATGATGACCGCGACCCGCTCGAACATCGCCTCGCCGAACGCGTCCAGCCACTGGTCACGCGTCTGGGACGCGAACCCGCAGAGCTCGTAGTTGATCCCACGGTTGTTGCCCGGGCGGTTGCCCACGGTCCAGGCGGAGTCCTTCAAGCGAACGCACTGGACGATGCTGTTGTCGTCGCAGCAGTAGTGCGATGAGACGCTGCGTCCGCCGGCACCCGTGTGGAAGTACTGCGCGGTGTCCTCGGCGCACGTAGCCCGCTCCGTCGCCTCCATGTCGTGCATGACGATCCAGATCGGCGGACCGTCGGGGCGACCGATCGTGTAGGCCGGCGCGCCGTTGGTCTTAAGCGCCTCGAGGAAGACGAGTTCGGGATGATCGGGACTCTGCGTCACGACGCACCTACTCCGACTCCACCTGCTGGTCGTCGGCCGGGGTCGACAGGTCCTCATCGCTACTGACGTGCCCGACCTCGGCGGTCGCGTTGTCGATCGCGTTCTCGATGCTCGCCGTGTCGGCCGGTGCGATGTCGTACTCCGGTCCCAGTCCGGTGGGTGGCGTCTCGACCGCCGGCTCGTCGGCAGCGGGTGTGGTTTCGTCGGTCACGGTACCCTCCGTAGAAGATCCAACTTGTCCGATCCAACCGTACCAGGCGGGTCACGAAAGAGGCCCCAGCTGGGTGCTGGAGCCTCATATTCGACGCTAGTTATGCGATTGACGCAGGTCCCGGCAGGTTCGAGCGAATCCGGCGATCCAGTGCCACGGCGGCAGCCAGGACTCGAGCCAGCGCGAGCACTCGCGGTACGCCCAGCGGTAGTTGTCCCAGGTCAATTCATTGGCGGGTCGCAGTCTCACGATCTCCATCGTACCAAGATCGGATACGACCTCATCTCGCCGTGTCAGCTACCCGACTACGTCATCCACTCGAAGCAGCCGGCGAAGTCGTTCCAGATCGTGCCACCCCAGTCGGTCAACCCAGCGTGCGGCGAGATCGAGTACGACGGCGGCCACGCGCCCTGGCAGTTCGTCAGGTCCCAGAACTTCACCGTGTAGTTCGTGTTGTTCCGCACCGACGAGATGTTGTCGGTCCACGGCGCACCGATCATCACCTTGATCGGCGCCGTCCCGGCCGGACGCGTGTAGTTGTACTGGGCTCCCCACCCGAAGGTGTCCCAGAACGTGCAGAGCTTGCCGGACGCACAGCTGTACGCGGCCGCGGGAGTCGCCGTGACGGCGCCCAGCGCGGCCATGAGTGCCAGTGCGGCGAGCACCGCACCGAGTCGCTGAAACGTTCTTCGCATCTCTTCCTCCTAGTTGCGCTCAATGATGATCAGGCCGTCGCGGTAGCGGATCTCCTGAACACCCCAACCCTGGGCCGGGTCGAGGGTCTCGATCAGGTTCATCGCCGTGTAGCGCATCTTGGCGTCGTATGACGGTGCGCGACCCGGGAACGCCACACCCCAGTCCTCGATGACGTACCACCGGCCGGGTGCGACGAGAGGCCAGAGAAGCCGGAACGTCTCGGCCGTCTTCGTCCCATCATGTGACGCATCGTCGACGATGAGGTCGTAGCAGCCGTCGCGAGACTTCGTCTCGAGCAGCTTCGGTAGCGTCGGGTCGGTCTGCTCCGCGACGACGCGAAACGTGCCCTCCGGCCACACGGCGTTCGGGTCCTGGTCGACGCCCACGACGACACCCAGCGGGAACAGCGACTGCCAGAACTCGAGTGAGCCGCCGCCCGCGACGCCGACCTCGCAGATCCGACCACGCACGCCGATCTTGCCCGACAGCCGGAGGTACGTGGGCACGTAGCCGTTCGTCATCTTGTCGGTGCGATCGCTCCAGTTCACGGTGGCGCCTCCACGTTTGAGTTCTTATGTGAGTGTCCGTCGAACCGCTCCAGCCGGGCGTGAGCCGACAGCGCCGTCGCGCCGACCGTCCAGCCGAGGACCCATCCCCACTCCCCCGCGATCGCGCAGAACGCGGCGGCGCAGCCGCACAGCGTCGCGAGGATCCACCACCAGTTTGTAGAGGACGTGACTGTACGCGAGACGACCCGGGCGCCAACTCAATGACGGCCTCCGCGTCCGCCGCCCTTGCGACGGCCCGCCTTGGCGCCGTGCTTGCGACTCTTACCGGGCTGGGAGTGCGTGCTGCGAAAACCCGCGGCGACGCCCCAGCCGGGCGCGCCACTGAGCACGCGGTCGCGGACCTGACGCCGCGCGTACTGGTTTGGGTGAAGTTCCATCAGCGTCGTCCTCCACGTGTGAACTGGGCGGCCATGCTCGTGGCCATGATCTCGAGCAGCTTGCGGTGGAACTCCTCCGCCATCGCGTCGGCCGATCCCACGCTGACGCCGCCCTCGACGAGCATCTTGCGGTAGCCCACGACCGTCTCGGCGATGACGAGCATCGGCTGCATCGCACCGATCATGTTTGAGACGTTGTCTCCGGGTGTGGACACGTTCACCTCTCTTCGATCGACCAGATTATCTTAGCAACTGCGCGTCTCGCACCCCACCGGGTAAGTCGCCCACCGGAGTGGTTGCGCAGCCTACCGTCGAAGTGTGGAACACCGGTCACGTACCAGCGCCAGCATCCCCACGCGTAGCGGTAGACACTAATGTGAACGCTGTGCCAGAGGACGGTGCGTGACGCGGTCACCTCGGTGGCGGCTTAACCCAGACGCCCGAGTCACCCAGCGGGACCCGGAGCTGCGCGTCATTCCGGTCCAGGCTGGCGACCGCGGCGGTGACGGCCTCGTAGATCTCGAGCGCCTTGAGCGCGCAGGCCAGGCGCTCACTGAGCGCCAGCGACTTGTTCGTGGCGAGACCGTGCCATGACGCAGCCTCCTCGAGTGGTGTCCGTTCCTCGGGCATCACAGCATCAACCTACTCCAGCGTGGGTGTGCGACGGTCCACTCGACGGTCTGCTTGAGCGCGCCCTCGAGCGGGATGGGAGGCGTCCAGCCGGCGGCCGCGAGCTTCGCGCCGTCGAGCGCGTACCGCAGGTCGTGCCCCGGCCGGGACGTGTGGTAGTCGACGTAGCGCAGGTCGCCGTTGAGTCCGGCGTACGAGGCGATGAGCTGTGCCATCTCGTCGTTGTCGACCTCGCGCTCGCCCACGACGTTCCAGCGGTCCGGACGGTCGACGCCCGCGTCGCCGTACATTGGAGCGTTACCGCGGCGTAGCAGGAACAGCACGGCGTCCGCGAGGTTGCGAGCGTGCATGTAGAACCGCGACCCAACGTGCCACCCGCCCGAGACGCTTCGGTCCCGCTGGGCGTGAACGATGACGGGTTCACCGCGCATCAGTGAGCGTAGGGTCTTGGGCACGAACTTCTCGGGATCCTGCGTCTCGCCGATGAGGTTCATGCTGTTGACGACCGTGAGCGGCACGCCGTAGGTTCGCCAGTAGGCGACCGCGATCGCCTCCTGCGCGGCCTTCGACGCGGAGTACGGGTTGGACGGCAGGGTCGTCGACCACTCCGCGTGGAGCTGCCCAGCGGGGGCGGGACCGTACACCTCGTCGGTGGAGATCTGGATGAGGTGGGACACGTTCAGCCGGCGCGCCAGCTCGAGGACGTTGAGCATGATCGCGACGTTGTGCTGCACGAACGGCACGGGCGTCTCGATGCTCCGGTCCACGTGGGACTCGCTGGCGTAGTTGATGACGTAGTCGACCTCACCGAAGACCGTGAGCATGAGGTCGTCGGCCGGTGCGGTCATGTCCCACCGCACCAGCTCGACGCGCTCCGGGTCGAGACCCTCCAGCTGTGTAACGATGCGCTCGGGCATGCCGTGATGCCGGAAGGTCACTGGGCAGACGACGTGCCAGTCCGTGTTCGTCAAGATGTGACGCAGGGCGTGGCTGCCGAGGAAGCCGGCGGCGCCGGTCAGAAGTACTCGCATGGCCTCACACTATCAGGACACCATCACACTAGGACGACGGTGGGTTCATACGCTGCCACAGTCGCCATGCGGTCCAGAACGCTAGGGCACCGAGTGCGATCGCCCACATCCACCACGGCGATCACGGCGTCTCCACCACCTCGACGATCATGACGACTTATCTTCCGAGACCTGCCACGGCACGTAGTCATCCCACTTGATGGGCTTCGTTCCCGCGTAGTCGGATCGTACGAATCCTTCTGCGACTTGACGTGCCTCGTCGCGCTCAGACCGCGGCACCATCTCGTCGATGGCGACGATGGTCCGCATGGACTGCAGCCACGTCCGAACCTCCGCCCAGCCGTAGAAGATGCGATGACCCGAGCCACCACCGACGATGTCGCCGGTGTGGTACCACCGGTCGGCACCCACGTCGCCGCGGTTCGCGACCTTGAGCAGGACCCACGTGTAGAGGATCCCCGGCGACGAGGAGATCGGCGACGCGGTGACGCGCAGGATCGCGCCGTCCTCGTACGTGTCCTCCTCCGGGATCTTACCCAGCATCGCGAGCTGCGTCTCGGCGCGCGCGATCAGTGCCGTGAGCTCCTGTGCCCGCTCGTCGTTCTTCATCGTTCGGCTCCTTCTCTCGGTTCGCCGCAGTCGCTCGCGGAGAAGATCTGAGTACGCATCAAGCGCCTCGAGCGCCTGCACTCCGTCGAGGTACATCTTATCAAGTCTTCATCTCGTCAGCTCGTAGACCAGTCCTACGATGAACAGCGTCCAGAGCGCCACGAGAATCACCGTGGCGAGTACGCGGTGGGGACGTCGACCGTAGCTCACTGCAGGCGCTCCCGGATCTCGTCGTACTTGCGCGCCTTCTCCTCCAGCTCGGGATCGGGATCCTGCATGTCATCTAGCCGGCGCTGCACCTCGCAGATCATCACCTGCGTATCACGCAGGTTATCGATGATCCGCGCAATGATGCGCAGGACGTCGGACGGTTCCGGCGACGGAGTCTGCGTAGCGACGGCATCATCTTCGTCCTCATACCGTCCGAGGACTGGGTGGATCCTCTTCGGCGGACCCGCCCTCGTCCCCATCGCGGCGACCTGCTCCGTGACGGCGAGCATCGCCTCGGACGTGGCACGCGGACGCTTACTGATGCTCACGCGGAACTTCCTCTCGAACCTCGCGTAGAGGTGGCTGACGTTCGTCGACGTCCACGGCTCACCGCGAATCGTCGGAACCTGCGCCTCATTGAGCGCGTCGGCCGCACGCGTCACAAAGTCACGTCGACCGTCGCGCTTTGCGATCTTCACCTGCCGAATGACCTCACGGATCGTCGCGTCCGGGTACTGAGTGTCTCGACGCGACGTTCGCTGGTGCGTGCCGTTGCGATGTGAGACGACGCTGCGCACCGTGTCCGCCGAGTAGTCACCCACGTCGCAGACGTAGCGCTCCGTGCCGTCGGCCAGTAGGACCTTCGTCACACCTGCCCACGTCACCTCTTGACCGTGCTGTGGATGTGGACCCAGCGCGGGTTCACGCGCTATGACCTCCACACCGTCCACGTGCGTTACGCTGCTCTTGAGCTCCGTCACATTCACTCCTTCACTTGATCACACCGGTCCACACGAGCACCAGGAACGTACCCCACGCGACGACGATCGTCACGTACGTCCCGACGACCAGGTAGTCGTACCAGAGATCCCAGTCGACCCACGTCCTGATCGACCGAATCATACGACCAACCCGGCTCATGCGATGATCCTACCAGGACGAGACCTCACTGGCTTACGATCGGACCGGAGCGGTGGTCGCGTCCGCTATCGAACCACAGGTCGTAGATGTGACCGTCCTCGTCCGTGCACCAGTACGTGAACGCGACGGACCCGCTGCCACCGCGCGCCGCGTAGTGCTGGCCTTCCTTCTTGATGAAGTGCCCGTTCGCGAGACACGTGCGCGCGTGCTCGTCCTGCATCGGTGAGGTTCGTTCGTCGGCGCGGTGCGCGATGAGCCAGTACACTCCCACCGCGAGGAGTGCCCCGATCACCGCGGCGACGATGCTTCCCTTCGTGCTGTTCGTCATGTGTCCACGGTAGTCGAGCCGTGCAACCCGGGCTCATCCGCGACCTCGCCCTCGATCGTGGACGGCGTGTCGATCGCGAGGAGTGCCTGGCGCAGCGCCGCGCGCAGCCGTGCCTCCTGCTCTTCCGTGAGGTCGATCGCGCCGATGGCCGCGTTGAGCACCTGCGCGATCTGCGCACCCTCGTTGCGAGCCTGCTGCACGAGCATCGCGGCGACCCCCGCGTCCACGGCCATCTTCGCGTACTTCGCGAGCTTGTCGTTGACGCGCTCCGCGCTTACGACCCAGTGGTGGTGGGTGCCACCCGGTGCGACCGCGTCATCGTCCGGAGCCTCACCCATCTTCGTCTCGTAGAAGTCCGCCCACGCCGCCGCTCGCCGGATGGGAAGCAGGAGTGCCTCCCAGGGTGAGATGTCGAGCTGCCTCGCGATCACATGTGCCATCATCCACGCTCCCGTCGCCTTCATCACCGGCGTGTCGTGTCTTACGCAGTTCCCGACTCCCGGGTGAACCGTGCCCGCTCCCGCCGACCACGCGCACGGTGTCCACGTCGAGCGGTTCATACCCGAGCACAGCTGCGTGTCCGGACCCTTCGTCACCGGGACCGGGATTCCGAGCTCATCGTCCCACGTGACCGCGGGATAGCCCCACACCTCTGAGCCCAGCCACGTCTCCGCTCGCTTCCTACCGCGGGCCCGACCCTCGTCCGTGGCCTCTCCGCGACTACGACTCACAGTCTCACCCAGTTCGCACCCGGTTCACCGCATAGTAAGCAGTAAGCAGTCGGCTCCCAAAAAATCCAGAATTTTTTCCTGGGGTTAACCCGTAGTAAACTAGTGACATATTTCCAGAATCCCCCTGCGTAGTACTCCCAACCACTACTTACTAGGTTACTAAAGAATAAATAAACTATAGTTGACCTGGTCATACTAAGATCAAACTCCTGTAAGCATCACTTACTAAGTGCTTACTAGCTGCTTACTAGATCCGCCGTTTCGCCCAGTTTTGTGAATCCGACCCAGTAAGCTCGACTCCCACGCCCACCCGGACTGGGCGCCCAACTCTCGTACTCTCAACTTAGTAAGCAGCTAGTAAGCAGCTAGTAAGCAACGTTGCTTACTAAATCACATCCTCACTTACTGCCAATTTCGCCCAGTTTTCTCACAGCCACGGCTGCTCCGAGGCGAGCCGCCAACCCAGCCAACGCGTACCCATTGCCGCGCGAGTCTCCCAGCCGCGAGCGCGTAGCTGCGCGCCGAAGTCTCGCATGTTGAGCATGGCGTCGCGGTCCGTCCGGTCACCGTGCTTCTTAACCCACTGGGTGTACCAGCCGTGGAGGTCCGCCGCCTTCGCGCAGTGCGACGCGGGTACGTCCACCGCGTTCACGACGTCCAGGTGACCGGCCTCCGTCATCCAGCGAATGAAGTCGCCGACGTGGTCCAGCTCCTCGAATCCCTCCATCTGGAAGCCGGCGAACTTCGGAGGTAAGAGGTCCCACTTGATGCCGTGCCGGAAGATGGGAGACCTCGCTCCCGCGACCATGTTGGCTAGGATCGCCTGCAGGCAGCGTCGGTCGCGAATGAAGCGGTCGCGGATCGCCGGGTCCTCGTCCTTGGAGGGTAGGCTGTGTTCGAACCGAAAGATGATCATGCGGCGCTTAAACGCGTCGTCCGCGCCCTTGACCCGTGGCATCTCATTAGTGACGATGAGTGGCGTGAACCGTGGCACTGCCTGGACCGAGCCGGAGTAGAGGTCGCGGTACGGGACGGGGTCGCCGCCGGTCAGGCGCTTGACCTGGTCCGCGTGCAGTTCCCAGACCTTGCTGGCCTCCGTGGCGGCGGCAATCCGTGTGAACATCGCTTTCACCAGGTCGGGTCGCGGCTTATCGTCGAGGTTTCCGCGGAACACACTTACGTTTACGGTCGTGGCGTAGCCTCCGAGGAGGCGATGCACCGCGGCCATGAGCTGTGTCTTACCGCTGGTCGTCGGGCCCAGGAGTATGGGGAGCATCCGGCAGGGGTTGCCGCCGCGCAGTGCTGTGCCGAGTATGGCCCAGAGGACCGCCTGGTCCTCCGGGTCGGGGACGAACGTGTCGAGGTACCGGTTCAGTTCACCGGATCGTACCTCCGGCTCATACGGTACCTGCACGCACGCCGTCGCCATGTGACGCGGATCGCTCGGCGTAAGATCGCCGGTGTCGAGATGCACGGTCCCATTGACGCACGTGACGGCCAGGTCGTCAACGTCGAGGTCCTCGACACGCACGACGATGTCTGGGTCCTCCGGCGCGACACTTATGATCCGGCGACGCGCGCCTTCCGACTCCGTCCGGAGAGCGTGATTGAGTAGCCGCTGCCGCGGCGACGGTCCCCCGCCCTCACCCGGCTCGTCCGGGAGGGTGAGCGCCTCCAGCCGCATCTCACGGATCACTCCGGCGGTGAGTGCGAACACCTTGCCCGTGACGTCCGGCTCCCAGTGCGTACCGGACCAGACGTACCACAGCTCAGTCTCCGGCGCGTAGCGAACCACCTCGCGGAAGAGCTGCACGAACCGCTTCGCGTTGCCCGTGTCGGTGACGTTGATCGCGTCCAGGCGGTTGTGCCCGATGATCGCGTCTACGTCGGGGCGGGGCGGCACCTCCGGCGCCGTCACTGCCACTCTCGCGTCTCGTCGACGTAGCGTGCGATCGACAGATCCTCGAGGATGCGCTCCTCGGGTGTGAGATTGTCGAGGTACGCGAGTTGCTCGGCGCAGCCGTAGCAGACCGCGAGACCGTGATACGACTGCGTCGCGCGTTCATCGTGGCAGAGTTCGCATTCCATCATGTCAGCGTCACCCGCCCCACGCGCCGGATCTTGTCCTCGAGCGACGCGGCCTCCGCGGCCGCCCAGCGGGCGAGCGCCGGCTCGATCGTGTCGGGCGACACGGTGCGCCACACCCGCTCGAGCTTGTACTCGACGTGATGCCACGGCATGTACCACTCAGCGTCGGGCGGCTGGTCCACGCGTCTCCAGTGCTCCAGAGCGATGCGGTGGGCGTCCGCGCGGCTCACCCCCGACTTCCTGAGCCGAAACACGACCTCGTTGAAGAACTCGTCTCGCATCCCGCCGGGGCAGCCCTCGCGGCAGAACCGCTCGTAGTCGTAGCCGGTCGCGTGTCCGGTCGTGCCGCCACCGCCGTTCGATCGTCCTCGCGCGGCTCGCAGCCACTCGCGCAGCTCGTCGCCGAGCAGTGCCGGACCGGGTTCACCAACCCCGGCGAGATAGTGCTCATCCACCCAGCGGCGGCCGGATTCACGGCTGTCGACGCTACTCACGCGCCCGTCATCGATCTTGTAGAACGACCACGGTATGACGACGTAGCCGCCGTCCGACTTGATGTCGATGCCGGGTAGGACGCGGTTGCGGCTGCGGATCCCGGACTCCCAGCGGTAGTAGAGGTGCACCCCGCCGCTGGGTGTCGTCGCCTTGATCGCGGTTGGAGGTAGATCGTGGCCGGTCCACGTCTCCCATGAGTCGAGTACGTCGACGCCGCTCGGGTCCCCGCGACCCTCCGCGTCGATGACGATGATGCCGGACGGTTCACCCGTGCGAACCGCCCAGGCGTTCTCTGGAAACAGACGCTGCATTGCGGCGATGCGCTCTGGATCGGCGGTGGCCGCGTAGAACCCGTGGCAGGTCAGGCAAGTGCAGATTTCACGGTCGTGCTCGGGTCCCGCCTCGTGGCATGGGAGGCAGTTGCGCAGTGGGGACTTATCTCGACCGAGCACGAACAGCTTCCAACTTGGGCTCGTCACCTCGGTGATCTCCCTATCTAGTTGGTGGGGTCGAAGGTTCAACCCTATCCGCGCGGACCGTCACGGTGACACGTTGACCTGGTAGGGTACCAACTCGTGCGGATCGGCCTTCCTCTCGGGTGAAGCACACAGGAATCCGATCCACACGCACGGTGTGGGTGAACCCATGGTGTCCGGGGAGATCCCGGGACGACTACGATCTCAGCTCGTGTCACGAAACAGGTTCACCCACCCCGGTGCGGGGTAGAGCAGTTCGGTAGCTCGCCGGTTTCATACGCCGGAGGTCACGGGTTCAAGTCCCGTCCCCGCTACGCTTGGCCTTCGCCTGGAGGAGAGGACACCGAACTTCTCCGTGGCCTCAGTTCGACGGAAGGCGTAACGTCGAGCGCGATGAACCGGAGCGTGTGGCGGCGCAGCTAGGTGGTCCGGGTCGGGAGCAGCTCCTCCGCCACTCCTTCATCCTCACGTAGTAGGTTGGTCACAGAGAACCGAGCGATCGAGAGAGGATGGCGATGACCGTCGTGAACGCCCCGCGCGGACCCGCTGAACTGATGTGGGAACTGCGAGACCGGGACGACAAGATAGTTGAGCTGCGCGGCCGGCGGGTCGGGCAGGGTACCTCATACGCGCAGGGCAAGAGGCGCTGGTTCGAGGTCGACATCTACGTACTCGCCGACGGCACCTACGCGGTTCACACCCAGGGTCGGACGACCGTCGCGGGTGAGGACACACGGAGCCGGATCGTTCGCACACCGTCACCGTACGAGGTCGTGGAGCTACTCACGGCCCACCTGTGCCGTGACTGCGAGGTGCGCAATCACATGTGCGGCGATCCGTCACACCACAAGACCGCGTACATCCCGCGGCAGTCGGCCCGCGCACTCGCGGTCGCCGCCCAGTGGGACCGCGGCATCCGCGACGCATACGTGAACCGGGCGGTGACGTGATGAACCTCGACCTCCTCGTAGGTGTCTTCATCGGAGCGAGCGCGATGGCGGCGGTCGCGATCGGCGTCTCCGCCGAGTCGGAGGAACCGCTCACGTACACGGTGCGCCACTGGCCAAGCCTGCTGCCGATGCGTCGTCCCGGCGCCACGCTCGCGGACAACCCCGTGGTCGACGTCGTCCACGTCACTGTGAGGCCGTGGTGGCGCGTCTGGATCGACCGCGCGGCCGAGTGGCTCGAGCGGCGACTCTCCGTCGACTTCACGGCCGCGTTCGACGTGCTCCAGACCGACATGACGCAGGAGCGTAAGCGGCAGACCGTCCACGGGCGTCACCGGCTCGATGAGCTTCGCATCTCGCCGGAGTGGCGATCCCGCTGGGCGACGTACGACACTCAGTCGTGGCCAACCCTCGAGCTGAATCCGTACGACGACCGCGCGGCGCGATGTCGCGATCACTTCCCGGTCGACTACCTCGACGCGCCACCGTCGCGTCCGGCTGAACCCACGGTTCCGCTGACGCCGCCGACGTACTCTCCCATCTACGAGATGGCCACGTAGTGTGCGGCGATGGGTCGATAGGATACTGCTAACGATCGCGCTCCTTATGCTCATCTGGTCGTGCATCTTCACCTTCCTAGTAGTGCTGGGGTGACCACTGTGCTTATCATCCTCGAGGGACCCGACTGCGCCGGTAAGTCCACGCTCGCGAGCGAGATCGAGTACCTGCTCAAGACGCGAGATCCCGGCTCCACCGTCGAACTTCTCCATCGCGGCCCACCGACCCTCCACCCGCTCGACGAGTACGTGACGCCGCTCCTCGAATACCGACCGGGTACCGGTCGACACATCATCTGCGACCGGTGGCACCTGGGTGAGGTCGTCTACCCGCGTGTGATCGGTCGCAAGACGGAGCTGACGCGCGGCGTGCTCAACTACATCCAGCTCTTCCTCGAGTCACGCGGTGCGCTGACGATGATCGTCAACCCCGGCGTGGACGTCATCATGTCGCGCTACCGTACGCGCGGTGACCGGATGCTGACCGACGACCAGGTCCGCGCCGCGACCGTCGAGTTCATGATGCACCACGTCACGAAGCACGGCCTCGTGACGGCGCGCGTGAACGCCGACGACATCATCGCACTGGCTCGCGGTGCGGAGAACCGGGCACTGCCGCCCCACAACTTCATCACATACGTCGGGAACCCATGGCCGCGCGTACTTCTGGCCGGCGACATCCGCGCGTGTGGTGGCGGCTCGGACTGCGATCACGAGCCGCGGCACTCACCCAGCGGGACCGCGTTCATGCCGTACCACGCGACGTCCGGCGAGTTCCTCATGCGCGCGCTGGGCGATGAGCCTCCGCAGCATTTGGGACTCATCAACGCGTGCGACGTGGATGAGATCAACGGTGCGTGGTGGCTCCTCGGAGCGCCGGCGATGATCGCGCTAGGCCGGAACGCGCACCTCAGGGTGCAGGGTCTCGGCATTCCCCACGCGGTCGTACCGCACCCGCAGTTCGTTCGCCGGTTCCATCACGCGGCGGCCACCGAGTACGGTGAGCTCATTCGTCAGATCATCGGAACCGAGCGCAACGAGCTGGGGTGGCGACCGTGAGCGTCATACGCGTTAGCAACGGGCAAAGTGGATATCTTGAAGTTCTTCGTCATGTCCTGACGAACGGCCGACTGCGTGTGCCGCGCGGTGACCCGACGCTCGACGCGGGCTTTACCGTCATCAAGCTCGCGTCGCCGCTGCAGGCGCTACCGGTCGGACTGGGTCGTGAGATCAGTCGCAACGTCGCGGCGGCCGAGGCGATCCAGCTCATCGGCGGATTCGCGCAGCCCGATCTACTGACGAAGGCATCTCCCAACTTCAACCGGTACGCGCGACCCGACGGAACCTTCCACGGCGCGTACGGTGCGCGCATCAACTACCAGGTCGGTTGCGCCGTGACGAAGCTGATCAAGGATCCCGCGACCCGCCAGGCCGTCATCACGCTCTGGGATCCGTGGCGCGACAACCTGCCGGGCGAGCTCGACTACCCGTGCACGGTGATGATCCAGTTCGAGGCTGACTTCGATCGTCCAATGAGTACCGTACCGGTGCTCGTGATGAACGTCGTCATGCGCAGTAGTGACGCGTGGCTCGGACTGCCCTACGACATGTTCCAGTTCGCGCAGCTTCAGCTGTCGGTGGCTCGCGCGCTGGGTTGGCACGCGGGACAGTACCGCCACACGACGCTCTCACTTCACCTCTACACGCGAGACGCGATCTCGGCCGAGAAGATCGCTGTCCCCGGGTCACCGCCGATTGACGGTCGCTTCCAGCCGGAGGGCATCGGCCGTCCCGGCGACGCATTCAGCACGATCATGAAGCGAGCGCGCCAGGTCGTCAACGCCGGTGTGAACAACCTCGTCCTGGACGATCCCACCGAGTCGGAGAGCTGGTACCGTGAACGCTTCGCGTCCTACATGGGATGAGACGTGGATGGCGGTCGCCAAGACGATCGGTCAGCGTTCACTCTGCGTCCGTGACCAGGTCGGCGCCGTCGTCGTCTCCGCGGCCAACCGGATCATCGACACGGGATACAACGGTCCACCCGCCGGGTTTCCTGGCAGCGCCATCGACGGCGTGTGGAAGATTCCGTGTACGAACTGGTGCCCACGTGCGCAGACGAACATCCAGAGTGAACTAGGACGACGTGCGCAGGACCACCTCGACCCGAGCTATGGTGACTGCCCCGCGCTTCACGCCGAGGCGAACGCGCTGATGTTTGGCGATCGCACCCAGCGGGAGGGCGGGACCATCTACGTCACCTCCGGGACCTGCGCGGCATGCGCCAAGTTGGTCGCCAACAGCGGCCTGGCTCGCGCCGTCTACGTGGGCTCGGGTCGCTTCTCACACCGCGACAGTCAGAAGTGGTATGATTTCATGGTGGACTGTGGTCTGGAGGTGACCGTCTTACTATGATCGTATCTCGACTTACGCACCTACTTCGCCAGCGTCGGGACAATGACGTCGTCGCGGGCGACGCGCACTCGGAGATCACCGGCGTCAGGTACGATCCCGTGGCGGACCAGGTCGTACTCGTGCTGGACGACGACCGGATCGTGAAGGACATCGTGAAGGACCTCGTCGGTCTCATGTACGAACTGGATCAGGGACTGCGCCGCCACGACGTCGGCCACTCGGTGTGGTACGCCGAGTGGCGGCAGCGCGTCGTCGCGACGATCGGCGCCAGCGACGCCGAACTCAACTTGAGAGACTTAACGTGAGCGGACCGATCGAAGATCTCGATGAGCAGACCGCGCTCGGAACGGTCGCGATCTGGCTCACGCCCGAGAACAAGAAAGATGAGATCTCGGCGTCACTCACGCTGCTGCGTCTCGGCGGACCGAAGCGGTACATGCGCGTTTGGCTGAGCGACGGCAAGATGAACTGGTCGTGGACCATTCACTCGACCGCCGTCTTACTCTGGGTCATGGAAGGCTGGGAACGAGAGGTCGCGGCGATCGATGAGTCTCGCAGACGTTAAGCTCCACTTCGTCGAGTCGATCGACGACGTCCTCGCGCTTCACTCTTGGCTGGGTGAGCGTCGACCGTTCCACGCACTGGCGTTCGACACGGAGACGACCGGTCTCGTGGTGGGTAAGGACGTCGTGCGCCTCGTGCAGGTCGGTGACGGTGTTCACGGCTGGGTGCTTCCCTGGCAAAGTGGTGTAAACGCAGAGGGTAGGCTCATCGGCTCGTGGAGCGGTCTCTTCACGGACATCGTCCGTCGCTGGGATGGCGACTGGCTGGCGCACAACGCGAAGTTCGACGTCGGCATGCTCGATTACATGCTTACGCACATGCCCCGAGGTCGCGTCTACGACACCCGGATCATGGCTCACATCATGGCGCCCAACTACTCGACCGCGCTCAAGAACGTTGCGGCGCGGCTGGTCGACGCACACGCCGGTGCGCTACGCGATGAGCTCAAGGACACGGAGTGGACGTGGGACACGGTCCCGCTCGACTACCGACCCTACTGGACGTACGCCGCACTTGATCCCATCTTGACGTACCAGATCTTCGAGGTGCTCTGGCCGCAGGTGCAGTCATCGTGTCCCGAGGCGTTTCAGCTTGAGAACGACGTGTCGTGGGTGGTCGAGCAGATGGAGCGCTACGGCGCCCACATCGATCGGGGGTACGCGTCGAGCAAGCTCATCGACTTCACCGCATACGTCGACGAGGTGGACCAGTGGTGTAAGACCCACTTCGGCGTCCGCGCCGGTTCGAACGTCGAGGTGGTGAAGGCGCTCCAGGCCGTAGGCTTCGAGTTCACGAAGGCCACCGCGTCCGGCGCGATCGCGCTCGACAAGGAGGTCCTCGGGTCGATCGATCACCCGCTGGCTCAGGCCGTCCTCCAGCGACGTCGCATCCAGAAGCTCGCGTCGACGTACCTGAGTCATTTCGTCAATGAGGCCGACGAGAACGACCTGATCCACCCGAGCATCAACGTCCTGGGCGCGCGCCACTCACGCATGTCGATGGAGCAGCCTAACCTACAGAACCTACCGCGTAAGTCAGAGTCCAACCCGGCCGCCGACTCGATTCGCAGGTCCATCACGTCACGCTACGGTCGAAATGGTCGGATCCTCATGTGTGACTTCGACCAGATCGAGATGCGTCTCCTCGCCGCGATGGCGCAAGAGACGTCGATGATCGAGGCGTTTCACGGCGACACGGACTTCTTCGTCGCTATGGCGCGCATGGTGTACGGTGACGAGTCGATCGTGAAGTCCGATCCCCGACGGCAGGTCGTGAAGAACGCCGGCTACGCGACCATCTACGGCGCGGGCGTCGAGAAGTTCTCCGCGACGGCCGGCATACCGGTCGACCAGGGTCAGCGCGTTCGCGCCCGCTGGGACGAGCTGTTCCCGCGAGTGACCGCGTTCCAGCGGCAGGTGATCCGCGTCGCCCAAGAGCGCCGGCAGTCGGAGGGACTGCCGTACGTCCGGTGTCCCGTGACGCGTCGTAGGCAGGTGGCCGACCCGGGCAAGGAGTACACACTCATCAACTTTCTCATTTCTGGCGCCGCCGCCGCGGTTCTCAAGAAAAAGATCATCGAGGCGGACAGCGCCGGACTGGGGCAGTGGATGGTCGTACCCGTGCACGATGAGATCGTACTCGACGTACCGCTCGAGCACGTGCACGCCGCGGCGCGTACGCTCCACAACGTTATGAACGATGCGACGATGTTTCCAGTACCCATCACCGCGTCGGTGTCGTGGGGCGACACCTGGGGATCAAAGGAGGCATATGTTTCAGATCGCGATTGACCCGGGTAAGATGTGCGGCGTCGCCTCGCTCTTCACATACAATTCGATCCTCTCCGTCGAAGAGCTGACGCCGTACGAGACCGTGCGCTGGGTGGAAATGCGTCTCGCACAGTGGATGAACGACATCTCCGAGGTCGACGTCGTCGCTGAGCGCTACACGATGACGAACCAGCACCACACGCAGCAGCCGGAGGCGCTCGAGGTCATCGGCGCACTTCGCTACGTCACGCAGAAGCATCACGTCAACTTCACGCTCCAGTCGCGCTCGGTCAAGGCGAAGGTGACGAACGAAATGCTGCGTGAACTCGACTGGTGGAACCCCACACCGGGCGGTCACGCCAACGACGCCACGCGCCACCTCATCGTTCGCATGCTCACGCTGAACCCGCGGTCTGATGTAGCTATGCGGCCGTCATATGGTAAGATGGATTCAATCAAGAAGTGAACGGAGTGAATGATGAGTGCACCCACCGTCGCTGTGTTCCTGACGAAACGTGAGACGCAGATCCTACGTCGTCTCATCATCGAGGAGGCCAGGCGTCTCGGTCACGGCACGTATCAGAGCGCACGCGATGAACCGTCGAAGTTGCGGTTGCTTAAGCCCGTCGCGAAGAAGATCTGGGACGCACGGCAGCACTTCTCAGAGACGGAGGAGGCCACCCGTGGCGCACGTTCGTCTGGGTGATGGCGTCATCGTCGTCGAGACGGCGTGGAACGAACGTGAGCAGGTGAAGCTCATCCCGGGAGCCCGCTGGCAGGCCGTCCACAAGCACTGGACCGTGCCACTATCGTGGGAGTCGTGCGTCGTCCTACGCGGTGTCTTCACGACCAGCCTGACGATCGCCGACGATCTCAACAACTGGGCCTGGGTCCGGCGCAACGAGGCCGACCTTCTCATGCGGAACCGCGGACTTCTCACACCCGATGGCTCACTGACGGTACTCGTGAGTGATGATCCGCGCTACCCGTTTCAGCAGCAGGGCATCGCATTCCTCAATGCCGCTAAGTGGGGCATCCTCGCCGATGAGATGGGGACTGGTAAGACGCTCCAGGCCATCACCGCGGTCGAAGACAGCATGCCGATCCTCATCATCTGTCCCAACTCGGTGAAGCAGACGTGGCACGACCACGTGGTGAAGTGGACGAACTACGGCGCACCGTTCGTCATCACGGGCGGGGCCGCCCAGCGGGAGAAGATACTCAAGGCGGCCGCACAGCATCCTCACGCCGTCGTCATCGTAAACTACGAGTCGCTGCGCACGCTGTCGCGTCTCTCGGGGTACGGGAGCGTTCGACTCAAGCGATGTCGCACCTGCGATCCTAAGCACGGCGAGGAGGGCCTGACGCCGTCGCGCTGTCAGGTTCATCCTAAGACTTTGAACACCATCCCGTTTCGAGCGGTGGTCATCGATGAGGCACATCGTATCAAGTCCCCTCAGTCGCAGCAGACGCGCGCGGTGTGGGCCGTCGCACATCAAGATTCTGTGCTACAACGCTTCGCACTCACCGGCACTCCACTCGCGAACCATCCGGGAGATCTGTGGTCTATCCTGCATGCGATCGCGCCGGTGGCCTTTCCGACGAAGACCCACTTTGTGGATCGGTACTGTCTCCAGTCTTGGAACGCTTTTGGTGGACTGGACATCGTGGGTGTCAACCCCGCTACGAGAGATGAGTTCTTTCGACTGCTGGATCCTCATTTCCGTCGAATGACGAAGGAACTCGTGCTGCCGCAGCTGCCGCCGAAGGTGCGCGTGACGCGCTGGGTAGAACTCACGCCGCTGCAGGGTAAGCTCTACGATGCATTCGAGAAGCAGTTCAGCGTGGAGGTTCCCGGCGGGGTACTAGCCGCTACTGATCCGCTCATTGCTAAGATGCGACAGATGCAGCTGTCATCGGCCACCGTGACGATGGAGGGTGAACACGTCCGACTGAAGGAGCCGTCCAACAAGATCGACGAGCTCGAGTTGGTCCTCGAAGAGTTGGGTCCGAAGCAGGTCGCGGTGTGCGCCCAGTCGCGTCAGCTGATCGAGCTCGCCGCCGCCCGTCTGACCAAGCTTAGGATCACGCACGGGCTCATCACCGGTAAGATCTCCGAGGTCGAACGTCGCGTAACGCTGGAGGACTTCCAGGCCGGGAGGATCCAGGTGCTGCTCTTCACGGTGGCGGCCGGCGGCGTTGGTGTGACGATGACGGCGGCCGATACGATTGTCTTTCTGCAGCGCTCCTGGTCAATGATCGACAACAAGCAGGCCGAAGACCGCGTGCACCGGATCGGGTCCGAGCGCCACGAGTCGATCACCATTATCGACCTCGTCGCACGCGGAACGCACGAGGAGGATCAGATCGCCTCACTGACGGAGAAGATGATGCGACTGCAGGAGATCGTACGAGATCGTATGGCGGCGGACCTCGCGGCCGCCGACCGCGCACGACTGGACGAGGAAGAGGCTAAGATCCTCGGATCGGAGTTGTTGTGATGGAACATCCACCGTCTGACGCCGATGCTTCGTGGATCAAATACACTAGTGAAGGACGACCGATCATGGGAATCATAGACGATGCCAAAGAGCGAGCCATTGAAGATGTGACCAATAAGATTCGTCGCGGCGTGTACAGCCCGTGGCTTGGGTTGCTTCGCTTTACGCTCTTCTGCGCGACGATCATCGTCGTGGTCTGGTTGCTGACGAAATGATCACCGGCGCGGACGTCGTCGCGTTTCGGCAGCGACGACACTTTTCACGTAAGCAACTCGCGACCGAGACGGGTCTCACCGAGGGTAAGATCTGGCGCATCGAGAACAAGAACACCATTCACCCGGACGAGCGGCAGGCGCTTGAGCGCCTGGGAGTGACGTCCACAGTCGTCGACGGCGAGCCGATCGCGCGACCCGAACCCGTAACGCCCGTCGCACTACTCGGCGTCCACACACCCGTCACGGTGCCGCCGCCTCCTGCACCGACGAAGGTCGCCGAACCGCCGCCGATCGCTGAGGTCGATCTCGCCGCACTGTCCGCGATAGCCCAGCGGTCGTACTCCCACTACTTCTCCAACTCCGAGCTGCAGACCTTTAAGCGCTGCCGGCGCAAGTGGTGGCTGGCCTGGTATCGCGGCCTTCACCTCAAGGTCGAGTCACCGGTGGGCGTTCGCCAGATTGGCAACCGCGGTCACCGCGCATTGAAGGAGCACTACACGCCCGGCGGACCGCCCCACGCCGATCACTTACTTGAGGTGTTGGAGCGACTCATCCTCGAGGATCGATCACTCGCGGCGCACCAGTCAATGGAGGCCGACGACTGGAAGCAGTTCGAGGACGAGGCGAACCTCGAGCGCATCATGCTCGAGGGTTACCTCGCGTGGATCGCCGAGACGGGTATGGACTCCGAACTGGAGATCGTTGCTCCCGAGACGTACTTGGAGGCTGGGCTCGAAGAGTTTGGCGAGGACGAGGTTGCCATCATCGGGAAGCTCGACGTCCGCGTGCGTCGCACGACCGACGGCGCGATCTTGTTCATCGATCACAAGTTCGTTGGGAACCTCACCCAGCCGGTCCTCATGCTGACGCTCGACGAGCAGATGCTTCACTACCACCTGCTGGAGTCTCTCAACTCGGCGGGGCAGCACGTCGCGGGTGCGCTCTACAACATGCTCCGCCGAGTGAAGCGAACGATTCGCGCCACGCCGCCGTTCTACTCTCGCGTGGAAGTGAGACACAACTCACTCGAGTTGGAGTCGTACCGACGACGGATCGTCGGACTCATCGACGACATCCTCCGGGTGCGCGCCACGCTCAACAACACGGCACACTCTTCGTTCGCAATGCAGGGTGGCGTACACTCCGTCGTTTACCCATCGCCGAGACGCGAGTGTACGTGGGACTGTCCGTTCTTCGCCGTGTGCCCGATGTTCGACGACGGGTCGCGCGCGGAGGACATGCTCAAGACGTACTACGACGTAGGCGACCCGCACGAGTACTACATGACCGAGATGATCGGAGTGACCGAGTGACCGCGAAGGACAACGTTCTCAGCATCCTCGTCCACGGCGCCTCTAAGGTCGGGAAGTCGACGCTCACGTCGACGGCGCCCCACCCTCTTCTCGTCATCGACGCGGAGGGATCGTGGAAGTTCATTCGCCACATCGGATACGTCGATCACGGCGGTGAGCCGTGCGTCGGACCGGCGTGTCCGCTGGGCGCACAACTTCGACGGGTTCGCTGGGATCCGCTCCAGCCGCCACCGCGGTACGACGGTACGTGGGACGTCTGCTACGTCGGTGCGACCAGCTGGGATACGATGCAGCGCGTCCACGCGTGGCTCACCCAGTCGCCGCACGACTTCGTGTCGATCGTGCTCGATAGCATCACGGAGCTTCAGCGTCGCCTGAAGCTCAACATCAGTGGTGACGGTCTCGTCAAGGGTTACGACGGCTGGGGCATGCTACTCGTCAAGATGGATGGTCTCATCCGAAGCTTCCGCGACCTCACCATCTCACCCGGGCCGGTACGCTGCGTCATGTTCGTCGCGGAGACGCGCGAAGAGAACGGCAAGTGGCGACCGTACATGCAGGGCCAGATCAGCACGTCACTCCCGTACTGGGTCGACATCTGCGGGTACATCTACCAGACCCGTGAGACCGACAGCGACGGCAACCCGACCGTGAAGGTCGTCAACCTCTACGTGGGCACCCACCCGCAGTTCGAGTCGGGTGAGCGAGTCCAGGGTGCACTACCCGACAACGTACGCGATCCCAACATCACAACCATCATGACCACCATCTACCCACCCGAGCTCGACAACACACACCATACACCACAGGAGGACTGATGGAGCTCAACTGGAGCGCGCTCCAGGCCGAGGCCGCGACCGCCGGGCTACTGCCCGCCGGTCAGTACGACATCGTCATCAGCGAGGCGACGGCGACGCAGTCGGCGAACGGCAAGCCGATGATCAAGGTGAAGTTCCGCGTCACGTCCGGCCCGCATAAGGACAAGCCGATCTGGAACCAGTTCACCGTGTCGCCGGAGTCCGCGATGGCGCTGCGCATGTTCTTCTTGAACATGGCGGCCTTCGGTCTCGACGCGAACTACTTCGCCTCGAACCCGAGTCTGGACACGGTCGCGCAGGCACTTCTCAACCGCGCGGCCGTCGTGACGCTCGGCGTCCGGGCCTGGCAGGGGCAGGATCGCAACAACGTCGAGTCCATCAGTCCTCCGCAAGCAGGTGGGCCGGTGGCGCCTGGAGTGGTAACCGGACCGCCGTCGACCTCTCCGGTAGCGGCGTCTCCGGTGGCTACTCCGGCCACCCCGGCGGCCGCTCCGCCGGTACCGTCGACGCCGTCCGCACCGCCCAACCCGATGGCGACCCCGGCTCCGCCCGCCCCGCCGACTCCCTCGTTCTAGTCGGTAAGATGTGGGAAGCGCGCATGAGTGAGCTCCCTGAAGTTCTAGAGATCTAAGGGTATCGGGCGCGCCGCAGAGGCTATGGGTCGAGGCCTCACTACAACGCATACCTAGGAGAGGTTCACCTTGGGTAAGATCATAGGCTACGGCAAGCTAGGTCGCAGTATGCCGCTCACACTCGAAAAGTGCGGCAACCTCGGCGGCGACGTCGAGATGGTCGCGGTCGTCAAGGAGCTGGCGCTTCGCCACCCGCGTGACACGTTCATGCTACTTGGACGCAACAGCGGTGAGCGTCCGCAGGATGTAGGACTTCCAGAAAACGTGCTCAACCCGTGGCTTCACTGGAAGTACGCGCTCGATTCACGCGTACGCGCTGCTGGGCTCAAGGGCGTGACGCTCACCTCCGAGCGTCAGCTGGAGCTGGCGAAGATCTTCGACGACATCACGTTCTCCACCTTTGAGAAGCTCGACGCGATGATCATGTGGGTCGGACAGCACGGCACGAGCAACACCCCGATCCCGATGGTCGACGACCCGACGCGGCTGACGAAGCCGCAAGACTGGTGTGCGTGGTACGCCGGGTTCCTCCTACGCGGCATCAACCACTGGCGCGACGTCGACCCGTGGAGCCGCGAGGAGATCAACCTCAACGCGGACGCGCGCAACCGTCACAAGATGCGCGACCTCAAGTGGCCGCTTCGTCATCCCGTCCTCGCGCAGTTCAAGTCAGAGAAGGCGCTCAAGCATCACCGCTACGGCGACACAGACTCACCCGATCAATCGTGGGTCGCGTATGCGCAAGCCATCGGTGATGAGACGTGGCTCTCTACCATTCACGACACTTACGCCCGTCTCGAGGTCAACGGTCTGCGACCGGGGACGCCGTTCGGTGACCTCATCTCGTACGACGAGACGTGGGACCGCCACGACTTCGGCCTGTTCATCAATGAGGCCCGGTCGATTGGGATCCGCCCAGCGCTGCAGCGTAAGACGATCCTCCGCGACTGGGTGCTTCCACTCGACCCGTACTTCATCCACGGTACGTGGTCGAAGGAGTCACTGGCCGAGCTGGGACTGCCGTGCGCCAGCATTCACCCAACGTCGTGGGCGAACTACTACCCACGTCTTCACGCGGTGCGCTGCACGTTCACGACACCGTCGTCCGGCTCCGGCTGGGCGACCGCGAAGCCGTGGGAGGCGTTCGCCGCCGGAACGGTCTGCTTCTTCCATCCCATGTACGACACACAGAACAACATCCTCGCGGACGCGCCGTCCGGACTCGCTGACTGGCTTCGTGTGAAGACCGTCAGCGACCTCACCCAGCGGGTGAAGCACCTCGGAACGGTCGCCGGCGCCACCGACTGGATGTGGCTCGTGCAGGCACAGCGTCGCCACTTTGACGCCGCGATGACAGAGCTTCGCTACGTGAAGATGATCGAGGACCGGATCTACGGAGGAACCACGTGACCAAAATAGCGATCATCAGCACGAGCATCAACGCGAGACCAAAGGCCTACCACGAGTGGGCCGCGGGTGGGCATCTCATCGTCGCGGGCGATATGAACACACCGCTCGAGCTCAAGGACTTCGTGCAGAAGCTCGACGGCACGTACATGGATCCGCACGAGCAGGACCGGTGGGCGTTCTCAGAGGTGATCGGCTGGCGCTGCATTCAGCGGCGCAACGCGGCGCTCATGCGCGCCGTGTACGACGGCTACGACTACGTGCTGTCGGTGGATGACGACAACTTCCCCGCGCCGAACGCGATGCAGTTCGTCGACGGTCACGTACTCGAGCTGCGTGGCTACCCGCGTGGCGCGGGCAGCGTGATCGGTTCACCGACGAACTTCCTCAACCCGGGCACGTTCTGCCGACCGCAGTTCCACGCGCGTGGCGTGCCGTACGGTCTCAGCACTCAACCGATCGTACGGACGATGCCGTCGAAGCGGATCGACCAGTGGGGCACGGTGTTCACGCCACCGACCGTGGTCGTGTCGCAAGCGCAGGTCCTTGGCGATCCAGACTGCGACGCGATCGAGCGCATGTGCTATCGCCCAGCGGTGCAGGCAGTCGTCGCGGAGGCGACGATCTGGCCCGGCACGTACGCGCCGTTCAACTCGCAGGCTACGATGTGGACACGTGAGTGGGCGCCCGTCGGCGCGGTGCTACCCGGCATCGGACGCTACGACGACATCTTTGCGTCGTTCATCTTTGCACGACTCGCCCGTGAGTACAACGTCACGGTGCACTTCGGCACTCCGGTGGTGCGACAAGAGCGCAACGCTCACGACGGTGTCAAGGATCTTATGCAAGAGATCTGGGGGCTTCGAAACACGTTCACGTTCTGCAGCCTGCTGGACTCGGCGCACATCTCGGCCTCCATGCCGCTTCACGTGGCGTACGAGGAGCTCATCATCGCGACGAGTGACGTTCTACCTAAGCAGGCGGTGGACTTCGCGAAGTTGTGGGTCAAGACATGGCGGGAGGTTATCAAGTGAAGCACGCGTTCATCACCGGTGTGGCCGGCTTCGTGGGACGTCACATGGAGCGCCAGCTCGAGGACGACGGCTGGCACATCTACGGCTGTGACATCGAGCACGGCTCAGGTGACTTCCTGACGGCGATGGATCTGTTCGACGACATGACGTTCGACCTCATCGTGCACGCGGCGGCCGCCGGCCCCAACCGCAGGGCGATCGACGCCGAGCCGGCGAACTTCCCGTACAACGTCATACTGGACGCCGCACTCTTCGAGTGGGCGATCCGGACGAAGCAGCGTCACGTCGTCTACCTCTCGTCAAGCGCCGTGTACTCGAATGAGCTTCGCCATCCGACGCTCGGCGGTGACGTAACGTCGACGCGATTCGCGTTCACAGAAGACATGGGTTTCCGTCACGACGCGTATGACTCGTACGGTGAGACGAAGCGCATGGGTGAGCGCATGGCCGTGCGAGCGCGCGAGGCCGGCGTCGCCGTCACCGTGGTGCGACCGTTCTCCGGCTACGGCGAGGACCAGTCGGAAGACTTCCCGTTCGGCGCGTTCGTCGGGCGGGCACTCCGCGGTGAGAACCCGTTCACGATCTGGGGCAGCGCGTACCAGGTTCGCGACTTCATCCACATCGATGACGTCTGCCAAGCGATCATGAAGATCGTCGAGTCGGGAACAACGCTGCCGGTCAACATCTGCACGGGTCGTCCCACCACGATGCTGGAGCTCGCGAAACTCGTCTGCCGCGAGGCCGGTTACGTACCCGCGTTCCAGGTCGATAAGAAGGCCCCGCTGGGCGTGAACTACCGCGTCGGTGACCCGACGCGTCTTCAACTTCACCACGTACCTACGATCACTCTGGAGGAGGGTGTTAAGCGTGCTTGCCAACGGTGACCGACTCGCTCGCATGCTCAACCAACAGCGTGCGCTGCAGCGACGCATCAACGGCTATGACGCCAACGACCAGACGGTGGAGCAGCGCATCGCGAACTTCAAGATCTCGATGTTCGCACTCATGGCTGAGCTGTACGAGGCCGTTGACGAGATGGGATGGAAGGAGTGGGCGACGTCACGCCACTTTAACGCGTCACGCGTGCAGAACGAGATCGTCGACGCGTGGCACTTCTTCATGAACTTAGTGACGCTGTCCGGCATGTCGGCCGATGACCTCTACGACGGTTACATGCGAAAGCTCGCGGTGAACCACAAACGTCGCGACGATGGTTACGACGGTGTCACCGGAAAGTGTCCGCAGTGCCACCGCGATCTAGGCGAGGTCGACCTCAAGGAGGTGCACGTGCAGACGCCATTCCCGCGCGTCGATCTCCACTGTCCGTGTGGTCACGCGGTCGGATCTCTCCCGGTCTAGAATCGGATCTATGTATCGCGCGGTCGACTGCCAGGGCTTCGCCGGCGGATTCACACTAGGAATGGTGCAGGCCGGTTTCACACTGGTCGGTAAGCGCGAGATGCGAGGAGGTTTCGGTGTTGCCAACTGTGAGGCAAATCGCCATCTCTTGGGCAATGCGTGGCGATCTGAGGCGACTGAACCAGAGGCTTGGTCTCGAGCTGACGCCGAAGTCGTTTTCGGCAATCCGCCTTGTTCGGGTTTCAGCGTCATGTCTGCACGTGAGTTCCGGGGAGCCGACTCTAAGATCAACCATTGCATGTGGGCCCTTGTGGACTTTGCCGCGCTGGTACGTCCTCAAGTCGCCGTATTCGAGTCGGTCCAAAACGCTTTCACCTCCGTGGGTGGCCACGCGCTTATGCGTCAACTGCGTACGCGACTCGAGGAGCGTACTGGAGCAAACTGGGACCTCTACCATGTTCGTCACAATGCCATCGCGGTGGGCGGTGCAGCCGTTCGTCGGCGTTACTTCTGGCTTGCATCACGGGTGCCTTTTGGTGTTGAGCGCGCACGACTCCGCCGCCATCCTGTCTTGAACGACGTCATCGGCGACCTCGAGCCGCTCGGACAGACGTGGCAGGCCCAGCCGTACCGGAGCCCCGCCTCCTGGTGGTCGGCTAGTCGAAGAAGTCGATCGGGTGCCGTAGACGGGCACGTGGGGCTGAACAACCCACTCACCAGGCGTATCCGCGACCTACTGGCCGGTGTCCGCTGGGATCCCGGCATGGCGATCGGCGCGGTCGCCCAGCGGTACTGGGACACACACGCTCGACTGCCCGACAGCTGGGCGGCGACCGAGGAGAAGATCGTCAAGAATGAGTTCTTCATGGGGTTCACCACTCCCGTCCGGTGGCACGGGGATCGGTACGGCCGTGTCGTTACGGGTGGTGGTCTACACAACATTATTCATCCTCATTTGGATCGGACTGTCACACACCGAGAGGTCGCCCGGATCCTCGGATTCCCCGACGACTGGCGGATCCTCCCCCTCCGTTCCGTGTCCGGTCTCAACATGACGTGGGGCAAGGGCATCACGGTCGACTGCGGTCGGTGGATCGGCGGCTGGATCCGCACCGCATTGGACGGGGCACCCGGATCGTATCGCGGTGCGGAGATCGGTGAGCGTGAGTTCGACATCGATCTGACCAACGACTACCCCAGGCAGTGAAAGCCTGGTATAGTGACCTAGAGAGTAAAACACACAGAGGAGGAACCATGACCGAGGCTACGCCCGAAGCTGCCGCACCGACCGGTCGCGGCCGTCCGCGCCCCGACGCGACGCTCGAGCGCGACGCGAAGGTGCTGGAGTTCATCACCGGCGCCGGCGCCGTGTCGCGGAAGCAGATCGCAGAGGGCACCGGCCTCAAGGGCAACGAGGTGTACCTGAGCCTCTACCGCCTCAGCCGGAGCACGCCGCCGGCGGTGGTTCGCGAGGGCGCCAACTGGAAGGTACCCGGCGAGGTCGTACCGGCCGCCGCGTGACGCGGCGCGACCACCGCGCGAAGGGGGCCACGGAGTTTGATCTCCGTGGTCCCCTTTGATCTTCCCAACTGTCAGGAACTTGACAGAAAATTCTCGTCATTTGCCTATTGACACGCCACCCGGTTGTTGCACCAAGTCGCACTATGAGATATAATAGTACTAGACGGTTGGTACTTGACAATTGAAGCAGCGAACGAAGGGAACGAGAGATGCTCGCACACATTCCTGTGGAGTACATCCTCAAGGCAGCCAAGGCAGTGAAGCGCATCGCCTACCTGATCGCGGTGATTGGGGCGGCGGCGAGCTTCGGAACCCAGGTGGAGCTCCTGACGAGCTGGGGAGTACACGCTCCGTTCAACGTAGCGATCCCCGCGACGATCGACCTCCTCGCCATCTGCGCCGCCATCGCCCTCCAGGTTCCGGGTTTCCCGGATCTGCGAAGCGTTGGTCTGATCATGGTAATCGCACTTGCGGTTAGCATCGCGGCGAACATCACCGCCGGCGCGAACGTAGGACAGAAGATCGCACACGCCTGGCCCGTACTCGCATACATGCTCGCGGAGTACATCGCGAACAGGATGCGCCGATACGCAGCTGTCGTCGCAGCCGCTCACGCGGCCAAGACATCCCCGCCGATCGAGACTTCGCTTCCCCCGATTCACGCGACGGCCACCACGGGTGCCCCCAAGGCCATCGCCGCGAAGCCGGGAACCGCAAAGCAGAAGATCCTCGAGTTGGCAGCCGCGAAGCCTCCGCTCAGCCCAGAGGCAATCGCGGACCGGGTAGGCACCAAGCCGGGCTGGGTCAAGCACGTTATCAAGACTCACTCAACCGTCTGAGTCCCGTCCCGCCCAGCGGCGGAAGCCACTGGGTGGGAGCGGCGCTCCGAACGGAGTGAACGAAGAGAACGAAGGGAACGACCGTGATCTACGCACTGCCCAACCCGAACGCGTCACTCATGGACAACCTCGCCGGCCTATACGCACTGATCGCGATCGCGATCGTCGTACTGATCTGGCGGGCCATCCGTAAGCGTCAGAAGTAAGGGAGTGTAACGATGCTCAAGTTGTTTCAGCTCGCGATCGTCATCTCATTTCCGATCGCCGTCGTGATCGCGCTAGTCGTACACATCACGACACACTAGGACGAAACGCGCCGCAAGGCGCGTCCACCGGTGAGGCCGGTGCTGATGAGTCCGTCAGGATTGAGCGAATGAAGGGAACGCACATGTACTCGTATGAGCAGCGCCGCGAGGCCAACGAAGCGAGTCTCGTCAAGGCCGAGCACCACGCAGAGATCTGGGAGCAGCACGAGGTCGAACTCCTCGAAGAGGGTTGGGGCGATGATGAGGCCACCCTCCCCGAGATCGCCGAACTGCTGGGACGCACGATCGAGGCGTGTAGGCAGAAGCACTACGAACTCGCGAGGCAAGCCACGCGGGCCGGTCGCACCAAGCGGGCGAAGTCCACCAAGAACTCCCACTGGGACAAGGGCTGGACGTCGCTCGAGGACATGGGCTACTAGGACGAAACCGGCGGCGACGCCGGTCCGGGAGTGAGGCTCCCGCTGATGAGTCCAAGCGAACGGAGAGAATGATGGACGTCAAGCAGCAGGTTCACGACACGCTGTGGGGCTGCACGAACGTACCGAATCGTATGCCTGAGCACGAGATCGAAGACGTCATCAACGCACTCGTCGATCTGATCGACCGCATCGTCGAGGCGCACGTCGAGTCCGTCCCGATGTCGTTCGACGAGGCCGAGGCTCACGGCCTCGACGGAACGCTCAGGACGTAGGTTGGGAGGAGGCCGGCGACCGCGTCAGGTTGCCGGCCTTCGCCGTGTCCTGGTACAATGAGATCGAAGGAGGTGCACGATGAAGACCTGGTACGTGGAGGTGGAGAAGATCTGTTCGTACGGCAGCGAGGTCACCGCGGAGTCTGAGGAGGACGCGCAAGACCAGGTGATCAAGTGGGCGGGCGGTGACCCGCGCGACTGGAAGATCACCGAATCACACGAGGTCGAGCGGCACGGCGCGACCGGGACGGACGAGCCCGGCGCTATGATCATGGACGACGGCGCGGTGACCGACGCACTCTGTTGACATCGCCACACCACTGTGGTACGGTCAACCTGTAAGATGATGTTGAGACGATCGAACGGAGAGAATGATGAACGACATCGACCAGAGCTTTACCACTCGCGAGGTCCCGTGGATGAAGCTCGGTGCACTGGCCGACGAGCCCAAGACCGCGGTCGACGCGGCCGAGGCCGCCGGCCTGAACTTTAAGGTCACCGAGCAGCCGATCTACTTCGCCACGAAGAAGGACGGCGCACCGCCCAAGTTCACCAAGATCGAGACACGCAAGGCACTCGTTCACGAAGACGGCACGTGGCTCAGCGTCGTCAGCAAGTCGTACCCGGTCGTCCAGTACGGCGAGGCATTCGACTTCATGGACGCCCTCTCCCCGCGGTTCGTCGCGGCGGGTAGCCTCCGCAAGGGTCGGCAGGGGTTCATGGTCGTCAGGGCACCTGAGAGCATCTCGTTCGGCGTCCTCGACGGTACCGACCCGGCCGACCTGTTCATGGTCCTGCGGACGAGCCACGACTGCTCGCGAGCGGTCGAGGTGATGGCCATGCCGCTTCGTGGCCGCTGCATGAATCAGCTGACACTGACCTCCTTCCGCAAGGACGTCAAGCACCGCTGGGTGGTCACGCACACCGGCGACGTGAAGAGCAAGCTCGCGGCGGCACAGGACTCCGTGGTCCGTCTCGATCGCTACGCCACGGCGTTCCTTGCGAACGCCGAGCGCCTGGCGGAGATCAAGGTCACCGACGACACCGCCCAGTCCATCCTGATGCGGGTGCTGCCCGATCGGCCAAAGCGTCCCGTGGTCGTCGAGAAGATCATTACCAACTGGCACGGCCGCGAGACGGTCGGCTACGACGGCACGGGGTGGGGACTCGTCAACGCGACGTCCGAGTACTTCGAGTGGGACCGCGTCGGCGGCTCCCCGGAGTCGCGGTTCCTGGCCGCGCTTCAGGGCCAAACGCACAGCGCGATCAACCGCGTCGCCGCGGCGCTTCTCACGCGGTCGTAAGATCTACACCCAGCGCAGGCGGACCACTCTCGGCCGGGTGGTCCGCCTGTTTACATCCAAGTCACGGCCTGGTACGATGATCCCAGCGAACGCAGCGAACGAGAGGAACCGAGATGACCGAGCCGATCAACGGCGACCGCGCCAAGCTGATCCAGAAGCTTCTCGCCAAGGCCGAGGCGCAGGGCACCACTCCCGAAGAGCGAGAGTCCTTCATGGCGAAGGCCTCACAGCTTATGATCAAGTGGGGCGTCGACGACGCGATGCTCGCCGCGTCCGGTCGCATCGCAACCGAGAAGATCGTCCAGGTGATGATCACCTCGGACGCGCCCAAGTCCTACTCCTACGAGATGACGCTCGTCGGCGTCAAGGTCGCGAACGCACTGGGCTGCCGCGGACTTCTGCAGCGCACCCGTGACGGACGGACCAACCTGCTGGTCGTCGGCTTCGAGTCGGACGTCGACCGGGTGCGTCAGATGTTCCAGTCACTCGCGCTCCAGTGCACGCTCGAGCTGGGTCCGTGGTTCCGATACTGGCTCGCGAACGACTCATTCGCCACGTACGCAAACGGCACGGACAAGTTCAACGCGAAGCGGTCGTTCATCCGCGGCTTCGCGGACGGCGTCAGCACTAAGATGCGCCGCGCCAAGGAGGAGGTCATGAAGACCGCGACTCCCGGCACGGACCTCGTACTGGTCGACCGCGGCAAGAAGATCGACGAGTACATCGACGACAGCATGAGTCTCGGTAAGGCGCGCGGTCGCAGGTACCAGACCGACGGGCACGGCGCCGGGCACCAGGCCGGCCTCCGGGCCGACGTGGGCGGCGGCGGCGCCGTCGGTGGCTCCCGGACACAGATCGGAGGGTGACCGTGGACAGACTTGAGGCCAACTACCGGCGCTGGATGGACGAGGCCGAGGCGTGGGATAGGAAGCGCGACGCTCGCGCGGCCGCGATCAAGAAGCGCGTGCAGGAAGAGTACGTACAGCGTCTGGCGATCGGGCACGAGATGTCCAACAAGAGCCTCGCGACCGACCAGAAGATCGCGATCGACACGGACCCGTGGATCAAGGACTACGATGTCCTACGCGACCGCGCACTGGCTCGCGCCGCCGCGTACGGCATCGGCCGCGTCTTGAACCTGCTGGGCGGCTGAGGACGGTGATCACGATGCATCGCGATGACACGGAGTGGCAGCGCTGGGCAGAGTGTCGCGGCATCAGCCGCGACCGCTTCTTCCCAGAGTACGACTGGGCTGTCGACCCGGCGATCATCGCGATGTGCGACCGCTGCCCCGTCCGTGAGGCCTGCCTCGAGTTCGCACTTAACACGGACCAGGAGTTCGGGATCTGGGGCGGCCTCACGGAGTGGCAGCGCCAGCAGATCACAATGACGCGTAGTCGCGTGCGCTGTCCCGACTGTCGGAGCAGTAGCGTCATCGAGGAGGGGCGGTTCGAGGTCTGCCTCAGTTGCGGACTAAGCTGGCCGGTATAGAGATCCAACCACATCCCGGGAGGACCGTCAGGTCCTCCCGGTGGCACGTTCGGGCACGGGCCGTTGGTCGACTACGCAGGCTGTTTGATCTTCTTAGCGCCGAGTGGTCCCCGCTCGATCGCCAGCGCCTCGGTCCACGCCTCCCACCACTTCCACGCGGTGTTCTCAATGGTCAACTTGGAGACGGCGTCGCGACCGGACTCGATCATCTCGGCGCGCAGCGTCTCGTTGTCAAGTAGTGACCGCACGTGGCGGTACCACTGCCGCGGATTATCAGCGAGTAGTCCGACACCCAGGTCGTGGATGCGCCGGTACTCCGCCCGTGGCGACCCGACGCACGGCACACCCAGTGCGGCGTACTCCAGCATCTTGAGCCACGACTTCGCCGCGTTGAACCGCGTGTCGTTGAGCGGTGCGATACCGACCTGCAGTCGACTAAGCTCGTGCGGCCACTGCCCGATCGGCACGGGTCCCGTGGTGATGGCGTCCTGGTCCAGACTGAAGGCCTGCTTCGTACCCCACGGCGGACCTACGATCTTGAACTTGTAGCCCGCACGCTGGATCTGACCCATCGAGTTGCCCGTGACCTGTGGGTCGTCCGGGTGCGAGTGAAGTGAGCCGCCCCAGCCGGCAACGCCCTCTTGCGGTCGCGGTGGGATATCGAGCATGATCTTCGGCACGGCATTGTGAAGCACGCGCCCGCGGCCGTGTCTCGCGTACCTGCGTAGAAGCGCGTCGGTCGACACGGTCACCATCGTCACGTTGTCACAGATCGTGAGTGCACTGTTCCAGTCGTACTCGTCGCTCTTGCGACCCGTCTTACCCGGATGGAGCGCCGCCCACGCTGGGTTGTACTGATGGATCGCACTCATGTCGTCGTCGATGTCGACGACCACAGCGATGCCATTCTGCCGTAGGATCTTGATGCCTTCGATCATCGTCTTCGACGTGACGCGCTGAAACACGAGGACGTCAGCGTCCTGAGGCGCGATCATCGCGACGAGTCTACCGTCACCGTCGAGACCACCGCTGATCTTTTTACCCGACTGCGGGTGCACGATCCGTACGTCGTGCCCCATCGCGATGAGTTGCTTTGCCGGCCAGATGAGGCGGTAGTAGCCGCAGCCCATGAGGTCCGCTGGGTAGACGTAGACGATCACGCCGCACCGGGCCAGCGAATTCCACCGCGACGAACCGCGATCGTAGGCAGGTCGAGAAGATGATCCTCCGCGACGTCGATCTCACCGAGCCACAACATCGTCGCGATCTACTGTAGGTCGACCTCGCGCAGACCTACCGGCCACCTCTCAGGCTCTACCAGCGTGACATACTCGTATGTGACCTCAGACGGTGCGCACCAGCCACCACTCACCAAGACCGTCACTTCGCATCACCCTGTCCCGCACGACCCGAGGTGTTCCCGCCGTGGTGCTCCCAGTACCACGTCTGGTCCGGTATGTGGTAGATCTTGCCGAGTCGGTTGCACTCGAGGGTGAAGTTCCAGTCCTCACCCACGCGGTGACCGTCTGGGAACGTCTGCTCGTCCTCCGGCGCCCAGAACCCGACCTCCTTGGCCAACTCTGTACGCACGAGCATTGTGATGGTCGTCTGACGTGGTTCGGCCGGATTCCACGGCGCCCAGCGGTGGCCGGGCGGGAACACCGGATCAACCTCACCGAGTGACTTACCGAGACGTATGAGTTCGTACCACGAGTACACGTAGTCGGCGCCCGACTCCTCCTGCGCCTGCACGAGACGTATGAGGTGATGTGGCATGAAGTGGTCGTCGCTATCGAGGAACGCCGTCCACTCGGCCGTGTTCATCTCGAGCGCCCGCTGCCGCGCGTAGGGCACGCCCTTACGTTCCACGTCGTTGAAGACGCAGAGCTCGGTCGGCATGTACGTCTGCTGCGCGACCGAGTTGATCGCGCGCATGAGCATCCCGTTAGTGAAGCGACGCGTGTGCGTCGGGATCACGACACCGATGTTCACACCGTACTCCTCGCCGTCCACAGCTGATACTCGTACGTCCAGCCCTCTCCCGTCAGGAGATGCATCTTACGTTCCTCGAACCCGGCGCACGCGAGCATGTCGTCCACGTCTATCGCGTCGAACGACCAGTAGTGCTCGTAGTTGCCGTAGTGACTCGGTTCGTCGTGCGGACACGACAGCACGAGCCAGCGCGTCTTCTCAGCGATGCGTTCGAGCGTCGTCCACGGCGCCTCGAGATGCTCGATCGTCTCCGTACAGATGAAGAGATCGACCAGACTAGGATGAAGATTGAGATCGGCATTGATGTCGCCATCGGACGTATGAAGAGACGTCAGACCAATGAGCCCACGGGCGATCGCGCGGTCGCCCGCTGAGAAGTCGGCGGCGCTCTTAAGCTGGTTGACCTCGATAAGTGTGTTTACGATGTCCACCGTCTGACGTACCCGCTCCACGTGCTCGGGCCAGCGCGTGTGGTCGTACTCACCGCCGTAGATCTCGGCGAGTCTCTCCGGAGTGTAGAACCTTCGCAACTTCCTCATGCGGACACCGCCCTCACGACCTGAAACATCCCACCCGCTGTGACGTGATCGACGACGTGAAAACCGGCGGACTCGATCATCTCGCGGTAGCCGGGCTGGTCCCACGCCCACGCGTGACACTCGTCGTGTGAACCGGCGTGCTCCGTGTAAGGTGACGATGCGATGAGAATTGCGTTGCGTTCACGCACGCGGCGAAGCATGCTGTGCGGATCGGTGAGGTGCTCAAGAACCTCAGTCATCACATACACGTCGGCGTCGACAACCTCATCCCATCCGGCAACGAAGTCCATTATGAAGCAGCAGTACGCGACGCCACGCTCCACGTGTCCCATGAAGTTACTGGGTTGGAAGTCATAGCCGTATACGTTGAACTTACCGTCACGTAGTGCTGCGACGAGTCCACCGTCCCCGCATCCGAGATCCACGATCGTCGGGTGCGTCCGACCGTCCGCAAAGAGCTCGTGCGCCGCCATAACCACGAACGTGTGTGCTGCCTCGAGACGATCGCGATGAACGGCCTGCTCCCAGTGGGGAGCGCGCTCACGGTGCTCGTGGAACGCCTCCGTGCTGACGTGCGCCACGTCTCCGTCAAAGAGCTTCCACTCAGCCACGTTCATCACCCTTACTGCGTCCCTCGATCACCTTCACCACGTCGGCCTCGAAGTGCGTGTCCATGTAGTGCTGGTACGTCGCACGGTCCGTTTCGTACATCGTGCCGGAGTTGACCTCCTTATACACGTCGTCCCACTCGGCCTTGCCGGCGACCGGGTGCATGTGCTCGATGATGACGTTGTGGAGGTACGTGATGCCGACGCGCTCACCCAGTTGCTTCCAGAAGTTGTCCGCGTAGAGGTGAATGAGTCCGGGTGGCGCCATGTAGCCGAGCGCCGTGATGAACCGACCGGGCATTGCCACCTGCGTCGGCAGCACCGGTCCCTGCAGTAGGTCGTTGCCGTAGACGACGTGAGCGCGTCCGGCCTCCGCGACGTATCGATCCCAGTGCTGCGTGCGCGGTCGGTGGTCGTCGCCCATGAAGCCGATGACGTCGTTGTTCGGTGCGAAGTACTTCGCCCAGTGGTTGAGCGTGCCGATCATTCGCATGCGTGGTGCGATGCGCCACGACAGCCAGTAGTGCGGCGGTCGCTCGATCACCTTCATGTACTCAGGAAGTGTTTCGTCGTCCTCATCGAGTGCGATGCAGAGCTTTGCGTCCTCGCGAGTCGCCTCCCATGACTCAATGAGTTCAACGATCTTGTGTGGACGTCCGCGTGACGGAACGATGTAGAGCATGTCGAGATTCTACCTTGACCACCGCATCACTGTGCGTCCTCGAGCGGGGTGATCACGAGTACGAGCTGCGCCACCACGGTCGGATTGTCCACTCTCGTCAGATCAAGCACCCACTCACCGCCGAGCTCGAGCGCCGTCAACTCCGTCGACGTGTGCGTCGTCTCATCGGCGCGCGTGAGCGTCGCCGTGATTCGGTACGTCATATGATCTCCTCGGCGGTCATGTTGAGAATGTCGGTGCCGGCCGCGACCGACGGTGTTCCCGTTCCGGTCTGACGCGCCCAGCGTGCGGTGAGCGTCAGCAGTCCCGATCCAATCCCGGTGAAGATCTTCTCCATCGGAATGATGGGCAGTCGTACGACGCCCGCCGGCAGCGTCGCGCGGTACACGCTGAGGAACTGGTCGCCGTTGCCGAAGCTCGCACCCGCGACGTTGATGGCGAACTGCGGTGACGTGCCCGCGATGCCCGCCGCGTCGAACCACGTACCGGCGATGCCGAGTCGTATCCGCGTGGTTTCGTTGTACTTGCGCATGTTGAGCTGCATCGGCCCGGGCATGTTCGCGAGCGATCCGGACGTCGTGCCGCCGCTGGACGGGTCGCCCGTGAGGACGTTGTTGTACACCTCCTGGCCGAAGCCTGAGAGGAATCCGACGACGTAGTTGCCGGAGGGTGGTACGGCCATCACGTAGACGCGTAGACCGACGAGTAACTGCCCGACCATCGAGTCACACGGAATGCTGATCTCTTCGTCGCCGTCGCAGAGCACCATGAGCCTCGGTGACGTCGACGTGACACGTCCTGGACGCAAACCCCACAGCAGCCCAAGTCGTTTCGCGTTCGCGACGATCGACTGCGTGAGCGTCTGGATCTCTTCGGGTGTCACACGTACGCCTTTCGCATCGTGTGCTCCATCACGCCACCGGCGATGAGCTCCATCGACCAGGCGATCTCAAGCCACTTATCGCCGGCAAGGTGAGCAACGTTGTACGAGTCGTGGCGTGGGTCAATCGGCGTGATGAACGTGGCGCGTTCGAAGATCGTCTGCCGGATGCCGATGTTGCGCGCGGCTGCCGCGACCTGCTCTTGCGATCCGAGCTGAATCTCATCGGTCTGCTGAATGACGAAACCCCGCTGGGCGATGGAGTGCGGCGCGGATGGCGGTACGTCGTACGTACCGACTAACGGATCGGTTTCAGCCGCACCCGAGTTGGATATGACGACGAACCGGTTGGGCGCGAACAGCACGTCACTTGTGATGTTAATGGAGTCACGTCGAATCGCGAAGCCGGCGTCGTAGTCGAAGTCGGGGACCTCGACCGCCGGATCGATCGTACGAATCATGTGTACGTGCTGGTCATTCCCAAGCCAGTATGGGAAGTAATCGCCCTGCGTTGCGTACGCCTCCATGATCTGTCCACGGTTGGTGCCGACGCTCCAGCTTCCCGTCGAGCGTAAGTTGGTCGCTTCGACGTCAATACTCACCAGTGGGAGACCCGTCAGTAAGTCGAAGACGGCCGCGTCGACTAGTTCGAGCGACGCGAATCCCTGGGAGATCTGCTGCTCAATGATGAAGCCCTCATCGAGTAGACGGAACGTGCCACGATCACCGCGCGTCGACTTGAGGTCCGTCTCCGACGTGAACATGTAGCGACCTAGCGGGTACGTCGTCCCTCCGATGTCGACCCACAGTAAGATGCGATCAGTGAGTGCGTTGACCTGCGATGTGTCGAACGTGCCGAGGTCGAGAGATAGCGTACGCTTGATCGATATCGACGTGTTGTGCGTCAGTAGCGGCACCGGTTCCTTCTCGGGTGTGAGCCACCCGAGCGTCTCTCCAGTGATGGCATTCTTCCACTCAAACCGAAACCGCTCGACGCGCTGGCCGCGCCATGCGGGCATGTCGAGGTATGGGTCGAGTGGAAAGTTGGTGAGCATCACGGGTCCACCGGACTCGGCGTCGCGGTGACCTCGACGACGGTGATCTCTGCGTTGTACAGGCGCCGGTTGCGTCGTACGTCATCGTGAGGTACGATGACGGCGGCGAGCCACCGGTCGCCAATGTCATCACGCACGCAGACGTACGGTAGGTCGGCCCACGCCATGTCTCGTAGTGATCTTACGTTGGCGAGTCGAGGCAGCGCGATCGCCGCGTTCGCGAGTAAGAGTCTTCGCGTGAACGTCTCGCCACCGCGCTCACTGCCGTGGAACGCGACCTGATAGTCACGGTCGTGCTGGGTCGTGAACTGGACGGCGCTGGCCTCTGGGAAGTCAAACGACTCTACCGGCGACTCATCCCACGTCATCGCGTACGCGAGGTTGTACGCACCGGCCTGTGACTCGTTGCTCGTGAAGATAAGCACACCACGCTTACTAGAACCGCACGACGGTAGCGTGACACCCGGTGCCGTAACGGTTCCGGTACCCGTGACGGACCACTGGCCCGCGAAGTCGAGAACGTTGAGCTGCCGAATCTGGTACGAGGACAGCACGCCAACGCGCGCCTCATAGTCGTTGAACCCCGTCACCGCGGGTGACGTGGCGAGCATGATCGTCTGCCACGCAGCGTTGACTACATCTTGACGCTGCAACTCGTACGCACCGAAGCCGGTCGTCGGAAGCGTCGTCGGCGACCACGTTACGCGGTGGTACTGGATCGCCGACGGTAGGCAGCACGGACCGTGAGTACACTCGGTGAACCCGGTGACGGACTGTGACTGTAGGTTGATCGCAAAGCCAGTGATCGTCGGTGGGTCCTGTGAGAACATGAGCACGGCGTCGGCCGTCTGGTCATCCGTCGTAGTGGTGACGAACGGTGAGTACCCGGGTGCCCAGCCGAGATTGGTGGAGTCGCCCAGCGACGGTGCACCATACGTGGCGAGTGAAAGCTGGTTCGGTGCGGGCACCTTGTTGAGTGAGTTGCCCGGAATGCCTGAGATCGCCGGAGCGATCGCGCCGAGTACCTCCCAGCGGTTTCCGGCCGTTTCTCCGGTCGCGGACCACCGCCAGCGCACCTGCCCATTCGGCATCACGGGCGCCACGGGGAATGGCTTCGTCACCTCCTTCCAGCGATCAATGATCTCCGGTAGTGCGTCCCACTCACCGGGCGTTAGCGTGATCTGATTACTCGCACCACTGATCGTGGCGTCGGGCGAGAACAGTAACAGTGGCACAGTGGTGTTGCCATAGCGCCGCGCGTAGTACCGCGCCTGCTGCCACGCTTGTCCGCCCACACTTCCTGTGACGAGGATCTCTTGTGAGGCGATGATGGTGCTGTACACGTGCGCCGCAGCCTGCCGTCCGTAGACGTGGGGTTCGGTGAGCGGTCCGCCCGACGTGTGAAGAGACAGCTGCGGTAAGACGTGGATCTGCTCCGCGGTGAACGTGTCACCGATGTGATCTTCCAGTGGGAACGGAACGTTCACCTGCACACCCTGATGCGTGGGTATGTCGTACAGCTCACGCAGCGCGTTCAGTTCGGGAAATCCCGAATTAGTTGCGAGACCGAAGTCGATGTCACCGGGATTGACCCACGACATCACCGCCGAGTACGTTCCCGCCGACAAGACCGGATCGGCCGCGCGTGCGAGACTTCGCATAGTGACGATGTTCGCGCCGAGCACGTACGGACTGATCAGCTTGCCGCCGATCACCACTCGCTGCTCTTCACAGTAGATGACTCGTAAGAACAGTGAGGTGACGAACACCTGGCAGTTATTGACAGAGGGATTCGTCGACGGGATCTGAAACAAGAAGTGCGCATGAAGACGTGACCCGGCCGACGCCTCAAATCGCTGTAGGTCTGGGTATGTCCACGGCAGTCGCTCCGATGTTCCGATGCCCGTGAGTGCAAACGGTACGACGTCACCAAAGTTCACCGAACCTGGGCTCGGCACACCTGCGAAGTTGGACGCTGGGTTGATGGCTGTGTTCAGCTGCCACAACGCACCCGTGTTGGCGACCGCGTAACGAGAGAACGAAATGGACGTGCTAGCGCTGTCGTTCCGAATGTAGAGGTTCGTGATGGGAGTGATGGGGTCCGGGTCGACGAACGGGATGTTGTTGCTGTTCGCATCAGTATCGATCACATAGCCGGCGTACATCAGCGAGACATTGAGAATGCGCTTTCCTGAGAGGTGAGGATATCCGTTCGTCGCAAAGAAGACGGCTGCCTCCTGGAACGCACCTGAGTACGTGGCAAAGATCGAGCCGTTGGCGCCGCTGATGTTTGATCCTGTGACGCCGATCGTGGTGGCCGGTATGAGAACCTGCTGGATCGGTCCGGTAAGCTCTTCCGTGCCCGATGGGTAGATGGCCATCTGCCCACACTGAAAACCACTGGATTCAGGCGACAGCTCATGCGTGTAGAACCGCGCATCACGAACCTGTCGTGATGTGTCGAGCCCGAACGTATGTCCGAGCTCGACGACGTTGACTGACGGTGAGAACACAAGATCCTCATCGCGAATGGGCACCCATTCCTCACCGAGAATGTACGGGAGATGTGGGTTATACGTTCCCATTACGTCGTCCTCACCGCGGTTACGATATCGATCTTACGCATGATACCCTCACCAACCGCCTCACCGAGCTTACGCGCCTGCGCCGGTGACGTTCCCTCCGGCACGTTGACGACGATGGCGCCCGGACCGAACGTGATGTTGTTCCCATGCCCGAGTGCGTCGCGCAACATTGCCATCGCCCGCTGATCACCCAGTGGGATCGCCGCCTCGGGTGTCGTACCCGGATCCTCACCAATGAGCGCCGGGCTGAACGCGATGCCGCCGTGCGCGAGTCGCGGGATGCGTGGGAGATCGCCGGGTATGAACCGGTCGACCGACGCGATGCCCTCGTTGATCCGGTCAATGGCGCGGTTGATGAACGACTTGAAGAAGCTCACGATGCTCGCCGCCATCTGAACGGCGAAGTCACCGATGCGACTCGGTATGCTCTTCACGAACTTCACGATGTTGAGCACGGTCTCAAACACGATGTCGCGTCCGCGGTTGAACGCGTTCGTGAAGAACGCCGCGATCACAGGACCGAGCTGGGCGAGTGCGAACGCGAGCTTACCGGGTAGCGCCTGGACGAACGCCACGACCTCGGAGATCATGCTGGTCGTCGTCTCACGCGACTGGTCGCGCATGCGCTTAAAGAGATCTGCGACGACACCCGGCAGTGCGATGAGTGCGCGCAAGATCAGACCGGGCAGCCGTGTGAACGACGCGATGACGAGACCGATCCAGATGCCGATCGCGCGGAACGTCGCGTCGAGCATGAAGTTGAACGCGGCGACGAATCGCCCTGGTAGCGACGCGATGAACCCGACGATCTGTCCGGGAAGCTTTGCGAAGAACTCGCCGATGCCCTCAAAGAAGTTGCTAACCGACTCCCACGCCTCGCTGAACGCACCGGCGACGTCGTCACCGACCTCGTCCCAGTCGATCCGCTCGAGACTCTCAGCGAACGCGGACATCGGGTCGAGTAGCAGGCTAAGCACCGTGACGAGCGCCTTAATGAGTGGTGTGAGGCCCTCGATCGCGACCCAGCTGAGGAACGCCGCCGCGGCCTTGATCAGCGGCTCAATGAGCAGCAGGACGATGCGCGTCAGCTCGGCGACCGGCGGTAGGATCGGCAGAAGTGCGATGAGGATGTCCGCAAGCGGCTGGGCGATGTCGAGCAGAATCGGTGCCAGCGCCGCGATGACCGGCGTAAGTGACTCACCGAGCGCCTCGACGACCTTACCGATGACGGGCCACAGCGGATCGAGCCCGTGGATGACCTCACCGAGCGCCTCACCCAGTGGCTTAAGCACCGGTCCGATCGCGGCGAACGCGGTCGCGAGTCCGTCGAGGATCGGCGTTAGGACCGGTGCGAGACCGGCGATCAGATCGGCGATGATCGGTAGAACGCTGACGAGGAGGCGACCCAGCGCGGGTGCCACCTGGCCGAGTGCGTCGCTAATGACCGGTGTGACCTCAGTCAATGCGTTCTTGATCGCGGGAATGGCCGGTGCGAACGCCTCGGCCAGCGTCTGCCCGATGACGTCCTTGAACGTGGAGAACACACCGAGGAGCGTCTGTGACTGCTTCTGCATCGCGCCCGCGGCGCCCGGGAACTTCTGCATTCCTTGCAGGAGAAGCTGCACGCCCTGCGCCGCGGGAATCGCACCGGCCGAGATCTGCTTCATCGCCTCCGCGGTCGACACGCCGAGACCCTGCGCGATGGCTGCAATGGGTGAGAAGCCAGGGATGGCATCAGCGATCTGATTGAGGTTCTCCAGCGTCACCTTGGCGGTCGACCCGATCTGCCCGATGGCGAGGTTGATGCGACCAAACGCCTCAGAGCCGCCACCCGTCACAGAGATGACGTCGCCCACCGTGGTAAGGTACTGGATGAGGTTCGCGTCGGTCAGACCCACGGCTTCATTGAACGCGAGGAAGCGCTTACCCGCGTCGGCGATCTCGGGGAACTCGAACGGCGTCGTCGCAGCGAAGTCTTGAAGCTGCCTGAAGACACGGTTCCCCTCTTCGACCGAGCCGAGAAGTGACTCGAAAGAGATCTTCGTCTGTTCAAAGGACGCAGCACTCTTGAGCCCCATGAACGTGAGTGTGCCGAGCCCGGCGGCGGCGGCCGCCACCGCACCTGTGACCGCGGCGGCGGCACCGAGCGTCGCAAGGTTGAAGTTCTTGCGCGTCGCTACCGCCGCCGTAGCGGTCGCCGCTCCGATCCGGTCCAGGTCTCTATTGGCCGACCGTCGGAGCTCCGCAAAGGCCCGCTCTCCGGCCTCTCCGGCCGCCTGGAGGTCATCCGCAACCTCGGCGGCCGCGGCGTCCGCGACCGTTTCGATCTGACGCAGGTCGGACGTCGCGTTGGACGCGACCTCCTCGAAGACGTGGTCGATCTGCCGGCCCATGTCCTGGAACGAGTCTTCGACGTCCTCCGCTGAGTCCTCAGCGATTCGCTCTACCTGGGCGAAGATCGCGGCAAGCTCGCGCCGCGTAAGTTGCTCGAACGAACGCACATCGGGTAGAAACTCGACGAACGCGGTATCGATCTTACGCGGCACGGTTTCACCTCCTGCGAATCTTCAATCTGCCCAGCGCGGCGGCGGTCGCCTCGTACGCCTCTTCGTCTCCGTGCCACCACGCCGGTGCGTTGGCCTCGTCGGGTGGACGCGTGCCCTGTGCGCGAAGTGGGCCGGTGAGCTCGTCGCGCAGCTGGTCACGATCTTCCGGCTTCGTGCCGTCGAGGATCACGTGAGTCGCCACGTTTAGGACTCGATCGACGCGAAGTCGCTCGATGTCGACTCCGTGAAGGAGACAGTATCCGTCGAACTCAATGCGTCGTCTGCGAATCCAGTCGACGATTCGTCCGACGGCTCCGTAGGGCGGAGCCCATACGCCTCCATCAGCCAGGGCAAGATGTTCTTGATGTGACGCATACCGATCGGGTTGGGATTGGGCTCCTCCTGCGTGCCTCGCTTGAGCCGTGCGCGGAACGTCGCAGCGGAGTCCGTGAGCATGACGCCGTCGAAGAGATCCTTGAGCTTCTCAAGCGACTCGTTCGCCGAACGCTGGGTGTCACTCGTTGACGCGACGGTCGACAGCTCAGCGAGCACGTCCAGCGGGATCTCTGGTACGCACTGAAACAGGTCGGGAGCGATCGTGAATGTGATGGGTTCCGGCGACAGGGTGAAGTCCCTGTGTCGAACGACCTCGGCCTCAGGTGATGTCATGATTCAACCCTACACCAGCAGTCGTTCATATCGACCCTCCTCAATCCTTCGCCGCGGACACCGCGTCCTTGAGGAACGGGTTGGGTCGCATACCGAGCACCTGCTTCGCGTACACACGCTTCCCGAGCTTGTTCTTCCACGACAGCATCTTCGCCTGCTTAGGCGTGATGGGAGTTCCCTTAGGACCGTACACGCCCGTGCCGTCGTGCACGAAGATGCCGTAGAACGCATTGAACCCGACGCGTCCGACCGGGTGTCCGCCGATCGTAAGCAGCTCCGAGTGAATGTCGGATCGCAGGTGTCCCGTGTCGATGCGCCGCGGTGCGCGCTGCAGGTTCTGCTTGGCCCTCGCCTCGACCTTCTTACAGCGACGGAAGATGTCCTTGGCGACTCCACCGCTGGGCGAGTTGAGCAGGATCGCCAGTGCGCGCTTATCGGGTACGTGTCTTACCCGTGCGGTCGCCATCTCAGCATCCGCACGGGTTGGCGAAGCCGAGCAGCACCGTGAGCTCACTTCCGCCACACAACCCAGCGGGACCGACCGACAGGTGCTGTCCGATCTCGAATCCCATGAGTACACTTCCGGGTGCGTCGTAGATCTCGGTGAGGCAGCACATGACGGCGCTTCGGATGAGTCGCTTGTCACGCGTGAGCTGACGCGCGGCCGTGTTGAGTGCGTCACACGTCGGTGGGTTCCCGTTGGCGTCGACGGTCGGTATGCAGCGAGTAAGTGAGACGACCAGCTCGACGACGAGGTACGGTTCACCGCACTCGGCCGAGTGGTCGATCTCCTCGAGTGGGAACTCACGTGACGGGTAGCGACGCACCTCGGAGATCGCAAGCTGACCGCACTGGCAGTTGTCCCACGCGATCTCGCCGGGTACGACGCAGCGTCGCTTGATGGCGAGGTCGCCCGTGTGGTCCACCGCGTTGTACACGCAGTCGAGAAGTGCCAGTGAGATGGTGTAAGAGTGATCGTCCTCGGTAAGTACGACCGAACACGGCACCACGTCGGGGCAGTCGGGACAGTCGGGGCAGTCGGCGACCTGCACGTACTCGACGTCCACGCCGTACGAGTCGCTGAAGAAGTTCGACGGGTACGCGAACGCACCCGCGACCGTGCGACCACTTTCGTGGAACGTCGTCAGTGAGCCGTTCTGGAGATGATTCGTCGACGTAAGACCGGGCGTCCACGTGATGTTTCCACCCGGGCACGCCGCGGCACACGTGTAGACGATGCCGGGTACGATCGCCACCGGTGCCGCGAACGGAACGAAGTTCCACGATCCTGCGACGAGTGCGCCCGAGACGGCCGTCACGAGAAGCGCGTGACTCACCGAGTTGAAGAGTCCCACGGTGACGTTGGCCGGGCCACCCGTCACCGACTGATACCACCAGATCCCGGTGATGTTACCGTTGTGCTGCGCGACGAAGTCGTTGCCCGTGACGCCAGTGAAGCTGGCGGAGTTCGTCGGCGGAACGCCGTGATTAAAGATCGTACTCACGGAGGCCACGTTCTTCGCACGGGCCCACCACCGTCGACGTCGATCGCAACGGCTCTCGCCGGTATGCCGCCGGGGTTGAACGTGCTAATGAAGAGATCACTGAAGTACAGGCCGACCTTCCCGTCCGCGAACACCTCGTTCGGATCGAGGAACGTCAGTGACACACCCTGCCGGACGATCTGTTGCACCGGCCGCGGAAGCGCACACGCGTCGGAGTCGACACACGCGAGTATGAACTGACCCGCGAGCTCACCGACCGCGAGCTGGCCCAGCGTGGGAACTTCCGTTCCCATGACGACCTCGACGGACCACGTACCCACCTCGTCCTCGGTCTTGTTGAGGTCGTTGCACGTCGGCCACGGTGAACCGTCCGTGCGGATGAGCATCTGATGGTCGTAGACCGTGTACGAGCCGGACGTGAGGATCGCGCCGTCGACCTTGATCTCGACGATGTCGGCGATCGGTGCCGGCATCTTCGCCTCGTAGATGACGGTGCACGAGCACGTACCCGGGCAGCCGCCGCAGCCGAGGTTGAACCACTGGCCCGCGTAGTTATACGGGTACGGCCACTGGGAGCCCCACTCGGACCAGGTGTCGGCGTACGGGAACGACTCGCCCCAGCAGTCCTTACGACACGGTCGTAGGAGCTGCGTGCACTGATCGAACTGACGACCGGACTTCGCCCAGAGAACCTCGGTCGCGGCCTCGAGCATGGTCCCGCTGACGGCCGCCCCAGAGAGCGGCACCTCGATGCACCAGATCGGTGTCCAGGGTGCGCACGGCCCGGCCCTTCGCGCTGCCACGCGCACCTCCTACTACGTGATCGGTGTGGCCCCACAGTTGGCCGGGATCGTCGGCGGTGCGACAGTCGTAATGTTCCACAGGAAGTGTTCACCGTCGACGAACGTCGGCGCCCAGGGTCCGAGTGAACCCGGCCCATCACCCCACAGCAGTCCGACGGAGTCCGACTTCGCCTGCAGCTCCATTGTGAGCGCCGCGTTCTCGATCCTCGACGAACCGATCCGCGAGTTGCCGAGGTTGGGGAACGCCCAGTACACGTAGCGTGGTGCGCCCGTCGCTGGGTCACAGTTGCCGCGACCCGTGACGTTCTGCCAGACCTCGAGCGCGAAGCGGTTGGTGAGAAGTCCCTCACCGTACGCGGCACCCGTGCCGGTCACCGGCGCACCGGTTCCGAGAAGTCGCGCGCCGGACACGATCTGTGCGATGGACGGACAGACGCCGCAGAGCATGATGGTGGTCTGCACGTGCGTGAACTCGTCCGGGTCGTTGTCGTTGACGCAGAGTGATCCGTCCGCGAGCTTCTGCCGCTGCTGCTCACCGTCCTCGTACTGCGGCTCGAGCTGGATGGAGATGAAGCCCTTGGTGATCACCTGCAGCCCACTGGCACCGGTGATGGGATTGCCACACGCGTCGACCTGGATGAACCGGGCCACGCGGCCCTTAATGGGAACAACGCTGAGATCGGCCATCGGTTCTCCTACGTGTCCTGCAGTGGTGTCAGAGGCTCACCGGACTGTTCGCCACCGGTCGTGACGAGTACGCCGACGCGACAGCACGTCCACCCGAGGAGGTGCGTCTGCTCGGCGATGAACTTCGCCGTGTTCACGCCCCGGTCGAACGACTGCACCGGGTCGAAGTTTTGCACACGTCCACGAATGCCGAACACCGGCGACGTCGCCCACATCCACGTCGATCCGCCGGGTGGCGTGGTACCACCCGGTCCGACGTTCGTCGGGTAGCCCCAGCCCACGACGATGCGGTTGCCGGCCCACGTGCGAATGATGCCGTTCTCTTCGTAGATGAGGCTCTTCGCACACAGTGAGTTGATGAGGCCGAGCGGCACGTGAATCAAACCGAGTCCGTCGTAGCACGCACCGAACGTCTCCTCGAGACGGTTGAGTCCTTCGACGACGTCGAGCGGTGCGCCCGAGATGATGGTGCCGGCGGGCTGAAGCGTGATGCGCCCCGTCTCGTCGAGCACCGGACCGGTCGATGACAGGTTGGGGTAGATGACGTGAGGCGTCGCACCCGACGTGCCGGACCAGAACGTTCGCTCCACCTGCGTCGGACCAGACTGGGTGAGTGCGCGTAGGACCTTCTGCTGGCCCACGTCGTACCAGTCGCCCACGGGTGAGCAATCGGCCTCATCGTAGATGGTGAACGCACGTGAGCCGCGCGTGGTGCGAGACCACGTCGACGCCTTCGCTGGTGACACTGGGACGGAGACGCCCGACACACAGGGTGACACTGTGACGCTGACCTCGGTGCAGTCCGCGTCGTACTGAACGCCGCCCTGCCAGTGTGCCGGTGGACTCCCGATCCAGTTGATTGCCTCCACGAGACGAACGCGAGCTAATGTGAACATGTCGGGAAGGGTGATCGGTACGTAGAGTTCGGGCACCTACCGATCACCTCCCTTCGTGTCGTGAAAGTCGCCGGTTCACGACGCGTCTTACGGCGCGCAGGCGGTGAGGTCGGCGGCTCCGGTCGTACCATCCGCGCAGATCACGATGGTGCCCAGCCGGGACTCGTGTCCGATCTTGGCGATGAGCCAGCACTCCTCCATCCACTCCGCGGTGTGGTCGTTCGTCGCGTTGAGGACGGAGTCGCGAACGACGCCGAGGTTGAGCTGGAGACCGCGTCCCCACAGGAACGTACCCGCCGCGAACATGAGGAACTGCACGGACGTCGGCCACGTGACTAGCGGCGTGGAGCCACCCGGGAACCCGGTGGTACCGACCTGCCAGTCCGTGACCCACTGGACGCGAATGTTGAGCATGTCGAACATGTTCATCAGTCGCGCGTCCGTCACCTCGTCGAGGTAGCGGAGGTCGCCGCCGCGCTTCCGCAGGTCGGCCCGCATCGCTCCACGCAGCCAGCGCGGAAGCACGACCTCGAGCACCGCGTCCTCACACATGCGGAACTTCTCACGGTAGTCGATCGCCGTGAGCTCCAGCGAGCCGAGGACCGGAGCGACGAGGCCCGCACCCGCGGTGCCGTAGCCCGTGATGGACGTGGACATCGCGGAGGTGAGGAGCGCCTGGATCCGCAGCGTGTTGAGTCGGTGAGCGTGACCCGCGAACGTGAGTCGCGTGTGGTTCGCGATCAGCTCCGGCCACGCGTCCTCCATGAGGTTGCCGACCGTGAGGCAGAAGCCGTCACAGTGCAGCCGGTCCTCGTTCATGCCGGGGCACGGCACGCGCACGCACGTCTTGGTTCCGGACTGGGCGGTACCGGTGACGGCCGCGATGTCCTGCGTCTCGTTCCACGACCAGAAGTTGTTGACGATGTCGCCGTACGACGCGGACGTGGGCCATCGCATGCCACCGCGGTTGATGCCGGCGGACGGCAGGTCGAGCATGCCGTCCTCACAGACGATGTTGAAGAAGTCGTACGAAATCTCGCTCGGCGAGCACCAGCCACCGGCGGCGACCATGGCCTCCGGGTCGGTCGCTGCGATGAGGACCTCGTTGATCTCTTCCGGCGTCGCGTTCAGATCGAGCATGTACCGGTGGTCGAAGTTGAGCGACGCGACCGGGTACCACGGAGCCTCGAGACCGCGGCTGGTGATGGGCAGCGTCCGCGCGCGAGTGATCATGGCCGCCACGAGCGAGTCCATGTCGGCGATCCGCGAACCCTGGGCGTAACCCGGAATGTCGGACGACGCGACGAGCACCGACTCTGAGCGACGCGGTGCCGGGGTCGGTGGCGCGTTGAGCTTCATGTCGAGCAGCGACGGGTTGAGCTTCCGCTTCGCCTTCGGCATCGGGCCACCGGCGAGTAGTGTGTCGACGGCCTTCCCGGCCGGAGCGGTGGTGGTCACCTGCGTCGTCGCCGCGACCGGTACCGGAGCGGCCGGCGCCGCGACGGGCTCCGTCGGAGCCTCCTCGTCGGCGGGTACCTCTTCGGCGGGCGGGCTGACGCGATCCCGAAGTGCCTGAAGCTGTGAGGCCTCCTCGGCCTTCAGCTCCTCACGACGTGTGGACTCGGCGCGTGCCGAGTCGATGATGTCCGCGAGTTCGGTCGCGCGCGCCAAGTCTGGCGCCTCCCCGTCGGCGAGAGTGTCGAACTCCGCGACGGCGTCTGCCTGAAGCTTCGCCAGCTGGTCATCCGTCAACGAGGTGATGTCGGCGGGCGGCTGAACACCAGCATCCTTCTTCTTGTCCACTTAGTACCTCGATGTCGATCAGCCGGCCCGGGTTGATAGTACAACACGTCACTACTGTGAGATCAATGCATCACGTCGAAGCGTTCGCCGTCGCGTTGCGCTGCGACTCACGCTCACGACGAATGAGATCTTGCGTCGCCTGCCGACGAGCGGTCGCGGCCGCCTGTGCGGTCTCCACCGTCTCGACCTGCGGCACCGATCTTCCTCCACATCCGCATGCCACTTACATCACCTCCCCACGCGAGTCTTGAGCTCTGCCAGCCGGGTCGCGGGGTCGCGACCGATGCTGCGAGCGATCCGGTCGAGTACGACACGCTGCGCCGCGACGTCGATCACCGCGTGTCGCCGACCCTGCGTGACGACACCCGCCGCTACGAGGCTCATCTGCTTCCGCATCGACACGAACGCCGCGGTACGCGGCACGGCGAATCCCGGCCGGTTGACGGCGAGGAACGCGACCAGTCGCAGCGACCCACCGATGCGGCGCCAGTCGCCCGACAGCGGTGCGGCGCGCAGTTCCTGTACGCGCTGTTCGGTGATGTCCGGCCGAAGCGCTCCGGCCACCCAGATGCCGAACTCGTCCTCACCGCTAGCGACCACGGCCACGGCAGTGCCCGTGTTGTCGTAGTGCTCCTTGGCCTGCGACGACGTAAGTCCGCGAGTCGACGCGTGACCGGTACCCAGCGTGATGGTACCCACCGGTACGCGACTACCGTCGTCGGTGACGACCTCGCCGAGTCGGTAATAGACGTGCTCGCCGTGGGGTTCACGCGGTGGCTTCGTGCAGACGTCCGCGAAGCTCGTGTGGCACGTTCCCCACTCGGCGCCGTGACCGAAGACGCGACCGTCGTCGGTCACCGTGAGTGGCGTCAGCTGTGAGAAGTTCGGGTCGTCGAACCAGTCGCGCGGCGGGCGCGTGAGGTGCTCGAACGCCGACGCGATCACGACGTCGGTCGACTCGTACGGCGGCGGCGTCAACCCAGCGGCGCGCAGGTGCTGCGCCATGTGCTCGTACGCGCGCAGCCGGTCGGCGTCGGTGAGCGCCTGTGCGCGACCCGCGTTAATGGTCCGGATCGCCGCGGCACACGCGGTGATGTTGGCCGCGCCGACGTCGCCGCTCTCTGCGATCTCGTGGTGTAGGAACCGCGCGGAGGTCTTCGCGACGGCGTCACCCGTGCCGTGCTGCACGTGCGCGAACGCGTCGTGTGCGGTCTGCGTGTTCATCGTCTTACGAAGTCGACCCTCGTTCACCGGCCCGTTCCACGACGCATCGCTGTACGACGAGTAGTGATCCGCGTTCGGCGCGCCGTCCGGCCCAGTGGGACCGGTGCCGTCGGTGAGCCACAGCTGCGCCTCGACGAACGCCGGGATGTCGACGAGCGTCGCGGCGCGAACGCGACCGGCGTGGAAGATCGTCTTCTCTGGCATCATGAACATGTCGAAGAAGCCGCCGTCGTCCTCTCCACCTTCCTCGTCATCCTCGGGAAAGACGAGCTCAACGTCGGCGTCCTTGATGTCATCCGGGTCGATGCTCAGGCCACGTAGAAACGCGCCACGTACCAGTCGCACGGCCTCCGCGCCGTGTGTGCCCTGGTCGTCGAAGACCCCGCGAGCGCGAATCTCTAGCGGGTTGTCCGGGTTGCGCCACACGTCGTCGAAGCGACCCACGAGCACGGTCTTCGTCGTCGGCATCCCGCCGTGACTGTCCTCGATGTTGTGGCGCAGTGGGAACGGCGTCTCGGCCCACGTCAGTGCGTTCTTAGCGAACTCACGGCCGTCGCCGGTCTCGATGCCCTCCACGACCAGGATCGCCTCAAAGGGCGTGCCGGTCATTGCGGTCAGGTCGGCCTCGTACGTCTCGCCACTCACCGCCAACGATGTGTGATCGATCTCAATGACGTCCACGGTGTGATCTCCCTCACTCGCGTGAATCGCGGCGATCTGCTTCTCGGCCTTCTCACGTGACGAATGACACCCCATCACCTGGCCATCGCTGTCCTTGATGACGGCGTGAGGCTTCGACTCTGGGCATTCACTTGACTTACCCACGTGATACGGCATCGCTACACCTCGACGGTATTGTAGCCTGACGAGGCCGCTAGGTGATCTTCCCACCTAGTGGGTAGTCGGTCGCCACGCCGCCGAACGCGACGCGCAGTCGGTCGAACGTGACGGGTCCGGTCTTCGTCAGTAGGTCGTCCGGGATCTCCGTCGTACTGTACGCGAGCGTGATGTGTGGTCGCCACGGCAGGTGCTGCGCCGGGTACTCGAACTCGATCTCATCGAGACCCACCTCGACCGAGTCGTATACGTCGAGTAGTGTGTCACCGTTGACATCACACACGAGACACGGCTCAGGTCCCGCTGGGTTCCACACGCTGAAGCCGAATAGGTCACCTATGACGACCGGCTGTCGCGAAGTGAGGTCCTCGATGACCGCGTGTATGTTCTCGCGTCGGTCGTCGTCGATGTCCGTCGCCGTTCCGAGGTAGAACACGGTGACGTGCATCTGCTCGATCGGCTCGCCGTCGGGCTGCACGAGTTCGATGACGTCCTCGGTCGACGGCACCAGCGCGATCATCGCGCCGTCGTGCACCTCGGCCGCCGCGACGAGACCACCGCCCGAGCTAAAGAGCGCATAGACCTCGTCCTCTGTGAAACCCTCCGTGACCTCAGGGAGAAATACGATCGCACCGGGCTCAACGGTCCACGGCGCACCGGTAAGTGTAGGACTATCAGGCACTGGGATCAGCCACTCCGATCACTCGTACTCGCATGTGCGTCGTGCCGCCGACCTTCGTCACCTTCATGATCTGGTAGATGAGGTGAGGCGGCAGCGTCGTCTCATTTTCACTCTTATAGTTTGAGAAGTCCGCAACGTGCGTCATCGGTGTGCCGATCGGCGCCTCGACTTCGATCAGCAGCTGACCGTGGAATGCGGCGTGACCACCCACGGACGTTGACGTGAAGCCACGCGCCGTGTACGTACGACCTACGTACGCCAGTAACGTCTCATAGCTGGTGATGCTCGGATCGTTCAGCTCGGCGAAGCCGGTACCACGGTGAAGCAGCATCGGGCGCGTGGACGGACGTGCTCCGAGCGTAGCGGCGCGAATCTTCGCGCGGTATGAACCCAGGTCACCGCTGCGAATGGCTGCGTTCCACGCCGTGTACGACCCACCCGTGTACGTCTTCTGGGCTTCCTTCTCACCCGGCTTCCACGTTCCGTACTTCTTATGCGATTCCTCGCGGTACTGACGCGCCTGTGAGAGTGTGATCACCTGGTACGACTGCTTATCGGGATCCGGGTTGGACGGGTCGTCCAGCGCGGACATGGCGCGTGGTACGTCGGTCGCGGCGATGGGCGCGTCGATGCGCTTGTTGATCCACGCCTTCCCGGCCGGCGTCTTGAGCCAGTTGACGATCTTCGTCTCAAACGGATGCGTATCGGGAACGCCGTACTTTATCGCACTCTGTCGGTCGACGATGCGCAGGATTTCGATCTCGTTGAGGTTGAGATACTTACCCTTGTACTTGGTCTGGAAGTGTGACTTAATCGCCTGGACCGCGCCCCAGATCGTCTGCGGCTGGCCCGATACGTACGTGCCACCCTGCGACTTGAAGTACTGGTAGATCTCGTTTTGCTGCGTGCTGTCCCACTGGTCGATGTCGACGTGCTGCAGCTGCACGGGTGGCCCAACGTTCGGTGTGGATCCCGATGTCGACTTCGCCGCGGCAGCCTTGGACGGTGTCGGCGGTAGCCCAGCGGTGGGGTACTTCTTAGCGATCGCCTTCTTCACCGCGTTCGTTTGCGGTTTCGTGAGAATGTCGTTCGACGCCTTCCACGTCATGTACTTACTGACGTAGTAGTCCGCATCCTTGAGCTTCCAGACCTCGACGGTCTTCCACGCACCTGCCGCGGTCTGCTCTTGCTTAACAAGATGCCCGTCCATGACGAGCAGACGCTGTGCATTGAACATGGACGGCGCCACCGCGATAACCTGACCGTCGACGTACTTACCCAAGTTGTCAATGATCTCTTGCTTTGTGATGACGTCACCGACAGACTTCCCCGGAATGTGCGTATCCGAGCCGTAAAGGATCTTCTTGGTCGGAGGTGAGGGCGTGACGGGTGCAGCCTTCGTAGCGACCTTCTTCGCGGCCTTCTTAGCGGCGGCACCCTTAGCGCTGACGGCGGTCTTCGCTTGCTTTGCACCGAGTGAGCTCGGCGTCACCTTACCGGTCGATGCGTGCCACGTTACGTTCGTCGCCCACCCGACGGAAGGCTGCTGAATGTTCTCAACGATCCCATCAAACACCCAGCCGGACGCCGACTCGAGGTTGCGCACCTCACGCACGTACACACCGTCGATCGAGTAGATGCGCCACTCCCAGTCGCCTTGCTTACCGAGTGCGATGATCTCATAGTCATTGAACTGGTCCGCAAACGTCGCGAACTCCGTGACGCTCACCTCGTCGCCGTCGTACATGCTGGGTATCTTCGTCGGTGTCTTACCCGGCACCTTCGTCTGCCCAGGCAGCTGTGCGATGTGTTCGTCGGGCGCGTCGCCGTTGGCCTTCGCGACGCGCCACGTGAAGCCTGAGTACGGCACCATGTCGGACGGCGTGTACATCGTTCCCGCGTCGAGCCACTTCGTCGTACCGAGCTGCCGGATCTGCAGCTCTGTGGTACTCCCGTATCCGACCTTCATGCGGTACTCGACGATGGTCGTCGGGTTGTATCCGTACGCGATGACGGTGTTGGGCGGCTGCTGCCACGACACGGTCTGCACGTCGATCAGTCCAATGTGGTCACCCTCGTTGTATCCCTCGAACGCCGACGGCTTCTTCGAGACGAGCACGTCACCCGAGTACTTCCAGCCGGCGGAAGGTGGAAGACCAAAGTTGTCTGGGAGCGCTAGATCCGGTGACCAGTGATCCAGATGCAGCCACACCGACGTCTCAGAGTACATGACGTGAAGGTCAACGCCGCCCTCACCGTCGGAGCTCAGCCGATACTTGTGACCCGAGAGACTCGACGTTGCGATGACGTCGTTCTTCTTCCAGAGGTACCGCAGCTCCTCGATCTCATGCGAAAACGCGACGTCGCCCGGCAGCTTACCGTGCACGATGGTCTTAGTGATGGACGCCTTGGGCGTCGTCGCGTACCACGTCGGATACGGTCCGAGATCGTACTCCGTCTCGAACAAGTGCGCCACATCGGACGTAAACGTTGTGTCGTACTTCCACTCTCCGTCCTTGAACACCGACACTTGTATGCCACCGTCGTGCTGCTTGGTCGCACGCAGGTAAATTCCGCTCTTAGTAAGTGTGTACCCGATCACCTCACCGTCCTGGTACTTCGGAAGGTCGGCGAACATCAGACCGGGCGTCGTCTGGTCGTCCAGCTGGATAACTGCGAACGCCTCGTCGGTGGACGACGTCGACGGCGTCACCACCGAGACCGGCACGGGTGGGCCCGGCGGCTTCACCAGTGTGACCGGTACCTTCTTGAGTGACTCGTCGGGCAGCCCGACCTTGAGCGTCACCTTCGAGCTGGCCGGTGTGTCCAGCCACTCACGCACGACGCTCTCATACGTCTTGGGCTTACCCTTGAACCCACCCTGCTCATCGAGGATCCGCAGCAGCTGGGCATGCGTCGCCGGCGGCATGCCCGATGACTTAACGCCGTCCTGCAGGTCGACGAGCATCTTATAGATCTTCGCGCCACCCCACGCCGGCGTGACCTTCTTACCGCCACCCTGCGCGACCCACATCTCCAACACGTCACTCTTATACGTACTAGAGAACTGTGAGATGTCGACGAGATCGACACTACCTAGCGGCACGGGTGTCACCGTTGGCGCGACGACCGGAGGTGGTGTGGTCACGCCGAGACTCTTCGCACGTGCGTCGACTGCGCGCTGCCAGAAGAGCGTGAAGTCGTCCTTGAGTGAGTTCTTACGTGCGACGACCTGGTCGAGGAAGTCATCGAGCTGCTTACCGGAGAGCCCACGTCCCGTCGCGTACGCGCGGAAGAGGTCGCGGTACTCCGCGTCGGGTATCGCCATGATGTTGTCGATGAACGCGCCCAGCTCACCCGTCGTCGGGTCGATAAGCGGAACGTCCTTGCCCTGCACGTACGCGCGCCACATCAGATTGTACACGGGTGTGCCGACGTTGCCCGGCGGGGTGTAGTCCCAGTCAAGCTTGTCCTTGCCGAGGAACTTGAACGCCTGACCCTTATCGACGTCGATGAGCGTACCGTCGCTCAGGCGAACGAACTGACCGGAGTGTGCGTCGTGGTTGCCGATGAGCCAGTCGAAGATGTGGGCGCGCTGGAGTGTTAGCGCGTCCGTTGGTGAGAGTGACGTCGCGGTGAACCCGCCCGGGAACGCATCCTTGGACTGGAACATCGACTGGATCGAGCCGGACTTACCGTTCAGCGTGATCTTGTACACGCCCGGTCGGGTCTGAAGTGCCTTCGACTGCAGCTGCGCGGTGGCGACGTCGATGCTGGACATGAAGTCGGACTGCGGCTTGAAGAGCCACTTGTTCCCGTCGGCGTCGACCCACACCTGCGCACCGTGACTGCCGAGCGTCTTACCTGTGAAGGTGAGCTGCGCTGGATCAGGCTTGGCGGGAACGGGCGGGAGCTGTCCGAGCTTAGGCGGCGCGCTAGGCGATGCCGGAGTGACCGGTGACTTCACGGCCTTGACCGGCGTGACCTTGCCGACGACCTTCTTCCCGGCCGGCGTCTGGGTCCACGCGAACCACTTACCGAAGAACGTGTCCTTCTTCGCGACGTAGTAGTGGTCCACCGCGGCGAGGAGCTCTTGGTCACTCACGCCGTCGAGCATGCCCGGGTAGTTCACATCCATGTCGGCGCGCGTGAGCTCGAGCACCTTCTGGATCTTCGCACCGCCGTACGCCGGGGTGATCTTATGCTTCATGTACGCATTGAAGAAGAGCTGCGCGATCGACGTGGCGCCCTTGCCTGCGATCGGCGCCAGAAGGTGTGTGATGTTCGGTAGCGCCGTTGGTATGATGCAGAACTCCGCGCCGTCGGGTGTCGTCGCGGCGGTGACGGCGCCGTCGCATCGGAACTTCGGGGCGTCCGTGAAGTTGAAGATCGTCGTGCACCGACACTGAATGATCTCATCAGGCGGACCGAGGATGTCACCCGGGTGATCGAGCTTCCAGCCGCCCACGGTGAACTTTTCGTCGAGCCCGACCCGCTGACCGTTCGCCTTGATGTGCGTCAGTCGTGTGCGGCCGTCACCGATGGTCGCGACCCACTCCTTCTCGACCTCGTCGTCCTCGTAGCCCATGTACCGCATCTGCGCCACGTTGCCGGTCTCGGCCGCACCGTGAATCTCCGTGCGTGCGATGACCGTGGAACGTCGTTCTGTGAAGTTCGCGACGGCCTTGATGCGATCACGGATCTGCGGAACGCTCTGACCCTGCGCGATGCCGTCGAGGAGCTCGTTGCGAACGTCCTCCCACAGCTCGTCACCCACACCGACGAGGCGGTTCGACACGGACTTCATGTACGTCACGGCGTACTGGTCGGGCACGAGCGGAACACCCGGCAGCAGGTCGTCCGGGAACGCATCCGCGACGCCGATTGCAACCTGCGCGGCGGACCCCGTGTAGACCTCCGCAACGTACGGGACGAGCACGCCGTCGACTTGCTCGCTCCACAGCTGCGTGACGACCGCTACGTCCTGCGGTCCGAGAGACGCGGATGACGCATCGGCCACGACCGCACCGTGGATCTGCTCGGCGGTCGCGACGCAGACGTCCGTGATGGATCGTTCGATGAGACGAGTAAACTCGGCCTCGAGGACCTCCAAGTCCTCCTCGGAGTACCCAGCGGCGGTGGCCATTGTCGACTACCCACCGGCCGGCGGAGCCGGCTCCGTCTCCCGCTCAGTTGGCCGGTCGGGCGGTCCGGTGGCCGGTGGGGGCTGTGGGGGAGGGGCCTCCCCGTCAACACCACCTGGGCCGGTCTTCGCACCGGCCACCGGAGTTCCCGTGAGCTCCTCGATCGCGATCGGCGCGGACGCGGGATCCTTCGCCATGTCGAGGAGCAGCTGCCGGCGCAGCTCAGTGTCGTCCGGCTTGTCGTCCTCAGAGAGCGACTTGAGCCGGCGGAACGCCTTACCGGAGATCTCGTGTCGGTCACGCGCGTCATTCGCGGCCGTCGACATGTCGGGTGGCTGAACGAGCTCGGACGTGTCGTACCAGACGATGTACTCGGCGCCACTAGAGTCGAGCGTCGACTCACCGAGCGCCTTAAGCGCCGGGTGGAGGTAGCCCTTCGTCAGACCCTGAACGATGAGCTCCGCGTCGGGCTCGATGTGCGCCTTCACCGACTGCTCGTCGAGCGACCACGCGTTCCAGTGTGACGTGTCGCCCATGCCGGTGAGAACCTCCTTGGGGAAGTTCATACCGGTCGCGAGGAGCTCCACCATGAAGCGGAGGATCTCCATCACTCGCTCGTCGTAGGTGTTTGCGAAGTCGAGGTGTGTGAAGTCCTTGATGTACTGCTGCGGCACCTTGATCGGCAATGGGATCGCGGCCGTCGCCGACCCGGGGTTGGCGATCGTCTTGCCCGCGATGTCGAGCCACTCCGCGGTGAACGGATCGGCCTCCTTCTCAAAGCCGGGCTTCGGCGGGAACGTCACCTCCTGCGGGTAGAGGAGGAGGCCGTTCGACGCGAGCCGACTCACAGACTGGGCCATGATGCGGCGCAGCATCAGGTCGATGATCCGCATCGTGCCGAGGAGTGACTGGGCCGGAGAGTCGGGTCGCCAGTGCTTCTCCTCATCGGGTCGCCACTGCTTGAACACGTGCGTCTCGAACGGGAGGGTGCGCCACGCACCGTTCTCGACCTCGACCTCCCAGAGCGGCACCGGCTTCATGCGACCGTCGACGAACGCCTTGCCGGTCGTCGTCCGGATCTCTGAGTTCGAGCGAACGCACCACGCGCGTCTGCCGTCCTCATCGTCCATGTCGTCCTCGGCGACGACGTAACCCTCACCCGGAACGTCGAGCTGCGTCGTGATGGATCGCATGTACTGCGACTGCCCAGTGGGACCGCCGAAGAACTCACGCATGAGGTCCGACGCGACGCCCTCCGTGATCGCTGACGGCTCGTCCCCACCGGGCTCGATCACCGCCGCGGTGAGCCGGACGCGAGACATCATCTGCGCTCGCCACATCACGCCGTACTTGAACGCCTCGAACTTCCGGTAGAACTGCCACGCCTCCGTCTGCCACGAGTAGTTCTGGAGTCGTAGGTTCCGGCTGGGTTGTACGATGCTGGCCGCGGCGACGAGCGCACCGTTGCGAGATGGTCGCACTGTGTCACGTCGGCGACGTGAGATGACGTCAACCACCGGGGCCTCCCGGCTCAGTCGTCGAGGTTGTGAGCGATCAGCCCGGTGCCGGCCGCGGCGACGATCCACGCGGCGTACGGCATAGGCACAGACGTGAAGAGCGTGAACACGTAGACCACTGGCGCGGCGACCCAGACAGACATGCACCACGGGCACGTGAAGAGGTAGCGCAGCGATCGACCCAGCGCACCCCAGTGCGGCTCTGCCTTCGGGTGATCGGCGATCCACTCGTCGTCGGGTGACCACCAGTTGATCAA
>Ga0111539_10000262_pt1 | contig 62799 bp, 50 predicted proteins | sample RhiMethybrSRZTD1_FD_79667 | JGI IMG/M metagenome (GOLD analysis project Ga0111539, IMG submission 79667) | Populus rhizosphere microbial communities from Tennessee, USA - Rhizosphere MetaG P. TD hybrid SRZTD1 (version 2) (version 2) | ecosystem: Host-associated > Plants > Roots > Rhizosphere >...
GACCGTCACCGCCAGCAGGGCCAGCACGGCGTCGATGCGGAAGGTGATCCACACCATGCCGATCACCGTGAGCGCGCTCTGCGCCAGCGGCTGCAGCGCCATGATCAGATTGCCGGCCGCCGCCGCCTCGAAATTGATGGCGTAAATCAGGCGGCCGGTGCTGACCTGATCGCGGAAGGCCACGGACAGGCGCTCGGCGTGGTGGAACAGGTCGCTGCGGAAGTCGAGGATGATGCTCTGCTCGAGCCGTGTCTTCAGATAACTCGTCGCAATCGCCAGCGCATTCGACAGCAGCGTCAGCGCGAGGCCGCTGGCGACGATGAGCATGAGAATCGCGACGCGGTCCAGCCCGTCCACCCAGCGGGCGAACGGCGGCGGCAGGGGCGCGGTGCCCAGGACGTTGTCGATGACCAACTTCAGCGGCCACGGCAACAGCAGTCCGATCGACACCGCCGCCAGCGTCACGCCCGCCGAGAGGCCCGCGAGCGTGGTAAAGCGACGAAGATACGGCAGAAGGCGGATCAGCAGGTGCACGATCAACCTCCTGAGGCGGCCAACAGCCGGCGCCAGCGTGACATCGCGGCTTTGAAGCGAGCCTGATGCACCGCGCGCACCGGTTGCATGCCGAAGTCGTCGGCAACGGCCGCGACCGCGTCGAGAATCTGTGAGGCATCGCGCGCGAGGTCACGCGCGATCTTGAGGAGCAGCAGCGCACTCCCTGCGGCGACGACGACGGTCGGTGTGTGGCCATAGCCGCGGACCAACACCAGCATCGAGGCGATGGCCGCGGCCAGCGCGATCGCGCCCGGCCGGGGACGCAGGTCGACTCGCACACGTACCAGGCAGCGCCCGGTGCCGTGATCCTCGACGAGCGTTCGCACGTGCGCCCACGCCCACGCGCCGACTGCCACACTCAAGTCGCGATCGGCGCGCCACCCGTCGTCGACCTGAATCGCTCGTCCGACGCGCAGCTGACGCAGCCGCTCCACCGTCCGCGTGAGCAGCGTGTCTGCCGTCGTCCAGACCTCACTCCAGAACGTGCAGTGTGCGGGCCGGCCGACCAGCAGCGAATACTCGGCGGCGCTCGTGCGTCGCACCGGTGGCGGCATCGCCGTGACGGGCTCGCCGGTCGCAACCACGGACACCGGCGGGCGCAATGTGCCGCGGAGATATCCATACGAACGCGCAAGCGGTTGAGCGAAATGCAGCCAGGCGATGGTGGCGCGATAGCGCAGCCGGCTCACGAGACGGCCGTTGGCCGTGGTCGCTGGCACGCGAATCAATTGGGAGCGACTGGCATACAGCACACATTTCGCCAGCGTTACGCCGAGCGCGACGACACCGGCGACGACGGCAAGCATCGATGCCGCGTCCCCTCGCAGTGCGTACGCCACCGCGCCACCCACGGCGATGAGCGCGGCGCCGACCTGCCACTCCGCGGTGTGGGGCATCGACTGCAGCGCACGGGCACCGGTGTAATACACGGTGGGGAATGCGGCCGTGCCCCACACGCCGGAGTGCACTTGCCGCCGCGTCAGCGATCGGACGAAGGGCAGGCCGCTGTAGATCCGGCCTCGCCAGATCACACCCGAGCCGGAGAACCGATGGCGGTGCCGCACCCGCAGCCAGGCTTCCCCCTCGCCGTAGCCGACCTGTTGCCGCCAGTAGGCAGAGAGATGCGTTCGATGGTGGTGCCACACCAGCGCCGCGGCGGAGAACGCGATGCGACCGCCGCCCGATTGCAGACGCCAGCACACGTCGACGTCGTCGCCCGCGCGCAGAAAGATCGGATCGAAGCCGCCGATGGACAGCAGCGCATCACGGCGGATCGCAAGATTGCAGCCGGGCACGTGATCGGCGATCCGGTCGTCGATGAGCACGTGACTCGGCGCGCCCGGCGCGCGCGCGACGCAATGCGCGAACCAGTCGTCATCGGGCGGCGCGACGTTCGGCCCTCCGACCGCGACCACGTCGGGCGCCGCGAACGGCTGCACCAGATACTGCAGCCAGTACGGGTCCACGCGGACATCGGCGTCGACGTACGCCACGATCGGGTGCTGCGCCGCGTGCAGCCCGATGTTGCGCGCCACGCTCAAGCCGCCATTCGCGACGCCGATCAGCCGCGCCCGCGGGTGCGCCCGCACGCGCGCGGCGGTCGCGTCGGTCGACCCGTCGTCGACGACGATCACCTCGAAGGCGGGGTACTCGACGCGGTCGAGTGCGTCGAGGCAATCGTCGATCGTCGCGGCCGCGTTGTACGCGCACACGACAACGGAGACGCCGGGCCAGTGTTCCCGCTGCGCCGGCGTGAATGGCGCGGTGTGAAACGCCTCCGCGACCGCCGTGAACGCCGCCTTCGGACGGCGCTCGCGATCGACGATGCCGAATGACCAGTCGACCACCGGCACGTCGTTCCGCCACCACTCGTCGGTCCAGGCGAAGACGATCGCGCCGGCGGCGCCTTCACTGAACGCCGCTCGTGCCTGCATCGCAGCCATCGCCGCCTGCCCGGTGTCGCCGAGACGCTGACTGTCGGCGCCGCACTCCGTGAGGATCAGCGGCCGGCCGGCGGCGATGTGCTGCAGCCGCGCGATGTACGCGCGCATCTCCGCCTCGTGGTGCAGATAGACGTTGAACGCGCACACGTCGAGGAACGGCAGCTCCAGGAACTCCGTCGGTGGATAGTTGACGTAGGTCAGTGGGACGTCGGGCGCCGCACTTCGGGCTTCGTCAACCGCGGCACGGATGAACCGCTCGACGGACCGCGCGCCGTGCCAACGCACGACGGGTGGCGGGATCTCATTGCCGACGGCGAGCAGCAGCAGTGCGGGATGCCCCGCGACCGCACGCGCTTGAGCGCCGATGCTCCGGATGATGTCTCGTCGGAGCCGCCGATCGTCGAGAAACGCGACGTGCTGCGGCCACGCCAATCCGGCCACGATACGAAGACCGTAATCGGACGCCGCATCGAGCACATCGGCGGGCGGAACGGTGTAGGTGCGGACGGTGTTGATGCCCGCGCGAACCATCAACGCGAAGTCGCGGCGAATGTGCGCCCGCTCAGGAAACTGCTGACCGTCGTAACGGGGCGCAAAGGTGCCATAGGAGACGCCCCGCACCAGGAACCGTTCGCCCGCGACGCGCAGAAACTTCCCGTCGATGTCGTGGACCGCTGCTGGTGCGCGCGCTGGGATCGCGTTCATGCGTGGTCGTAGCGTTCGGAAAACCGTCCGAGACGGCGTGACTTACATCGGTGCCTTCAAAATGGCTGAGTGGCTCGCGACGGGAAAGCAAGCGGCAGGCCACGGTGCTGCGCCTGCGAGCGCGGCGGTAGCGTGAGGCGGTTATCGAGATGGGAGGGTGAGTAGCACGACCGCGACTTGAGGCATCAACGCCGCATCTTCATTGTGATCCGATTCGATTTGAGGCGAGTTGACGTCGTCGTGATGTGTCGCCGAGTGACCGGACGATGGATGATCCGCGACGTGACAGTCGAAGGTCGATGAGGTGGTGCGTCTCCTCCGCATGCAGCGAGGGAATGTTTTTCCGATCGTGCTCGATGACGGTGTCGCGCGCAAACGAGCGATCACAATAATCGCGCATCAATCGTTTGTGACTTTCGTACAGCTCGTTCGTCTGTTGTAGATCTCGCGGTGCTCTCTTCTCATGGAATCGCCGCGAATCCGCGGCGCGCACACGTGATCGCTGTCCTTATGCTCGGGGCGTGCGAACCCCTTTTTGTGGAGTTCCCCCGAGAGCTAAAGCAGGGGGAATGCCATTCACATTCACTGTTGTAGGAACCTCCGCGCGACCTCGATGTCACATTTCTGATTCGAGTGGATCATCGTCGGACGGTACTCCCACTTGCCGGACCACTCGACCGGCTTCGTCAAGTACACCGGATCCTCCATGATGCCGGAGTAGATCAGCGTCTTGCCGTCGTCGCCGACCACGAATCGTTCGGTGAGCCGCTTCTGCGTGCTCGAGGGCAGCGCCATCGACAACCCGTTCGCGTGCGCCGTGAAGTTGGTGGTCTCGACGACGAGCGTCTTGCCCTCCCACCGGCCGACGGAGTGTCCGTGCAGTGACGTCTGGCTGGCCGGTGGATGCGTGCGGCCATCGAGGTAGATCACACGCTGCGAATCCATCCAGTCGACGTTCATCACCACGCGATCGCGCTGGACGGTGATCGTGTTGGCCACGGGGTAGAACATCAGCGTCGGCGCACCGACCGGAACGCAATCCTTCTGGGTGGTCGCCTTCGGGTCCGCCGCCGCCGCGGCCGCCCTGCCCTTGTCGGTCAACGCCCAGCGGCCAGTGCTGCCCATGAACGCGCCGAACTCGCTGCGAGGCGAGAACCAGGTGCCGGCGATGCTGGTCGCGGTGGCGGTCTTGCCGTCGTAGACGCTTCGCGAGCCGATGTTCAACGGAACGTAGGTGCCGTCTCGCTTGTAGAGATCTTTGCCGAGCAGCAGGCCCTCCGGCTTGTTGCGCGCCGGGTTGCCGACGATCGTCACGACATCACCGACCGCGATCGACGTCTTCGTGAAGCCGAGGCCGTTGAGGACCGATGCGGCGCCGGCTTCGATCTCCATGCTCGCCGTCGACCCATCGTCTTTCTTGATCTGAATCGTCAGATAGACGTGCGGGTTGGCGTAGCGGTACTGGGTCACGCTCCCAGAGACTTTGACGTCCTTCTGTGTGTCGAACGCTGCGGCGCTGTGGTGCGCCCGCGAAGGACTGGCGAACGCCAGCACCAGTGAAAGTACCGCGAGCGTGGTAGTGGTCTTCATGCGGTGTCCTCTGATTCGCAGGCCCAGGATAGCGCAGCTGAGACCTCACACCGATTCCTCGAGGCTGGACCAGGTCTGAATCCTGATTCCCGATTCCTGATTCCTTCAAGCGTTGCATGCTACACGGTCAGCTTTGCGCGCATCGACGGCGCCGATAGGTAAACCGACGGGTGATTTAGAATTGCCGCACTCGATGGCGGGTCCAAAGAAGAAGACCCGCCCTACACTACCTGGCGGGGACCGGGAGGGAGTTATGCGGCAAGTCGTGGCGTATGTCGCGTTCGTCGTCCTTCTCCCCGCGAGCGCGGTGGCGCAGGATGCGAAGGCGGTCGTTGCCGATGCGCTGAAGGCCATGGGCGCGACCGACCTGACCTCGATTACGTACTCAGGCGGGGCAGGCCAGGGCAACTTCGGTCAGAGCCGGACGATCTCATTCGGCCTCACGACGACGACGGTCGGGAATTACACGCGGACGATCGACTTCACCCAACCGGCCGCGCGCACCACCGGCGTCACGCAGCCGCCGACGCCGCGCGGCGGTCCGCCGCCGCAGCCGGGCACGCTCGATCAGCGGATCACGCCGGCCAACCTGGCGTGGCCGCAGCACTATCAGATCTGGGTGACGCCGTGGGGCTTCCTGCGCGGCGCCGCGACCAACCCGGCGACCGTCCGCTCGCGGAAGGTCGACGACGTCCTCTACAGGGTCGTGACGTGGAGCCCGCCCCAGAAGGCACCTTCGGGAATCGCGTACAAAGTGGTCGGTTACATCAACCCTGAGAATCTCGTCGACCGCGTCGAGACGTGGGTCGACCATCCCATTTTCGGCGACATGCACGTCGAGGTGGCGTTCAGCAACTATCGCGACATCAACGGACTGAAGGTGCCGACGCAGATCCGGCAGCGACAGGTGGGGATGGAAACGCAGGTGGTCGCGATCAATTACGTACGCGTCAATCCACCGAACCTTCAGGAGTTGCTGACGGCTCCCGCGGCCGGCGGCGCGGCGCCGAATCCCAACACGCCGCCGGCGCCGCCGGCGGTTGCGTCCGAGAAGCTCGCCGACGGCGTCTACCGGATCACCGGCGGCTACGTGGCGATGGCCGTCGAATTCAAGGATCACGTCGTCGTGCTCGAAGGCGGGCAGAACGAGGCGCGCGGACTGGCCATCATCGCCGAGACGAGGCGGCTGTTTCCCGCCAAGCGGATCAAGTACGTCGTCAACACGCATCCGCACTTCGATCATGCCGGCGGGCTGGCTCCGTTCGTGGCGGAAGGGATCACTCTGCTCGTCGACGACAACAGCAAGTTCTTCGTCGGAGCGGCGCTCGGCTCGCCGCGCACGCTCGTCGGCGACGCGCTCGGGAAGTCGAAGAAGAAGCCAAAGGTCGAGGGCGTCGTCGAGAAGATGGTGCTGCAGGACGAGACCCGTACGCTGGAGCTCCACCACATCAAGGATCTCGAGCACAGCGACGCGATGCTGATCGCCTACTTGCCGAAGGAGCGCATCCTGTTCACGGCCGACTTCAACGTGCCGGCGCCCGGGCAGCCCGTCAGCCCGTCGATCGCGACGCTCGTGGCCAACATCGAGCGGCTGAAGCTCGACTTCGACCGCCACGTGACGGTGCACGCGCCGAACCCGGATCGGGTGCTGACAAAGGCGGATTTACTCGCGCTCGTGAAAGGTACAAACTAAACCGTTATGGCCAATATCGCTTTGAGGGTGAACGGGCAGTCGCGCACGGTCGACGTCGACCCGGCGACGCCGCTGCTCTACGTGCTCCGCAACGATCTCGATCTGAAGGGACCGCGCTTCGGCTGCGGGCTCGGGCAGTGCGGCGCCTGCACGGTGATCATCAAGGGTGAGGCGGTGCGCTCGTGCGTCCGCCCGGTGTCGACCGTGCAGGGCGCGGAGATCACCACGCTCGAGGGGCTGTCGCAGAACGGGAAGCGGCATCCGCTGCAGCAGGCGTGGATCGACGAGCAGGTGCCGGCCTGCGGGTTCTGCCAGAACGGCCAGATCATGTCCGCCAAGGCGATGCTCGACAAGAATCCGACGCCGACCGATGCGCAGATTCGTCAGAGCATGGCGACCACGTTGTGCCGCTGCATGACCTATTACCGGATCCAGGCCGCCATCAAACGCGCGGCCAAGGCGATCGCATCCGCCCGTCGAGGGTCGAACAGCGAGGTGATCGCATGACCACTCGACGAGACTTCCTCAAGGCCTCTGGTTACCTCGTCGTCGGCATCGGCGCTGCCGGTCTCGTCAGCGAGATGCCGCTCGTCGCGCAGGGCGGCGGCGCCGGCCCGTATCCTGATGTCGATTTCAAGCAGCTCGACTCGTGGATCGTCATCAAGGCAGACAACACGGCGACGTTCTTCGTCGGCAAGACCGATCTCGGCCAGGGAACCGGCACGGCCTTCCGCCAGATCATGTCCGACGAGCTCGACATGCCATACGAGCGCACCAGCTGCGTCATGGGCAGCACGGACGTCAGCGTCGACCAGGGTGGATCGGGCGGTTCCGATGCGCTGCAGACCGACGGTTATCCGATGCGGCGCGTCGCAGCGGAAGCGCGGCGGGTGCTGCTGGAGATGGCCTCCAATCGTTTCAGCGTGCCGGTCACCGCGCTCACGGTCAGCGAGGGTGTGATCTCGGTCACCGCCGATCCGTCGAAGAAGGTCACCTACGGCGAGCTCGTCGGCGGGAAGAAGTTCAACGTCGCGCTGACGGGCAACAACATCAACGCCACCACCGGCGTCGCGAAGCTGAAGGACGTGCAGCAGCTCAAGGCGACCGGTCAGTCGATGCCACGCTACGACGTTCCGGCCAAGGTCGATGGCTCGCTGACGTGGGCGGTCGACGTCAAGGTGCCCGGGATGGTTCACGCGCGAAACGTCCGTCCACCCATGGCTGGCGCCAAGCTCGTAAGCGTGGACGAATCGTCGGTGCGCGGGATGCCTGGTTTCGTCAAGGTCGTCACCAAGGGCAACTACGTCGCCGTCGTCTGCGAACGTGAAGAGCAGGCGATCAACGCGGCGCGACAGCTCAAGGTCAACTGGGACAAGCCGGCGGCGGCGCCATTTCCGACGTCGGAGAATCTGTTCACCTACATGCGCGGTGCGGCGCCGACGTCGAGCGCGCCGCCGGCGGTGGTCGGCAACCCCGACGCGGCATTCAAGAGCGCCGCGAAGGTGATCGAAGCTGACTACGACGTGCCGTACCAGGGGCACGTCTCGATCGGCCCCGCGCATGCGCTGGCGGATCCGTCCAACGGCCAGATGACGATCTACTCGAACGACATGAAGTCGTACGGGTTGCGCGACGGCGTCGCCGAGTTCCTGCAGCTCCCGCGCGACCGCGTGCGCGTCGTCTGGATGGAAGGACCGCAGGCGTATGGCCGCACCGCGGCCGACGATGCCGGCTTCGAGGCCGCGTTCCTGGCGAAGGAGATCGGCCGCCCGGTTCGCGTGCAGTGGATGCGCAACGAGGAGACGGCCTGGGACACCAAGGGTCCCGCGTTCGCGGTGAAGCTGCGCGGCGCGCTCGACGCGCAAGGGAACCTGGTGGCATTCGACTACGACGCGCGCGTCGCCGACTACAACCATCTCGGGTACAACGAGCACGACACCGTACTCATCTCACAGTTGATGGGGACGCGGCCGGCGATGCCGGCGCGCGGCAGCGGTGCCACGCCGAACGAGATGTACGCGATCGCCAACCGTCGTATGACGAGCAGCGTCGTCAGCTTGCCGCTGATCTGGGAGACGCCGCTCCGGACCGGCAACCTGCGCGACCCGAACGGCCCGCAGTCGACGTTTGCGTCCGAGTCGTTCATCGACGAACTGGCGGCAGCCGCCAACGCCGATCCCGTCGAGTTCCGGCTGCGCCTGCTGACGGCCGCCACAGACGACGACAGCGGCTTCAAGCGTGCACGCTCGATCGCGTGCATCAAGGCGGCCGCCGACGCGTTCAAGTGGGAGGCGCGTCCGTCGGCGAAGCGCGTCGGCAGCGGCGAGATCCTCACTGGTCGCGGGATCGCTTACACCTATCGCAGCCAGACCGTCGTGGCGCAGATCGCGGAAGTCGAAGTGAATCGGCGGACCGGCCACGTCTGGGTGAAGCGGATGGTGTGCGCGCATGATTGCGGGTTGGTGATCAATCCGGAGGCGCTGCGCCGGACGCTCGAAGGCGGCATGCTGCACTCGGTCAGCCGCACGCTCCACGAAGAGGTGCAGTTCGATACGGAGAAAGTCACGAGCGTCGACTGGGCCAGCTATCCGACGATGCGGCATACCGACACGCCGGAATCGATCGAGATCGTGATCGTCAACGGCGACCCGAATCCGAAGCGGCCGGATCTGCCGCATTACGGCGCCGGCGAGACGGTCTGCAAACCGACGCTGGCGGCGATTGCCAACGCGATCTTCGATGCGACCGGTGTCCGCCTGCGCCGTGTGCCGTTCCGCGACGCGCGCGTGCTGGCGGCGCTCAAGACGGCCAAGGTATAGGGAGCGCCGACTCGAAGCTATATGGAACGTCGGCGACCCTGAGTTTCGTATTCGATTTCGTGGGCCACGCAAAGGGTCGCCCGCACTAGAATCACAGGGAACGTTCCACTAGGTTGCACGATTCACCACGATTGACCGCGGCCGTCGGGGTCGAATGGATCGTTGAAGCCGCCGGGTGCGACCCGGCGGCGCTGCGTGACGTCCGCGCGCTCGAGGCGCTCTTCAGCGCCATTCTCGACGCTGCTCGGCTCACCGCTGTCGCACCCGCGGTCTGGCATTGCTTCCCATCTCCCGGTGGTGTGACCGGATTGCAGGTTCTGGCCGAATCGCACCTGGCGTGTCACACGTTTCCCGAGCACGCCAGCCTCTGCCTCAATGTGTTCTGCTGCGTCGCACGCGAGGAGTGGGACGTGGACGGCATCGTCCGCCGCTCGGTCGGGGCACAAGAGGTACGGGTCAGGCGGATTGAACGCCAGTACGGTGTGCTCGTCAAAGAAATGCAGAATTTGGAATTCAGAATTCAGACCGTTCGCAGCACGACGGATGTTCGTGTCGGGCGTGGCGCACTCCACCCGGATTCTTCGACGTAGACAGTGTCTGCATTCTGCATTCTGAATTCTGCATTGCTATGAACCGACCGGCCGCGGCCTGCCCCAACTGCAGCGCGCCTCTCACGTTTGCGTGGTCGGGATCCGTACAGACGGTCTGCGGTCATTGCCGGTCGATCATCGTGCGGCACGATCTCGACGTCGCGCGCGTTGGCGAGGTGAGCAATCCGCCGCCTGACACGTCGCTGATCCAGATTGGCACTGGCGGGTGGTATCAGAAACGCGCGTTCGAGGTGATCGGCCGCATCGCGTATGCGTACGAGAACGGCACGTGGAGCGAGTGGCACGTGTTGTTCAGCGACCACAAGACGGGGTGGCTCTCGGACGCGCAGCTGCGCTACGCGATATATGAGCGCGTCCCGGAACCGGTGCAGGTCCCGGCGGCGAGCGAGCTCACGGTGGGCCGAACCATCCACGTGCGCGATCGCGAGTACGAAGTGACGACGATCACCGACGCGCGGTATCGCGGCACGGAAGGCGAGCTGCCGTTCGAGTCGTGGGATCGTGAGCTGGCGCGCTTCGCCGACCTCCAAGCGCAGGAGGGGCGGGTCGCAACGATCGATTACACCGACAGCCCGCCGACGGTGTACGCCGGCCAGTCGGTGGCGTTTGCGGAGCTGAGCTTCCGCAACCTGCGGCCCGCCGATCAGTCGCGTGTGGTCCCGGTCGGCGCGCTCAAGTGCCGCAATTGCGCCGCTCCGCTCGTGATCAGAGCAGCGGGGCACTCGCTATCGGTCGTCTGCGACAGTTGTGGATCGATCGCCGATGCGACGGATCCCAACGTCGGGATCCTGCAGGAGGTCAAGAACCGCGAGCGCATCACGCCGAAGATTCCACTCGGCGCGAGCGGCGACTGGCACGGTGCGCGCTACGAGGTCGTCGGCTTCCAGCAGCGCACCATCACCGTGGAGGGTGTTCCCTACTCGTGGCACGAGTACGTCCTGTTCAACCCGCAGCAGGGATTCCGCTATCTCAGCGAGTACGAAGGACACTGGTCGGACATCGCCGTCGTCGACGAACAGCCCTCCGGGCACGGTATCGGGCAGCACGCGGTGCGTGAGCTGAACGGCCGCACCTACAAGCACTTTCAGTCGGCGTCGGCGCGCACCACGTACGTGCTCGGCGAATTCCCGTGGATCGTGCGTGTCGGCGAGACGGTGCAGGTGCACGACTACACGTCGCCGCCGTTCGTGCTCTCGTCCGAGGGCACGGCCAAGGAGGCGACGTGGTCGCTTGGCACCTACGTCAACGGCGAGGCGTTGTGGCGCGCCTTCTCGGTCGAGGGCGAACCGCCGTCGCCGGTAGGTGTCTACGTCAACCAGCCATCGCCATATGCCGGCAAGGTCTGGCCCACATGGGGGATGTTCCTGGCGCTTGCCGCGGTGGTTCTCGTCGTTGCGGTGCTGCGGCTCCTCACGTCGGACCGCCCCGTGTTCCAGAGCCGCTACGTCTTCGAGCCGTTCTCTCAGAATTCTGCATTCGTCACCGACGCGTTCACGCTGGACGGGCGGCCGTCGAGCGTCGGCGTGGCGCTCGATACCAATCTCTCGAACAACTGGATGTTCGTGAATCTCGCGCTGGTCAACGAGACGACCAACGTCGCGTTGGACTTCGGTCGCGAGCTGGAGTACTACTTCGGCGTCGAAGACGGCGAATCCTGGTCTTCGGGATCGCGGCGCGGCCGCGTCGTGGTGCCGAATGTACCGGCCGGCCGCTACTACCTGCGAGTCGAGCCCGAAGGCGATACGGCCACGCGGACGCCGATCGTCTATTCCATCGAGGTCCATCGTGACACGCCGGTGTGGCTCTTCTACGGTGTGGCGCTCGGCCTGCTGGCGGTGCCGCCGCTGTTCATCTCCTGGCGGCATCATGCATTCGAACGCCGGCGCTGGTACGAGAGCGACTACGGCGGCGATGACGACGATGACGAGGAGGACGACGACTGATGTGGAAGATGGGGTACCTGCTGTACAGCGTCGCCGTGCTTGGTTTGCTCGGCGTCGCTGAGTACCGCGGCTGGTCGCTGACGAACGTCAGTCGCAATGACGATGTCCCGCGCTCGCTGCGCGCCAATCCCGGCGCGTATCGTCCGGTCTACGGGACGCTGCGTCGCTATCCGGGAGGGAAGTGACCGATGCCTGACCTGCTTTCGAACATGGTGGCGGCCCTGGTGTTTGCCCTGATCGGCATCGCGGTGTTCGCCATCTCATTCGTCATCCTCGATCGCCTGACGCCGTTCGAGCTCTGGCGCGAAATCTGCGAGCGGCAGAACACCGCGGTCGCGACGCTGATCGGACTGGTGTCGCTCGGTCTCGGCATCATCATCGCCGCCGCCATTCACTAATGACGCGGCAATAAAGAGGGTGAGGACGTCATTCAAAATGCAAAATTCAAAATGCAAAACGTCGGCAATCTTCGAGGAGTCTCCCTTTTGCATTTTGCCTCTTGCATTTTGCATTACAGGGCAGGCTTCAGCCACCCGCTAACGGCCTCCATCACCTGTATTCCCTCCCATGGCCCCCGCGCTGCTGGCGGCGGTTCTTCTCATTGCCACCTGCGGGCTCGTCTACGAGCTCGTTGCCGGCGCGCTCGCCAGTTATCTGCTCGGCGACAGCGTCACGCAGTTCTCGACGGTCATCGGCGCGTATCTCTTCGCGATGGGCATCGGCTCGTGGCTGTCGCGGTTCATCACTCGCGCGCTGGTGCGGCAGTTCGTCGTCGTTCAGGTGCTGATTGCGCTCGTCGGCGGTCTGTCGTCGGCGATCCTGTTTTTCGCCTTCGGCTGGACCGAGGTGTTCCGTCCGATTCTCTATGCGCTCGTCGTGGTGGTGGGCACGCTCGTCGGCCTCGAGATCCCGCTGCTCATGCGCATCCTGCGTGACCGGTTCGAGTTCAAGGACGTCGTCGCGCACGTCCTGACGTTCGACTATCTGGGTGCGCTGATCGCATCGGTGCTGTTTCCGACGCTGCTGGTGCCGCAGCTCGGTCTGCTGCGGGCGGCGATGTTCTTCGGTCTCGTCAACGGCGCGGTCGCCCTGTGGACGCTGTATCTCTTCAGGGACGCGATTCCCCAGCGTCGATCGCTGGCCGCGATCGCCGTGCTCGTGATGCTGGTGCTCAGCGGCGGGATGGTCAGCGCGAATCGCCTGCTCGACGTTGCCGAGAGCGGCCTGTACTCCGATGACGTCGTGTTCGCACGGACGACACCCTATCAACGCATCGTCCTGACGGCCTGGCGCGACGATCTGCGCCTGTTCCTGAATTCGCACCTGCAGTTCAGCTCGCGCGACGAGTACCGGTATCACGAGTCGTTGGTGCACCCGGGTCTGGCGTCGGTGAAAGCCCGGCGCGTGCTGATCCTCGGTGGCGGCGACGGCCTCGCGCTGCGCGAAGTGTTGAAGTATCCGGAGGTCGGCCAGGTCACGCTGGTCGATCTCGATCCGGAGATGCCGCGCCTGTTCTCGACGCACCCCGAGCTGGTGGCGCTGAATCAACGCTCGTTCGGCGACCCGCGCGTGCGCGTCGTATCGGCGGACGCGATGGTATGGCTCGAGCAGACGAACGATCTGTTCGACTTCGCGATCGTCGACTTGCCCGATCCGTCGAACTTCTCGCTGGGCAAGCTCTACACGTCGCTGTTCTACCGCATGTTGGGCCGGCATCTTTCAGAGAACGGGGCGTTCACCGTCCAGAGCAGCTCGCCGCTTTTTGCTCCACAGTCGTTCTGGTGCGTGGTCCGCACCATCGAGGACGCTGGCTTTCAGACCACGCCGTATCACGTGTATGTCCCGTCGTTCGGGGAGTGGGGATTTGTGCTCGGCACCCGCTCGGCGTATCACCGTCCGGCGCAGTTGCCTGCGGGGCTTCGTTTCCTCACGCTGGAGACGCTCGACCCGCTGTTCGAGTTTCCTGTCGACATGCGCGCCGTGCCGGTCGAAGTGAATCGCCTCCACAATCAGGCGCTGGTCCGCTATTACGAACAGGAGTGGCGCGCATTCAACCGCTAGCAACATGAATGATGATTAGTGATTTGTGATTTCTGATTCGTTGTTGATTGACGATTTGTGATTGTTGATTGACACACGAGAACGGAGCCGTGGGGCCCTTCCTCCCGGTTGCCAACACGTCGACAATCAAAGATCACCAATCAACAACGAATCACTGATCAAAGATCACTAATCACGAATGCTCTATTCGCCCATCTCGCGGCGCCTTTTTCTCAGCGCCGCCCTTGTCGGCATGTCCTGCAAGAGCCGCCGCGGTCCGACGGGCGTGATCGTCGACGATGGCGGTGCGCGCGGGCATCGACTCCGGTCCACCACGACCACGGAAGCCAGGCGTCGCAACGAGCGAAAGCCAATTGTCATCGTCGGCGGCGGCATCGCGGGGCTGAGTGCCGCGTGGCGGCTGCAGCAGCGCGGGTTCACCGACTTCGTCGTGCTCGAGATGGAGCAGCAGGCCGGAGGAAACTCGCGGTGGGGCGAGCACGAGATCTCGCCATATCCATGGGGGGCACACTACGTGCCGATCCCCGGTCCTGAGGCCGTGGGCTTGCGCGCGTTCTTCAGCGACATCGGCGTCCTCGACGGCGACCATTGGAACGAACGAGCCGTGTGCTTCGCGCCGCAAGAGCGGCTGTTCATTCACGGCCGCTGGCAGGAAGGACTTGAGCCCCAGGTCGGTCCGACCGCGCGCGATCGCGACCAGTTCAAGCGTTTCGACGATCGCATCAGCGCGTTTCGCGAGAGCGGGGCGTTCACCATCCCGTCCTCGCGCGGCCGGCTCGTGGGGTCGCATGCCTCCGACATCGCGGCGCTCGATCGCCTGTCGATGGCGGCGTGGCTCGATCGCGAAGGGCTCGACTCCCTCTATCTGAGATGGTGGGTCGATTACGGCTGTCGCGACGACTACGGCGCGTTGGTGGGCGACGTCTCGGCGTGGGCGGGCATCCACTACTTCGCTTCGCGTCCGCCCGAGGAGCCAGGGCCGCTCACCTGGCCCGAAGGCAACGGCTGGATCGTGCGACGCCTGCTCGAGCGCATCGGCGCTCGTGTCGAGACGGGAGTCATGATCGAGCGTCTGGCGCGCACGGGCAAACGCTGGACGGTTACGGCTGACGCCGGCATCTGGGAGGCCGACCAGGTGATCTACGCGGCGCCGGCGTTTCTGCTGCCGCATCTCACGTCCGGTCTGTTCGCGATCGAGGGGTTCGACTACTCGCCCTGGGTCACAGCCAATCTCGTCCTCGAACGGTGGCCGCGTGCAGCAGGCGTCGAACCGGCGTGGGAGAACGTGGTCTTCGATTCGCCGTCGCTCGGCTACGTCGTCGCGACCCATCAATCGCTCGCGACCGAGGTGCCGCGCACGATCTGGACCTATTACTGGGCGCTGGCACAGGGCTCGCCGCAGTCGAATCGGATGTGGCTGCAGCAGCAGACGTGGGAGACCCTGTCGGCGCGGATCCTGGCCGACCTCCGGCGCGTGCACCCCGACATCGACGACTGCGTCTCGCGCCTCGACGTCCTCCGAGCCGGCCACGCGATGATCCGGCCGACCGTAGGATTCCTGTCACGGGCGGCCCGTCAGCGCATGGCCGCCGCTGATGAGGGATTGCTCTTCGCGCACTCGGACGTGAGCGGGCTCTCCCTGTTCGAGGAAGCGCACGACACCGGCGTCCGCGCGGCCGATCGAGCCTTACAGCACTTGTGAAGGCGCTTGGCTTGGGCTCGAGGCTCTAGGCCTATAATCATTCTGACTTTCCCATGCGGGGGTGGGCATGGAGGTCGGGATGCGCTCACAATCTCTCGGCTTGCGCGTTGTGCTGCTGGTTGCCGGCGCTCTGGTTGTCTCTGCCCGTCTGCTCGCGCACCACTCGTTCGCCGAGTACTACATCGAGGCGGACACCATCGAGATCGAAGGCGAGGTCGTCGAGTTCCAGTACAAGAACCCTCATTCCTGGATTCACGTCCAGGGCCGTGACAACTTCGGCAGGAGCGGCATCTATTCCGGCGAGTGGGCCAGCGTATCGCGGCTCGATCGTGAAGGGATCACCAAGGATTTCTTCAAGGTCGGCGATCGCCTCCGCATCTGGGCATCACCCAATCGCAACCTGAACGACAACCGGATCCGGATCAAGCGGATTGAGCGTCCGTCAGACAAGTGGAAGTGGGGCGCTGGCCGGGAGACCAGATGATTTTTGATTTGTGATTTTGGATTAGTGATTCGTTGTTGATTGGTGATTAATGATTGGTGATTGAAAGACGGAGCAGAGGCGTCGGCGACCGTGGCGACGCGCTCTCATTCACCAATCAAAAATCGACAATCACCAACTAATCAAAGATCACTAATCACTAATCACAAATGTTCTACCTGCCCCAGCGCAGGACTTCTAGACGGACCTTCGCGCGGCCCTTCGCCGCGACTCCCAGATTGCGCGCGGCGCTCGACGAGAGGTCGATCAGCACGCTCTCTTTCTGAGCGGCCGCGGCCGGGACACGATCGACGATACGGACGATGACGCGGCGGCCGTTAGCCAGGTTGGTCACGCGGACCACGGTGCCGAACGGGAAGCTCGAGTGCGCGGCCACCATCGCGCTCTGATCGACCTTCTCCCCGCTCGCCGTGACCTTACCTTCGAACCCGGAGACGTCGTACGACGCGAGGCCCTCCCGCGTCTCGAGCACGGCTTGTGGCTTGGCCGTCGGCGCAGGCGCCGGTGTGGCAGCAGGGGTTGGAGCCGGTGCGGATGTCGGCGGCCTGTTGCGCGACGCGCATCCCGACAAAGTGATCGCGAGGACCGCGATCAGCCAACACAGATAACGCGCCATCGCGCCACAGGATCCCAGAGTCCGATCCGCGGCGCAAGCGTGGATGTGTTTCAGTTCTCCAAACGATCGGCCAGGCCGTCGAGATGCGGACAACTGGCCGAGCTTGCTGGTGCAGGAGAGTGGTGGCTCGCGTCGTTCTTCCCTACACACCTTTGCGAGGACTGGTCCCGACTCCCCATGACAGCCGCGTGTTCACCGGGGGCAGAAGGCTTGCACGAGGCCCGACATTGCTGTGCACGTTCGAGCCCCGGGCTCGGCTACGTGCGAGCTGAGCCCGCGAATCAGTGGTGCATCGCGGCAGGTCGCCCTGAGCGGCGATCAGGAAAGGCGCGTTCCATGAGAGTGAAAGACCTGCAGACGTCGGACGTGCGAGCGGTCAGCCCCGATTCGAACCTGGCGACAGCCGCGCAGATCATGTGGGACTGCGACTGCGGAGTCGTGCCGGTGGTGGACGTAGGCCAAACGCTGCTCGGGATCGTGACCGATCGCGACATCTGCATCGCGACGGCCACTCGATCATTGCCACCCGCGAACCTCGTCGTTCGCGACGTGATGTCAACCGCGGAGGTGCACTTCTGCCGTCCTGAAGACGACGTGCGGACGGTGCTGGCGACGATGGGCAGGCATAGAGTGCGTCGTCTGCCGGTCCTCGATCGCGACAGCAAGCTCGTCGGCATCATTTCGCTTGGCGATTTGGCCAGACGAGCCGACTATCGCTCAGGCGCCGAGGTCCCAGCCGCCGAGTTGCTCGACGCGCTGCGCTCGATCTCGACGCCGGCGGCAGTTCCTGCGCACGCGTAAATCAATCGCCGCCGGCGCGCTCTGTCGTGACTATTGAGTGGGACCGGTGTCGAATGATGAGCCTGCAAATACGCGTCTGCCGTCCGCCAGCGTGACCGTGCGCGCGTTGGCGACGTGAGGGTTCGTCTTCGAGTGGAAGCCGGACACGGTCACTTTGTGTCCAGCCTTCAGCGAATTCCGGTTCCAGCCATTCCGCATCAGGCCGTTGGGTGGGCCGAGCTCGAAGTCCCAGCTGACCACCTTTCCGTCCTTGTCGATCTCGTCGACATACAGGCGCGCGTGTGGATTGGTCCATTCGAGTTTGGTCACGGTGCCCGAGACCGTCAACGGTCGGTTCGCATCGAACTCCGCGGCGAACGAGTGGTGTGCCGCGACGCGAATGGTTGTCGCGGCGATAGCCATCGCGGCAAACACGGCGACTGACGTGACCTTCATCTGAGCTCCTGTTTGTCGAGCATAATACGCCGGTACGCCTGCAGGAGGGCAGACATGACAGCGGTGCTCAGGCTCGTCGGCACAGTGGCGCTCGTGGTCGGGCTGTCGACGACGACCTCGGCGCAGTGGCCGAGGCAACCGTCGAAGAACGTGCCGAAGCAGCCGAACGGCGAGCCCAATCTGAACGCGGCGGCGCCGCGCACCGCTGACGGCAAAGTCGACCTGTCGGGTCTCTGGCGCGGCGTCGGCGGGCTCGGCCGTCAAGGGACCCCGGCGCCGCCGCCAAGCGATCCTCCCGTCGCCGGTTTCCGCGACGTCGCGGCGAACATCAAGGAAGGGCTGCCGATGACGCCGTGGGCGCAGGCGGTGTTGAAGGAGCGCATGGCCGGCAACAGCAAGGACAACCCCGAGGCGCATTGCCTGCCGATGGGCATCATGCAGTTCCACACCCAAGGTGCCCCGCGCAAGTTCATTCAAACGGCTGACGTGCTCGTCATCCTGTACGAGGCGAGCTCAGGGATCCGGCAAATCTTCACGGATGGGCGGGCGCTGCCGAAAGTCACCGACGACCTGCAGCCGTGGTACTACGGCTACTCCGTGGGCCGCTGGGAGGGTGACACGTTCGTCGTCGAGAGCACCGGCTTTCGGGACGATGGCTGGCTCGACATCATCGGCACGCCGATGAGCGATCAGGCGAAGATGACCGAGCGCATTCGGCGCCCCACGTTCGGCAAGATGGAAATCGACGTCACGGTCGAAGACAAGAAGGCGTACACGCGGCCGTGGACGGTGCGCATCAATCAGGATCTGATGCTCGATCAGGAGATCATCGAGTTCATCTGCGAGGAGAACCAGCGGTTCGGGAAACAATAGGCCCCAGGGCCCAGGCCTCAGGCCCCAGGAGGGTCCGGCCATAGGGTCCGGTCACGCGGCCGCTCGCCGTGGTCGCAGCATCGCACCGGCGACGAGGGCGAGCGCGAGGGCGATCACGAGCTCGTAACCGAGCTGCTTGGCCGCCAGCGCGCCGGGCCAGGGCTGTTCGGCGTACCAAACCAGGAACATCGGTCCCGGGCCGATCAAGTACGAGATCACGCCAAGCTTCAGTGCGCGCGCGACCCACGCGTCTCCCTCCTCCCGCGCGATGCGGAACAACCACATCAGCCCGATCGTGAACGAGAGGTGCCGGACCGGCAGGAAGATGAACTGCCAGTCGGGCGTCCCATCCCCGTTCGCACGCAGCAGCGTGCCCTCGAACGGCGCGTAATCGTTGGCGAGCAGGAAGCCGTGCACGAGGACGGCGCCGACTTGGTTGAGCAGGAACACCGCCAGACCCGCCAGTGCGATCCGTCCATTGGTGAGCGTTGCTGTTCCAGGCTGGACGACGGCCTGCCCCGTGTAGCCGTTGGCGGTTGCGCTCATCGACGATCTCCTTCGTGGCGCACGTTGTAATCCAGCGACCCGTCGGCTGACAAGGGGATCTGGTAACGACTGTAGTGGTAATTCGTATAGCTGGCGCCGGGCCTGTCAGGCCCGGCGTTCACGACATTTTACGCACACACGCTTTCGAAAGCGTTTTCGACTGACGTCGCCGGAATTGATCGATCACCGTTGCCGCGAAGACGAGACGGAGGTGGTCGCGGCTGTCCGGGCGAACGCGACCACGCGGTGCCGCGAGCCACGCCACGACGATGCTGACGAGATACATGGCGAGCATCGGCGCCGCGACGATGGATTGATTCCACCAGTCAGGCGACGAGGTGAGCACGGCTGCGGCGATGAAGATGATCAACGTCGCGTAGGGTACGTTGCGCCAGAGCCATCTCGCTGTTACCAGCCCCATCAACGCGAGGAAAAACACCAGCGTCGGAATCTGAAACACGGCAACCATCGAGAGCAGCAGGCTCTTGTAGAGGCCGAACGTGTCCTCGAGGCGGGGTGTGTAGATCGTCAACTTCGAATTGAATCGGCCGAAGAACTCGATGGTCGACGGGAACAGCAGGTAGTGCGTGAACGCCGCGCCGGCAATCGCACCGATCGCGCCCATCAGCATCAACGGCCATGCGAACCGCTTCTCGCGAGCGTACAGACCTGGAGCGATGAAGCGCCACGCTTGATACGTGATGAACGGCGCCGCCAGCACTACGCCGCCGAGCAGCGCGAGGTCGAAATAGAACGCGATGCCCTCGCCCGGCCTCGTCGTGATCAGCTTCGCGCCCGGTGGGAGCGCCCGAATCGCCGGACCGAGCGCAAACTCCGCGATACGGTCGACGAAGAAGAACGCCACCGCCATGCCGCCGACCAGCGCGATCAGCGCGCGAATCAGTCGGCGACGCAGCTCGTCGAGGTGTTCGAGGAATCCCATCATCCCGCCAGGCTCGTTGTCGTCAGCGGGCTGATTGCGACGCGCGTGGAGGGCTGTCATAGGCGACGATTCTAGCCCCTATCTTCGCTTGTACCGCAGTGTCACTGCCGTCTCTTCATTGACGACCAGCAGCTTGACGAACTGATGCGACGTTCCGGCGCGCGGCACGTCGACGCGAATCGGCAGCACGCCGGACGTGCGCCGCTGGAGGTTGATGACGTTCTGCGACGGCGGGACGGTCTGTGGCGTTCGGTCGAGGCGCCCCACGCCGGCGCTCTCGTTGCTCAACGTGGCGGCCCTCGCGGTCGACTGGACGTCGACGACCGGAGATGCCGCGGTGACTGTAATCGTCTCTCCCGAGCCCCCCACTCGCATTGGGAGTTCCAGCTGCAGCGGTTGCCCGTGGTAGACGAAGGTCATGCGAGCGTTATTGAACCCCGCTAGACGCGAGTCCACCGTCACGTCGCCGGGCTGAACATTGTCGAACACGAACATGCCAGCTCTGTCGGTCACGGCGGTCCGCGTCGAGCCGTTCCTGGTCAGTGTCACAGTCACTCCCGGAAGGACGGCGCCACTTGCGTCGCGTGCGAGCCCACGAATCTGCCCAGGCACCGTGGCCGCAGCTTGAACGGTCTCCGCGAGAGACGGAGATGCGACCAATGCCACTGGCGCATTGAACCCGGCCACCGTCGCGGCCGCGCCCGGCACATCGGCGACCGATGCCAGATCGATCGCGTTGCCATCGACCGTGCGCGCCTTGTAGCGCTCGGGCACGAACACCTCCCACCGGACGATGGCGACCGGGATGTCCATCCGGGGCAGCATCATCTGCATCTCGCCTTTGCGCGCGAATGGCGTTCCCGCGTGCACGTAGACGAACGACACTTGATAGGTTCCGCTCGGCCGGAACCCGGGGCGCAACAGCGGTACGCGGATCCCGTCGGCGCCGAGCACGGGCTTGGCCGTCTCGCCCGCAACGTCGACCGACACCATCGTTGCACCCGCCGGTAGCGTGACCTTGAGAAACGGCTGCGCGCGGTTCTGAATCTGCAGCGCCACTTCGGTGAGCGCGCGTCCCTCGCTTGTCACGAGCGTCGTCGCGACCGCGCGATCCGCGACGGCGGCAAGTACTCCGACGTCGGCAAATCGTTTCACGTCGAGCGACAACGCCGGCACCATGGCGGCGGTGCGCTGATAGCGAAACGCCGAGAGCATCGGCAAGCGCGACAGCGCCCGGAGCGACGGGTTGAGCTCGCGAACGTCGATGCGCAGCATGCCATTGCGCTCAGGTGCCTCGAGCTCCAGCGTGCCGACGCCGTCGATCGCGATCTCACCACGTTCGCGCTGGACGTCGCGAACCGTGATGAACCCCGTATCGACCGCAAACGACCCACCCTCGTGCGGGCGCTCGAGCGTGATCAGCAGCTGGTGGCTGCGCGCCGACGGCTCCGTGAGCGTCACCACCAGTTCGTCGTCGCGCCGCTCGCTGGTTTCGACCGTGCTTCCGGACACGCCGGTGAGTTCGTAGCGGGGCGGAAGCTGAACGGCCACGGTGCGCACCTGGCCTTGGATGACCGTCAGATCGATGAGCGCGGCCATCCGCAGGTCCGAGTCGCCGAGCGTGAGCAGCGTCAGCACGTCGGCCACGGTGCGGACCTCGCGCGCGGCGGCGACCGGCGCGCTGTCGCGCATCGACCACGACACGTCGGTTGACGAGCCCGGATCGAGTGTCGCCTCGATCACGGTGCGGCCGCCGGCGATGGCTCGCCGGGTAATCAGGCCTGCAGACAGATGAACATCGGCTTGCTCGCCCGGCACGTCGATCGTCGCCCGCGCCGTTCCCGCCTGCGGAACAGGAAGGACGAACGTCGCCCGCCCGGGGCGATAGACGAGTGGTGCGCCCCATTCGAGCGTGAGCGAGAACGGGCCGGGGCCAGGCACGAGCGCGGTGTGCGCCGTCCCGTCCGCGACGAGCGGCAGCGGCCGCCCGGCCGCGTTCGCTTCCGTGACCGTGGCGCCAGACAGCAGGCCGACGCGGCTGATGCCGGGACGCAGCGCGTCGCCCGTCATCGTGAACACGCCTCGCGCCGTGTCGCGATCGACGCGAATGCGAAGGTCCGCGTTCGCGAGCACCGCGCCGACGGGTGGCGTGGTCGGTCCCTGAGGGGGACGGGCGGCGAGATCGATCAGCCGGTTGTACTCGGCCAGCGGGAGCGTCACCGCACGCGGCGTGTCATTGGGCCGAGGAGGCGCTTGCGCAAACGACGGCGCCCCCGCAAGTACGAGCGCACTGACCACAGAGAATCTGAGAGCGAGCATGGCACCCTCACCTTCGCTTGAACGACAACTCGACGAATGGCGCGCGCGACTCGGCGGTCAGCTCCGCGGCCAGGAACATCGATGGACCGAATGCCGGGAACGTCACATTGACCGGCAATGCGCCCGCGACCGTGCGTCCGCCTGACTCGGCGCGAAAGCGATCCACCAGCGCCTGAAGGCGGCGCGTGTTGTCGGCATCGCCGACCGCGGTCCCGCCGCTCACCGTCAAGGTCACGGGGCGGCGCAAGGCGTCGGCAAACGGTCCGGCGTCGTCTTCGACACGGAACGTGCCCGGCTCGAGGTTGATGTGATACCGCGGCGAGTAGCGCAGTTCGAGACCAGTACGCGAGACGGGAAGATCAAGCGCGGGGAGATCGAGCCGAGCGCGTCCCTTGGGGAGCCAGCTCTCCGTGCGCTGCAGATACACCATTTCGACGACGAACGTCGGCGCTTCCTCGCCGGCGCGGCCCTTTTCGAGCGGCAGCAGGACGGCGCCCTGTTCGGCGACGCCGGGACGAATCGGCTGACCCGACACCTTCGCGCTCCACAGTGTGGCGCGCGCGGGCAGCGTGACCTTCAGGAAGCTGCGCTGGTTGTTGCGCACCGCGTAGCGGGCTTCGACGAGCATGCCGCCGTCTTCCGCGGCGAGCGCGCGGTAGCGCGCCTCTTCCACGTTGGCGATCAGCACGGCCTGCGGGGTGTAGCGCACGACGGTCACCGTCAGCGATCGTGCTTCGGTGCCGGCCAGCGGCCGCAACCGATAGGCGACCATCGACGGCGACTCCCGTCCCGCGACGATCTCGCCGAGGTCCGCGGGATCAACCGGATCGAGCCCGCGGGTCTGACGATCGCCAATCTCGCCGGCGCCGACGACGTCGACCGCGATGCCGCCGCTCTCGCGTTCGGCGGACGGCACACGCACGATCGGTACGGTGATCGCTCCCTCGCGTGGCGCACGCGTCTCGCCCTGGACGACGAACGACACTTCGCTGCTGATCGGATCGAGCAAGCGTACTCGCAGCGCGCCGTCGTTGGTGTCCCAGTCGCCAACGGTGGCGCCGTTCACCTGGTTGACGACGAGACCAGGCGGCAGCGCGAGCGACACCTCGCGCGCGAGGCCTTGCAGCACTTCGATACGAACGTTGGCCGCGACCGGCGAGACGTCTTCGCCGAGGCCGACAATCGAGGTGACCCGGGCGCGGGTGCGTAGTGGCAGTTCCGCGCGGCGATCGTCGACCTTCCGCTTCCAACTCAGTGTGAGCGCCTGCCCGGGCCGGCCGAACGCCGTCCATCGACTCTCCGTCGCCGTCTCGCTCCGATCGGCGATGAAGCCGCCGCTGACGTTCAGATCGACGCCGCTGCGCGGCAGCACGAGCGACGCACGCGAGATCGGCGCCGTGGACGAGGGGAGTGCGATCGACTCGGTGCCGGCCGACGAGGCGAGCGGCATGACGATGTCGAGCGTGAGCACCACGCGTCCGGCACGCGACAGCAGCACGTGCGGTGGTGGACCTTCGACGAGCGACACCGGCTGTCCATCGATCCGCGCGTCGCGCACCATCAACCCGGCGGGAATCTGCACGCGCGTCCAGCCCTCGCGCAGCACGTCGATCGTGAGCAGCGCGCGGCCAGATGCCGACTCGACGTCGGCGACCAACTCGTAGTCGATCCGCGTCAGCGTGGCATCGATCGGAGAGCTTGCGGGTTGGGCCGGCTGCGGCGTGGCGCGCTCGCGGAGTGCACGATATTCGTCGACGGGCAACACCACCCAGCCCTCTGGCATGGGCGTTTGCGCAACTGTGCCTCGTGCGATGGCCATTGCGCACACACAGGTACCGATCAGGATCAAACGGGCCCGATCCATAGTCGCCTCGCGGTCTGGGGCGCGAGGCCTGAGGCCGGGGCCCCTCTTGTCAGACGCGTGGGCGATGCAATTGGCTCACCCGATCAGGGTGGCGGAGAGCGCGCAGAAAACGCCGTGATCGCGAGAGCATCGCTCGGCGCGATCCACGGCGATGGAGTCAGCGGTTCAAAAGCGTGGAGATCACAGTATTGGTCCGCGTGAAGGCGGACACGACGTCACTTCTTGAAGTCGGTCTCGAGCAGCTTCTCGAAGCGCTGGATGTCTTCGTTGTTCTCGATGCACTCGTACTCGCGGATCCGCTCGTTGGGCCGCAGCCGCAGCGTCGCGTACATCTTCCACGGCTTGGTGAAGACGTCCGGATCCTCCATCGTCGCTTCGTAGACGATCGTGTCGTAAGTATCGCGAGTGTAACGCTCGGTCACGCGCAGCTTTTCAGTATGGTGCGTCCCGACGCCGACCAGCCACGTGTTGGTGTTGAAGCCGACGACGTCGACGACGAGCGTGTCGCCGTCCCAGCGCCCGATGGAATCACCGAGATACGACGGCTCCATGTCGTCTGGATGCGGGCGTCCGTCGGTGGGAATGAATCGCATGCCGTGATGGACTTCATACAGGATCACGACGCGATGCGGCTGTTGAATGATTTCAAACGGCAGCGGACGAACGGTGATCCGCGGGACGCCAGACAACAGACAGCGTGCCATGGGATCGTCGATCCCCTTGCGCGCCAGATACTCCTGCCGCTTCTTTTCCGCGTCGGGTTTATAGGGCGGCGGCTCGGGCGGCGGCAGCGGTTTCCTTCCGGCGGCCTCGTCGGCCTTGCGAATCGCCTCGATTTCCGCGTCGCCAAACAGCAGGGCGAATCCGCCGCCGACCCACACGCCAGACAGATCAGGCTTGCCGTCGGCGGTTCGAGGGATCGGTTTGAGCCCCGGCTTCTGCGTCTGCGCGAGCGTCGTGGTGACGAGCATCGCAGACGCGAGGAGTGCGACGACGGACGCCAGCGGTCGTTTCATCGCCGTGCTCCTCATTGGCCGCCGGTGCCGGCAGGGGGCCCGGAATTCAGTTCGGTTCCGTTCGAAAACGTCACCTTGCGCGAGGCGGCCTGCGTCGGGTTCAGACGCGCTCGCCAGCCGAACACCTTGACCGTGTCGCCGACTTTCATGGTCACGTCCCGCTTCCATCCCTGACGCACCAGCATGTTCGGGGGGTAGCCTTCGAACTTCCACTGCGTCACCGCACCCTTGTCGTCCTTCACATCCACGTAGAAGTAGATGTGGGGATTCATCCAGTCGATCTTGGCGACAACGCCCGATACGGTGACCGGCTTGTCGCCGTCGTATTCGGCCGCGAACGAATGGTGCCCACTCAGTGGGACCGTGCCAACGAGGAGACCGAAGAGCACCGCACGCACTGTTCTCATGAGCCCTCCGATTCGAACCGCGCGCATTGTAAGCCCGCGGCGCGTACAATCTACAGCCGAAGGAGCTGCTATGTTGAAGACGTCGGTAGCGATTCTGGGCCTCATCGTCGGTCTCGTGCTCGTCGGTGCGCAGCCCGGCTCAGCCCAGCAGGGAAGCGGAGGCGGCGTGACCTCGTTCTACGACCTCAACACCAAGAGCCTGGATGGCAAGGCCGGCAACCTCGCGCAGTACAAGGGCAAGGTCAGTCTGGTCGTCAACGTGGCCAGCAAATGCGGCTACACGCCACAGTACGAAGGGCTCGAGAAGCTGCAGCGCGAGATGAAAGGCAAGGGCTTCAACGTGCTCGGTTTCCCCAGCAACGACTTCGGCGGCCAGGAACCGGGGACGGCGCAGGAGATCGCGACGTTCTGCAAACTGACCTACGACGTCACCTTCCCGATGTTCGAGAAAGTCGTGACCAAGAAGGGGGCGGGGCAGTCGCCAGTCTATTCATTCCTCGGTTCGTCCGGGAACCTTCCGGCTTGGAACTTCAGCAAGTACGTCGTCGACAAGCAGGGCAAGGTTGTGGCGTTCTTTCCGAGTCAGGTGACGCCCGAGGATCCCGCGCTTCGCAGCGCGATTCAGAAGGCGCTGGCCGGCTCGTAGCGTTGTGACACCCCGGGGCGGTCCAGTAGAGTACAGGTATCCATGCGCTGGACCCCCGGGAATCTGTCCGCCCTCATCTCCGTCATCCTCCTTCTAAGTGCCGGTTGCCGGAGCACGACCGGAGAGGCGAAGTCGACCGCTGGCAATGCCGCGGCCATCCCGGTAGCCTCTGCCGCTGCCATCGAGCGGCCCCTCGCCCGGTTCATCAGAGTCACGGGCACTCTCACGGCCGAGGAGCAAGCGGACGTTGCGGCTGAAACCCAGGGACGGGTGGTGGCGACGCCGGTCGAGCGGGGCACGCGAGTTACGCAAGGCGCCGATCTGATCCGCATCGCCGCGGTCGAGGCCGAGGCACAGGCGGCCGAAGCGCAGGCCAATGCGGCACAGCTCGAGGAACGGCTCGGCCTCGGCGACGGCGCGGCGTTCTCGCTCGACCGTGTGCCGGAAGTGGCCAACGCGAGAGCCAACGTCACGCTCGCGCAGGGCGACTATGACCGCGCGAAGATGCTGTTCGAGAAGCAGCTGCTCTCCAAAGCCGAATTCGATCAGCGCAGCGCGCAGGCCGAAGTCGCGCGTCGTCAGTACGACATCGCCCGCAATACCTCGATGCAGCAGTTTCAAGCCCTGCTCGCGGCGCGGGCGCGTGTCAGCCTTGCCCGCAAAGCGCTGGCCGACACCGTCGTCCGCGCGCCGTTTTCCGGGGTGGTCGGCGAGCGCATGGTGTCGGTGGGCGACTACGTCACGCGCGGCATGAAGGTCGCGTCGGTGCTGCGCACGAATCCGCTGCGGCTGCAGCTCACCGTGCCGCAGCAATACAGCGTGGAAGTGGGCGTCGGTCGAGCCGTGTCGCTCGAAGTGGATACCGCCCCGGGCAAAACGTTCACGGGCCAGGTGCGCTACGTGTCACCGGCGCTGCAGACCGACTCGCGCACGCTGATCGTCGAAGCGGTGGTTCCCAACGACGATGCCGCGCTCAAGCCCGGTTCGTTTGCGACGGCGCAGATCGAGCAGGAGTCGAAGAAGCCTGGCATCCTTGTACCCGTCGCCGCGGTGCGCACGGTGTCCGGCTCGTCGCGTGTGTTCGTGGTCGCGACCGAGCGCGCGGAAGAGCGCCTGGTCACCGTGGGGCAAGCGGTGGACGATCTCGTCGAGATCGCCACGGGACTGAAAGCAGGTGAACGCGTGGCGACCAGCAATGTCACCCAACTCGTGGACGGAGCCTTGGTGGCGCCGGCTCGTTAGCATGTTGAAGTACGTCAGGTAATGGTTCATGCAATGGCTCGCTGAGCTCTGCGTCCGGCGTCCCGTTTTCGCGTCGGTCCTCATTCTCTCGCTCACCGTCGTCGGCGCATTCGCCTTCGGACAACTCGGTGTCGACCGGTTGCCGCAGGTCGACTTCCCGACGGTCAGCATCACGACTCGTCTGCCCGGTGCCGCGCCGGAGCAGGTCGAGAGCGAGGTGACCGACAAGGTCGAAGAAGCCGTCAACACGATCAGCGGCATCGATCAGCTCAGCTCGAATTCCGCCGAGGGCATCTCGCAGGTCAACGTGACCTTCCGGCTCGAAAAGAACGCCGACGTCGCGGCGCAGGAGGTGCGCGATCGAATCAATCGCATTCTGCCGCTGCTGCCACGCACGATCACGCAGCCGACGATCGAGAAGCAGGATCCCGATGCCGCCCCGATCCTGACGATTGCCGTCACGGCGAAGAAGCCGATCCGCGAGGTCACCGAATACACCGACAAGGTGCTTCGCCGCCGGCTCGAAAGCGCCGATGGCGTTGGCCAGGTGCTCGTGCTCGGCGGCCGCAAGCGGCAGATCAACGTGTGGGTCGACGGCGACCGTCTGCGCGCCTACAACCTGACGGTCAACGACGTCTCGCGCGTGCTGCAGACGCAGAACGCGGACGTTCCAGGCGGGCGCATCGACCAGGGCGCGGTGTCGATCACGATGCGAACGCGCGGTCGTGTCGATTCACCCGAACAGTTCGGCGACCTCGTCATTCGCGAGGTCAGCGGCCATCCGGTGAAGGTGGCGGATATCGGCCGCGTCGAGGATGGTGTCGCCGAGGCGACGACGCTGGCCAACATCAACGGCGATCCGACCGTGCTGCTGCAGATCCGCAAGCAGTCGGGCACGAACACGGTGGAAGTGGTCGGCAACGTCCGGGAGCGCCTCGAAGATATTCAGGCCGCGCTTCCGCCCGGCTACGAGTTGCGCATCGTTCGCAACCAGGCCGAGTTCATCGAGGCGTCCTTCCGCAGCGTCGAAGAGCACCTCATCGTCGGTTCATTCCTCGCCGCCTTCGTGGTGTTGCTGTTCCTCGGCAACGTGCGCTCGACGGTGATCGCCGCGATCGCCATTCCGACGTCGATCGTCGCGACCTTCGCATTGGTCTGGTATGCCGGCTTCACGCTGAACATGCTGACGATGCTCGCCCTGACGTTGTCCGTCGGCATCGTCATCGACGACGCCATCGTCGTGCTCGAGAACATCTATCGGTTCATCGAAGAGAAAGGCATGGCGCCGATCAGGGCCGCAATCGAAGGCACGCGCGAGATCGGCCTGGCCGTACTGGCGACGACGCTATCGCTGGTCGCGATCTTCGCGCCGGTCGGCTTCATGAGCGGGATGGTCGGCCGCTTCATGAGGAGCTTCGGTCTGACGATGGCGTTCGCCGTGATGGTGTCGCTGCTCGTCAGCTTTACTCTCACGCCGACGATGTGCGCGCGTTGGCTGAAGGTCAAGCCACGCCGCGAGGACGAGGAGCATCACCTTCACGACTCGAAGCACTCGAAGATCTTCGGGCCGCTCGATCGCGTCTACACGCGGATGCTCGAATGGTCGATGGCGCATCGCGGGATCGTGGCGGCGCTCGCCGTGCTCGTGCTGCTCTCGAGCGTGCCGATTTTCCGCATGGTGAGCGTCAACTTCACCCCGCAGGACGATCAGTCCGAATTCGACCTCAGCCTGCGCGCACCCGAAGGCACCAGCCTCGAGGCGACCGAGGTGTTCGCCAACCGCGTCGCCGCGGCGATTCGACAGGTGCCCGAGGTGACCTACACGATGATCACGGTGGCCGGCGACTCCGCGGGCACGCTGAACACGGCCTCGATCTACGTGCGGTTGAAGGACATCGAAGATCGGTCGCGTGATCAGTTCGCGATCATGGACCTGGTGCGCAGCGAAGTATTGCCGCCGTACGTGAAGCAGGGGCTGAAGGCATCGCTCCAGGCGCCCGGCATCGGCGGCGGCGGTGGCGGCGGCGGTCAGGCGCAGGGCGACGTGATGTTCGTGATGCAGGGACCGAGCCTCGCCGAGCTCGAGCGCGCGAGCAACTCGCTGGCGGAAACGGCGCGGTCGATTCCCGGGCTGGTCGATGTCGACACGTCGCTTCGCGTCGGAAAGCCCGAAATGGCGGTGAGGCTGGATCGGCCGAAAGCGGCCGACCTCGGGGTGCAGATCGCCGACGCGGCCGACGCGCTCCGGCTCCTGGTCGGCGGCGATCAGGTGACGACCTACAACGAGGGGGGAGAGCAGTACGAGGTTCATCTGCGCGCGCAGGATCAGGATCGCGGGTCGGAGGCGGCCGTCGGTCAACTCACCGTGCCGTCCGCTCGGCTGGGAAGCGTTGCGCTCGACAACATCGCGACGTTTGCTCGTGGCGCCGCGCCCTCGGACATCCGCCGTCTCAATCGCCAGCGCCAGGTGACGGTGGCGGCCAACCTGCTGCCGGGCACGTCTCAGACAGTAGCGCAGGCGACGCTTTCGGAGGCGGCCGGGAAGCTGGCTCTTGGCTCCGAGTACCGCCTCGGCTACACCGGCCGGTCTCGCGAGCTGAATCGCACGGCCAGCGCGTTTCTCCAGGCGCTCGCGCTGTCGCTGATCTTCATGTATCTGGTGCTGGCGGCGCAGTTCGAGTCGTGGCTGCACCCGGTGACGATTCTGCTGTCGCTGCCGCTGACGCTGCCGTTTGCGCTGGTGTCGCTGGTGATCTTCGGTCAGTCGCTGAACATCTTTTCGGCGCTGGGGATGCTGGTGCTGTTCGGGGTCGTCAAGAAGAACTCGATCCTGCAGATCGATCACGCCAACCAGCTGCGTGAGGAGGGACTGGAGGCGCGTGAGGCGATCATCCAGGCGAGCCGCGATCGGCTGCGCCCGATTCTGATGACGACGCTGGCGTTCGTGGCCGGCATGATCCCGCTGGTCGTCACGAGCGGCGTCGGCTCGGCCACCAATCACGCCATCGGCTTCGTCGTGATCGGCGGGCAGACGCTCGTGCTGACGCTGACGCTCCTCGTCACACCGGTCGCCTATTCGCTGTTCGAAGACGCGCGCGAGCAGCGCGTGATGCGTCGCGGGTTTAGCTGGTTGAAGTCGAAACTCCCACTGCCGAACCCCGTGACTCCGGCATAACGACGTGCCTTTCCGTGACATCGTTGGACATCGGCGGCTTGCCTCGCTGCTCTCGCGCGCGATCGCGCGTGAGACGCTGCCGCCTTCACTGCTGTTCGCCGGCCCCGCAGGGATAGGCAAGCGGCGCGTCGCGGTCGCGATCGCCGAGGCGATGAATTGCCTCAAGCCGACGACGACGGCCGAATTCGAGCGCGACGCGTGCGGGACGTGTGCCGCGTGCAAGCGGATCGCGCGAGGCGTGCATCTCGACGTCATCACCATCGAACCCGGCGACAGCGGCTCGATCAAGATCGAGCAGGTTCGGGAGGTGATCGATCGCGCCGACTACCGGCCGTTCGAAGGCAAGCGGCGCGTGGTCATCGTCGACAACGCCGAGGCGCTCGTGCCGGCGGCGCAGAACGCGCTGCTGAAGACGCTCGAGGAGCCGCCCTCGGCATCGATCTTCATTCTGGTGTCGTCGATGCCGGATGCGCTGCTGCCGACGGTGATCTCGCGCTGTCCGCGATTGCGATTCGCGCCGCTCTCGACCACGGAGGTCGCCGACGCGTTGATGGCCAGCCACGAGTACACCGACGCCGATGCGAGAGCCGCCGCGGCGGATGCCGACGGCAGCATCGGCCGGGCGTTGGCGGCCGATTCGGCGGATTTGATCGAGGCGCGCGAGGGCGCGGAACGGCTGCTCGAATTCGCGGCTCGAACGGCCGATCCAGCGCGGCGTCTGGATGCGGCGAAAGATCTCGTGACGACGAAGAGCGGGCCGAGTGCCGAGCGCGAGCAGCTGTCCGCGTGCCTGCGTGCGCTGGCCTCGCTGCTCCGCGACGTCAGCATCCTCGCCCTGGGTGGCGAGCGCGGGTTGCTGGGTAACGCGGATCTCGAGCCACGGCTGACCGCGCTCGCGCGCAGCTTCGACGGCCGCCGCAGCTCGCGCGCGTATACGGCGGTCGACGAGGCACTGGCCGCGATCGAACGCAACGCGAGCCCCAAGGTCGTTGCCGACTGGCTGGTCCTGCAGCTCTAAGCGCGATTGTGAAACCGCGCATCGCCATCACCGTCGGTGACCCTGCCGGCATCGGGCCGGAGATCGCGCGGAAGGCGTCGGCCGACGACCGCGTTCGCGCTGCGTGTGATCCCGTGCTCTACGGGCCGCCTGCCGACGCGGCGTTCGCGCCCGGCGTGTTGTCGGCCGAGGCGGGCCGAGCCGCGTATGACGCGATCTGCGCCGCCGTGCGTGACGCACAGGCCGGCCGGGTTCAGGGGATTGCCACGGCGCCGGTCAACAAGCTCGCGTTTGCGAAGGCGGGTCTTCCCTGGAAAGGGCACACTGATTTGCTCGCGCATCTCACCGACAGTGCCCACGTCGCGATGATGTTCTGGTCCGAGCCGCTGAAGGTCGTGCTCGCCACCGTTCATCTGCCGCTGGCCGCCGTTCCGTACGCCCTGACCCGATCTGTCGTCGACAGCACAATCGCGCTGACTGCACGCGAGCTTCCGCGCTTCGGCATCGCCAAACCCCGGATCGCCGTCGCCGGGCTCAATCCACACGCCGGCGAGGAAGGATTGATGGGTGAGGAGGAGCAGCGCGTCCTTCGGCCTGCCGTCGAGGCGGCACACGCGCGCGGGATCGACGTCAGCGGGCCGTACCCCGGTGACACGGTGTTCGTTCGAGCGACGTCGGGCGAGTTCGACGTCGTGATCGCCTGCTATCACGACCAGGGGCTGATCCCGGTCAAGCTCGTGGCATTCGGTCACGCCGTGAATGTCACGTTGGGCCTTCCCATCATCAGAACGTCGGTCGATCACGGGACGGCGTTCGACATCGCCGGACGGGACGTCGCCAACCCATCGAGCATGATCGAAGCGGTTCTGCTCGCGGCGCGCCTCGCCGCCATAGCCGCCTGAGCTGCAACAGCTCCGACTTGTAGTAGGCCGTATTACGATTGGTGAACGCACATGCCCGGAAGCCCGGACGACAACAATCGTGTCGTGCTGTTTGACGGCGGATGTCCGATGTGTCGGCGAACCGTCCGGCAGTTGCGTGCGGTCGATTCGCTTGGGAAGCTCCAGTTCGTGGACGGCACGAACGCCGAAGCGCGCCAGCACTTCGCGCCAGGCTTGAGCGAATCCGCTCTCCTGGTCCAGATGTACGTCGTCGACCCGCGGGGGCGCCGCTTTGCAGGTTATGAAGCCGTCCTCGAGATCTCGAGCGTCGTCCCGCTGCTCTGGCCGCTCTGGCTCGTTGGACGCATTCCTGGAATTCGCTCGCTGGGACACCTCGTGTACCGCACGATCGCCGCGAACCGCATTCGCCGAGGGAGATGTACAGATGATCTCTGCGAGGCGCCGGTAACAGATCGTCGCGTTTGACGCGGGGCCTGGAAGGCCCGGCCTCCACTGCAGCCCGGCCTACACTGATTTCACGGCTCCCGGAATCCGTTGGTCAGGGGATAGCGGCGGTCGCGGCCGAAGCTCTTTCGTGTGATCTTCACCCCGGGCGGTGCCTGACGACGCTTGTATTCAGCGGCGAACAGCATCCGCTGGACCCGCGTCACGGTCTGACGGTCGAAGCCGCGCGCGACGATCTCGGGAACACTCAACTCCTCTTCGACGAGTAAATGCAGGATGGCATCGAGCTCGTCGTACGGCGGAAGCGAGTCCTGATCAGTCTGATTCGGCCGCAACTCGGCCGTCGGCGCTTTGGTGAGCGAGGATTCGGGCACGACGCGTCCGGCCGGCGCCAGACCGCCTTCGGGCATGTGTTCGTTCCGCCATCGCGCCAGCGCATAGACGTCGGTCTTGTAAATGTCCTTCAACACCGAGTATCCGCCGCACATGTCGCCATACAGCGTGGCGTAGCCGACGGACATCTCCGACTTGTTTCCGGTGGTCACCAGCAGCTCGGAGAACTTGTTCGAGAGCGCCATCAGCAGCACGCCGCGTGCGCGTGCCTGCAGGTTTTCCTCGGTGACGTTCCGCGGTCGGTCCTGAAACACTGGTTTCAACACCGCTTCGAATGCGTCGACCGGCGGTTCGATCGACAGCGTGTCGAGACGAACGCCAAGCAAACGCGCCGACTCCTCCGCATCATCCTGGCTGGAGGCACTGGTGAAACGCGACGGCAGCCGGACACCACGGACCGCACTCGGACCGAGCGCATCGACAGCGACGGCCGCCGTCAAAGCGGAGTCAATCCCGCCCGACAACCCCAGCACGATGCCGGGAAACCTGTTCTTTCGCACGTAGTCCCGCAGGCCAAGCATCATCGCCTGATATATGGAGGACAGACGTGGCTCCGGGGTCCATTGGGCGGAGGCTTCACAGCGCAGGACGCCGTTCGTCCGTTGCCACGTGGTCACAGTGAGCGACTCGCGCCAGAACGGCAGCACGTGCCCGAGCGAGCCGTCGCCGTTGACGACGAACGACCCGCCGTCGAATACGAGCTCGTCCTGACCTCCAACCTGGTTGACATACGCGATCGGTATCCCGCTTTCTCGCGCCCTCGCCTGCACCAACTCCAAACGCTGAAGGAACTTATCGACTTCGAACGGTGACCCGTTCGGTACGAGCAGCAGCTCCGCTCCCTCCCGAGCCAGGTGTGTGGAAACGGCAGGCGACCAGACGTCTTCGCAGATGGGAAGTCCGAGGTGCACGTCGCGGAACGCCAGTGGCATCGGAAGAGGACCGGCGCTGAAGACGCGTTTTTCATCGAACACGCCGTAGTTCGGTAAATCGTGCTTGAATCGCAGGTCGCTCTTGCCATCGGCGACGAGTGCGACCGCGTTATGGAGGCAGCCGGCCTCCTTCCACGGCAGCGTCACGGCGACGGCTACCGTCGATGCGCTGTCACGCTGAAGTTCGCGGAGCGCCGCGGCCGTTGCATCGACGACGGCCGGACGCAGCACCAGGTCCTCCGGCGGATAGCCGACCAGCATCAGCTCGGGAAAGACGACGAGATCGGCTCCTTGCGCCGCTGCGTCATCGCGCATTCGCCGGATGATCGCGAGGTTGCCGCTCACGTCGCCAACGGTGGGGTTCGCTTGCGCGATTGCGATCGAAAGGGTCATGTCGAAAATGCGGCGAAGTCCGTCGGTTGGCCGACCTCACGTTCCTTCACGCGTCTGCCGCTGACTGCATTCCGTTTCAAAAGAAGTTCGAAACGAGGTGACCTAAAGCCGCCGTCAATCGTCACTATGTGCGTAGAGGGAACACCTCACTAACAGGAGCGTAAACACTCTAGTTAGATCCGCAATCTCATCATACACATCGTCCCATCCTGTCGACTTAGTAAGTAGCGAGTCGAGAGCGACTTAGTGTATAAAGCTCGACTGGCCGTGTCCTTGCACAGCGGCGGCGCATGCGAGCCTTGGGGCGATCTATTTTTGTACTCATCGGGTCGTTGCTGCTTACACCAGCAGCAGCCTTCTCACAGACGGTCACCGCGCTCTGGGATGCGAGCCCGGTGTCTGAGTCGGTGCTGAATTACGAGGTTTGCATCAGCACGACGCCGCTGTCCTGCAACATTCAACGCGCGACTGTCCCCGCCTCGCAGACTTCGTACACGTTCTCGCTGACACCTGGCGTTATCAACCTCGTTGCCGTACGCGCGTTCAGCGCGCTAGGTGCGGGCGAATTCTCGCAGGAAGTGGCGGTGTCGATTCCGGCGATCGCGTCCGTTGCCGATCAAACGAGTACCGTCAACACCCCGATTAACCCGTTGAGCGTGCCGGTCAATGATCCCGATGGCAGCACTCTGACGTTCTCCCACACCGGGCTTCCACTTGGTCTGTCGCTCAATTCGGGGACCGGCGCGATTACCGGTACACCGGCATCCATCGGAACGTATAGCGTCACCGTTCTCGTAAGCGACGGACTCGTGACCGTCTCGACCAGCTTCGTGTGGACGGTTCGAAGCGGTTCGAGTGATGCGACTCCTCCTAACGTGGACATCAGCAGTCACACGAACGGTCAGCAGGTCACGAACGCCACGATCACGCTCCAAGGCACGGCGAGCGATGCGGGCGCCGGCGATAGTGGAATCAGCAGCGTGCGGGTGAACGGCGTACTCGCTTCTGGCGGCACGTCATCGGGTGGCAACACTGCGACGTGGAGTCGCGCGCTCACGCTGGTTCAGGGTTCGAACCAGTTGACCGTCGTGGCGACCGACGGCGCGGGCAACGCTCGGACGACGCAGATTTCAGTCACGTACTCCGTGGCCGACACGTCTGCGCCATCGTTGTCCATTACGAGTCACACCACTGGCCAGACCGTCAACGTCGCGAGCATCACTCTCGCTGGGACCGCGACCGACATGAACAGCGGCAACAGCGGCATCGCGAGCGTCACCATCAATGGCAACGCGGCATCGGGCGGAACGTCGACGGGCGCCAACATGACGACGTGGAGCGGGACCGTCGCGCTTGCGCAGGGCCCCAACTTCCTGACGGTCGTCGCGACGGACGGCGCCGGTAACGCGCGTCAAGTGTCGCTCACGATCAACCGCGACTCGGCGGCCCCGGCACTCGCGATCACAAGCCACTCGTCAGGGCAGACCGTATCAACAACGACGGTTACGTTGAGCGGCACCGCCACAGACAGCGGCGCGGGCGGCAGCGGCATCACTCAAGTGTCGGTCAACGGCGCCACGGCATCGGGTGGGACGGCGTCAGGCAGCAATACCGCCAACTGGAGCCGAAGCGTCAGTGTCAACGGCGGCACGAACCTTTACACCGTGGTGGCCACTGACGGCGCGGGCAACACTCGGACCGCGGCGATCTCGTTAACGTTCAGTGCTCCCGCCGCTCCGATGACCGCAGTCTCGTTGAGCACCAGCCTGCCCAGCCCACAGCCGCTGGGCACGACGATCTTCCTCACGGCGGCCGGCTCGGGTGGCTCTGGACCGTACGAGTATCGCTTCTGGGCGCACCACATTACGTCGCCCTGGGAGATCGTGCAGGACTGGAACCCGTCGGCGACGTATGCGTGGGCGCCAACGCGCACCGGCAGCTTCGAGGTCGCCGTGTGGGGACGCAGGATCGGCTCGACGGCGGAATGGGAGGCCTACTCAGCCCGAGAGTTCGAAGTTTCCACCGGGGGCAGCTCCGATGGGACCGCCCCAAGCCTCAACATCACGAGCCACTCTTCGGGGCAGACGCTCACAGCGGCGGACATCACGCTCGGCGGCACGGCGAGCGACAACGACAGCGGCAACACTGGCATCGTGAGCGTGACCGTCAATGGTCAACTGGCGAGCGGCGGAACCGCCAACGGTGCAGGCACCGCAAACTGGAGCCGCAGCTTCACGCTGTCCTCAGGTGCCAACACCATCACCGTTGCCGCGAGGGATGGAGCCGGTAACGTCAGGACGTCCTCCATCACGCTGACCTACACATCGTCGGGGTCCGGATCGGGATCGGGGGTGTCCGGGAGTCCGATGACGTCCGTCGCGCTGGGCACGAACCTCTTGAGTCCGCAGCCTCTTGGATCGCAGATCCTACTGACGGCTGTCGGCGCTGGAGGGTCGGGACCATATGAGTATCGTTTCTGGGCGCATCACGACAGCAGCGAATGGGAAATCGTGCGCGACTGGAGCACCACGGCGACTTATTCGTGGATGCCCACACGCACTGGTACCCACGAGATCGCGGTGTGGGGACGACGCGCAGGTTCCGGCTCGTTGTGGGAGGCGTATGCCCAAACGATCTACGTCGTTTCTCCCGGCAGTCTGGGGGATGCGTTGCCGCCGACGGTAACAATCACTAGCCACTCGGCGGGACAGACCCTGACCACTCAAACCATCACGCTGAGCGGCACGGCGACTGATAGTGGAAGCGGCGGCACGGGCATCGCGACTGTGACTGTCGACGGTCAGCAAACGACTGGTGGTGCGGCATCGGGTACGGGAACGGCGAATTGGAGTCGCACGCTGTCGCTCGCGCCGGGCGCGAACACGATTTGGGTGGCAGCGGCTGATGGTGCGGGGAATGTTCGGATGGCGCCCATCACGCTGACGTACCTCACCGTGACGGTGTCGGGTAGTCCGATGACCAGCGTCTCCGTCAGCACAAATCCAAACTCAGGGGAGGTTGGAGAGCCGGTTATGATCTTTGCTGCCGGCGCTGGCGGAACGGGTCCCTACGAATACCGTTTCTGGCTGCATCACAACACGGAGGAGTGGGCGATCGTCCGCGACTACGGCACCGGTTCGATGTACACGTTTACTCCGGGTCGAGCCGGCACGTATGAGATCGCGATCTGGGCCCGACGAGTCGGCTCCTCCTCGGCGTGGGAAGTCTATACAAGCCAACCGTTCGAAGTGAGATGAGACGCGCGGCGTGAGCCGTTCCCAGGAAGCGCGAGTACGCGTGGTACACTGCTGCTTCTTGGGAGCCGCTCCGTGTTGAAGCTCCGTCGCCAGGTAGCGCGGCCTCTTCTCCTGGCGACAGCCGCCATCCTTGTCTTCGCATTCTCCTGGCTTTTCCGCTTCAACGACCCGGGCGGCTCCTTCGCCGGGCTCACCGACGATCACTTCTTCTACCTCACAAGGAGCTGGCAGATTCTGTTTGGTGATCTGCCCGTCAGAGACTTTGTGGATCACGGTGCGCCGCTCTACTACTACGTCGGGGCGGCGGTTCAGTGGGTGTTCGGCCGGGGCACATTGAGTGAGCTCGCGTTCGCGACGACGGCGATCGCCCTTGGTGCGTCGCTTACGCTGCTACTAGCGGCTCGCGCGAGCGACTCCATCCTGCTCGGGGTGCTCGGCGCGTTCTTTCAGATTCTGCTGTATCCGCGGTTCTACAACTACCCGAAGCTCCTGGCCTACGCGACGGCGATCCCGGTTCTGTGGTGGTTCGCCAATCGGCCGAGTGCATGGCCGCGAGCGGTCGCCGCGCTCGTCACGGTGATCTGGTTCCTGTTTCGCCACGACCACGGTGTGTTCATCGCGTTCGCGATGGCGACGATGCTGGCCGTGCTGCCGCAATTCGCGTGGCGAGAGCGATTGCGGCACGCTGTACTGTACGGAGCGCTGGTGCTGGTGATGCTGGCGCCGTATCTGGTCTTCATTCAGATGAACGGCGGCGTGGTTGCGTACTTTCAGCAGGCCTCGGCATGGGCGGAAAAGGACCGTGCCCGTGCGCCGGTGGTCTGGCCAGGACTGTTCGGGAATCCCAACGGAGTGTCGGACGAGGCGCGCCAGCGGGGCATCGGGCGACCCGTGGCAGTGATCCGCGACAACGCCGTCGCCTGGACGTACTATGCCGAGCTGCTGATCCCCGTTTTCGCGTTGGGTATGCTCGCCATTTCGCGCGACGGTTTCCGGCCCACGTGGCCGCTGGCGCGCGCGAAGCTCGTTATGGTGGCGGTGCTCGGATTGATCGTAGACGCCGGGTTCCTGCGCAGTCCGCTCGAAGCACGCCTCGCCGATCCGTCCGTTCCTCTCGCGATCCTGGTGGCGTGGCTTGCCGGGTCGGTGGGTCGCCTGATGGTCGATGCGCGATCGGTGCAGCCATCGCTGGTACCGCGGGTCTGGCTCGTACGGGCAGCGGCGCTGGCGATTGCTTTACCGTTGATGTTGGTGCTCGGAACCAGTCTGTCCAAGGATCTCTACGACCGTGTGGACGCCGCGGGACTCACCGATCGATTCGGCAAATCGCTCGAGCGGGCGGGAAGAATCGCGGACCAACTTCGAATCGACTGGCAGCTCGAGAGCTGGGTCGCTCGCGACCAGCGTCCCGATCTCATCAACCTGTCACTGTACGTGAATGCCTGCACGCGTCCCAACGACCGGGTGCTCGTCCAGGCCTACATGCCCCAGGTGCTCGCGCTGGCGCGTCGCGCGTTCGCGGGTGGGCATGGCGATCTGCGTCCCGGATTTTTCAGAACCGACGAGGCACAGCGGCTGACGATCGCCCGGCTCGAGCGGCAGTCGGTGCCGTTGATGCTCCTCGAGACCGGTGACGAGTATCGCAACTTCCGCAAGTCGTTTCCGCTGGTGACCGACTACATCGACGCGCGCTATCGTCAGGCGGGCTCGCACGTGTTCGACGGCCGATTCGGCGTGAATCTGTTCGTGCGCACCGACGCTCGCCCCAGCGGAACCTGGGAGCCCTTCGGGTGGCCGTGCTATGGCAGCGGCCACGTGGTGTCGTGATGGCGGAGAAGACCGAACGCGAGAAGGCACAGAAGTCGATCGCCGACAATCGCAAGGCGCTCCACGACTATCACGTCCTGGAAACGTGGGAAGCGGGGCTGGTGCTGCGCGGAACCGAGGTCAAGGCGATTCGCGAGGGCGGCATCAACCTGCGTGACAGCTTTGCCCGTGTCGACAAGGGCGAAGTCTGGCTCGAGAACGTCCACGTCAGTCCCTACAGCCACACCGGATACGCGCATCACGACGAGCGTCGGTCGCGCAAGCTCCTCCTGCACCGGCACGAGATCTTGAAGCTCATCGGACGCGTTCGCGAGAAAGGCCTCACCCTCGTGCCGTTGCGGATGTATTTCAAGAACGGCCGGGTCAAGGTGGCGCTGGCGCTGGTCAAAGGCAAGCAGGCTCACGACAAGCGCGAAACAATCCGTCGCCGCGAAGTCGAGCGCGAGACGCGCGCCGCAGTCAAGGCACGCAGCCGCTGAGGCGTGTTCAATACGCTGTGAACTCCCGAACGATGGCCTCGGCCAGCAGTTCGGATGCGGGTACGTCCCAACCTCCCGGTCTGACGAACTCTTTCGCGAATTGCCGTAAACGAGCGGATTGATCCGGCCCGGCCAGCGCCTCACCGAGATGCGCTCGATGCTCGTCCATCGATGACGCGCAGCGAACACACCCGCCGTTCTGCTCCAACAGGTAGTGAAAGTGGAGCGTCGTGCTTTGGCCGTCGGCAGCATCGTTTCCCGCGAGGATCGTCAACGTCGGTCGGCCGACGATCGCTGCCTCGAGGGCCGCGCTCGTGTTGAGCGCCACGGTTGCCGCGCTGTGGTGAAGCGCGTCATGAAACGCCTGCGGACGGCGGTAATGCGTCCGCACCACCGCGACCCGCGGGTGTGCAATCGGCCGCGTTACCCAGCCTCTGCCGAGATCGCCTTCCCAGCGAACGATTTCAGTCGGGCCCTCATCGTCGGTGGCTTTCACGTCAGGATGCGGCCGGATCAGGATGTTCGACTCGCGAACCGCTTCTTCCGAGGCGCACCTGATCGCGTCGACCCACGTGCGGATGAACGGCAGCTCGGAGTTGGTGACGACGAACTTGGACGAGCCGAGATACATGAGGATCGGTCGCTTCGGATCGAATCCCAGCGGCTTGCAAAACGCTTCCCTCGTCGTCACCGGCGAGAGGGCGATGAACGTATCGAAGCGAGGCGCACCGGTCGCGACCGCCCGCTCGCGCGGAAAGTCGTGCAGCTCGGCCGCTTCGGTCCGCTGCCATTCGTTCCACACGAACATCCGATCGGGCTGCACATGGAGCCCACCTTTTGTGCTCAGGTTGTCCCAGCTGTAGAGCACCATGCCGGTCGGAATGCCGAGGTGCTTCGCGCTCTTGACGATGTCACTTTGCGACGAGCCGAGATCGATCAGCGGTGACACGAGTACGCCGTTCGGATTGTGCAGCTTGAGAAACGCCTCCTGCCCCCGGTCACTCGGAATGGCTTCCTCCATCAGGCGACAGATCGTCGACAAGCGCTCGCGCTCCTGGTCGGTGAGATCGAGCGCGAGCTCGCTCCAGTCCATGTGCGCCGTCCGCGTGCCACGCGAGATCGAGTGCAGCAGCTTTTGAAACGCGCGTGCCCGCAGCTTGGTCGCGGCGCGGTACTGCGGATTGAGGTAGCGGATGTAGTCCCCTGCTCGACGCACGCTGGTCGCCAGCGGCGCCCAGGCGTCCTCACGCTTCTTCGGCCAGCAGTCGATGACGACGCCCGCGCATTCGGCGAGCTCCTCAGGTGGCGAGACGTCCTCGTCCGGCCACGCCAGTGTCACCTCATGCCCGCGGTGAGCGAGCGCTCGAATCACTCGCGCATACGTCGGGAGATAACCGCGCTGCTCCAGGACGAACAGGAGCTTCATTCGCCGTTGCGTCATCAGGCGTGCGCCGCGACGGCGGACGCCAGGGTCTCGGCGACGCGATCGGGCGCGGCGGGGTCCATGCCCATCCACAAGGGCAGCCGGATCAGCCGCGCGCTGCGGTCGTCGGTCACCTCCATGGTGCCCGCCACGCGGCCGAACCGGCGTCCGGCTGGCGACGAGTGAAGCGGGACGTAGTGGAACACCGCGTTGACGCCGCGCCGGTTCAGGTCCGCCAGTACTTCTGCCCGTGGAATCTGACGAGGCAACAGCACGCGGAACAGGTGCGCGTTGTGGGTGCAATCGGATGGAACGACGGGCCGCTCCACCCCAAGCCGTTCCAGGTCTTCGCAGGCGTGATGGTAGGCGCGCCACAAGACGAGACGTTCGGTGGTGATCTCGCGTGCCGACTGCAACTGCGCCCAGAGAAACGCCGCGGTCAGCTCGCCTGGCAGGAACGACGAGCCGATGTCCACCCAGGTGTACTTGTCGACTTCACCGCGGGAGAACTTCGAGCGATCGGTGCCTTTCTCCCAGAGGATTTCCGCGCGTTCGCTGTACTGACGATCGTTGATGACCAGGGCGCCACCTTCGCCCGACATGACGTTCTTGGTCTCGTGAAAGCTGACGGTCGCGAGGTGACCAAACGACCCGAGCGGCCGGTCGCGATAGGTTGACAGCAAACCTTGGGCGGCATCTTCGACGAGCACCACCCCATGGCGCTGCGCGATGTCCGTCAGGACGTCCATGTTGCAGCCGATGCCGCCGTAGTGCACCGCCACGATGGCTTTCGTGCGGGCGGTGATGGCGGCTTCCACGAGGCGCTCGTCGATGTTCAGCGTATCGGGTCTGACGTCGACGAATACCGGTGTTGCGCCTCGCAGCACGAACGCGTTGGCGGTCGATACGAACGTGAACGACGGCATCACGATCTCGTCGCCCAGTTCGAGGTTCAGCAGCAGCGCTGCCATCTCGAGCGCAGCCGTGCACGAGTGCGTCAAGAGCACGCGCGGCGCGCCCAGGCAGTCCTCGAGCCACGCCTGACAGCGGCGCGTGAACTGCCCGTTGCCGGCCAGTTGGCCGGCGCGAACGGCCGCGTCGATGTACTCGAACTCTCGACCGGTGACGTGTGGCTTGTTGAACGGGATCATGGTCCCGTCGCAGATAGTAGCATCCGCATGCGAGCGATCAGGACGTCTCCAGGACGGCCAGCCCCACGCCGGTGCGTCCATAGTCGTTGCCGTTATAGAGCATGTATCGCTGCCGGTTCCAGTCGAACACGCATGGATACTCGACCATCTCCGTCTCCCAGTCGTCGCCAGCGGCGATGAGGCCGAGGTCGTCGCGGCGGGTCCAGGAGACGCCGTCGATCGACTGCGCACAACTGATTCGATACCGTTCCCCTCGCACGGCGAACCACATGCGGTAGGCGTCCGCATCCCGCATGACCCACGGACGCGCGAACGCATATTCCTCAGGAGCGCCGTAGTCGATCGCCACCGCTCCGTCGCGACGCCATATCAGTCCGTTGCGCGATTCAGCGTAGCGGATATGGTAGTGATGGCGCGGCCCTGATTCGTGCGCCCGCCACTCGGTGGCCGAGACGTACCACATCCGCCAGCGCCCCTCGTCGACCAGCACGAACGGCGACGCGGTCAGAAATGGATCCACCGGCGTGCGGTCGAGGAGCGGTGCCAGCGACAGCCGCTCGAACGGGCCGTCCCCCTCGCTGGCCGCGACGCCGGCTGCCAGGTAGAAGGGGACCGTGACGCCGCGCGTCCATCCGGTGTAATACAGCAGCCGCGTGCGGCCGGTCGTGACGAGGCACGAGGGGGTGACGCCGCTGTCGTCGAACGCGCCCAGCGCACCGAGATCCAGCACGGGTTCTGCCTCGAGCGGCGCCAGCTCCGGCGCCGGTGACATCGTCAGCGTCGTCCGGCCGATCCGTGCCCGGCCGTGTGTGTCACGCAGGCTCAGATACACGCCGAATCTGTTTCGCCCGAGCGGTTCGACGACCGGCAGCGCCGCGTGCGTCGAGGCCCACGTGGCGGCAGATGTGTCGAGCGCCAGTCTGCCGAGCCGCTTCCAGGCCGCGATCACGGTTCGATCTCGTCGCTCGACTTCGAGAACAGCCTGGCTCGCTCGGGGATGTAGACCCCCTTTGGCTTCGTGTCCTTCATGATCACGGCGCCTGCGCCGACGAGCGTCTGCGGTGCGATCGTGATCGAATTGCGCAGCGTGGCGTTCACGCCGATGAACGATCGCGTGCCGACGCGCACGTAGCCCGAGATGACCACGTGCGAGGTGACGAAGCAGTGGTCCTCGATCACGGCATCGTGACCGACGTGATTGCCGCTCCACAAGGTGACGTCGTTGCCGATCCGCACGAACGGCTGGATCGTGTTGTCCTCGAGGATGAAGCAGTTGTCGCCGGGCTGGTGCTCCGACAGATAGGTGCAGCGCGAGCTGACATAGCTGACGAGCCGGTAGCCGTGCTGTTTCATCGCCTCGTACTTTTCGGCGCGCACCGCATTCATGCGCGCGTAGCTGAGTGCGACGAACATCTCGTACTCCGACGGCGGATAGTCGCGTGGCGCGTCTTCGGCGTCGCTCAGTCGAAGACCGAGGAAGTGGTCGTCCTTCCGGAATTGGCGATCGACGACGAAGCCGGCGACCTCGTGGGAGCTGTCGTGGCTGAAGTAGTAGTGCGCGAGCCGGGCGATGTCGCCCGCTCCGAAAATGACGAGCCTGGCCATGGCATCACCGCCGCACGATGATCGTGAACTCGTAGAGAGGGTAGTCGTGCAGAAGGCTGACGAAGCGGGAGTACGTCCGCTTGCAGCGATCGAAGCAGTCCAACGGGTCGGCGTAATAGAGATCGGGTCGGCGCCGATCGGCATCCGAGTACAACGTCAGCGCGTTGAACGCAAACCCACGAGCGCCGAGTGCCGCGAGGTCGGCGACCGTCTCCCAGACGTAGCCGGTCCAATCCTCGTCGCTGGCATCCTGCTTGACGTTGAACACGCCGCTCGACACCGCGTAGTCGGCCGGTTCGAGCTGGTCGCGACGGGTCGTGACGAGGCAGGCCGGCAGACCGGACATGTGATCGCGGGCCGACGCCACCATCGCGTCACTGACGTCGAAGCCGATATACGGTCCGCGGTGTCCGCGTTGACGCACGAAAGTGGCCATCGCCCCGTAGCCGCAGCCGTAGTCGATCAAGCTCGCATCCGGATCGGCTTCCCACAAACGCTCGAGCTGCCGGAACCGCAAGTCTTGTGATGCCTGTGAATTCCAGTCGACGCCGGCGGGAGTGGGCCCGTGCGTCTGCAGTCGGGCTTCGTAGTACGCCTTGGCGGAGGCGCGAAGGGCGTCGTGACTCACAGCGGCTGGTCTCGCGCCACGCTGTGCTCGCTGCGGATGATGGTGTAAGGGCGCTGTTTGACTTCCGTGAAGATCTTCGCCAGGTACATGCCGATCACACCGACGCAGAAGATGATCAGCCCACCGAGAAACCAGATCGAGACCATGATCGACGCCCAGCCGGGGACGCCGATGTTTCCGGTCAGCTTGCGGTAGAACAGAATCACGCCCGCTGCGACGGACATTGCCATCACGGCCATGCCGATCTGGAAGATGTAGACCAGCGGCCGGTTGCTGAACGAGGTGATGGCGTTGCCCATGACCGACAGCCGCTTGCGCGTGGTGTAGGAGGAGCCGCCGCGGCTCTCCTTGCGCACCGGGAACGGCCGCTGATCGAACCCGGTGATTGTCCAGAGACCAGCGAGGAACAGCTCGCGTTCGTGATGGCTGACGAGGGCTTTGACATAGCGGCTGGTCATGAGACGCGCCGTGATCACGTTCATCGGAATCGGATGCGTCAGCATCTGATTGAACACGGTGAAGAACAGGTGTCCGGTGACGCGCTCGAACCAGTCACCCTTGCGCCGCTCCTGCACGCCGTAAATCACGTCGGCACCGTTCGCTCGCAGCGCCTCGTGGAACGTCAGCAGCCAGCCCGGATCCTCCTCGAGGTCACAGTCGATCAGGAAGACCAGATCCCCGCGGGCGTGCGCGACGCCGGTCATCAGCGCCTTGTGGTGGCCGAAGTTCCGCGACAGGTCGATGACGCGCACGTTCGGGTCCTGCTTCTGCAGGTCCAGCGCCACCCGGAGCGAATCGTCCGGCGACCCATCGTTGACGAACAGGATTTCATACGACGAAGTCAGCCGGCTTGCCGCGGCGGCACAGCGCGCGTGGAACTCGCGCAGGAACTGGGCCGACTCGTACATCGAGGTCACGATCGACACGCTCACGGGCCGAGCACCGCTCATGCGGGGACTCGCGACGGGCACACGTCTTTCATGTAATTCGACGCCCGCGGACCGGTGCAGAACAGCAGATCGAGCGCAGAGACGGCATGCGCGAACGGCGGGTAGGGCTGTGGGTACTCCGGATATCCGGAGTAGTCGGCGAACTGCACGCTGATGCCGGCGGCCGCGAATGCGGTCTCGTCGAGATACTCACGCGCGCTCGGGCCCGACAGATAGTCGGTCGCGCCGGCCTTGACGCACAGGTCGATGAGCCGCTCGTTGCGGCCCTCTCGCGGAGCGTACTCGGACGACCAGGTGATGGGCGTCCCAATCGAGAGGGCGCGACAGACCGCCGTCATGAGCGAATGGTTGATCTCGCTGAGTCTGTCCGACACCGGCTGGCCATACAGGCGACCAAGGTCGGATGCGTAGCGGGCGAAGTACGGCGCGCGGGCGTAGGCGTTGTGGATGGTCTGCCAGTGCCGATGCGACCAGGTCGGGTCGGCCACAACCGTCTCCCGGATGCTCTGCAGGTAGCGCCCTTTGGTCTGGACCGGAATCGACAGCCACAGCAGGCCGTCCTTGGTTTTGATCTGGTTGCGGCTGCGCCAGTCTCGCTTGGTGAACTGCACCTCGTCCAGCAGGATGAACTCGTCGACGGCCCGGATCAGATCGAAGTAGCCTTTCCAGGGAATGTAGCTCGATTGAACAATCGCGACGCGTTTCCGGGCCATTCGACCGCCCGCGGGCGAGTTTACCACGCGAGACTGCACGTCCCGTCGCATCGCCCGCGCCCGCAAATCGTTGACAGATCGGCTGAAATCATCGAGAATTTGCCTGTTCATTTCGTGAACAAGTTGTTCACGTCGTGAACGCGCCGGCGGCTCCCCCTCGCCGCGCCGTGTAGCTGACGGGCCGAAGGTCTGTCGGCCCCCGCCTTCTTTTCACAGACAGGACCTCGTGGATCTCGAGTCACGTCGAGACCTCCAGCTGCTGGAAGCGCTGGAGCAGCAATCGACGATCACCCAGCGGACGCTCGCGAGCCGGCTCGGCATCGCGCTCGGGCTCACCAATCTGTACGTGAAGCGCCTGATCCGGAAAGGCTACGTCAAGTGCGTGACCGCCTCGCCCAATCGGCTCGTGTACTCGCTGACGCCGAAGGGGTTGTCGCGCAAGGCGCGCCTCACCTACGAGTTCATGAAGTATTCGCTCGACTTCTATCGCGACGCCCGGCGGCACCTGCGGCGGAGTCTCGCCGACGGCGTGAAACGGCAGAAGCGCGTCGCCATCTACGGGACGGGCGATGCGGCGGAACTGGTCTTCCTGCTGATCACCGACATGGGGCTCGAGTTGACCGCGGTGTTTGGTCCCGCTAACAACGGCCAGTTTCTCGGCTTTCCTGTCCGCGCCATCACCGAACACGAGACGGTGTCGTATGACGTCGTCGTGGTCGCGGTGCTGGAGCGGCCCGGCGGCGCGGCGCGGCTGCTCCGTCAATCGGGTGTGCCACGCGACAAGATCGTGATGCTGCAACCGACCCGGACACCCGCGGCCGAGCCCTCGAGCGTGGCCAAATAGAGACGGTGACCATCCGCTCGGTCTCGACGCCAGGCGGCGTGGTGTTCGTGGACGACGCCGATCGGGGATCGGTCGCCAAATCGCTGCTGACACGAGGACGCTACGAAAAGACCTGGACGGCGTGGGTTCAAGCGACGGTTCGTCCCGGCATGCGCACCCTCGACATCGGCGCCAACATCGGCTACTACAGCGCACTCCTCGCGACGCTGGTCGGGCCAACGGGGGCGGTCGTCGCCTGTGAGCCCGACCCCGTGAATGCGTCCCTGCTGCGTCGCACGATTGCGGCCAACGGCTTCCGAAACGTTCGGGTGGTCGAAGCGGCGGTGTCGGATCGGGTCGGTCGCGCCACGCTCTATCAGGATCGCGAGTGGTATGGCGTGCACTCGCTGTCGCGCGACAACTGCGTGAACCCGGGCGATGGACAGGTGGAGGTCGCGACGACGACACTCGACGCGCTCCTGGGGGAGGCGGGACCAATCGATTTCGTGAAGATGGATGCTCAAGGCGCCGAGGCGAGCATCCTCGCGAGTGCCGGTGCGCTCCTGTCCCAGCCGCATCTCATCGTTCTGATGGAATTGTGGCCTCACGGACTGAAGACGCTGGGGGGCTCCGTCTCCGCGGTCACAGAGCCCTTCCGTCAGCACGGGTTCGCCAGCTTCACTCAACATCCCGAGAGTGGGTGGGGTCCGATCGACCAGGAGACCATCGAGCAGCGGGGGTCGACGCTCGGCACCTGGTCGTCGTTCAATCTGGTCTGGATCAAATAGCGCGATGGCACCGGGACCGGTCGGGCGGAGTTGGTTGCGGCGCAACCTCGCCCGGCTGGGACGCGCGCTCGACGCCGACGCCGCGTCCGATCGCGCCGAGCTGCGGCGGTTCCTGACCACCTGGCGGGAGCAGGACGACACGCGCTCGCGACGCGATCTCGAGCGCCTGAAGTCGGTCGAAGCGTCCCTCGAGGCCCTCTCGCGAGAGACCGGAGACAACCAGCGGAATCTTGCGCGAGTCCGCCACCTGTTCTCGAAACAGCGCGATCTGCTGGCGCACGTCGCTCGCCGCACGGGAATCGATCGGCGCACCGTCGAGACCGAACAGCGCGTCACGGAGCGTCTGGCGCGATTGTCGCGCAGTGCGTTGCCGGTCATCGTCGGGCCGTGGACCGGCGAAGTCGGCTTCGAGCTGTTGTATTGGATTCCGTTCCTCCAGTGGATGCGGCAAACCTTCCCGTTCCCTCCCGAACGCTTGATCGTCGTGTCGCGCGGCGGCGTCCGTGCGTGGTACGGCCACGTCTCGGACCAGTACGAAGAGATCTTTCGCTACGTCTCGCCGGCCGACTTTCGCGCTGCCACCGTCGATCGCAAGAAGCAGCAACAGGTGGGCCGGTTCGATCGTGGACTGATCAAGAGCGTGATGCGGACGCGTGGGATCAGGCGTGCCCACCTGCTGCACCCGACGGTCATGTACTCGCTGTACAACGCGTACTGGCGCTACGCCACGACCGTCAAGGATCTGGAAGCTCACGCGAAGTTCCGGATGCTTCCGCCAGTGAGTCCCGAACTGGTCACCGGCCTCGGTCTTCCCGATAGGTTCGTTGCCGTGCGGTTCTATTTCAGCGACTGCTACCCGGATACGCCCGACAACCGCGCGTTTGCGTCGCGCGTCGTCGAAGGGCTGGCGGCCCGTGGCCACGTCGTCCTGCTGAACAGCGACATCGTCGTCGACGATCACCGCGACTTCGCGCCAGCACAGCGCGCCCGGGTCCACGTGCTCAGCGCAAACATGAGCCCTGAGACGAATCTCGCGCTTCAAGCCGCTGCGATCAGCCGCGCTTCGGCCTTCGTCGGCACGTACGGCGGCTACTCGTATCTGGCCCCGCTCTACGGCGTGTCGTCGGTGGCGTTTCATTCGCGGACGACCTTCAAGCAGCACCATCTCGAGTTGGCCCACCGCGCGTTTCTGCGTCTCGGGTCGGCACGGCTCGTGCCCGTTGACGTGCGCAGCGCGGACCTCGTCGGCGACGCCCTCGCCGGCATCGTCACGGCACCAGTGATGTGATGACCGTCAGCTCCGAAGACCGGTCGGCGACGCTGCGAGCCACGCTCGACCCGCTGTCGTGGCCGGACCGGTTCGATGTCCTCAGGGAAGCAGAGAAAGCGGCACGTTCTTCCGATGAACGAGCCGCGATCGTGCAGATGACGACCAAGCTGGCGGACGCTGCGCTTGTGGCACTCAGCCCTGAATGGGAAGGCAGGCCGTTCAAAGATGCCATCCTGAGGCTGCCCTCGAAGCGTCTGCGTGGCGCGTTGACCAGGGCCGCTAAACGTGCGCGCGACCGCTACGTCGTCGATGCGATCGCCAACGGGTTGGCGCCGCTTGACGAGCAGAGCAGCCGGCGCCGCCGTTTCGCTGTCGGTCTCGACGAGCGCGCGATTGAAATGCCGCTGGCGTTGGCGACTGCCCGACTGTCGGCGCCAGGTGAGGTGCTCGACGCGGGATCTGCGCTGAATCTTCCGGTCGTGCGACAGATCGTTGGTCGGCCGGTCGCGCGCGTGACGCACTTCACGCTGCCTGGCACGACCGAGCCGGTGCTGCCAGGTGACGCGGACCGATTCGTCCTCGCCTTCGGGGATCTGCGCGCGCTGACGTTTCCGGATGGCGCGTTCGATCGCGTGGTCTGTGTGTCGACGCTCGAGCACGTCGGCATGGACACCACGCGTTACAGCGACCAAGGCGGGCACGCGTCCGGCTCGGGCGCGGCGGCACTCGCAGAGCTGATGCGCGTGCTCGCACCGGGCGGCGAGCTCGTACTGACCGTACCGTATGGCCGCTCGCTTGATGGTGGCTGGTTCCGCGTATTCGATCGCGCAGGTCTGACCGAACTCCTGGCGCCGACGTCCTCGCAACGGGTCGAGTCGCGATTCTTCTACTACGACAGTGGATGGCTGGAAGGCGACGACGTGCCTCCCGCCGTAACGGTCGACACTCCGTTCTTCGACGATGTGATTACCGGCGTCGCGGTCGTGCGAGTCCTGAAAAGCGGAGGCACAGCCTGACCGAAAGTCTCATCGTCGAGGGGTTGGGCAAGTGCTACCGAACCATGAAACGGGGCCAGCGCCGCGAGATCTGGGCGCTTCACGATGTGGCGTTCTCGGTTGAGCAGGGCACGATCCTCGGCATCGTCGGCCCCAATGGAGCAGGCAAGACGACACTGCTCAAGATACTGGCGCGGATCACGCCGCCGACGACCGGACGAGTGCGTGGGCGTGGGCGCGTCGTTCCGCTGCTGGCGCTCGGGTCGGGCTTCCAGCGCGAGCTCTCGGGCCGCGAGAACGTCTTCCTGAATGGAGCGATGTTCGGTGTGCGGGCGCAGGAGGTCGCGCAGCGGTTCGACGAGATCGTCGAGTTCGCCGGGCTTGCCGACGCGATCGACCAGCCCGTCAAGCAGTACTCGAGCGGGATGTATCTGCGTCTCGCGTTCTCGGTCGCCATCAACATGAATCCGGACATTCTGCTCGCGGATGAAGTGCTTGCCGTCGGCGACCTCGAGTTCCAGGAGCGGTGTCTCACACGAGTGGCCGAAGCGAGCCGGCAGGGCATTACCGTCTTGTTCGTGTCGCACGACATGCCGGCGATCTCTCGACTGTGCACGCGAGCGCTCATGCTGAATGCCGGTGAGCTCGTCAAAGACGGCAGTACTGAGGAAGTGGTCGAGCTGTATCAGGAAGCCGCGTGGACGCGCACTCGCAAGACGCGTCGGACTGCCCGCAACGAATGTGGTGAACTGCTGTTCGTCAAGTTGATGTCGGTCGACGGTCGCGAGCTCGGCGCACTGCGCTGGACCGAGGAGGCCTGCATCACCTACGCGTTCAGGATCGATCAGCCCGACGTGTTCGTGCGCGCGACCTGCGACCTGTTCGCGCGCGGCGTGCTGGCGTTTCGCACGCTGCAGCCCGAGGAGGTGCCGATCACCGAACCGGGGATCTACACGGCGTCCGTGCGGATCCCAGGCTGCCTGCTGGCGGAGACGATGTACACCATCAACGCCGCGATCGACGTGCGAACGCCGAGCGGCGAGTATCGGCCGTTCGCGGATATCAATGCGTTGAGCTTCCGCGTGTATGACGCGGTGCTGAAGCAATCGATGCGCGGCACGTGGCGCGGCGGAATGCCGGGCACGGTTGCGCCGGCGCTGCAGTGGCAGTTCTCGCGCGAACGCCGTGAGGCGGACGTCAATGCCTGAGCTCCAGACACCGGCGCTCGAACACTGGAGCATCGAACCACGCAGCGAAAGCATCGCCGCGCGGGCGGCGGAGCTGTGGCGCTACCGGCGGATGTTTCTGTTCTTTGGGGATCGCGCGATCCGCAAGCTGTATCAGCAAACCGTGCTCGGCAAGGCGTGGATCTTCCTGCGCCCGCTCGTGCCGCTGTTCGCCCGTGTGTTCCTGTTCGGTGCGCTCCTGGAAGTTGGGAGCGCGACCCGGGCTCCGTACTTCGTCTTTCTCGCGGTCGGAAGCGCGGCCTGGGAGCTGTTCGCCAGCTGTGTGATGTGGGCGACGCGCAGCATGCAGATGAACGGCGGCATTCTGTCGCGGCTCTACGTCCCACGCGTCATCGTCCCGATCGCCACAATGGCGCCGGGCTTCGTGTATTTCCTCATCAACGTCGGCGTGATCGTTGGCGCGCTCGCGTACTACCGCATCCGCGATGGCGTGTGGCACGTCGACTCGACCTGGATGATCGTGGCGCCCGCAGCCGCCGTACTCATCATCCTGTTTGCGGTTTCGATAGGTCTGTGGACCTCGGTGCTTGCCGCGGAAGCGCGCGACGTACGGTTCGGGCTGGCGTTCGCGCTCGAGTTCTGGACCTACGTGACGCCGGTCGTCTATCCGCTGTCGTTGGTTCCTGATCACGTTCAGTGGGCGCTGATGCTCAATCCGATGGCGGTGTACGTCGTTGCTTTCCGCGGCGCCATTCTCGGCGGAGAAGGGCCGAGCCCGTGGGCGTGGGCCTCGGCGATCGGCATCACCGCAGTCCTGCTGGTAGTCGGGCTCGCGTTCTTCCAGCGCGCCGAAGCGGAGGCGGTCGACAGTCTCTAGTGGTATGTCCCGCCCACATCCGGACCGGCCGCTCCGATGTCGCGGCCGGCAGATCGCGGTGGAGGCTCGTTGTGAGCTGTACTCTTCCAGTTGATACGGTCCACTAGATGGCCCGCATTCTCTTCGCGATGGCCTATCCGGGTTACCTGCGGCTCTATGGGACGACGGTGATCGGGCTGGCGTCGCGCGGACACGAGGTGCTGCTCGCCTACGACAAGACCAAGACCGGGCATGACGAACAGCCGGTGCCCGAAGGAGCGCCGGCGTCCGTGCGCGCCATCGGGCTGCTCCCGCAGCATGGTGGCCGGTGGCGTGACGCGGCGATCGACCTGGGCTGCACCATCGATTACATACGGTTCCTGTCTCGGCGCGACGGCACGCCGTACCTGCGGATGCGCATGGAGAAGTATCTGCCGGCGCGTTTCTCGGGCCTGCGCCGGATCGGTTCGTGGCCGCCCTGGCTCGTGCGCACGCTCGCGGCCGCATCGCGCGCGGCGGAGCGGATGATTCCGGTAGACGCTGCGCTCGTCGAGTATCTGCGCGGACTCGATCCCGATGTCATCGTCGTCACGCCGCTGGTCGCTCGCGGGCCGAGCGGTGTGCAGCAAACGCAGGTGGTGAAGGCGGCCCGCCGTGCCGGCATTCCCGTGGCGCTCGCCGTCGGCAGTTGGGATCACTTGTCGAGTAAAGGGCTGATTCGCGTCGCTCCCGACCTCGTCATCCTCTGGAACGAGACGCAGAAGGACGAGGCGACGCGGATGCACGGGGTGCCCGCGGATCGGGTGCTCGTCACCGGCGCGCAGGCCTTCGACAGTTGGTTTGGCCGTGCGCCGTCGCTGTCCCGCGACGCATTTCTCTCGCGCGTGCAGCTTCCGACCGGCCGTCCGATGCTGCTCTACGTCGGGTCGTCGCGTGGTATTGCCAAGCCGTCGCTCGAAGTCGCGTTCGTGCGCCGCTGGGTCACGGCGATTCGCGCGGCCGCCGACCCGGCGGTCCGTTCGGCGTCGGTGCTGGTTCGGCCGCACTACTCGAACATGGAGGCGTGGAGTGAGGTCGACTTCTCCGACCTTCCCGACGTCGCGATCTGGCCGCGGCAGCGTCCGAGCCTGCCGATGACCCAAACGGACGCCGCCGACTACTTCCATTCGATGCATTACAGCGCCGCCGTGGTGGGCATCAACACGAGCGCCATGATCGAGTCGTCGATCGTCGGGCGCGCGGTGTTCACCGTGCAGGTGCCGGAGTTCGCCTCGACTCAGGAAGGCACCACGCACTTCCATTACCTGCTGTTCGATCGCGACGGTTGCGTGGAGTCGGCGCCGTCGTTCGATGCGCACGTGAAGCAACTCGGTCGTGCCCTGGCGGACCCGCAGTATGCACGCGACGCACGGTCACGATTCGTCGCACGCTTCGTCCGGCCGAACGGCATCGACACACCGGCGGTCGATTACGTCGTGAGCGCGATCGAGCGGCTGACGCGCCTGCGGTCGCCGCGCGAGCGGACCGCGCACGACACCGGCGCCAGCGGGCGTGATGCCTCGCACGCCTCGTCGTATGCCGGAGATCGCTCAGGCCTGCACTGACGTGAAGAGCCCAGACACGATGGCGGCGCGTTTGACCAAGTTCGTTCGCGGACGAGGCGAGCGGTTGCGTCATGTCTATGTCCTCGGCCGTGGTGCGCTGAATGCGCCCGGTCATCTCGCACGCTGGCGGATCGCCCGTACCGCGCGTCCTCTGCCACAGTTCGAGGTCCCGTGGTCGGATGGATATCGTTCGTTTGCACCGGGAACGTTTCCAGAGGCGGAGGAAGGCGCCCATGCCGCCGTCGCGCTGTTGGCAAAGACCGAACAGGCGCTTCAGGAGCGGCGGAAGGCGCGCACCAGCAAGCAGTTCCTCGTCAACCTGCTCGCCCCAGCCGAAGTGACGGCGGACCATCCGCTCTTGCGCCTTGCGCTGCGCCCCGACCTGCTCGAGGCCGTGATTGCCTACATGGGGACGGTCCCGATTCTGCGATCGATTCAGGTGTTCTACTCGGGTGTTGTCGACCGCGAGCCGGTTGCGAGTCAGTTGTATCACTGCGACGCCGACGACGTGCGCCAGCTCAAGATCTTTCTGCTGTGCCGAGAGGTCGAACGTGCGAACGGACCGCTGACGATGCTCGACGCCAGCCGATCCGAGCGCGTGCGTCAGGCGACGAACTACCAATACAACGATCGGCTCACCGACGAGGCGGTCGCTCACGTGCTCGGTCCGCATCAGCCGTTCGAGCTCGTCGGCGCGCCGGGCACGTCGTGTCTGGTCGATACGAGCCGGTGCTTCCATTTCGGGTCGCGTGTCGAGCCTGGAGCCGCGCCCCGTCTGGTCGCGATGGTGCAGTACCTGTCGCCGCTCGCGTTCGTGCTGCCTGGCAATGCTCGGCGTGGTGCCGCCTTCGCGCATCTCGCGGGAGCGCAGCACCGCGACATCCAGCGTGCGGTCGTGACCGGAGAACATCGCTACCTTCGCCACGGCCTACGGGAAGCGACCGCATGAGCCCGAGACTCTGGCCGCTGCCGACAGCGCGTCGCGTCGCCGAATTGGCCGGCGAAGTCCGACGTCTCACCACTGCGGTCGAGCGCCTCGAGGCGATGCAGCGTAAGGATGCCGAGCAGCTGAAGAAGCTGCGGCAGACGATCGAAGACGGCGTCGCGCTCTCGCGTCGCTCCACCGAGGAGGCCGCCGCGTCGGCGATCGCGAGACAACGCGACCTCGAGCAGCTGCACGCATCGCACCGCGATCAGGTGCTCGCCGAGATCGACGCGAACCATCGCATCGATGCGAAATGGCGCAAGATCTTCAGCAATCAACTGTCTGCGCTGGTGCGGCACCTCTGCCTCCCGCTCGATCAACTCAAGCCGCCGCATTCGCTCAACGCGCGCCGTTTCCGTCTGCGCTCGCAGAACGAGGAGGATGGAATTCTCTTTGCCATCCTCGAGCGCGCGAGCTGGAAGACCTGTCGATTCGTCGAGATCGGCTCGGGCAAGTCGGGCGGCAGTTCGGCCGCGCTCGCGCACGAGTGCGGCTGGGCCGGGCTCATGATCGAGCTCTCCCCGACCTCAGTCGGCCTGGCGCGGAAGAAGTTCGCGGGCAATCGGCTCGTCACGGTCGTGGAGGCGCACGTCACGCCGGGAAACGTGAACACGCTCCTCGCCGAGCACGGCTACAGCGGCGAGGTCGATGTGCTGTCGATCGACATCGACAGCTACGACTACTGGATCCTCGAGGCGCTGTCGGTCACGTCGCCGCGCGTGCTCGTGCTCGAATACAACGCGCTGTTCGGACCCGAGCGGCGTGTCACGATTCCTGTCGACCAGCCGCTCGGATCGACGCCCAAGGGGTACGGCGGCGCCTCGCTGGCGGCGCTCGCCGATCTGGCTGCCCGCAAGGGCTATCGTCTGGCGACGTGCGAGAACACCGGCGTCAACGCGTTTTTCCTGCGCCACGACGTCGCGCCGGATGTTCCAGGCGTGTCGCCGGCCGAGGCGTTCAGGCCGCTGCGCAGCCGCACGGAGCTCGACGATGTGGAAATCGCCACGGATATTTACGCGGCGATTGAGAAGCGGAAGCTGCCGCTAGCAGAGGTCTGACGCGCTCGACGAGGTCGTCGGCGGCATCTGATATCAGCACCGTTGCGAATTCTGTTCTCCGTCCGGAATCCGTCATACGTTCGGCACTACGAGTCGGTCCTGCGAGCGCTTGCCGCTCGCGGGCATGAGGTGATGCTCGTGACCGAGCGGCCGGAGAAGAAAGGCTGGCCGCCTTCCGTTCACGCGCTCGCCGAAGACTGTCCATCGATCAGCCTTTCACGCATGCCTGTAGTGGCCAACGAGCCGTGGTGGGAGCTCGCGTGCCGGTTGCGGCAGGCCCGCTTCTATCTCCGGTTTCTGGAGCCCGAGTACCGCGGCACACCGGCGCTGCTCATTCGAGCGCGCCAGCGCGCGCCGAAGCCGGCGATCTGGCTCGCGGAATCGCTGCCGTTCGGACGCTCGTGGCGCCGGCTGCTGGTCCGCGGTCTCGATCTGCTCGATCGAGCGACGCGGACGGCAGGCGCGTTTCACGACTACCTCCGTCGACTGGCGCCTGACGTGGTGGTGATGACGCCGCTCGTCGTGCTGAAGACGTCGCAGCTCGACATGGGCCGGGCGGCGCTGGAACTCGGTGTGCGCAACACGTTTGCCGTCGCCAGTTGGGACAACCTGTCCAGCAAAGGGGACCTGACGTTCCAGCCGCAGCAGGTGATCGTCTGGAACGACGTGCAGAAGCGCGAGGCCGTCGAGCTCCACGGCGTCGACCCCGCGCGCGTTGTCGTCACCGGTGCGCAGCTGTTCGATGATTGGTTCGAGCGCCAACCCTCGACCTCACGCGAAGCGTTCTGCGCGAAGGTCGGGCTGCGCGCCGATCGGCCAATCGTGTTGTATGTCTGCTCCGCGCTGCTCGAGGGCAGTCCGCCGGAGCCCGACTTCGTCGTCCGCTGGGTGCGCCAGCTGCGCAGCAGTCCGCATTCCGCAGTGCGGGAGTGCGGCATTCTGATTCGTCCGCACTTCAAGCGCGGCGAGGAATGGCCGGCCGTGTCGTTCGCGGGACTCGAGAATGTCGTGTGCTGGCCGCCCATCGGCGCCGTGCCGGTCGACGCCTCGTCCAAGACCGACTACTTCGACTCGCTGTTTCACGCGACGGCCGTCGTCGGCTTGAACACCAGCGCGATGATCGAAGCGGCCATTCTCGGGCGTTCCGTACACACCGTGCTGCTGCCGGAATTCCACGGCAGTCAGGAAGGCACGGTGCACTTCCATTACCTGCTGACGGGGCCCGACGCCCTGTTGCACGCGGCGCGCTCGCTCGACGCGCACGCCAGCGATCTGGCCCAAGTCCTGGAGGGCCGCGATACCGACCCGACGCGCAGTGCCAGGTTCGTGCGCGCCTTCGTCCGCCCCGGCGCACCGGACCGTCGCGCGACGGATCGCGTGGTTGACACGCTCGAGACTCTGGCGGCGAGCCCCGCGCCTGCACCAGTGCCGGTGCCGATGTGGACGTCCTTCGTGCGTCCCATGCTGCGACCGTTCGCCCGAGGCGCGATCGAGCGCTTGGAGGGCATCAAGGCGGAGCGCACCCGGGTGAAGAATGAGCAACTGGCGGAGCATCGCCGACGAAAGGCCGAAGCGCTCGCCGCGCGCCGCGCCACGCCGCAATGAGAATCCTGTTCTCCACCAGCAGCTTCGGCTTTCTCCGCAACTTCCAGTCCACGGTGCGGCTGTTGGCGGAGCGTGGTCATCAGATTGACCTGCTGGCGGAGCGCTCGGACACGGTCGACGGACAGAAGATTGCCGATGCGCTCCTCGCCGAGTATCCGCACGCGATCACGGTCGGCATCCTGCCGTCGACGCGTCACCGGCTGTGGTACGCCCTCGGCACGGGCGTGCGTGCGTCGCTCGACTATTGGCGATATCTCGACGGCCGTTGGGCGGACTCTCCGAAGCTCCGGCAGCGCGCGGCCTCGCTTGCCCCGCCGTTCGCGCGCGCGATCGTTCGACTGCCGCTGCTCGGCTCGCCTCCGGTCCTGACGACGCTCGCGTGGCTGTTCCGCCGGATTGATCGCGTGCTGCCACCTCCGGCCGAGGTCGTCCTGACGTTCGAGCGCGTCCGGCCCGATCTTCTGCTGCTGACACCGCTGCTGTATTTCCGCTCGCATCAGGTCGATCACGTGAGATGTGCACGGCAGCTCGGCATCAAGAGCGTCGTCGGCATCGGCAGCTGGGACCACTTGACGACCAAGGGACTCATTCACGAGGTGCCCGATCGCGTGCTGGTGTGGAACGAGGCGCAAAAGCAGGAGGCGGTCGAGCTGCACGACGTTCCCGAAGAACGCGTGCTCGTCACCGGGGCACAGGCCTACGACCACTGGTTCACGATCACGCCGTCGGCAGACCGGAATGCGTTCTGCGAGCGGGTGGGCCTCGATGCGCAGCGCCCCGTCGTGTTGTATCTGTGCTCGTCGTCTTTCATTGCACCGTACGAAGTCGGCTTCGTCCGACGGTGGATCGCGGCGTTGCGCGCCAGCGCGGATCCGATCGTGCGGAGCGCCGGTCTGCTGATCCGGCCGCATCCGCAGAACGCCGAGCAGTGGCGCGACGTCGATCTGCCAGCGGAGTTCGAGAACGTCGCACTGTATCCGAAGGGTGGCATCAACCCGATCGGCGGCGCGGCTCGATCGGATTACTTCGACTCGATGTATCACGCCGAGGCGGTGGTCGGCGTGAACACCAGCGGCATGATCGAGTCGGGGATCGTCGGCCGGCCGGTGTTTGCCGTCCAGGTCGAGGAGTTCGCTGCGACCCAGGACGGGACGCTGCACTTTCAGCACCTGAAGAACGTCGAGGGCGGCCTGTTGCATTTGTCGGGAACGCTCGACGACCACGTCGCGCAGCTCGAACGAGTCATGGCCAACAGCGACGCCGCCCGGCAGCAGGCGCGCCGCTTCATCCAGGCGTTCGTCAGGCCACATGGCCTCGACGTTGCGGCGACGCCGCGTCTCGTCGACGATCTCGAGCGGTTCGCTGCCGGACCGGCGCTCACCCCACAGTCCCAAGGGCTCGGTGCGCGGCTGGTACGGGCCTTCTTGGCGCCACTCGCCGTCGTGCTGACGCTCGTCGCAACCGATCCGGTCAAGCGGCGGGCCATGGTGCTGCACTGGACTCGTCCGGCCCGTCTGATCCTGCGCGCGCTGGTGTCGCGCGCGATTTACGTGGTGCGCGCGATTCGACGGTTGCCGATGCTGGCGGTTCGCGTCGCGCTCCTGGTGCTGCGCCGTGGAGTGATTCGGCCGATTCGTTGGCTGCTGCACAAGGCCAAGATGGGTCTGCACGCGCTGCTGACGTGGCGCAAGGGCGAAGCGGACGAGGCGAGCTGACGCGATGCGCGTGCTGTTCTCGATGCGTCATCTGGGGTCGCTGCGGATGTACGACTCGGTCCTGCGCCAGCTCGCCGCGGCCGGTCACGAGATCGACATCGTGGCGCAACGCCGCGACGTCCCTGGGACCACAACGTCTCCCGAAACGACGCTGGCCGACGTGCCGCAGATTCACTGGGTGTGGGAGGAGGTACGCGTCACGACGTGGACCGAGCTCGCCGCCGGACTGCGAATCTGGCTCGATTACCTCCGGTTCCGCGCGCCGCGCTACGCGAAGACACCGCGGCTGGCCGAGCGAGTGGCCGAGCGCGTTCCCGCCGTGCTGCTGCGGCTCTCGAACTCCCCGCTCGTGCGTACCCACATCGGGCTGCGCGTGTTGACCGCGTGCCTGCGTACGGTCGAGCGTGCGTTGCCGCGGAAAGAGGAGCTCGATGCGCTGATGCGTGAGCGCCGGCCGGATGTGGTGCTCGTCACGCCGCTGCTGCGTCTCGGCTCGTCTCAAATCGAGGTGCTTCGCAGTGCGCGCGCATACGGCGCGCGTACGGTGCTGTGCGTGGCCAGCTGGGATCACCTGTCCAGCAAAGCGAGAATCGCCGAGCTCCCCGATCGCGTCTTCGTCTGGAACGACACGCAGCAGCAGGAGTCGGTCGAGCTGCACGGCGTGCCCGGCGATCGTGTCACCGTGACGGGAGCCCAGTGCTACGACGAATGGTTCGAGCGCTCGCCTGTCAGAACTCGAACCGAGTTCTGCTCCATGGTGAGACTGCCGGCGGACCGGCCGTTTCTGTTGTACGCGTGCTCGGCGTTCTCGCCGGCGACACCGATTGAAGCGGCCTTCGTCCGCCGCTGGATCGAAGGTCTTCGTGCGAGCGCCGATCCGATGCTCCGCAGCGTGGGCGTTCTCGTGCGTCCGCACCCGCAGCGCCACGACGAGTGGAAGGAGGTCGACCTCTCGGACCTGCCCGACGTGACGCTCTACGGCTCGCATCCGCTCGACGAAGATTCGAAGAACGACTACTTCGAGTCGCTCCACTACAGCGCGGCCGTGGTTGGCCTGCTGACGAGCGCGTTTCTCGAGGCGTCAGTGGTCGGGCGTCGCGTCCACGTGTTCATCCCGCCGGAGTTCAGGGAACGGCAGGAAGGGTTGATCCACTTCCACTATCTGCAGACCGTCGGCGGCGGCCTGTTTCGCGCGACCCGTGATTTCGACGTGCACCTTGCCGAGGTGGCGCGGTCGCTGCGCGAACCGGCGCCACGGGACGTGAACGCCGGGTTCGTTCAGGCGTTCATCCGTCCACACGGTCTCGAACGCCCCGCGACCGACGTGTTCGTCGACGAGCTCGAGGCGTTTTGCAGAACGCCGGCGCCGATGCCGGCACGCGAATCGTTGTTCGCACCGGCGATCCGGCTCGCGGTCTCTCCGATCGCGGCATGGGCGCACGCGGCGGTGGCGCGAACGACGACGCCGACCGATCGCACCGTCGTCGAGCTGCAGCAGGCACGCCGGCGCGACGAGCATCGCCGCGCGCGAGAGGCCGACGAGCAGCGCAAGAAGGCGGAGCGCGACGAGCGGCTGCGCGAGCGGGAGCATCGAGCGGAGGCGGCGCGTCAGGAAGAGCTCCGCGTCCGTCAGGAGCGGATCGACGCCGATCAACGCCACAAACGAGAGCGCAAGTCCACGAAGGAAGCCGAGAAACGCCGGCGTGAGCGTGGCAAGCGCCGCGCCGCGATCCTGGCGCAGATCAAGCGGCGTCTCGGGGCGAGCTGACGCGATGAACATCCTGTTCTCGATGTGGCACCTCGGCTCGTTCCGGATGTACGAGCCGGCCATTCGAGAGATGGCGCGCCGCGGCCACCGGATTCACCTCGCGCTCGGCCGCGCGGAGGCGCTCGGCTGGGAGAAGGCGCTCGACGCGCTGCTGGTCGATCACGCGACGATCACCTGGAGCTGGCTGTCGCCGCCGACCTCCGCATTCTGGGCCGAGCTGGCCAAGACCATCCGTCTCTGGGCCGACTACCTGCGCTATTTCCACCCGGACTACGCGAGCACGCCGAAGCTGAAGGCGCGCGCCGAGGAACGGCTTCCACGGCGGCTCGTGCAGGTGAGCAATCGGCCGGCCTTTGCCGAGCTGAAACCGCGACAGCGCCTGCTCGCCGTGCTGCGCGCACTCGAACGCGCGCTGCCGCCGGTTCCCGAGATCGAGCGCGAGCTGCGTGAGCGTCAACCTGACCTCGTCATCATCACGCCGCTGATTTACCTCGGCTCATCGCAATTCGAGGTGCTGCGGACCGCCTTGCGGCAAGGCTTGCGCACGGCGTATGCCGTCGGCAGCTGGGATCACCTCTCGAGCAAGGCGCTCATTCGCGACATGCCGCACCGCGTGCTGGTGTGGAACGACACCCAGAAAGACGAGGCCGTGCGTCTGCACAGCGTGCCGCCCGATCGCGTCGTCGTCACGGGCGCGCAGTGCTACGACCAGTGGTTCGGCCGAACACCGGTACGCACACGAGAGGAGTTCTGCCGCCGCGTCGGGCTGCCATCAGACCGGCCGTTTCTGCTCTACGTGTGTTCGGCGCTGTTCTGGGGAAGCCCGGTCGAGGCGGAGTTCGTCCGGCGATGGATTCAGAGTCTGCGCGAGAGCTCACACCCCGAGGTGCGAGACGTCGCGATCCTCATCCGACCGCACCCGGCGCGGATGGACGAATGGCAGACTGTCGACCTCTCGCCGTTCGAGCACGTGGCGTTCTACGGATCGAATCCGGTCGATGCCGCATCGAAAGACGACTATTTCGAATCGCTGTTCTACAGTCA